>JACXTT010000056.1_pt1 | contig 160167 bp, 146 predicted proteins | sample 9270951 | NCBI WGS metagenome assembly JACXTT01 (sample SAMN15532306, study PRJNA645909) | rock metagenome | isolation source: weathered quartz diorite | place: Puerto Rico | collected 2017-06-21 | reverse complement strand
GGGTTGCCATTCGATCTCTTCCTTTCTCTACATGATTCTCCGAAGTAGGTTCCGCGTCATCTCGTTCCAATTGTACGGACCCTCGTCAGCAACTCAAGGATGAATATGACAAAGTAGAACTAGGTACCTCGAGCAATGCGTGCGCGTAGGGTTCGATCGTCGCCGGGATGAAGGCATGAGTGAGTGGAGGAATCGTCACGGTCGAAACGTTCGCGCCATCGCTGAACCGTGCTTCGCTCACGAGCGACGCATTGCCGTTCACCTTCACGACGCGCACACCGAAGGGCGGCGCGGCAGCGCACTCCATTGCGAAGTCGCGAATGACAGCACTGCCGTTGTACGGAAGCATCACATGATTGTTGGTCGTTCCGAATCCGCACGAGGCATCGACCTGCGCGCCGTTTTCGAAGCTCGTGACGAGCAAATCGTTCCGTGTCCACAGGTCGGTGTGGACGTACACCATCACCTCGTCTGCGCGGAGCTGCATCGCAGCGCAGAGGAAGCAAAGAGTGATGAGTGCGAGCGTGGCGAAGCCGATCGACACGCGAAGACGATGGAACCGCTTACGGTCTCTCATTGGGAATCTCCAATGGAATCGGAGTGGCGTTGTCGGCGCCGTTGGACATGAAGCCCGCGGCCTGACAAGGCCGGAGCGTGAAACGCCCCTCATCGATGACCCACGTCGTTCCGCGATCGCCAGCTGTCGAGTCGTCAAACTTGAAGAGGCGCGCACCGTCAGCGCGCTGCATCACAACCGTTCCGGTGCGGAAGCGGCCGAGATCGTCGAAGAGGCATGCGCGACGAGGAAACTGCTCGATCGACGCACAACGAAGACAAGCCACGGCCAGCGCGACCAGTCGAATGACGCGCATGACGCACCTCCCCTACGCTTCGTCTGTTATGAAGCTCGCCCGCTGGACGCTGCCGTGCTCCTCACGTGTCTCAAGGTCACACCATCGCTGCCGGTTGCACTGCGGACAGAAGTCCGAGTCGAACCAGAGATCGTGTATTCGGCAACGTCTGCCGAAGAGACGCCGGAGAAGAGAGCGAAACATGATTCATTGCTCGTTACTCGAGACCGGTCCGTTGTTGCCCACAAAGACGCGTCGCACGTTGGTCGGCTGTGCGAGCTTCCAAGGTGATCGCCTTGCTATATGCAGGCGTGATCGCAGAATTCTCGAGATCTCCACCTGGTCCGATTGGTTGCCGCCGAGGACGTGAAAGCACATTGCGTCTTCGCCGACGTAGAGGCCCACATGGCCGCCGCCTTCGCGCTTGAATGTGAGGACATCACCCAGCATAGGCACACCGGCTTCATGTCCCCACGTCGCCCAGGAGAGTGCCCTGAGTGGTTCAGCTGGCAGCGAATACTCTGCTCGATGCGCTGAGACGGCGACCATTAGACCGCACCATGGAATCGAGTCGTGGTTGTACCAGTCGACTCCGATTTCCTTCGCCCAGCTCAGGATGACAGGATTGTCGACAGACCCGGCAGCTTCGTGGATCCCAAATAGCTTGCGCGCCTCGAGAAGAATCCTCGGCGCCGGCTCTGTGAAAAGCCATGCATATTCAGCGGGAATCATTATTCAGTCCTTTTTGATCATCAGCCGGCCGCCCAACAACAGCTGATCGATCTTCTCGTTCGTCGAAGTGACGGTTTCCTTCACCTCGTGAATGTCTTTCTGGATCTGAGGGAACAGCGTCTCGATCACTGTCAGGCGCACGTCTGTCTTCTGTTCTTGGATGAGTTGTCCGGCGACAGTCCGGATTTCCTCTTTGCGTCGTGTGGCTGCGCTGTCGCTTCGCCCGAGGATCCATGACACGAAGGCCACAATGAGTCCTCCTCCGGTCCCAGCTACTGCTTCGGACCAGCTCATTCGATCACCTCGCATGTAGGGATTTCGCTATGTAGTGGGTTGCGCGGCCGCAAGCGCCGCGGTAACGATCGCCTGATTCTTCTCGATCTCTTGGGCGCGAAGGATTGCCACGTTGATATATCGCTGGGTCTCTTCGGCGAGCGTCAAGCCAACGGAGGGCAGGGAGTGTGACCGCAACATCTCGCCGATCCGCAAGAGAACGTCTGGGGGGATCGGGATGCCATCCGGCAAGATCTGCTGAATCAGATGAATCGTCATCAGAGGATGTTGGGCCGACACCGGTTCAAACTTCGGTGCGTCATGCGGCGCCTGACGTTTCACGATGGGCGGGCGACCCATTAGAAAACCTCGCTTTCGACAATCACTGACTCCGGATCGACGCATAGACGCGGATGCGGTTTCAGATGGACGAGGTGTTTCCCGTCTTCGAGCTCGACGAAGACTTGTGAATTGTGTACATCGAGATCAGCGAGATTCGCCAGAAAGATGTCGCTGAGAACATCGCCAAGGCGCGCCGACTGTGGATTACCAACGACCAAAACTGATGTCGAGCCGCCGTCACGTCGCGTGAAGGTGTATTGGATAGAGGTTCCTTCGATTGTGAGTCCGGCGGACTTTTTGAATGGCATTCTCGTGCATCCTTTCGTTTTAGGTGATATCAGGCGGTTGTTGGAGTGCTGACACAGCGGCGTCGTGCGCCTGCTGTTGCTCGACCTGCTGGACCGCAGCTTTCAGCCACGCAGCGAGGCTCTGTTTTGCAAACTGCGCCTTGGTGACGCCTAACGCCGGATCGTAGCCTCCGCGCGCACAGAGGGCGTCGATGACACGCGCGACTTGCGCGTCGGGAATGTTCAAGGTGATTGTTGCCATCGGTCGGTTCCTTTATTTGCCAATTGCGCAATAGGCGAACTTATAGGTCGTACTCGCCGTGAAGTTGGTCGCGGCGTTCTTCCATGCCACATCGAACGACGTCGTTGAGCAGGCCGTCAACTTCCATGTAACCCCGGTATCCCATGCTGCTGCACCATCCAGCGGTGTGATTGTGACGCACGGCGTATTCGTGCCGAGTGCGCCATTACCTGTGGAGAACGTCACGCGAATTGTGCCAGTCGCTCCTGGCGTCGTGCCTGTCGTGACGGTGATGATTCCAGCAAGGTCGCTGCTACCGGTATCCACGGCGGCGGACGGTCCCGTTCCGAAGCCGGCTTGCACTGACGTTGTCGGTGTTGCCGCACCCGTGACCATGCGTCCCGCATAGACATTGCGCCAACGCTTTGTCGTCGACCCGAAATCAAACGCGTTATCAGAACCTGGCAGAATAGCTGCTGTCGTTACGCGTGCTGTCTCGGCGAATGACCCAGCCATGAAGCGAATTGAGCCCGAGCTGATCGTGCCGATATCCATCAGCGTGTTCGTATAGTCCCATCGAACGACCGCGCCCGCTCCAGAGGTCCCAGGGGTCGTGAACAGCAAGCGCCCAATGTTCGCGTTCGGGCAGGCAATCTCAATGCCGGCATCGGCATTGTTCTCAACAGTCAGTTGGACGAGCGAGCTGTTGAGCGTTGCTGAAGCGGCGCCCTTGTACACGTGAGCGAGCGTGACTGGCGTGACACCGGCACCGATCAGCCATAGCCCCCCCTGAGTGATACGGCCTCGCTCTGTCATCGAGCCTGCGTTGGCTCTCGTAAGAAATCGCATCTGACCACCACGATTGTTGGCGGTCGCACCGTCCGTGTAGATGTCGATTGCCGCGATAGCTCGTCCAGATGAATTCGCGTTTGCAAAACCCACGATTGCCGCGGCACGAAGAGCGTCAGCGTCTGAGCGATTGCTGCCAATCTCAAACGTCTCGTAAGCCGTTCCGCCGCCGCTCCCGTAGAGGGTGAAGGTCGTCGCCGTCGAAGCTCCGTACGCAGAGAGATTCTGGCCGCTCCAAATGTCGGAATCACTCTGCACTTGCGCGCGGAAATTCTCGCGAATTGATCCCAAAGCTGCGGCCCAATTGGCCTGCGTCATCGACGGTTTCGTGATGTCAAACGACATGTTTCCTCCGTCGGTGGGCCGTCATGTGAACGTCGAATGCGGTGCGAAAAAGCTCGATCGCGTTTTCACGAAGCTTTTTGTGCTCGTCGTCGGAGAGCTCCGCCGGAAAATGCTTGAGATCCACCTCGTGGGTGAACAGCATTACTCCATCCCCAACGACTGTGTAGTCAGAAGATCCGCACTGCTTGCATTTGATTTTCATACTGAGAAGGATGTGAAGTTGCCGCCGAGACCATCGTCCCAAGCTGCGATTCGTACAGTGATGCCAGACAGCGCGGCACCCGTATCCGAGCGTCGCACGTTGATCGTGCAACCAGATCCATTGACTGCTGAGACCTGATGAGACTTGGGTGTCGTCGAAGAATCGTTGACCTGATACCTTGGCGTGATCGTTCCGGTGATCTGTTTGTTGGCCGGCAGTGTTAGTACAGCGTCGCCATTCACGTCTGTCACGACGTCATAGACACCGAGAAGAATCGCGATGCGCTCTTGCGTGTCGAAAAAGACCGCCACCGCCGCAGGTGCGACGATCATGGTCTGTGCATATTTTGAGTTGGACGACAACTGAAGTCCGTGAACGAAGTACGCGGCCGTACCGTCCGGCGTCGTAGGTCCGTTCGGACCACTGCGCACGGCCGGGCCGACAATCGCGCCAGATCCGCTCGATGAGGAGATCAGCACAGGTTCCGCGCGCGTAACGATGTCGGGATTATCGAGACCGGAGCGAACCGCATTTGCGACGCGGGTGCGTTGCTCAAGGTTGCGCAGCCCCGTACCACCACTGCCGCTGAATCCAGTGAAATAGGCTTGCTCGTTCTGGTTGTCGAGCGGCGCCCATAGCGCTTGCCCGTTCCGCCTCGGCGCATCGACGTTGTCTTCCCACTGCTGAATCGAGGTGTACGAGCCGCCGCTGATCTCGGTATCGGATGTTGTCGGAGAGAGTCGACGACAAAGAAAGATGCTGATCGTTTTCTGGATGCGCCAGCCCTCCTCGACACCGTTGCCTGTGCTTGACCACAAGGAGTCGGTGTTATCCGGGTCTGAAGCGATGTAGCCACCATAGTTCCCACTCGTTTCGGTGAGCGCCGGTCCTTCATTGAACACAGCGATGTCGGTCGTCTTCGCGCTCGTCGAGTAGTTCTTGGCAAAGTCCCATGCCTTAACGAAGTACCGCCACACATTGCCAGCAAGTGCACCGCTGTTCGGCGGCCGATCGAGGTAATACAACGTGTTTGCTCCGACTTGATGGACGAGCTGCGCCGTCGCCCATGTGTCACTCGTTGTCCCGCGCCTGATCTCGTATCCGCGGATGTCAGGATCATCGGCCTGCTGCCATTGAACCTTCACGTCGCCAGCAAGCATCTGCGCGTAGACAAGGGGCACATCGGCCGGCGGTGTCGTCTTGCCTTGTGTCGTAAGGTTCTGCGAAACGCCAACGGCGAGAACACGAGCAGAGCTGACCGTCTGCGCCGTGACCGTATATTGAAGCTTATCGAGCGTTGCTGAGATGTAGACCGGTCCAGCGTCGAACTCGCCGAGTTGAACACTTGCAAAGCCGGTCCTCGTAAAAGTAATTCTCGTTTTCCAGTAGTGCGCATAGCCAGATGGATTCGTCCACGCGACGCGAATCCGCGACTGCGTCACTCCCGTTTGGTCGCGATAAAGCTCCTCGGTAAGCGTGAGACCAGTGACATCTGGAGGAGTGTCGAACGGCGATGTGACTGTTGGCGGCGCGAGTGATGTCAAAGTCAGCTGAGAGTCGTCATACACCGCGGCGTCATAGAGCTCCGCGATTCCCTCCCAGCACGATGGGAGCTCCGGATTCTGCGACGTTCCCCATGACGAGATCAGCGAATCAATCGCTGACCACCCAGCCTGCTGCGAGGTGACAACGAGGCGCGTCCCAGGCATCGCCTGAGCGCCTTCCATGTCCACCGTGATCGGAAGTCTCTTGTCAAGCGATGCCTTCTTGCGGAGGTAGCGCACGAGCCGACGAGCCTGATCCGCGGGAATGCATCCGAAGTCATAGACTTTCGGAATGATGTCGACGGAACCGCCAGCGATTCCAGGATCGTCATCGAACGGCGTGAGGTCGTCCTTGTAGCTCGCGTCCGGATTGACGAAGTTCGCAGAGACGCGAGTTGGCGATTCATCGGCAGTAGTGATCTGCAGCGGTCCCGCCGTCACGAGGTTCGTCGCGTCGCTGAACGTGATTCCCGAGGCGCTCTGCGCCTTGTCCATCCAGATCTGATACTTCCCGTTGACGAACGTGACGTTTAGCTGAGCGTGAGCCCGGATGTACTCGATCCAGTCGTCAACGTTCTTCCCCTCCCGGAAACAGTCCGCGAAGACGAAGCGCTTCGCACCCGAAGTGAGAACGACGTCGCAGTCATTCGCGGCCGTCGTGTAGCTGCCGGACCAATCACCTTGCACGTCTGGAACGCCCTTACCGTACGTGATCTGCTGACTGTTGATCGTGCGGATCGGCGAGTGAATCAGATCCGCGAGCACGAGCGCCGGATTTGCCTGTGCATTCGCGTAACGAGTGACGAGGGTCGCGTCGAGCCTAGGATCGCGATAGGTCAACTGATTGACCAGTGCACGCATCCGATAGACGTTCGGCGCCTGGCGCGTGACCGCCGGGTTCTTGAAGCGCACGACCGCACACGCAAGATAGGGAAAGGCCTTCGCTCGAGATCCAGCCGCCGCGGTCAGCAGCGCATCGACCGACGGTGACGCTGTACCGGTATAGAAGTTGAAATCGACGCCGTTCGACAGACCCCAGAAGCCAAGAGGCTTGTCATCAACGAGAATCTGCGACAGATCTGGAAAACCGCCGATCGTGCCCCAGCCGAATGCGTAGAGCAGCACACGCGTCCCGTCAGAGAGCGAGCCTGAGTCGTACCAGACCTGAGCTCCAATCTCCATCTGGCCATAGCCGAACTGAACGGGCTCTTTGATAGGACGGAACGTATCCGTGCGATGCGGTCCGCTCTCCCGCGAGATCGGCCTCGGTACAATCGGTTTGCTGGTGGTGTCGCCAGGCCCCGGCAGGTCGTAGGGCTTCCCGGTGATCGGATTGATGTTGTCGTATTGGCCGTGGTAGCCGCCGCCGCTCCCGCGAATCCCGCGCCCACTGCCAATGCCTGCACCGCCATAATCAGGCATCAGCTCACCTCCATGACAGCGATCGGGAAGTAAGCCTGTACGTCGGCCGCCTGGAGAAATCGCGTGGTCACCTCATCGTAGAGGGACTGCGCGATGATTCGCTCGCGCATCCGGCCCCACAGCGTCACTGCGCCGGTCTGCGCGGAACCGAAGATGACTTCTTCCTCACCTGCAGCCCATGCCGGCGAATTCGTCAGCGTGCCTGGGTTCCCTGTTCCTGATAGATCGTTCGCTGTGATTCCCGTTCCTTCTCCGAGAGACCACCATCCGCGGAGATTCGCACTTGGAATCGTCGGCATGATGCCACCATTCGCCGATGGAGAGAGCGCGAGTGTCGCGATGTTCCCAGCGCTCAGCGCGGTGTCATAGAACATCACATCGTTCATCATCCCGTCCCAACCAGACGCTGCACTCGTGTTCGCGCCGATCCTGAACGAAGCTGTCGCCGCAACAGGATTGCTGATAGACCCAACTGTGTTGTCTGCAACACCGTTGAAGTAGAAAGTAACGTTCGTGCCGCTTCTCACGATCGCGACGTGAGTCCAGGCGTCGAGCGAGAGTGCCTTCGTCGACGTGGCGGTATCCTGGGCACCAGCGCGCGCCGTGATGAATTGAAGACGACGATCGCCGGCACCAACTGTGCCCAGCGTGATGCCGCTCGCGTTCGCCGTGCGCGAATCGACGATCGACATCGCTGCACCGGACGTCGCCTGATAGACCCACGCCGCAATCGACATGTCGCCGGTCGGACGCAGAGTCACACCGGTTGTGCAGTCGACGTACTGATTCGAAGCATTCTGATTGAAGCGCAGCGTGGCGAAACGGCCACTCCTCGGCACGAGATGACGAAGTGAGAAGTTCTTCGTCTGCCCTGCCACACGGACATCGTCAATCGTTCCCAGGACGAGCCCGTTCGGATTCGTCAGCCGGAAAGGGACCGTGAACTTCGTCGACGAAGATGCACTTCCGCCGGCGACGTCGTTGAGCGGCGTATGGAACGGAATGAAGAAGTAGAACGCCTGCGCCTGGCCGCGGCGCGCGTTAAGGAAAGCCGCCATCTGCTGACGGCTCGAGGCGTCGAGGTTCACTCCGTCGGCCTTCCATCGACGGAAGCCGGCACTCGGCCAGATCGAGCGTCGCTGGGATCCACCGCCGCGAATCGGGATAACTTCCGTGCGGTGGCCAGTCGCCAGCTCCGGCGCTGTGCTCCACTGAATGAGCACATCCGGCAGATACCCTGTCGCGGTTTCAGCCATCGTTCCCTACCTGACCAGCGTGTCGCCCCACTGCACATCGCGCTCGATCAGACCCATCAGATCACCGGCACCGAAATCGCGCGGCGTTGCATACGGCACGTTCTGAACGCACCAGCCCGCGCCCCACGGACGAATCGCGAGATGCGCCATGAGACCAAGCTCCATGTTGTCGATCTTCCCGTCGAAGTTCTGAATCGCTTCGATGAATGCGCCGGACGAATCGAAGTAGCCATCCCAAACTCGGACGCGAGCTCCTTTGAGGCCTGGCGACATCGCCCACGTCGACCACGTTGGTGGTGTGTCAGCGTTTGGGAACTCGAGCCAGGACACAGACTCAGCACCACCGCGATCAAACCCCATCCGGCCGACAACGACGCCAGCCTTCGTCCACAACTGGGAAGTGCCGTCGACGTTCAGCGTCACATCGCCTTCCGCATAATCGGTGAAGCGCTGCGTCCCAATCGGCGAGGAGACGTCGATCCTAACAAAGGAATAGCGCTTCTTCTCCCCCGGTCCCGTGATCGCAGTGACCGTGGAGCCTGACAGCGTGCGAATAGGCATTACGAGCTCCTGGCGATCGCGGTACGAGCTGCGAAGGACTGCCCAGACGAGAGACCGTTGTTACCGGCAGCGATGTTGTTGAGCGTTGCCGCCGCTCCCAGGAGAGCCGACACGAAGGTGTTGACGGCATCTGTAGCAGCTGCATGCGCCGCGGCCGTCGCCTGCACACCACTCGTGAGGATGGTGAGATTCGAACTCAGTCCGTCAAGACTCACCGTTGCATTGTCGAGATCTCGATTGAAAATGGGGATTCTCTCTCCAGTTCCACCGAGGCCATCGTTCACATCCTTCGTCGTCGAAGCGAGCGTTCTGAGCGGATCGAGGATCGGCCCAAACTGTTTTTCGAACTGATCGTTTGCATTGTTGATGTCGACACCGAGCTGAGTCGCTCGTGCGTTGAAGACGCGATCTGCTTCGTCGAGCATCTTCGACATCCAGTCGTACCACGCCTGTTTCTGATCGACGGACGAGGCCTGTTGCAGGCCGGCGTTCCCCGTCATCTGAATCCACTGTTGGACTTTGTTCCACTCGTTCGTCAGATCGCCAGCGTTCGCCGAGGCGCCGAGCTTGTTCATCTCCGCGTCGGCACGCTGCTTTCCGAACACGGCTTGCGCGTAGTAGTCCGCAGAGCCGTCGTCCTTCATCATTCGGGCGAGCGAGATCTGATCCTTGCTCCCAAGATAGCTCTCGCGCTCCTGCTTCTGCGCAGCGTAGATGTCGGCGATCGCCTGCTTCTCGTAGTCATAGCGCTGCTGCACACGATTCGCGAGCTCCTGCTCCGCGGCAATCTGTCCTTCAAGAGAGAGGTTATGAATGCCAGCCGCGAACGAGATGATGTCCTTGTCGTTCTCCGCGAGGTGCGAGCCGTAGGTGCGATGATCTTCGCCTGCCAGTCGCATGGTCTCAGTTTCGAAAGTGTGCGAACGGTTGTCGCCGAAGAGCGCCTGAAAAGACGGCTCACCGCCGAAAAACGTGAGCGACTTGTTGAGCGAGACCCACGCATCTGCCCACTGTTGCAAGTACTGAATTGCCTGCGACGGATCGATCTTCGAAAGACGACCCCAGACTTCCGTGAATTTCGCAGTGCTGATTCCAATGCTTCCGAAGTCGCGCTGGAGCTCCTCCGAGAAGACCTTCATTTCAGCCTGCGGAAGATCGTGTGAGATCCACGCCTCGAGGTGCTTCTGAAAGTTCTGCGACTGCTTGTCTTGGAAGTCCGCGGGAATGCCGCCGTAAAGAGCACCCAAGCCAGCGCCGACCTGACCAGGCTGCAGAACCTGTCCGGCCGGGAGGCCAGGAATCTTGTAGCCCGGGAACGTCATTGTGAGGCGAATCATCGCGTCACGCGTCTGATCGTGCACCTGCTGGATGCGCTCGAGATACTGCGTCATCTCCTGCTTGTTGATGTTGCCGTTGAAGTTGCCATATCCATAGGCGTAACCGCCGGCAGAAATGCCGAACTGCGCGAACTTGTACTGATCTTGACGTGCTGCGGCGCCAGCGGCCCCGCCGACCGCGCCGACAATTGCGCCGATAACCGCCCCGACGATCGCACCGTAAGGACCGCCTGAGCTGCCCATTTGGGCCCCGAGTGCAGCACCGCTCGCAGCCCCTCCGATTGTGCTCGCTGTTCTCTGACCGGGACCTGCAGCAGACGCGCTGTAGGCGCCGAGGCCGATCTCCGCGAAGCCCATCACCTGCGCAGTGTTTCTGCCAAAAGGGCTCGCCATCGCGGCGCCTGACGCCGTGGAAAACCCCTCAGAACCACCCGCGTAATAGAACTTCTTTGGATCCTGTCCCAGTTTTGCGTCGCCGCGGCCCACACCGCCCATGTGCTCGAATAGCGCTTCGAGGCCAGTGCGACTCGCATCACCAACAAGCGAAGAGAAGTCGCGTTGCACTGCCTCCATGAAGCCCTTACTTCCACCAGTGAGCGCGGCCGCGATGAGATCCGCACCATCGCTGAACGCCGCATGCACCTGTTGGCGAAGACGGTCCGTGGATTCCTTGAAAGCCTGCCGCGTAAGATCTGCGAACGACTGGCCCACCTCGAGATTGTCGGGGCCAAATGCCATCAGACGATCGGCCTCATGTCGATTTGCCACTGCGTTCTGTTCCGCGGCGGTGAGCGGCGCGCCTGGCGCAGTCCGCGCGAGCTCCTTCATGAAAGGCTGCGCGTGGAGGAAGTTCAGAAGCTTCTCGTTGAGCTCCGCATTCGCGAGCTCATGACCGATGCGCACCATCTCATTCAGGTTATGCAGCGCCGACAGCACCTCCGGCGAGTAACCGATCTTTCCGAATGCATCCTCGAGCTTCACCATCGCCGCCGCGGCTTGATCGTTGACCGACGTGATTTTCTGTTGCGATTCGAGGTATGCGTCGAACACAGGATTCGAACTCAACGCTTTCTGTGCTGCATATCCCCATTCGTCGCCGAGCTTGTGCATCTGTGCACTGAGCTGCGCTGCTTCCTTTCGCGCAGCGTCGAGCTTCTCGGCGTCCTGCTTGATCTTGTCGTCGGGAACACCCTCTGGCTTGAGCGCTTCCGCCCTCGCCTTCTGGTATTCCTTCAATGTGATGATGCCGTCATGGGCAGCGTGCTTCAAACTCTCGATGAACTTCTCGAATTGAACGTCGGTTGTCTGCTCCTTGACGTTTCCAACCTGCGACTGAAAACCGTCCCAGAAGCCGTGCTTCTCCCAGCCAGCACCGGTGCGAATCCCCGACGCCATGCCCGCGCGAGCGAGAGCATCTCCACCTGTGCCATACCAGGCTTTCTGCTGTGCGATGTTGCTGGCAGAGACAGATTTCGCGCGCTGCTCTTCGCCGTAATCGATGATGCTCTGAATGCCAGATGCATTCTTGATGAACCATCCAAAGGCCTCAGCGAGTGCTGCACCCGCGGGTCCGGCAGCTTCGCCGATCGCGTGAAGGCTCGCCACAACGCCTGTGCCGAACATCGTTGCATCGTGGAGGATCGAAGAGACGAAACTGCCAAACTCTTTGATCGCTCCGCGCACCTCTGGATCTTCGAGCGCTGAGCGGATGCCATCCATCCCGCTCTTCGCACTGCCACGGGCATCATTGAACCCTTCGGCAAAGCTGACAACGAGCGACTCCTGGATCTTATGCAGCTCGGACTCGAACGACTGCCCGAACTCCGGGAAATGGGACGTGACTTCGCGCATCTTGGTGATCAGCGTGTCCCATCCAAGACTGTCAGCATCCGCCTTCGTGATGCCGAGCGTCTGAAGAAGCAGGTTTCGTCCAGGCGAAACGCGGCCGGCCAGGAGCTGCCGGAACCCCGACTCCATCTCGTCCATATTGACGCCGCGCATCGATGCCAGTTGCGACAACATCATCGTGGTGCTCTGCTGCGCGGAACCAGAAAATCCTCGTGACTCCATGAGTGGCGCAAGGTTGCGGAATGACTTCCCGAGCTCCTCGGCCGTGTTTCGAGTCTTGTCGGCGTTGCGCTCGAAAAACTCCATCGCTTCAGCGCCCCGATGTGCACTTCCAGTCAGTACACCGAGTGACAGACCGAGATCGCGAATCTCGTCGGCTTTGACAATGCCTTCCTTCGAGAATTCGTAGAGCTCTTCCATCGCCTTGTGGACCGCCTCGACACCTGCTTCCACGAGTGCAAGCGGTGCGAGAACACTGAAGAACGAGGTCCCGAGCTCACCGATGATCGTCTCAGCAGAAAACGCTTCTTCGATCGACTTCCCGACGTGATTGAAGCCATCTTCCATCGATGAGAGATGCTGATGCGTCTCATGTGCGTGCGCCTGAATCTGATGCCCCTGCTTTGCGAGAGCATCGCCAATCCCAGTGACCGCGAGGGTGACCTTCCCGATCTCCGCCGCGAGATCACGCGTCTGCGCGAGCATCAGCTGTGAGAAGGAATCGAGATTCCGCTCGACAGACTGAAAGGCAGGCGCGGACTGATCTTCCGCAGTGATTTTCAGTTGAAGGTCGTCGTCGCTCATGGCGTTGAATTTCTCTCAGCGTCCTGTTCGTGAATGACGGAGACGCAGAAGGCAAAAAGCTGCGAGTGTTCCTCGGTCACTTCGATGCCGAGCCGGTCGGCCCAGCGATCCGATTCCGAAGCTGGAATGCCTGTGCGACATCCAAAGTCGCTCAGCCATTCGCCCTGACAGGATGAAAACCAGAAGAGTACTTCGCTCGCAAGTTGGTCCAAATCATCCGGAATCTGGTTGAGACATGTTCCGTAGGCACATCGGTGATTCTGTTCGTCACGAATGTCGAGGCCTGCGGCCGCGGCACCGGCGAAGCGGCACTTGCGACACGCGATCGCCGCGTTCCCACACGTCCGATCTACTGCGACGCGGAGGGCGCGGCGACGGAAGGGACTTTGGCCTGTTCCTTCCGGACTTCACTGACGATGTAGTTCGCGTACGTCGAAATCCGCACGCGCTCGGTTCCCTGTGCACGCTCTTCATCCGTGGCATCGCGATAGACGTCGAGCCAATCCTCATAGAGCACCATCACCTGCTCACGCGTGAAAGAAATCGGGTTGCCGGTCTCGTCGAGGATGTTTTCCCAGCCGGCGAGGCGGGTGAACATCGACTCGGCTTCGTAGTCGGCAGGCAAGTCTTGCAGCACGCGGCTCTCCGCCTCGAACGTCACAGGATGACGAACAACTTCGTGCGAGCTCGTCTCGATCGCCATTACACGACGAAGGGGTCGCAGCTTCGCAGCTTCGGCGATTCCCTCCACACCCGTGGGCATCTTCGCGGTGACTTTGATGGTGGGATAGTTCGGATGAGGAACTTCGATAGTGCGCGCCTTCGGCCGGCGCGGCGTGGTGTCATTGGCCGACATTGTGTGGGTCTTTCTCGCCGGACTGGCCTCCGGCGTGGCGATGATGGATTGCAGCGGCAGGAGACGAACCTGCTTTCTTTGGGTTATGAGCCCAAAGCCGATACCGACCGCGCCCGCTACGTCAGGTGGTTAGAGATTCGATCCGACTCCGTTGAGGTAGTCGTGAATGACCGAGCAGTTCGTGAAGCCAGCCTGCGCGACGGTGTTGAAGCCGATCGCGGTGTGCGCTGTATTCGCAACAGCACCGTCGATCTGAATTGAAGAGGTCGTGCCGGTCGTCTTTGAAGTGATGCGCAACGTTCCCGCCGGCGAATCGGCGACCGCAACCGCAGTGAACGGACCGGAGGCATTGAGTGCCGTTGCAATCTGCGCGGCCGTCTGTGATCCTGCCGTGAGCGCAACGGTGATCGTCGATCCGCCGTCGACCTTCACGCCGAGGTTCGGTGTCGCCGGCAGCGTGTACGGCCCCGGCGCAGGCGCGACGATGTCACCCGACCAGCTGTAGTTCGGCCAGAGCTCGAAGTGCTGTTCGGTGTAGAGGTCCTTCTCTCCACCGGCCGACGTAGGCGGCTTCTCTTCGAAGACGACTGCGTAGCGATAACGTGAGTACTTCGTCCATGCGCCTCCCGTCGGCTTGTCGAAGTGCCAGACCTCGAGCGGAATGACAGTGCGCGCGTTCGCCCAGTTGTAGAAGGTGAGCTCCGACTCCGGGTTCGTTCCACCGAGCACCATCATCAGCTTCAGCGATCCTGGACCAGCGAGCTTGTCGAAGATCACTGAGCCGCCGGCGCCGTTGTTATAGCCGACCGGAGTGACGCTGATGCCGTTGCCCAGGTTGATCGAGAAGTCTTCTGGCACCGCGGCGAGCGCATTGACGAAGAAGAGACCGTTGAAGCAGTCGGTGGGATTCTGCGACAGCGAGTCGTCCGTCACCGTAGCGCTGGTCGGCGCCGACGTAATTGAGGTGAGCTGCGGCTGCTCGCCGATTCCCTTAAAGCTGATCGACCGTTTCACGCCGCCCTGGTAATCGCTCTTGAAGCCCAGCGAATCGACCATTATGAAGCGATTGCGCACGTACTTCGCTGTCGCTTCGAGGAACTGATCTTCAAGCTGTGACGTGCCTGGACCATTGAGCGAGCCAGCCGAGTACGACATGCGATGCAGCGTCGTCGCACCGCCGCCGGGTCGCGAGTAATTGCCCGAGCCGAAGAAGACCTTGTCGATGCGGGCGTTGAACAGGAAGTCGAAGTTCAACGAATCGGCGCCCTCGGCGCGCCGCATGCCCCAGACCTTGCCGACGGTCTGGCGATCGCCGGTGTAGTTGGGCACGACCAGCACCGGCTGGTTGTGCATGAAGCCAGGCTTGCCCGCCTGCCACATCACGTACGCGGTCGTGATGCCCGTGTCGCTGCCAGGCGTGACTTCGGGAATGAAGAGGCGCCGCGTGAAGACCGGCTGTCTTTGCTGGAGTGCCATCGTGCTTTCTCCTCAAAATGAAAACGCCTCACGGAATGCGAGGCGTCGAAGTGGGTGACGAATGTGGATGAGTTGCTTACTTCTTCTGCTTTGCCGCCGGCTCATCGCCGAGCGGCACGCGAGGACCATCGACGATGATCGGCGGATCCACCTGTAGCCCGACCGCGGGCAGACGCAGATAGCCCTGCTCGACCGCCGTCGCGAGCTCCGAAGTCTCCTCGGCGTCGAACAGCTCGTCCACGTGATAGCACGGATTCGGATCATGCAGTGGCCACCCGGAGCTAACGTTGACGATGTATTTCATGCTCATTTCCTCCGCGTCCTTACTCCGGTGTGACATTGGAGATCTTGTTGTTCGCGACAAGCCACGACGTGACGCGCTGTCTGAATCGCTTCACGCTTGTTCCGCTCTCGCCTGCGACGGGTGACTCGATGGTCGTCAGGAACGACGCGATTTCTGCGGGTGTCAGAGCGATCGTCTGCGTCTGATTCGGAAGTTGCGTGCCCCCGCCATCAAAGTAGTAGACAGTGACCGAGATACCCGCGGGGTCGGTCGCAGCGCCAGTGGTCATGTTGATTGCAGCAATTTTCCAGCTTGCTGGAGCGACGTTCGTCGGCGTAGTGATCGTTCCGTCGGCGAGCATGCCGAATGAGAACAACAGGGCCAGAATCAGAGCGAGTTTCCTCATTTACGTTCTCCAGTTGCATCTGATGGTTAGTAGGACGGAAACCAGCTTGTCCCGTCATAACAGAATTCGAGAACCTTACTTACGACCGCCGTAGATGCGAGCGCGATGTTGCCGCCTGTTGACGTAGTGAAGGCTCCATCAGGGATCGTCTTTAGGCACCCAGTGAAACCCGTTCTCGGCAAGTTGATCGTCGTGATCTGCGTGGTCCCAGTGACGTGAAACAGCCCCGATGTCGGCGTGATCGTGGCTGCACTGGCGACATTCGATCCCACCGCCGCTTCGTAATACTTGACTCTCCATGATCCGTCTACAGTAGTCGTGTCCTGGACTGTCGCAACACTCAACACGCCGTTAGCGAGTCGATTGATGCACGGGTTCCAGGTCTGATTCGTGATCGTCGTTGATGTGTTCCAGCAGTAGCCCATGCCAGACGCGACTTGCGCACCACTCCCGGACAACGCCATGGCGTAAACGTTGTTTGCCGAGAGCCCGATTCCGTAAGAAGTATTCGCGTTAATGATCGCCGGGTGACTTGATCCATCTTGGAGATACAAGCCGCCACCGCTGGCTGAAGCGTTCCCAGAAAACAGCCGTAGTTCGTAAATCGAGCCACACGAACCAATACCATCAACAGCGGTTGATGCCCCGATACTGATACAAGGATTCCCAGCTGAACTCTGAAGTTCAAGGGTTGGCTGTGTTGCGCTCGCTTTCGCTTGCAGCACAAGAATTTTCTTTCCCGCTGCTGATGCGCCGAACAATACATCTGACAATGAGTCCGCCGTAGTCGCTGTCCCGATCTGCACTTGCGATCCAGTGTCTTTGACAGTCGAGTCCTGCGTGCATCCGCTCGTTCCGGTCTTCTGCAGTGCATTGGCCGTCGAACCGCAATTCGCCATTCGAGATGTCGCGAGCGTTCCGCTCGATATGTTCGACGCGTTTGTTGCGTCAGTGCTACAGGAAGCAGCCGCGTTCACGAGATCCGCGCAGGTGGGTCGCGAGCAGGTCAGCGCCCACGCCGTCGAGAGTCCCGTCACCCAATTGCTCGCGGCGCATGACGTGATCGAATGATCCGACGCAGATGCGGTCGCCGCGTTTCCTGTTGTGCTCTGATTGAGCGTCGGGATGTCGGCCGCGGCGATGATCCGAAACGAAGGCACTGCGCTCGATCCGTCGGAAGGCGACGCGAGAAACTTCCGCCCGGACTGCGCCGCAAAGTCGAGTGAGAAACGTGGGGTCGTCGTCGTCGTGGCCCACGACGCGGAGAACATCGCACTGATCGTGCCGTTGTTGACGTCGGTGACGGTGCCGCCGCCGCCGCTCCCGCTACCGCCACTAACTACGAACTGCACCTGCGCTTCAGCGATCGGAATGACAGCCATGACGGTCATCAGAGCGATGAGCAGCGAAACGACCTTCTTCATTCTCATCACCTGTTGCCATCAAACTTCGCGTAAACGGTGCATGCGCCACCGTTGTCAGTTGAGCAGGTGAACTTCATTGCACTGATGATCTGCGGATCGTTGTACTCAACCATTAAAGTGTTCGCCGGGATGTAGAATCCGTTCGTCGACGTCGGTGACGTGCCATCGTCCTCGTACATGACACCGCCGCTGCGAACGCTGATCTTCACGTGCCTCGTGCCGACTGGCATTGTCAGCGCGGTCGCATTCGGATTTGTCAGCACCTGATGTCCGAGCGGAAGCTCGTAGGAGATCGGAATGTTCGGCGCGGCTGCAACGAGCATCAACACCACAATCCCCATGAGCCCGACACCGCGAGCAAACGTGATCTTCATTGGTTACCTCCGTGCTGACCTCTGTTCGTCGGGATGAACGACAGGCCCGAGGTCTTTCCCCACACCGCTACTGTCGCGCACATGCGCAAGCGCGGCGGTGCTCCCGCGCCACCCCTCGCGGAACTCGGCCAGAATCACCGCGAAGACTCAAGGAACTGCGATCTGATAGTGCGCCCAGAATTTGAGAAGCATTCCGTGCGTCGAGTGATCGATGAAGAGCGTTTCCGATTCTTTCGCTGGCGTCATCACCGATGGATCGACGTTGAAGACGTTCGTCGGAAAACCGCTCGGCACAAACACAACGAGTTGCTTATGGATCAACTCGGCCATCTGCCACGCCTTGCGTCGTGCCTCTCCGTATTGCGTGCCGTCCGAATTCGCGAAGACCGCGATGTAGACCGGCACTCTAAAGTTCGCGCGCGCCGTGCCGTTCTGCGCGCGCAGGTTGCCCGTGAGCTCGACCTCGTCGTCATTCACCGCATAGATGCACCCCGGATAGAGATCCGGCATGGTGAGCGTTTCTTTCTCATCCGTCTGCGGCCAGCCGGGCATCTCATTGATCGCCACGGCCTTCGCGGACTGCATCCCTGAAACGAGCAGGAGCTGAGCACCGATCGATGTCTCGATCGCCTCGAGTGCACTGAGCGCCGTCACGACTTGATTACCTTCTCTTGCACGCCGCCCCAGATCGTGGCCGTGATGCGATCCTTATTCGCTTCAATGCGCGACCGAAGGACGAGCCGCGATCTCATCCCGGGATGCATGGCGCGAGAGACGTAGCGACCGTTGATGTTCAGCGCGAGCGCCAGCGTTCGAAGACTTCCGCCGCGCGCGCTCAATGCGGACAATGTCTCTGCGCTCAGCCCCGCGGAACGGAGTGCTTCGCGGAGCGTTCGCTTGCTCTGAGAGCTACGACTTAGTGCTCGAGATCGATTCTTGAGCATCCGACCTTTGGCGACGATCAGATGCGGTCGAGCGCCGGAGAGATCGACGATTCTCATGTACCACGCGTCGCGAGGATTCCAGCCAACGCGCCCCTCGAGCGCGCTCTTCATCACCGGCTCGACAGACCGTTGCGCGCGTCCACTCTTCACCGGTGTATGTGCAATGAGATCCTGCGCGAAGTCCTCGATCGCCTTCTTGATGCCATCGGAGACAGCACCCTTCACGGCTTTCGACTTCTTCTCCAGGTTGAGCCGGAATTCGCGCTCGTTTACGAGCTTCGCGTCGAGGATGATCATTTGAAACTCGGATCGTGAAGATCGAAGTTTGTCGGATTGCTCGAGTCACTACTGCGACCGAAGACACGCGACTCTCGCGCGCCCTTGAATCCCGCTCCGCCGCTCAGTTTCGTGAGCAGCCCATCAAAGCAGCGCACCTTGTCGGAAGTGAGCCAGGAGCGCCAGTCCTGCGCGGCCGCGGCCTGCTTGTCGATCGTGTCCGGACGATTCTTTCCCGCGGAGAGGATGTCGATCGCATCGGAAATGATGTGCGACTTCGCCTCGAGCGGCAGCGTGACGGAGGTGAGCGCGTCCCACGATGCCGCCGTAAAGACGTTGAGCGCCGCGCTGCGCGCCTTGCTCCAGGCAGTGCCGATCGCCGTGTCGACGTTGGAGTCGTTCGCGACGTTGTTCGTTCCGCCGGACCAGCGCGCAATCTCGCCGGCGCCCCATCGCGCCTCGAGGTCGGCTTTCACCACGGGATAGCTCATCGCTTACCTCGTGCAGACGTCTGCACAGCAACAGAGTGGGGGCGGCCACGCGCCGCCCCCGAGGAGGCCAGAAAGGAGAGAAACCAGAGCGCCTTACGAGGCGCCAGTGATGCCCGTGAAGAGCCAGCCGGCACCGTTGGTGCCCGAGAACGTGTCCTTGATCGTGTAGGTCTGGCCGTACACGAAACGCTCGAAGATGCCGTCGACCCACGACTTCACCATCTCGCGCGTGCCCGTCTCGTTGTACGTGAGCTGCATGTTGTAGGCGAAGGACGGATTGAGATCCGACGCTTGATCCTCGGTTGGCGCCGCGTAGTACAGGGCCGCGGAGTCCTCCGTCCAGATCGAAGTCGCTGTGCCGGCTTTGCCGGCGGCGGCCTTTGTCTGGGTGACCGCCGTGCCGACGATCACATTGCCTGGCTGCATTTCGAAGAACGACGCGAGATCGTCATCGGAGACGAACCCGCCCTTCGAGTACTGCCGGCCGGCGAAGATGTCCGGATTCTGCAGCAGCGCGCGGCGCGCCTTGCGGCCGAGGAGAAGACGATTCGGCATGTAGCCGGTTGCCTTCTGAATCGCTTCCATCTTTGAGAAGATCAGATCGCGGACCTTCGTCGCGCTCGCCGACCAGTCGCCGCCGGCGCCGGTGTTCGAGCCGTACTTGCCCGAGGCGAAGAGAATCGCTGCCGCATTCTTCTCCTTGCCGATGAGGATGCGGTTCTTCACCTTCGCGACATAGCGGAGACGGAGCGCGTTGACCGCTGCACCGCCGGCGCTGTTCTGCGCCGCCTGCACACGTCGATAGTCGATCTTGCCGCGCAGCATGTGCTCATCGAGCACCGCCGATGCGCTGCCGATCGAATCGAGCAGCACGTCCTGCGGATCCGCGTCGATCGCGCGCACGTCGTCGCCGGCCTGAACGGACTGCACCTGCTCGTTGGTGAACTGCGGCCAGGTGACGTTCTCCTGGTCGACGGGAATCGTCGGGATCGCGAGGTCCGCGATGTACTGCTGCGTTCCACGGACGCCGACGGCCAGGCGCGAGAGCACCTGGTTGACGACTGCCAGACTGGAAAGTTCGTTGTTAGCCATGCCCTTCCTCCAAAAAGAAAAGGGCCGGCGAACGCCGACCCTTCAGAAACTGGTTGCTGTTGTGAGAGAGATCGCTAGTTGATGACTTCCCAGAAGATCACCGACGTGTCGGTGCCCGACGAGGAGTTGATGACGAACGATGTCGCGGCGGTGATCGTGCCGACAGAAAGGTGTCCCGCCGTGCCGCCGAGGGCCTGGCGATAGAGCTTCACGATCGACGTCGACTGTACGGCCGTCGTCGAAACCGTCACCGTACCGCCGACCAGCGTCGCGCTGCCGGACGCCGTCACGTTGTTGCGACCTTTGCGGTAGAACTGAATGTCGATGACGTCGTTCGTGGACGCCGTCGAGCCGCCGAGATACTTCCCGCACGGAACATCACCCGCCGAAATCGCGACGGCCTTGCCGCTCGAGCCGACCTTGATTTCAGAGCCAGCGGGAATCGAGCCGCCGGCAGTCACCTGCAGGAGTCCGTCGTAGTCGAGCGTGGCAACACCATCCGTGCCGTAGCGGATGACACCGTCCGGCGAATCGCCGGCGGCGCATGTTGCGATGATTCCGGAATCGCTTCCGGAGGCGGTGGAGAACTTGCCGAACGTCTGCGCCGTGAGCGTCGTCGCGTTCGGGTTCGGAACCGACAGAGTGTCGAGAATCTGCGTCATGTGAATCCTCCAAAATGAAAGAGCCGCCCATCAGGACGGCTCAAGATTGATGTTGCAGTCGATGGTTAGCGTTGGACGCTAGTCCTCGCCCTCTTCGTCGCCCGGATCGCTGACAACGAGACCGACCGCCGCCGACGGAACCTTCGCACCGGCTTTCTTCGCGAGTGCACGCAGAGCCTGGCTATACGCGTCGGGTCCCTTCAGATTGTTCTCGGCGATGTAGCGATCGATCGCCTTCGCAAGCTTCGCGTCGGCTTCCGCCGAGCTCGAGGTGAAGTCCTCCGCCGTGAGCTCGTCGTCGGCCTTCTGCTGTACCTTCGCCGGCTTCGCTTCGCCAGCCGGCGCGACCGGCGCCTGCGCGGCCGCAAGCTTGTCGAGATGCGCCACCATCTTGGTGCCCAGGGCCGCAACTTCCTCGCTGTCTGCGACACTCGCGATCTTCGCGTCGGTGTAAGCCGTCGAGAAAACCTCGAGCGCCTCTTTGCCGAACCGCAGGTCCTTCGCCGAGGAGAGCTTTGCGATCACAGTCGCAGCCTCCGCGCGTGCCGAGGATTCGCGATTCTTCTTCTCGCGCTCAGCGACTTTCTTCAGCTCCTCGGTTGCCTTGACGAGCGCTTCCTTCGTGCTCGCGAGGTCGGCCTCGAGCTGTGTTTCACGATTGGGGTTTGTGCTCATGCCATTCTCCTTCTTGTTTGCGACTGCCGAATGACTCGACACCCGCGAGGTTGATCCGTCAGTCATTCGTGCGAGCGTCTCTTCGAACGACCCCACACGATCTGCCAGTTTCGCTTCGACTGCCTTCGCGCCCATCGCCATACCGCCCTGGAGCAGATCCGCGCCCTCCGGACGATGCGCAGAGACGAAGTCGATGAAGACCTGCGCGATCGCATCGGCAGTGGCTTGCATCTCCGCCTGGCCAGCTTCGCTCGACGGCGAGAGCCGTTTCTTCGGTGACTGCTTCGAGACTTTCTCGATGACGTTCGAGCTGCTCGAGACGCGTGCACTCACGACGCAACCGATCGAGCCGACATCGGCCGTCGCATCGATGACGATCTCATCGCACGCCGAGGCAATCCAATACCCGCCGGACGCGGCCATCGTGCCGACATATGCGACAACCGGCTTTGTCTGCTCGCGATTCGCGATCATGTTCGCCAGCTCGTTGACGCCAGACACCTGGCCGCCAGGCGAATCGAAGGTGAGAATGATGCTCTTCACGCTCGGATCGTTCAGGGCAGCATTGATATCTGTCGCGAGCTGCTCGATCGTCGTAGCGCCGCTGATGTACGAGAACATGTCGGCGTAGCGGAAGATCGGACCGCTGACGTCGATGATCGCGACACCATCACGCTTCATGACGGCGTCGGTGTTGTCCATCCGCGCGGCCTTCTTCGCCGCGACGGCTTCCCGCCGCGCTTCGATCTTCTCCAATACCTCCGGAGTGATCACGTTGTCACGCGAGGCGATCTCGATCAGCTTGTCGTACCCAGCATCCGTGATCGTCCAGGCCTCGCCCATGATCGCGGCGAGGACACGTCGTGCAGGCCGCTTCTCGTTCTCGATCAGATCGAGTTGCGTTTCACTCATGGCTCCGCATCTCCCACATCTTCACTGTCATCAGCGGCCGGATCACCTTCTGGAGGTGCTGTATCGGTGTTTGTCGTGATGGTGGTCTTGGGATGTCCCAGCACGTCGCCATCGTCTTTCGCTTCCTGCGCGCCGAACCGCTTGAAGTACCACTCCTTGCTGTAGAGCACTCCGCGATCGATGCCATCGATGATTCGCTTATGGAGTGCCGAAGCGTCTTCGGTGCTGCTCATGTCCGGCACGAATCGCGGCCACAACGCGCGATCGAGCGATGGAAGATTGATCTCGATCGTCGGACGCATCCAACCGGCCTGCAAGCCCTCGCACACCACTTCGCTATACGCGAGCGCAGCAAGATCCGTGATGCTCTGGCGTGTCGTCTCGAGCGCGCGTGAGCCGCCCGTCTTGTCCTGCGTCTGCTGCGTACGCAGCAGGTGGATATACATCGTCCCTTGGAGGAACCGGAGGACCTCGATCTCCGACCGACCTGCAGCTCCATTCGAAGCGACAGGCATCGACGGATACTCGACCTTGATCTCTGTTCCGTCGTACATCCCGCGCGTGTACGTTCCGAATTTCCCCGTGTAGAACGCATCGATGTCTGCGATGTCGTTCGGATCGGTCGCACGCGGAATCAGCACATGCGGGATCGGCCGCCCATACTTCTCGACAGCATCCAACATGAATTGCCGGATCTGCTGATAGAGCCACGCCGCCGAATAGAGCTCGGTGAACCGTGACTCTCCGTACGGCGTGTTCAGCGAGCCATCGCGCAGGAAGATGAACTTCAGCGGATCGATCGGCTCGCCGAGGAACGGATCGACTACCGAGAGAAACCGTGGATTCTCGTCCGTGTCCCAAACAAAATTCTGTGCTGGTCGATCAATGAGCCGCTGAGGAATCACCATCCCTGTCTGCTCATCTCGGCCCCACACGCGTTCGATTGGCGAGAAGCCACAGGTGACGAGCGTGTCGATCGCCTTCCGAAGCAACACGGTCTTCTCCGGGACGTCGTCCCAAAGGCGCCGCATTGTGTCTGCGACCCGGACTGATTCTTCGTCGGCGAGATCACCCGGCACGATGACCGGCTTCCGCTTCATCGCACCATCGACGAGCTGCGCGACGATGCCCCCGAGCTCCGTGATCTGCCGGCGAACGCCGTAATAGAGATCGAACCCTCTCCCGCCTCCGAACTTTGCCTGTGTCGGATCCGGGTTGATGAGCCGCTGGAAGTAACCCTGCAGCGGATCCTGCTTGATCCTCGTATAGACGGCATTCGTGCGCGTCTTCGATCGCAAGATCGCATCGGCGGAAGGCGTGGCTTCCGCCTGGCGCTCAGGCGCTTTGAAGAGGATCAAGCTCACTCTGACTCCTAGAATTCAGGGATAACGACGCGTCGCCGCGGTTCGGACTGCGACGGCGCCGGCTGCAGATCCATGCCCAGCGGAAAGAGCTGATGAATCCAGTACCGCAAGCCATCGGAGAGATGCGTCCGCTGCCAGAGCTTGTTGCCCCCGCGCTCTCCGTATTTCTGAATGTCCGTGCCCGTCTTATCCCAGACGCACACGAGTAGATCTGCAATCAATTCTGTGCACCGCGGATCGATGAACAGTGATCGGATGCCGGCCGCGCTGCACAGCTTTGCGTTCACGCTTCGTACGCCGAAGACAACGAGCGGATTCCCGTTCTCTGGAAGGCTCACACCGTAGCGATAGCGGCCTTCGTCATCCTTCGTTCCATTCCTGAAGACGTCGTTGACGATCTGCCATTCGTTCGGCCCAGCCATTCGCTTGTTGCGCGCGGTCGCGTCTCCGAACGCGATGATCGGCGCGTTGTGATTCGCGAGCCCTTTCCAGTTATCTGGGAAGTGTCCGCCCGATCCGTGATCGCCGCGTAGGATCGCGTTTGCCATCTCGTACGCGTCCATTCCTCCGATGTGGAAGAACTCACCAAACACGCCGACGTGTTTGATGCCTGGCCGCTGATGCTCGCTCGGGAACTCACCCTGCACGAGCTGATGCGCGAACCCTGCAACTGCCGGGTTTCGATTGAAATCAAGGAACAGGTACAACGTGCGATCGCGGTCGTACGCGATCGAGTGTTCATTCGCTTTGTCGAAGTCGCAATAAACGCGACCGACCTTCGTTCTCGTCAACGCACCACCGAGGCGACGTTGTGCGGTCTCGTTGTCGAGCCGCGCCATCTGGTTCGAGATGTAGTTCTTCGGGAGATGCTTCTCGTTGTCCGTGCTGCGCGATCCAATGAGGATCGCCGTTCCATATCCGCGAATCAGATGCGGATAGCCCTCGCCTGATTTCTCGATCTCGATGCCGTTCGCTTTCGCGTCGGCTTCTGCCGACTTCTCGAGCGCACCGAGCATGTCCCATGTCCAGTGATCCGGATTCTCTGGCGGATTGCCGTGCAGGATCTTCGTGTGTCGATGCCCGAGGTCCTTCGCGCAATCGATCTCATCGTCCGAGTCGCCGCATCGCGTGCGTTCGAAAAGAAAGTCGATCGCCTCCTGGGTAACGCCGTGAAGCGTGAACTCCTCGACACCCAGCGAACCCCATTCAGCGCCACGGTGCTGCTCGTACGCACGATTCGTCAGCGTCCCAAGCTGCAGGTGCAATCCGGTTTTCCAGATCACCACGTTCTCGTAGCGATCCTGAGTCACCGGCGTTGCGATGCATGCCTTCGCCCACTCCTCACGCCACTCCTTCGGCGGCCGGCAGTTGAAGACGCGCGGGATGTTCAGCTTGTCGAGCTGCTTATAGATCACGCGCATCACTGCGCGGAGCTGCACAGTCGTCAGTGCAAACAGCGCATGCGTCTGACCGGTGTCCCACTGCATCCGATCGAGAAGCCAAAGAACAAACGACGTCGTCTTTCCAGAGCCGACGCCCCCGATCGAAAGGATCAGGTCGTGCGTTTGATGGGCACGAAACTCAATTTCCTGATGCGGATGCAGCGCAAGCCGTCGCACGGCCGCGTGCGCTGACGCGAGAAGTGACGACACGAGATCAATTCACCTTCCCCGCGACGACGTTCATCTCGATGAGCATCTCCATCGGCTTTCCGCTGAACACAAACTCGAACGGCTTCGCCGCGCCCGGCTTGTCGCCTTCTTTGGCAGGCTGCACGGCGCGTTTTTTCTCCGCGAGCTCCGATTCGAGCTTCGAAATCTTCTGAGTCAGTGTCGCCGCATCTTTCGATGCCTTCTGCCGCACGCCTGCGGGCCAGAGTGCCTTGAACGATGTCATCGGTCCCTGTGGTGTATCTGTGATCGTGATGCCGATCGCCGGCCCCACGAACGGGATGTGCTTCCCCTCGGCCATGCATGCTGGATTCGCGCAGGCCGCGAGCTCGTATCGGCTTCGCGCGCACATCTCCGTCGGTTCTCCATCCGCGATCACCAGCTGACGATCGCGCTCCTTGCGGAGATGCTTCAGCTCGAGCTCAAGAGCATCGATCTCTGTGAGCGCGACCGTACGATCGCTGTCCAAATCGCGCTCTGACGTGAGGCGCGAGCGGATCTCGGCGACGTCCTTCCGCACAATCCGGATTGCGGACTCGAGCGACTCATCAGTCGTCTCGATTGTTCCATCGTGAACAAGCTGCAAGGCGATATCGCGCGGCTCCATGTGTTGATCGACATAGAGCTCATAGACACGCTTACGCCGGCGTTCGACGTATGCGGCTTTGGCCATGCGCTTTCGTGCTGGCTTGCGCGATTTCGTTCCTCTCTTCGTCATTGGAAGTTCAGGAATCCTTCAGAATCGAAGGCCCCCTAAAGATTTTTGTTATTTCGTATATGTGTGCGCCGAATCGCCCGGTGCTGGCTGGCGAGGCCCCGGCCCCTCTTGCTTTTTCAACTCCGGGTTGGCATGAGAACTCAGAACACCACGCGGCCGGTACATTGTTCGTTGCTTTGCCGAGGATGGCTCTCTCAGTGCGTAGCGTGAGCTTCAGCTTTTGCCTGTTCCTGCATGATGACTCCTACTCTGGAACGAGACGATGATCGAATTTGTGATACTCGATCAGGTGATCGCGAAGCGCTGACCAGGTACGAAAGCGACGCTTGCCGCCCTGTGCATTGCACTGACCGCACTGCATGGTGTGGTTGCGTGACCAGGTCTGTGCAGACATCTGCACTTTGATTTCACGGAGCTGCTGACGAACAGAGAGACCACCATCATCGAAGCCGATGAGCGGGATGTTGGGGCCATTGATGAGCATCAGCAAGCCACCTGCTCGCGGTACTGATCCGAGATGCCACGCTGCACGAGCTCCGCATAGAAGTGCGCGATCGCGGCGGGAATGATTTCGTTCTTCACGGTGAGACGTGAGGTACGTAGACGCTCGGCTAGGAGGTCATACGGTACGTTGAAGAGTACCCGCGCGAACATCGCTCGACAGGCTTCGCGTGTCCCAATCGTGCGATCGACGCGAGTCATGATGATTTCGACGGTGAGGCGCCATGACCGAGCATCGCCGATCTCAGCGAGGTCGTTGCTGATGATCGTTTCGAGGCGGCGAAGACGTGAGGTGGATGTCGAACCGTCCTGCAACGCCTGCAACCAGAACCAGAGCGCAGCGACGCGACGAACCTCGGCAACCACACAATCGCGCATCGAGTCCAAGTCGGACTTGTCGTTCATTGGTACCTCGTTGTGGGGGATGCAAACGGTGCTGGACGATTTGAAAGTGGCTATTCGGTATCTCTCGACACGAATAGAAGTCTGGGTGAAAACCTACAAGCAAAATCCTCGTTTTGCAAACACAAATTGAAAAAGGAACCAAGAACTGCAAAAACGTGCGTTTATGGTTTCACTTCGACTTATGAGCGAGTTCGAAGATACGAATCTCAGTGCGTGGCGAACGGTCATAGCGCTTGATCATCTGGACATCGCAGATCTGCTTATCGTCGAACCAGAAGATCGAGTTCAAAGCATCTTTTACGAGCTTGAGCAAATTGTCGGCATCAGGTTTCGTGATGTGCTGATACTCGCCGGCAAGAGCTGCTTCGCGTTGCCATCGAGACCAGCTTTCAGGCACAGCGAAGAAGAACCGCAACTCGAGACGGAGTGGACACGTGAGTGGTTCGGCTGGCCTGAAGCGAATCGCTCGAGCAGCGAACATCTGCTCGGCCTCGACGGTCTTCGTTGGCGTGCGAGCGATTCCGCCACGTCGAGAAAACCGCGGACGACCTTTCGCCACCGGAGTGCCAGGCACGGTGAATTCGATCATCGCCGACGACTCCGAAGTTTCGACTTCGCAGAGCTCCAGCGCCGATCCCAGCGCCGATCGAGATCCTCGACGCCGGCAGTCTGGATTGCATCGTTCGATCGGCTCGAGAAGAACTCGGAGGGTTGAAGCGCTGCGCAGCCATCACAGACCCCGTCGTTCCGATCCCACTCCTCGAACGGGATGGTCGGTTGGGGGCAGGCGATTCGAGAGCAACGGCTCATGCGATTCGCCCCGATTTTGAAAGTGCCCCGGTGCCCCGCCCCACTGCCCCGCCCCGATGCCCCGGCCTAGCGGCGGCAGTGGTGATGCCCCAAACACCCCTCCCCCTAAAGGGGGGGGTGTTGGGGCACTCACCTGCCCCGCCTCGTGCCCCGGGGCACTCAACCGGGGCACTTTTTGGTTATTCAATGTTTTCATTCAGCATCCTTGTACGGCATGAAGGAACTCTGTGATGCATTGAAATTGGGTGGCGGAGCGAGTCTCCAGAGCCGTCCATCGTGAACGAGCTCGCCCTTCTGCCGAAGCACATTGATTTTGTTGCGGAGGGTCTTCTCGTTGACCTCGAGCGCGTCCGCAACATCCTTTGTCGACGCCCCATCGGGGAACTGGCCACCTCGGAAAGCAGCCATGATCCGCTTGGCGACAGGCAGCGCCTTCTCGACACCCTCTAACCGCTCGTCCGTGTAGCCGATCTGATCGAAGATGGCGAGGCCTCCTCCGATGTTCAGCGAGTACGTGACGGGATCGGCAAGCGGGCCGAAGTTGGATTTCTTGTGCTGTAGAACGGAACCACCTGACTCACTGCTGGCGATCTGGAGAGCGCTCCTCGAGAACATCATCTTCGCCACGCTGCCGATCGCCGTCGCCGTGAGCGTCATATCTGCGCCCTTCGCCGCGTGATCGATGACGAGCACCGTGCCGAGCTCGGAGAGAACGTGGAACCGGCTCGTGACGTCGTCGAGACTGTTCGTGTCCTCGCCTGGCAGGCACGCTGTGAAGCTGTCGATGATGGTGAGTACAGGTTTCTCCGATCGAATGAACGAGACGATTTCCTTACGCGTAGAAGCGTCCATGAGTGAACGGCTGACATGCCGGTACGTGAGCCCTCGTGGTATCCGATCGAGGCGCAGCCCGCGGGCAAGCATGTAGCCTCGACGCAGCCACGAGTCGCAGTCGAGCTCACCATCCAGGAAGAGGACAGCGCCCTTAGCGACGTCGTGATCGAATACTTTCAGACCCAGTGCGACGCACATAGCCATGTACTGACTCAGGAACGATTTCGAGGATCCGCCGTGTGCGAAAAGCGTGGTGACGAATCCTTCTGGAATCCATCCATCGATGATCCATCGTTGCGGCTCAGGTTCCTCACAATCAGCGACGGTGATGAATCGGTCCTCGAGCACGGACGCCACGGGCGAGAGGAGCTCGCGAAGCTCCTGTGCACTGTGACCGCTCGCCAACCAGTCCGAGACGTCGCCTTTCGCCGGCAACCCGGGGAGCTCGATGGTCCTGATGGATGAAGCAACGCCGGCGAGAGATTTCGCGACGACAGTCGCGTGCTCACGTCCAGCGTCATCGTTGTCAGGAAGAATGACGACGTGGCGGCCCGTGAGATAGGACGAATGTGAACGCTTCCATTTCCCTGCACCTCCGGAGTTGCATGTTGCGATGAAGCCGAGCGCGTGAAGGTTGTCGACATCCTTTTCACCCTCGACGATGAACACAGGTTCGTTGAGATCGGCGCCGAGGACCTCTGGCAACCGGTATGGCAATGACTCGACGCCTTTGAGGTTCCAGATCCATCCACCGTGTCCATCTGGCCGGCGCTGACGAAAGTCTTTCGGGATACGACGCTCGACGACGTAGACGAGCTTTCCGTTCTCGTCGCGGTACTCGTACTCGGCCGCGATCGCCGGCGAGGAGCTGCTCGAGCTGCTCGGCGCGGATTCGTAGAAGAGATCGCGCATCGAGATGCCGATCGCGGCGACGACATCATCAGTGCGACAGCCGGCGTGGCAATTGAGGATGACACCTGTGTCACCGTCCGCAACAGAGAGAGAATGCCGGCGATCGTCGTGAGAAGGGCAAAGCGCAAGGAATCCATCGCCGGCGCGACGGACCTTGTTGAGCTTCCCGAGAACCGCTTGCAGCACATCGGAGCCTGACAATCTCCCTCTCCCATTTCGCGTGATCTACTGCGCTGCAAGAGCAACAGGAAACTCGTCATACGTTCGACCATCGAGAAGACGACCAGCGTTCTTCTTTCCGACGCGGTACATCGCCGCCCAGCGATCTTCGGATGACGCACCTGAAGGAAACGAGTCGCGAGACATGTCCTTCGTCACACGACCCCTGTAATCGACAGCGACGCTCGGCGACGACGAGAGCACCATCGGCGCGTATTCGCCCCACTGTTTGAAGAAGAAGGGGACGCCCGCGGCCGTGCATTGATCGCGCAGCTCATACGGCCATTCAGGATGCATTGGACGCGCGCCGAGGCCGCTCTCACCACCGACGATCACCCAATGGATGCCGTGAAGAGCCACCTTCCCGAGCTGTAAAACCGCGCCGGATCGCCTCGTTACGTTAGAAAATTCGATGGGACCGAGCAGTGGCTCGACCGATAGGAACCGAACGGCCGCCGCGATCTGCAAGAGGATCGGAATGCGTGTGTCTGCCGCTTGCTGATGTTCGATACTGGTTCCAAACCAAACATTCGAACGCGGATCGCGGCCTTCCTCATTGAGATAGCGAAGCGCATTCTCCGGCCGCTTTGTAAGAAGTAGCCAATCGAGGTTCGTTGTCGAGTCGATGAGGAAGAAGAGATCATCTCTCCACACGTCTGAAACTTCAGGATCAAAGACATCAGCCAGCGATGCACAGAACACGCGACGGCGATCCCCGGCGGATGCGGCCTCACGATCCCACCGAAGCGGCAATCGCCAGTTAGACTCGGACGTGAGGACACGCGGCTTTCCATCCCCCCATTGCGCTTTGCCGTAGCGCTTGTCCATGAGCGTCTCCGCGTAACAGTTACGACAACCTTCGCTGACGTGGGTGCATCCGATCCACGGATTGAAGGTATGGTGAGTCCATTCGATCTTGCTGTTCTCGCCCATCACTTGACCTCAGTTTCAGGACGGGCGAAGAGGCCGCGGATTGCGGCGATCGCCAGCTCGGGATCGTCATTACTCAGGACGACGTCGCCATCGGCCAAGTCAGGATTGCGGACGACGAGTGTCAGTTTGGGATTCTTCTTGAACCGGCGCGCGATCCGATTCAGATCTTCTGAGAGATCCTCGCGAAGTTGCTGGATCCGATTCATCCGAGCAGCTCCTTGAGCGCTTCGAGATCGGCATCGATCTCACGGCGCTTCCGCTCGATGGCGGCCGAGAGCTCGAGTACGCGAGCGAGCTTTGCTTCGCCGGCAACGCGGCGCGATTCGATGGTGCGATTGTTCTCAGAGCGCCAATGCTTCGGTTTCGGGCCTGGTTTCGCGGAAGACTTCGGCAGACCAGCGCGGCTCTTGAAATCCGGATGCGTGAATGGATGATCCTTGCTACGGCCGCGGTGCATGACCGGTAGCTCGCCGCACTTCGTGCATTTCAGCTTCTTCTGTTCTTTCGTACTGATGGCCATCTTCGTTTCTCCCATCTTCGGAGGGGCTGCCGCGCGCTCGGACTCCGTCATCGGCCTCACGTTGCGAAGCGGATCCGGCCGCGGCGCGGGTGCGTGGGTGACCGCCTCACGTTGCGAAGCGGATCCGGCCGCGGCGCGGGTGCGATTTTCATCCGGCGTGTCGTCGAACGGATGCCCGTCACCATCCACGTTCCAGTTCGCCGGATCGTGCACGGGTGCTGATTTCAGCTCGCCGCACTCTGTGCAATTCATTCGTTCTCTCCATCGCACGCGCTGCAGAGCGTCTGTTCGTCGTTCACCCAGCCGCACGGACCGAAGTCGGTCTCGCAGGCGTTGTCCTCAGTGCAGCCACACGAAGAGCACACGCCCGCTTTGCCCTTCTTCGGCGAAGCCTTCTTCGCGTCTTTCTCCGCCGACTTCACTTCCGCGCGGACTCGCTTTTTCACTTCCTTGAGGTCGACGCCGGCGAGTTCGAACATCTCCATCCGCAGACGGTCGAGATTCTTCGATCGATCCGACGCGACCTGGAATGTGATTTCGACTAGGACACCGAAGAGCTGCTCGCCCTTCAGGCTTTCAACGAAGCGATGGATTGCTTCGTCCTCGAGACCATCCGGAGCGATGAGCCAATCGCGCCGCTTCATGATGATCTCGACATCTTCGACGTCGTACTCGGCCGACTCGAGGAGCCGAGTTTCAACAATCAGACGAAGACCGCCGGCTTCTAGCAGATCAGCGGTTCGCGATTCGACCGCGTTGATCAGGTCAACGAGCGCGGCCCGATGGACGTGTTGTTCGAGCTCGCGTTCCTTCTGCTGCTTGATGTACTCGGCTGTCTCGCGAGCCCGCTCGCCGTGATCGACGAGCCTCGACGGCTTCTTCGTTTCCGGATGCGCCTTGTGAACCGCGGCGGTCGCGGCGCTCCGATCGAGCAGCTCATAGATCTTCCCGTCGTGAGGATTCATCGCAACGACGAGTTGCGGCAGCTTCTTGCCGAGGAGCTTTTGATAAGTACGCCGCTTCGGATCGTCCTCACAATGCTCGTCGACGCGAACGAAGGGTGCGCCCCAGCGGAGGCCGCGGGAGGAATACTTGTCGAAGATTTCTTTCGATTCTTTCGAGCTGAGAACGCGATCGCCATTCTCTTTCGCCTCTGCCTGGCGGAGCTTCCAGAACGCCTCAAGCTTCTCTTTCCAACAGACAGGACTCGTGCAGAGGTCTGCGCTGCCGACGTCGGCGAAGAGTTCCGATTGATTGCCAGTGCGCATTGGGCACGTAGTGCACGGCCCGGCGGCAGGGACGAGGCCTTCGTCATCAAGCGCCCATGGCGCGTTGCTGATGCGAAGCATGAACTCGCGCTGGATGTAGTCGGCCGCGGCGCGGAATGACATCGCAGCATTGAAATCGTCGCCAACGATCTCCTGGAGCGCCTTCACCTGCAGCTTCGGATCGGGGATGCGTGCGATGAGAAGGCCGAGCGAATGATTGATCTGACCATCCCACAGCGCGCGCCGAGCCTCGTCACAGAGTGCCGTGAGCTTCATTCGTCCGTAGACGTAGGAGCGCGACTTCCCGATCTTCGCCGCGAGATCGTCGACCTCATAGCCGTGGTCACGAATTAGGCGTTCGTACCCCTCTGCCTCCTCAATCGGCGAGAGATCCTCGCGCTGCAGGTTTTCGATGACTTGAATCTCGAGTGTGGCTTTGTCGTCGAGCTCACGAATGATCGCGGGGATTGAATCGATGCCGGCGATTTCAGACGCGCGGAAACGCCGCTCGCCGGCGATCAGTTCGTAACGGCCGTCGATCGGCCGAACGAGAATCGGTTGGATGACTCCATGCTTGCGAATCGAAGCGGCGAGCTCCTGGAGCTTGTCGCCGTCGTAATGCTGCCGCGGATTCGTCGGCGACGGCACGATCGACGTGAGCGGGAGGAGAACGGTCGCGGAGGTAGGGGCTTCAATTTCGAGTGCTGACATTGGCCGAGTTCCTTTCCTGTTTCCAGCGCTCAATGAACGCCGTCGTCTTTGAGCGTGACCGAACGTCCGCCGGCGCTGATCGTGACGCTCGAGATGCCACTCCCCTTCTTGGGCTTCATGGCCTTGGCTGCTTTGCTGTTCGGATTCGAGAGGTCATCCATGATCTTTTCGCCGACGGAGGAAATAGCTTCTCTTGCAGCTTCGAAGACCGGCTTCTCGTTGATGGCAGCTTTGAAGTCCGCGAGGTCCTGCTTCCAGGCTCCGTGACGCCGTGCGATCGCGGAGAACTCTTCGATGTCGTGGCCGCGCAGACCATCAGGAGTAATGTGCGAGAGCTCGTGGTCGACGAGTGCGATGCGTTGCTTCCCGTCCATCCGGATCCACATGTCCCACGCGAATTCGATGCAGTAGAACGGCGCCGGCGCATCGTCTTCTTCGCTGGTGAGACCGAGGTCCCGCCGCAGCGCCAGGTACGCGTTGAGGCCCGTGATCTTCTTCGTCATCCCGAGAACGACTTTTCCCTTCGCTTCCGCATGCTGCGAACGGAAGACGTACGTGATCGCCTCACCCTCGAGGTGTTTGTGGAACGCCGTAATCAGCTCATCGGCGATCTCCTTCGCTTCGTCGGCATCCCACCAGACGACGGGTTTCTTGTCGGACATGACCTCTCTCCTTCCGGGTGCAACGCAGAGTTGGAGTTTCCTGAAAGACCAAAGGAACGATGCACCGTGCATCGCTCCCTTCATCCGTCAGAGCTTGTGACGACGATTCGAGAGCCGGTGATAGCGGCCGCCATGACAATTGCCGAAGCGATCGAGAACGACAGTGGCGACGCAGATGTCACACTCGCCGATCATCAGCCGCGGACATTCCTCACCTTCGCGATGCACATCCGAGCAGATGTCGCAGAAGAGCCCTTCGACGTACTCGATCTCGCCGAAGAACGCGCGAAGGAAGTCGCGCGGCGCGGTGATGAACGAGATGAAGGTGCTGAGGCGGCCGTGAGAGGCCAGCCGCCCCAGGCGGGTCAAGGTGGGATGTCTGAGGCTGTCTGAGGCCTGAACTGGCAGGACGGCTCTCGAGGTGATGGTCATGCGGATTTCTCCTGCGGAAACTGGAGCTGGCCAGGCTGATAGACGGTCTTCTTTCCAGCAGGCGGCTTCGGACACGCGCCCTTGCCGGAGCGCCAGCGGTGCCAGATATACTCACCACCGCAATTGGCGCAGAGCGGCTTTTCCTGGCTCGACATCACTTCGCTCCTGCTGCAACGAGATGGTCAGGACGGCGAAGGAAGCGATTGTCGAAGAGCGCGAGGAAGCGCGCGCCCTCCTGCTGCAGTTCCTTCGGGAGTTCTTCGACCGCCTCTACGCCGAAGGCGACATGCAGCGGACAGTTGTTCCACTCGTGACAGTCCCACGCTCTGCGATCGAGGATCTGTTTGATGGTCGCGCCGCCGGCGGTCAGCAGCTTCTCCATCGGACCACCAGGCGCCTGGTACTCATCGAGCGTGATCGACTTGACCTCGACCTTGTCGCGGCGCTCCGGTTCGATCATGACAACACCGTTCGGAGCCTCGATCGACGTGAGCGACGGGCAGCTCCTCGCGTCCAGCGTCGTCGCGTTCGGAGCCTCGATCGACGTGAGCGACTTACATCCGCTCGCGTCCAGCGTCGTCGCGTTCGGAGCCTCGATCGACGTGAGCGACGGGCAGCTCCTCGCGTACAGCGTCGTCGCGTTCGGAGCCTCGATCGACGTGAGCGACTTACATCCGCTCGCGTCCAGCGTCGTCGCGTTCGGAGCCTCGATCGACGTGAGCGCGTCGCAGTAGCTCGCGTCCAGCGTCGTCGCGTTCGGAGCCTCGATCGACGTGACGTCGTACGGTGCAGTGACTTCGGTTTCGTCTGACTTGAAGACTCTCATCATCCACTCCTACGACTGTTGCTCGAGCGGTTGCTCTTCGGAACTCGAGCCGCGCCACCCGGCGCGCGGCTTGTCGCTCTTGTCCGCCGCCTTCTTCGTGCTAGTGCTCTTGGTGCGCTTCGCGCTGCTCTTCAAGCGCAACACGGATTCGCGTGCGCGAAACAGCCGCGCGAGCTCGTTGCGCCTTTGACCTTTCGCATCCTCGAATGCACGCTGCGGCACCTCGAGCGCATGCGAACCGCCGCTTCCGCTCATCAATCGATCGATCTTCTCGTCCGCGGCTTCGACGAGCGTGTCGATGTCCTCTTCTTCAATGCGTCGTCTCGACATTGGCCGACTCCTTCTTCCTCGGTGTTTTTGGACCTGTGTGACCTAACGTGCCGCCCGTGGGTAGGAGTGCGCGAGCAGCACGGAACGTCACGCAGCCGGAGCTGCTGCAGTTCTCGGTTAGAAGGGCACCTCTTCGTCCACGACTGCCGCCGGCGCTGCTTTCGTCGACGCGGCAAGCGGACGTTTCAACTCCTCGTAGCCGACGATCGTGTTGCGATCGCCGAACTGTGGATTGACATCGCGATCAAGCTTCACGATGAGGTTCTGTCCGCGGAGCGACTGCGGGTCGAGAGTGCCGTTCTTGAAGGCGTCGTAAACGCCGAAGATCATCGCGAGCGCGCGCAGCTTGAAGAGCGAGCCCTTGCGGCCGGAGCTCTTCGGCGGTGCCGTGATGAACTCATGCACGGTCTGCGTCTGGCCATCCATCCCGTAGACGAGGAAGTGAATGTCGAGCATTGGATCGCCGGTCTTCTTCGAGACTGTCTCGACGACGCGCTCGATCGTCGCCTCATAGTCCGCGGCCGGCCAGGAGCTGTTTGCATCCTCGGGGTCGTAGTTCCATCCCATCTTCTGGTTCCCTTTCATCATTCGCTCGACGACGGCCCATTGGTCGTTCGCAAGCAGTTGTTTGTAGATGCGTCGCATTGACTCCGTCAGGCCGCGGTTTCAGCTTCTGCGGCGGGTTTCTGCAGCCAGGCAAGACACTTCGCGGCGACGTCGGCCGCCATCTCGGAGAAGTTCTCCGCCTCGGCCGCTTTCAGCCACTTGTCGCGCAGCTTCTCGCCGTCGACACGCAGCGAAAGAAGACGCTTGAGCTCCGCGACCTGTTCGTCCGTCGCGAGAGGAACGGCGATCGCCTCGCGCGTGAAGGAATCGCGGCCGTACCGCTCAGCGATTTCTTCAAAGGTGAACGGGAACGTGTCGCCTTCACGAAAGCCGCGGTGCCGCGACTTGACGACGGTCACAACGCGATCTTTTCCGCGACGCTCCGCACGAAGGACGAGATCGAAGAAGTGCTCGAGGTCCTTCGGCCCGGCGGGGATCATCACGCCATCGGATCCAAACTTCTGCTTCTCGTACGCGGTGACGACAACGGTCATGTTGACGCGCTTGAGGAGCTTGCCCAGGCGGCGCCACTTCTTCGTGGCCTCGGCCACGTTCTTGCCGTAGTCGGATCCGACGTGTTGCTCCTGGAGATCCGACTCGTCGTTGAAGATGGTGGTGATCGGATCGAGCACCGCGGTCTTGAAGTCGTGCTTCTCGCTGAGGAGCGCAGTGACTTCGGTGATCACCTCATCGATGTCCGTCGTCGGGAAGACGACGCTCTCGGAGGCGCGAAGCATCTCGACATACTGCTTCTCCTCGGCACCGCGCTCGAGGTCGAAAAAGTACGAGCGTGGGAAATGACACAGCGTGTGCGTCTTCCCCGTGCCGGCACCGCCGAAGATGAGGATCTTCGGATACTTCTCGATCTCACCTGGAGGAACTGCTCTGAGTCTGGCCATCGTGGTGTTTCTCCTTCCTATGCACGTTGAATCGGCCGGATCGTGCGAGGCCGTTTTGGTTTCCATGAAGAAAACTGCTGCAGATCAGCGACGCGCTGCGGCTTCACTGGACGCCGGCGAGAACCACGGCGACCTTGGAGGAGCTGCGGAAGCAACGCCGCGGCGAGGACGATGAGATTGAGGAGCACGGTCATCGTGTAGGCGTTCATCGGCCCTCCAGCGCTTTGCGGAAATCGCGCATCTCACGCACGACCGCGTCTTCAGTGCAGACGTCTGCACCGGGGCGAACGCAGCCCTCGCAACGCTCGCGTTTGCACGTGGGACACAGCGCGCGGCATTGCGGGCGGCCGCGGAGCGCGCGATGCAGCTCGGTCGCGAGCTCGTAATAGAGCTCGTTCTCATAGAGCTTGAAGAGCGTGACGCCGGCCTCGCCGACGGCCGTCTCGAGGCGCTCGAGCAGGAACGCGAGCCGTGGGACCTCGATGTCCTCGATCGAGGTATCGCGAACGCGCAGACGGTCCTCGAGCTCTGCAACGACATTCTCGAGGCGCGCGATCTCTGCTTGCTGCGCCTGCGTGATCTGACGCACCTGGTCGCGCTGGAACTCCATGAGCTCGGGAGCGGCGGTGAGGAAATCAGCCACGCGACACCTCCGCGCTCACGCGTGCGATCTCGCGCTCGACATACCAGCGCGCCTTCCTCAGATCTTCGATCGCATCGGTCTTCAGGCCGGCGCGCCAGAGGTACTTGATTGCATTTCCGACGTTGAATCCGAAGTGCTCGACGACTTCGATGCACTCGATTCCAGAGGGATGCGAGTTGTAATGCGGCGGATGATTGATGTTGTCCGGCTGACGTGCCTCGTTCGAGGCGACATCGATCTCTCCCGCCGGCAAACCGAGCGCCGCTTTGATCGCGCGGCCGAGAGCCCGTGCACTCAGAAGGCTCGTCGAGATTCGCGCGACCAACTGCGGATCCGCGCCCGCCTCGATGAGGTTGTGCCGAATCATCGCGAAGACGTACGGTCGATAGTCGACAGGACGCTCTACCTGGTTCAAGCCCGCCCTCCTTTCGCTCTGGCGAGGCCTTTCGAGCACGCATCGCACGGTGCGACTGGTTCAGGCTCGAAGCCGGTGAACGGTGGCCTGAAGACGCTGAAGCGTTTGCAAGCACTCTCGAACCAGCCGTTCGCGGTCTTTGAGAAGAAATGCTCCTCTGCACCGTGATTCCAGTGGAAAGCCCAGCCCTCGAGGAGACGTGGATTCGTCGCGTTCATCGCGCGGCCGCCTCCCGCCGGCGAGCGGCTTCGACACGTACAGATGGCACCCATGCATCGCCGAGCTTGTCGATCGGGATGCCCTGCTTCCGAGTGCCAGGAATCGTTTCGGCGTGCGCGCGGAACCGGCGCCACGCTGCAGTGCGGCCGATACCGAGGAGCTGCGCCACTTCCTTGAACGTGAGATGTGTGACGTCTGTGACGCGCTGCAGAAGGACCTCATTCGTTGCGCGCACCCGGGCGAGTTCGTTGCGGACTTCGACGAGCTGCCGCAGGATCTCGAGCTGCAGATCGTCCTTACCCATTCACGCCCTCCGCACAACCCGGCTCCTCCGCTCGATCTGCGCGGTGAGGCTCTCCGGTTGGAATCGATTCAGGTTCGTCTTCGAGAGCGAGCGCTGCTTCGATCATTCCTTCGAAGCGCGCGATGAGACGCTGACGTGTCGGCCGAGGCAACGTCTGGAACAGCTTCGCGACCTTAGTGAGTCGCCGCTCTTCAGTTTGGATGTCGATCAGGTCATACACATCGCCGCGGAAGAACTCGATCTCGCTGACCCCATAGACTGCGAGCAGCTTGCGCAGAGTCGTGACCTTCATCGATCCAATGCGCTCGCCTGTCTCGAGAGAGCTGATCGTCTTCTCGCCTACACCTGACTTGCGCGCGGCTTCGCGCTGTGTGAGCCCGCTCATCGTGCGGAGCTCGCGGAGCATGACGACGAGATCGGGAGAGCGATCGGTCACGAAAAGTTCTCCTCGCGCTCGTCGATGTGGAAATGGATGCCTTCGAGGCACGTAAAGCAGGTGGCGTCTTCAACCGAGACCTCGGCGCGGCAGAAGCAATCCGCGTCGTCGCAGCTGCACTCGAGTCGCGTCGTCTCTGGACGTTCGATGTCGATGACCGTCTGCGATCGCCAGGTTAGAAGCTCATCGCGGCCAGTGGCGCGACGGAGATAGACCTCGTGATGTCCACTCGGCGTTCTCGCTCCGCGCGAGCATGCGATCACCGTCCGCTTGGTCAGCGGCAGGTAATCGCCCTTGCGCAGCTGGGAGACGTGAACGTGGAGAGCAGCCATCAGTTCACCGCGTCCTTCCGTTCGTCGTCAGCGCCAGCGAGGCTGCGCAGCGCGACGAGAGCGAGCAGGTACTGTTTGGTGGACAAGTGAGGACCGAGCGCTGTGATGATGCTCAGTGCTCCTTCGAGCCGTCCGCGGTCCATGCCGGCCTTGCGCCCGCTGTCGAACGCCACGATGAGCAGATGCTCAAAGCGATCGAGAAAGTCGCGCTGCGCTTCATGCTGCTCGGTGATGACTGCCGGCGTCTCAGGCATTGTCGTAACCCCCTTCAGCTACGCGGAGGAGGGCGATCGACCGCGCTTCGACGCCGATCGCGAGCTCGTGCAGACGCTTCGCTTCGATCGAAGGAAGGCGGTGATGCAGCGCGTCGTCAGCGAGACTCAGGAAGCGGGAGGAGAAGAGAGCGAAATCGCGTTCGATGACTTCGGGACTACCGGTAGGCAGCGCGGCAGCAGCGAGTGCGACCTGGACTCTCTCCCCTTTTCCCGCATCGTGAGCAAGGCTTTGAAGAAGGTCGACCGCCACGTCGTCAGCGACATGTCCAATGACCGCCGCGGCTTCGTGAATCGAGAGGTGAAGGACATCATCAGCATCGAGCTTGCGGCTGATCGCCCGAGCTCCTACTCCGAGGACTGGCGTCAGCGTTTTGATCGCGTGCTGGTGGTGAAGACGGATCACCGCGAGGAATCGAGCCGCCGGCCGGACTGTGCGCACAACAACGCGCGGGGAACAGTGGTGCGGCTCCGAGACGACGAAGTTGGAAGTCGTCATGCGGCACTCCGCGAATAGAACTTCACGACGTAGCTCGCGCTGTAATTCAGAAGAATGGCGATTCGCTCGGCCAGCTCCTCATTCACAACGGCCCGGTAGCTCTCAGGATCGAGGAGCGTGGTGAGCTTCGAAGGCCACACGCCGAGGAGCTGCGCCAGGCGAGTCTTCGTCATCGGCGCTTTCGCTCTCCGAAGTTCGAAGAGCAGCTCGTTCAGATCCCTGACCCGTTTGTCGCCGAGGGCGGCCCGTGCGTTCAGTAGCTGTTGCAGATCGTCATGTTCCACGTGGAACCTCTCCGTGTTTGCAAACAAACTATGCTTGTAATTCGTGATTGTCAAGAAGAAATTCTAATCTCTTCGCGATCGCGAACTACTCTCGGTGCGTCAATGGACGCTGAAGAACGGCAACCGAGACGCGAAATGGTCGACCTAGCGCGAGCCATCCATCAGGCAATGCTCGCGTTCAACGAGAGGAATCCGGGTCGGGTCGCAAAGATTGATTCTTCGCTGTCACGAATCTTGGTTCTCGATCCGGAATGGAAGCCGCGACGTTCTGATCCGTCCGCCGACAAGAGGCCGGCGAAAGAGCCGAGCATCTTCACAATTCGAGACATCGCGAAGCGACTCGGCACCACCGTTGGCGCGCTCCTCGGCGAGCAAGGCTTCGAGATCTCCGATCACGATCGTGAGCGAGCATCGGAAATCGTCGACTGGATGCGATCTACATTTCGCCTGGACGATCGTGGTGTAGAAACCAGCGGCAACGTCACTCCTCTGTTGAATGCGGTCACAACGGATTCGCCCGACGAGTCAGAACAAACCGTCCCGCGATGGACCCCTGAATTTCCGATCAGGCCTAAAGACTTCAAAATTCGCGATTTCGACTATCCGCGCGAGCTCCATGCTGTTCCTGTCGAAGTGATGAAAGTGGCGGCGGGTGTGACGGGTGTGATCTCGGAGATCAACATGCCCCAAGGATGGCTGCTTCACGATAAGGCTGTGAAGGACACAACGCATCGCATCGTGAGGGTTGAAGGTGACTCGATGTCACCCGACTACGAAGAAGGATGGCTGCTGCTCGTCGATTTGCGAAAGACAGCGCCGCGGCCTGACGATCTGGTCGCCGTCTACCTTCATGAGAATCACGACGCCGGCGAAGGCGGTGTTCTTGGATGGTGGGATCAATCGACGGGAGAACTGCAGCTCGCGAAGGCGAATAAGAAATATGCGCCCGTGAAGCTGGGCGATCCGGCTACGTGGCATGTCATCGGGACAGTGCAAAAAGTTGTTGATGCTCCAGCAAAGAAGAGGAAACGATGAAACTGTTGTGGTCCAACTTTAGATTGCACTTTCGAGGAGGATGTGTGAAGGTAACCAGTGCCGTTCTCGTCACTCTGGTGCTTTTGTCGCCCTCGTCATACGCGCAGCGCCGAACCACGGCCTCGGATCTTGTATCCATTCCCCCTGCAATTGATGAAGCGCTCCGAACAGCTCCGTTCAGTTGCTCCTCCGCTCCATTTCTCACCTGTGAAAACAGCGTCACCACAAATCCTTCGTGCCTAAGTGGCAACTACTATCTGGATCTCTACTCGTTCTCGGCAACGCAGAATCAGACGGTCACGATTACAGCGAGTGGGACGACCGCATACCAAATGCTCGTGACTGTTCAACGCCGGTCTGACGGCGTGGTCGTTGCGCAGAACAACGGTTACGCCCCAGTGTCTTTGACTTATACCTTTCCAACGACTGACACCTATTACATCGGCTTCGGTTACGTTGCGACGTTCAACACCTCGCAATATTCGATCGTTGTGCACTGCGGATCGTCCAGCGGCAACTGCACGGCTTCACAGAATGTGTCCGTGAATGATCTCGTTGGAGGAACCCTCAACGCGTCGACTGGCACAGCCTGCAAATCCGGCAGCTACTACCAGGTTTATTACACGCTCTCGGCTCAAAAAGATGTGCCGTTGATCCTGACACTAAACGCGAACGGCTTCAGTCCATTCATCAGCGTGGGAGACACTTCCCAAGATCATGGCGTTTGGGCTGGATCGTCAACCTCTAATGTGGCTTCGGTCACCTACTACCCCACATACACAGGAACTCATGCGATCTACATCAGCTCCAATGCGGCTTCGCAGACTGGTTCCTACGTTCTGACGGTTGGGCCATCGACAGCCGACCAGTGTCATCGCCGCGCCGTAAGCCATTAATTCGTGAGCGAGGAAAAATCGACGACGGATCGTTCGGATTCTTGAAGGTGTGTGACTATGAGCTTCTCCAGGCTTCTCTCAACCGCTGCTTGAGATCAGCAGGCGATAGGCAATGCCCATCTGCGACGTGATCTTCTTCCGCGGCCAGGAGAACGGCACGTGTGGCCATTGCAAGCGCCCCACGTCATAGCATCTCTATTTCTGCGACCAACCTGTGTGCAACGAGATCCGAGCTGAGGGAAACCTGTTCTACCGGAAGCATGAGCCCACATGCCCCACGTAAAGGATCCTGACTTCGTCTCTGGTGCGAAGCCACCGTACAAGATCCAGCCGACAATCATTCATCCAGCGTTCTGTGTCTGCGATCGCTGTTCGAAGCTGCCGGCGAACGAACGTGAGAAGGAGCATAGCGTTCGGATCTTCAGAGCTTCACCCTTCCCCGACAGCCGTGTGCAGACGTCTGTACATGCGCGGGATGTGAAGCGCGACCTCGAGCGCGAGCTCCGCGCGGCCGTCGATGCGCTTCGGCTCGCGAAGCGCGAGCACAAGACATTCGGGGATTTGACTGATGCCTATCGCGCGCACCAGCGCGCCGAGGGCAAGCGCCTCGATCGCAACGAGTATGTGATCGCGGCGCTCGAGCGCCACTTCGAACGTGACTCGCCGGCGGATGCGATCACGAAGGCCGCGTATCGCGAGTATGTGCAGGCAGACGAGAACAAGCATCTCTCTGCCGAGACGCTCGGCCGGCATACACGCATCCTGGTCGCGATCCTCAACAGCGCTGTGCGCGATGGATTGATCCCCTCTCACGATCTGAAGGGGATCCGACGGCCGATCTCGAAACGCCGAAAGAAGCCCGTGACGTTCACAGCGCGGCAGCTCGAGCTCCTACGCGGCGAGGCGATCGACGCGTGGGAGAAGGAACAGCAGAAAGAGATCGAAGCGTGGAATCCCAAGTCGGGTCGCGTTGCGCCGACGCCGGTTCCTCTGCGCGGCTTCTGCCTCATCGCCTACCGAACGCTGATGCGGCCGGACAACAACTTCGGTCTCGAGTGGTCACAGGTCTCGACCAATCCGAAGAAGAAGAGCGGACGATTCAATCTCGACAAACACAAGAACGTGAGCCGCGGCGTCGAGGTCGAAGCGCCGCTTCATCCGGAGCTCGTGATGTATCTCGCCGGCCTGCCGCGGAATGGTCGATGGGTGCATCCGAATCCGAAGACGCATCAGCCATACAAGAACGTTCGCCGGCAGTGGTTGCGACTCGTCGAGATCACGAACGAGATGTTGAGGAAGGAAGGATCCCAGGAGATGACCGGGAAGCGCGCCGAGTTCTACACGTGGCGACACACCGGCGCGTCACGCCTGGCTGCGAGTGGTGGGGATCCGATTCTGATTGTGCGGATGATGGGAGACGTCGATCTCGGCACCGTCATGGCGCACTACTTCGACAGCGCGATCGAGCACATGCAGGAGATGGTGGAGAGGTGGGAGTAATCAGCCGTGGCAGTTCTTATACTTCATAGGACCAGTGCCATCAGTCTTCATTGAGCCACAAGGGCATGGATCGTTTCGCCCGATTTTCGGATCCTTCTTAATCGGCACCTTCGCCTGTTGTGCCTTCCCCATAGCAACGAAGTCGATCTGCTGACACGTGGGGAGGCGGAATGACATGCAACTCTTTCCTCCCACGTGCGTGATCGCGAGATCACCTTTGTTGATGATGTCCATGCCGATCAGCACCTCGAATCCATTGTGCTGCGGATCAAACTCGGTGACCATGACACCAGCAAATCCGACATTGTTCGGCAAGAGAAGATTGACGATGTATGTAGGAAGAACGCTGACTGAATTCGTTCCACCAGTGTGAACAGTTGTTTGCCCGACCGGGAGCAATCCCAGCTTCGCGACCAACGATTTCGCGATGACACTGTTCGACGCGCCGGTGTCCCAAAGTGCTTTCGTCTGAAAATGTGCTGGCTGGTTCGTTGTCGTCTTGGGATCGAAGGCCACTGCAACAGCAACATCAGTGATCAGCTGATTGGCGAGTCCGCTGAAGTACCGAGTGAATGCATGGACTTGCTGCTGTTGAATCAGCCGATCACCTCATGAGAAGACAACGTCACCGTGTACGCAGCCGGTCCTGGCTCGCATGGCTGAATCATGAAGGTACCCGGTGCATATTTCTGCTGCCCAGCAAGGTATGCCTCGAGAGGCGAGTCGAACACTCCCGCGACATTCTCCTCGCGAAGAAGCAGAGTCTTCCCGCTGTACTTGGAGACGAGATCATTCTGATTCTTGATGAAGAAGTTCAGCTCTTTATCGAACATCGTTGCACCGCCGAGTTTTGAAAGGTTCAGCAATCATACGTCAGCCAATGACTGCAAGATCAGTGAACGACGATGTGCAAACCTCGCGCAGTGTTCTCCGTCACCAGGCCCGACAACCCAGTGTTTTGACAGCCGCTTTGACAGCGACTGAACTACATCTCATCGTAAATTGTTGATTTTGTTGGTAGCGCATACGGGATTCGAACCCGTGTTACCGCCGTGAGAGGGCGGCGTCCTGGACCCCTAGACGAATGCGCCGGATTGGCAGGGACGCGGAGAGTACCGAAGCCAACTCCCGCAGTCAAGGCGCCGTAACTTTTTCAGCGCGAGTCGAATTCCCGGCTTGAAACCCGCCGATACTTCCCCTCATGCGAAAACTCATCGTGCTCGAGTTCATGACTCTCGATGGCGTCATCCAGGCCGGTGGTGCGCCGGACGAAGATCGCAGTGGCGGCTTCGCCTATGGCGGATGGCAGGTTCCTTACGATGATGACGTCGCCGGAGCCATCATGCAGAAGCAGATGAGCGTGCCGTTCGATCTGCTGCTCGGGCGCAAGACCTTTGAAATCTGGGCTCCGTACTGGCCGCAACATGGCGACTTCTGGCCGGCCGTCAACACCGCAACCAAGTACGTCGCGTCGAACACCCTGACCTCACACGAATGGGGACCCTCCGTGTTCCTCGGCGGAGACATCGCGGAGAAGATCGAGAAGCTCAAGCAGCAGGAAGGACCCGATCTCCACGTCTACGGCAGCGCGAATCTCGTGCAGACACTCATGAAGCACGATCTCGTCGACGAGCTCTGGCTGAAGATCTATCCGCTGACCCTGGGCAGCGGCAAGAAGCTGTTCGCAGACGGCACCATCCCCGCCGCATTCAAAGTAACCGAAGGTCAGATCACGCCGAGCGGCATCATCATCGCGAACTACGCTCGAGCAGGCGCGGTAACGACGGGAAGCTACTAACGCGAAAGCTCACTTCACGCCGTTCCGCAGATCGATCACGTGCTGCGCCTTCACCTTCGTCGACTTCGCGGTGATCGTCGGATCGGTGTACGACATCGCGCTGATCCCGATCGTGCTGCGCGCCTGATCGAGCGCCGTCCGCAGCTCCGTCACGTGCACGCCGCGGATCGCGAATCCTGTCGCGAGTCCCGCATCCGTGAACACCTGCGCCGTCAACCCTCCCGCCGCACGCATCGCGTTCACCGCGGTGCGCAACTGCGTGATGTGCGCAGCCTTCACCTTCGTTCCCGCGCTGAGCGGATCATCCGTGAAGATCGTCGTCGTCGCCGGATCGATCGCCGTGAACGGCGACGCGGCGGCGCCGGCCATCGCACGCACTTTGTAGAGATACGTCGTATCCGCGGAGAGACCCGTGTCCGTCGTCGAGGTCCCCGCCGTAATCGTTTGCAGCAGCGTGTACGCGGAGTGATTCACGCTGCGATACACCTCATAGATCGTCGCGCCCGACGACGCACTCCAGGTGAGCGACACCTGTGATGTGCTCGTCGCCGTCGCGGAGAATCCGGCAGGCGTTGGTGGCGCCGGCGGTCCGGGAATCACGAGCAGCGTGATGCTCTGCGCCGGCAGCGTGAGCGACAGCGAGGGGCCGGCGTCGATCGTTACATCCGTTGGGGGATCGAACACATTGGCCGAGGTGAGCTGATAGCGCTTCGCAACAGACGCCGCAGGCGGCGCAAAGTTCGCCAGGTTCACCTTCGCCGGTGTCGAGTCGGCGTTCTTGTTGACGAGCATCAGCGTCAGCGCGTTGTCCGAGGAACGGAGCGACCCGAAGGCCGCGGTGATGTCCGGGGTCGGCGCGCTCGTACTCACACTGATGTCGCCGAACTTCGCATGCGCGCCGTCGTAATTGCGATACATCTTGATCGCGTTGTAGACCGGCGATCCCGACGCCGGCGTCGTCCAGCGCGTCGCGAGGTCGAGGGACTCGCGTCCGAAGATGCCGAGGATGTCGGCTTGCGCCGTAGCGCCATTGATATCGCCCTCGGCGCCCCAGTTGTATTCGGTGATTCCGATCTTCGTACCGGGGTAGTGATTCGCAACCCAATCCTTGAGGCGCGGAATGAGCTTGACCGTGCCGTTGTGAAACGTCCCGCCGATCCACGACTCGTCGACGTAGCCCGGATCCCACAGCGAGCGCGTCGAACGATTGCGCAGCCCTTGCGTCGCCGCTGACACGTCGTTGCTGAACTCACCGCTCTGCGGATAGAAGTGAACGGTCAGGACGTCGAGGATCCGCGAGGCGTGCGCGTCGTCGTAGGCTTTCGCCTGATCGAGCATGTAGTCGTACCACTCTTTGCCGCCGTGTGCGATCTTGTCGGCGCTGTTGTTGTTCTCGACGTCGAGACCGCTGATGAAGTAGCCCGACCAGCCCCATTCCTCGCCGCCGGTGATGATCGCATTCGGATCCTTCGAGCGGATCAGCGCGCCGTACTCCTGCATCTTTCCCCACACCTCGTCGTAGCTCGCGCCGGTCGGATGCACGTCCCAATGGTCGAAGCTCCAGAGCATCGGCTCGTTGTCGAGCGAGTAGTACGTCATGCCGCCCGCGTTCGCGTTGCCCCACGTGTCGATCATGTGCTGGACCCAGTTGCCCTGGTGTGCGGAGGTGTACGTCGTATAGATGTTGTTGGGATCGCCCCCCGTGATGATGCGATTGCCGCCGTTGTTGCCATTGCCGCAGGTGATCGGCTCGCAGCAGGAGAAGTCGTCCTGCGCCGGATAGAGCGTCTGCGGAAACGAGCAGCGCTTCGAACGATCCATGGGAAGTTTCGACATCAGCGGAATCGTCATCACCGGCTGCGCCCCGTTGTCGCGCGAGAGCTTGATGAAATCGTCCGCGGAGCCGCCCGTCGACGGATCAAAGGAGGCTGAGACGCTGTCGGGGATGTTGAAGAAGTAATAGTCCTTGCAGCGATTCGCGGTGCTGAAAGCCCAATTGTAGCCGCTGACCGCGTTGCCGCCCCAGCGATTGAGTGGGATCTCGAGATCGGCAACCGTCGAAGCATCGGCCCACGCGAGACCGTAGATCCGTTCATCGATGGTGTGACGGCTCACGTTCGCATCGACGTTGATCGTGATCGAAGGGTTGGCCTGCGGCGCGGCGCTGAGGATTGCGGCGAGAAGTGCGATAGGTGTCATGGATTGTTAGGCAGCAGGCAGCAGGCAGCAGGCAGCAGGCCATGATTGTCGCACTACCTGCGGCCTGCTGTCTGCTGTCAGCTTGAGGTCTTTTCCCTGCGCTTTGCGCATGGAGGAGCAGGAGGTCACTATGGTTACCGGGACTCATCGGGTGATCAGCGTGTTGCTCTTCGCCTCGGCCCTCTCCGCCGCGCCGCTGCCGGAACGCATCCCGCTTCGATTCTTCGCGTCACGCGATTCCTGCCGCATGCGCGTGCAGGTCACCAACGCGGGCGGCGAGACCGTCTTTGACTCTGACTGGAGGGAAGGGAACCTCTTCGACTGGTCGCCGGATCTTCCTCTGCTCGATGGAAACTACCGATCGACGATCACCACCCGCGACGTCGACGGCCGGGCGTGGACCTCGGAATCGACGTTCAGCGTTCAAAACGGAGAAACGCGCTTCGATCCACCGGCAGCGTCCGAGCCGAAAATGACGACGCTGACGCACGACGGCCAGAACGGCGCGATCGTGACCACGGCCGGCGATCTCAGTTTCCGCTTCGGCGATCTGCTGAAGCGCGGCGATGTCGAAAGAATGCGGCTGACGCACGAAGGACTGATCGTGAACGGGACGATCCGCGCGACCGGCGGCATCGTATTCGCCGACGGCACCGTCCTGGAGAGCGGCGCGAAGCGAGCTCCCCAGCGATCCGCTGCGCCCATGCCGCCGCTTCTGATCCCGGCGCAATCACAAGCATCGCCGCGAGCCAATCCGCAGTCGTTCAGTCCGAGCTCGCAGTTCAAGACGAGCTCCACTGGTGTGACCATCGGCGTCACGAATCCCGCCTACAGGCTCGATGTCGCAGGCGCGGTCGGCACGAGCTCGTACTACGAAATCGGAGGCAACCGCTTCATCTCCAATGGAGGAGCCTTCTTCAATACGTTCCTCGGAATCAGCACGGGCAATCTCACGATGACGGGCAATGAAGACACCGCCGTCGGCACAGGCGCTCTCTTCCAAGCCACCTCGGGAAATCAGAACACGGCAGTTGGGGACTTTGCTCTCTATGACAACAGTGACGCTTCCGACAACACGGCTGCCGGTGATCGCGCGCTCCAGAACAACCAGCACGGGTCGCGCAACACCGCATTGGGCTCCCAAGCGCTGTTGAACTTCGTAGGAGACGCCGGGTCTGCGACGGAAAACACGGCTGTCGGGTACTCCGCACTAGGTACGGCGAGCAACGGAGTCGGAAACACTGCGGTAGGAGCGAGATCTCTCTCCGCAAGCACGACGGGCTTCCAAAACACGGCAGTTGGAGATGGGGCGCTCTCCTCGCTTACGACCGGTGGCGGCAACACCTTTGTTGGAATTAGCGCTGGCACCAGTAGCAACGGTAGCGAGAACACGGCAATCGGAGAAACCGCGCTTCCGTTCAGTAATGGCAGTGGCAATATTGCCATCGGTCAGGCCGCGGGCTTCAACCTGTTAACGGGCGACGCTAACATCTACATTGCCAACGACGGCAATAACAATGAATCCAACACCACTCGCATCGGCGCCGCTCAGACGCGTGCGTTCATCGCCGGCATTCGCGGAGTGACGACAGGAACGGCCAACGCGGTCGCCGTCGTGATCGACTCCAACGGCCAGCTTGGTACCATCAACTCCTCGCGGCAGAGCAAGTACGACATCGCCGATATGGGTGCACGGACTAACGATCTGATGCACCTCCGCCCCGTCACGTTCCGCTACATCGCTCACGGCGATGATGCGCCACTCCAGTACGGCCTGATCGCCGAGGAGGTGGCGGAGGTCTATCCGGAGATGGTGGCCTGCGACAAGAACGGCAAGGAAGAAACCGTCCTCTATCAGTTCCTCGCCCCGATGCTGCTCAACGAGGTCCAGCAGCAGCGCAAGACGATCGACACCCTGCAGAAGGAGCTCACCGATCTCAAGGAACAGTTCGCCGCCTTCGCGCAACGTCAGCATTGAGCCCGGCCGGCCGCGCCCAACCATCCGCTGCACTTCCAAGAGGGGATCGCGGCTGACCCACTGCTCACGTTTTTTACACCCACTTGCCTGACTCTTGACCCTCCGGGCCAGGCGCCTCCCTTATTCTTCAGTGATTTACATGCTGGCAGCAACCTTGCTATCAATCCACCCTTTTTCGCAGAACGAACATCAGCTGGAGGAATTGATGAACCAACGCCCCCTCGTGCTCGTGTCCCTGCTCCTGGTACTGCTCACTCCCCTCACTCTCTCCGCCCAACAGAAATCGATTCTCTTCGAAGCCATGCATGCGCAGACCGCCGGCAACGCCGACTGGACCCTCGACGAAGATTCGTGCGGCACTGCACAGCGCTATCCCACTCCCGATCAGGCCGGCATCACCTCGTCGACCGCGGAGACCTACTGGTCCGGCGCGTTCTCGGCGATGGGTGTCGATCTCGTGAAGAAAGGCTTTCACGTCGAGAGCCTGCCGGTCGGTGCGCGCATCTCGTACAACGATTCGACCAACGCGCAGGACCTCAAGAACTACAACATCTTCGTCATCCCCGAGCCCAACACTCGCTTCACCTCGGCCGAGATCTCCGCGATTCGCAGCTTCGTGCAAAACGGCGGCGGCCTCTTCATGATCGCCGATCACGCTGGCGCCGATCGCAACAGCGACGGCTGGGACGCAGCCGGAATCTTCAATGAGTTGATGGGCAGCCCGAGCATCTTCGGCATCACCTACAACGACAACTCGGCCGACAAGACCTACGGCTGGTTCGACAACGCTCCCGATGACAACTACACGAGCGATACGAGCTCGCCGGTCATCTGGGCCGGCCAGTTCGGCGCTCCATCATCCGGCCGCGGGCTCGGTCTCTTCGGCTCGACGACGATGACGCTCAGTGGTGCAGCGAAGGGTCACGTCTGGAAGACCGGCGTTTCGAACACCTCCACGAGCGGAGTCACGTTCGCGACGTCGACCTACGGTTCGGGCCGCGTTGCCGCCGTCGGCGATTCGTCCACCGGCGAAGACAAGACGAACGGCTGCGGACACACCACCTACCTCGGCTACAACGATCCGAGCTACGACAATGGACTCATCTACGCCAACGCGGTGTACTGGCTCGCCAATGGTGCGGGCGGTGGCGGCGGCGACATCACTCCGCCCACGTGCACGATCACCGCACCTGCAAGCGGTGCGACGGTGAGCGGCACGGTGACATTCAGCGCGAACGCAACCGACAACAGCGGCACGGTGTCGAAGGTCGAGTTCTACGTCGACGGAACCTTGCGCAACACAGATACCACCTCGCCATTCTCGTGGCCGTGGGACACGCGCACATTCGCCAACAGCTCGCACACGCTGAAAGCGATCGCGTACGACGCGGCGGGCAACAGCACACCGGCGCAGCTCACCGTGACCGTGAACAACACGAGTCAGCAGCTCCTGGCGAATCCCGGATTCGAGAGCGGCAACGTGTCGTGGACGGCGAGCACCGGCGTCATCGACAACTCGACCGGTGAAGCCGCGCACAGCGGTTCGTGGAAAGCATGGCTGGACGGTTATGGCTCGACGCATACCGATTCGATCTACCAGCAGGTGGCGATCCCTTCTACGGCCACATCAGCGACGCTCACCTTCTGGCTGCACGTCGACACGGCGGAAACGGGTGCATCGGCGTACGACACGCTCAAAGTGCAGATCCGCAATTCGTCGGGTGCCGTGCTGTCGACACTCGCGACGTACTCGAATCTCGATGCAAACACGGGCTACGTGCAGAAGTCGTTCAATGTGCTGACCTGGAAGGGACAGACGATTCAGGTCTATCTCGTCGGCGCCGAAGACTCGCTGTACGCTACTTCGTTCGTCGTGGATGACTTCGCCCTCAACGTGCAGTAGATCGTTAGACCTTCTCCCCTCGCAAGAGGGGAGAAGGAACTACGACGGAGGCGGTGTCACCTCCGGCGCGACCATCGGGCTGGCCGGCGGCGCGTCATGCGGAGGCTGCGCGGTTCCGGGAGGATGCGCCGAGGGCTCGGCCTGCTGCACCGGAAGGTTAGGAGGCACGGGATCGAGAATCGGGAGACATGTCGGGCAGTGGGTGTTCTCCCCTTTCGGATCATTCTCGTCCAGATATTCGTTGTCAGAATGCAGCGGTGGCGGCGCCGGAGCCTTCCGCGCATGTTTCTTCGAAAGCCGTGGCTTGTTGCTGCTCTGTGCCACGCGAGGAGTCTTCGACTCGCCGGCCGTGTTGGCCTCGATCGTGGTCTGCTTCGCGGTCGTGGTCACATGCGCCCTGGCGCCACTCTGCTTGAGATTCGCATTGGTGATGACGACGGCAGGCTTCGCATCTTTCCGATGCGACTTCTTTGCTGCTGCAACGAGTGGTGAGTCCTGCTGCATCACCGGCGGCGGCGGCTCGTACTTGAGCTCCGGCACTGGCTCCGGTTCCTCCTGGGCTTCATTCGGAACGACGGGAATCTCCGGCGGAGGCGGTGCTTCCTGCGCAAACAGAGGAGCGGCGACGAGCAGAGTCGCGAACAGAAGTGACCGCATGGACTCATGGTAACCCAGTGAAATGGGGTCAGGTCGAAACTCGAAACTTAAATCTACGACAGGTAGAAATTCCGGCCTCTTTTCCCACGCGAAGTGCAGGGGGAGGCGAAAAGGGGGACAGTTCCCTTCTGAGCTCTACCAGTTGCAGATTAATATTTCGACTTTCGACCTGACCCCATTACTCTGTTCGCGATGACCTCGTCAGAACGTTTCGCGACGCGCGCGGCCGTGTTTCTGGGCGGCGCGCTGCTGATGGCGGCAGAGATTGCAGCGTTCCGCATCATCGGGAAAAGCTTCGGTTCCGCGCTACGGGAGACCACCGCCGTCATCGCTGTCTTTCTCACTGCAATGAGTGCCGGCTACTGGGCCGGCGGTCAGGCTGGTGATCGCTGGCCTCGGCCGTCGACGCTCATCCTCGCGCTGCTCGTGGCGGCGTCGACGCTGATCGCCGTTCCATGGCTCGACGCATTCGTCTCGCCGCGCGTCGCCGGATCGGGTGTGCAGATCGGACTGCACGCGTTCCTCGTCACGACCCTGCTCTTCGCCTTGCCTACGGCATTTTTCGCATCGATCTCACCCATCGCAATCCGGCTGTTCGCGACGAGCGCGAGCGAGAGCGGAGCGACCGCCGGCTCGATCTCCGCGATCTCGACGGCAGGCAGCATCGCCGGCAGCGTAGTCACGGGATTCTTCCTGCTCGACTGGCTGGAGAGCATCACGCGCACAGTCATCTTTCTGTCGCTCACGGCCTGCGTCACCGCGGGAATGCTGCTGCTGACCTCGATGCCGCGGCTGGCCGTTCGCTCGCGCACGCTCGCATTCGCAGCCGCCGCAGTCGTCGTCATCGGCATTCCGTTCGTCGTGTTCGTACGGAGCACGGACATCGACGCGTCGCTGTTGCAGCAAGGCCCGGGCTGGAAGCTGCTCTTCGAGGGGGACAGCGCGTATCACCACATCACGGTGCGAGAAAAAAACAAGCGGCGCTATCTCTCGTTCGGACTCGGCTCGCAGGGAATCATGCAGGTCGACGATCCGCTGGGCCCCGGCTTGTCGTGCACTGACTCGTATCACATCGCCCGGCTCATTCGTCCAAACGTGCGGCGCGTGCTCAACATCGGACTGGGAACGGGCACGGCGGGAAAGCAGTTCACGTCGTACTACCCCGGGGTCGAGGTCGACGCGGTCGAAGTCGATCCGGTGGTTGCACGTGTCGCGCAAACATATTTCTACGTGAAGCCGAGTGACCGGCTGCGTCTGCACATCGGCGATGGGCGGACATTCCTGCGGCAGACGCAGGAGAAGTGGGACCTCATCATCGTCGACGCCTACACGACGAATCGCTACGGCGCGACGATCCCGCCGCACCTCGTCACGCGCGAGTTCCTCACCGAGGCGGCAGAGCATCTGAATCCGGGCGGCATCCTGCATTTTCATTGCTCATTCGGCGATACGGCACTCCTTCCTGCAGTGCAGAAAACGATTTCAGACGTCTTCCCCTCCACGCTGACCACCGGCGGCGAGATCCTGGGCAGCAAGATGCCGATGATCGCGTCCAGCGCGACGCTGGAAGAGCGCGCGAAACAAACCCCCGCGGTGCGGCTTCCGACGCTGGCCGGCTACATCCGGGGGCTGCAGCCGGTGCCGGCACTCGGCCAGGACGTACCGCTGCTCACCGACGATTTCGCACCGATCGACACGCTAATGACGAAGAAGAGATAGACGTTCATCCAACCCTCCTGTTCCAACGCGCCACCGTTGACGAGACCTTCGGCAGCGTCATCACATTCGAGAGCGCAAGCACGACGAAGAAGAATGTGAGCCCTTCCATCCCGCGGATGTGCGCCGTAAAAATTCCGATGACGGCGAAGCCGATCGACAACGATTGCGCGAGCGCATCGTTACGCAGCGCCGAGGCGAGCAACGCTCCGCCATCGAGCGGCAGAATCGGGAGGAGATTCAGCAGCGACCAGCCGAGCGTGACGAAGAGCATGTCGCGATAGACGAAGCTCTCGTGAAACGCCGGAAGAACAGTGGCGAGTTTCAGCAGGAAGATCCCTATGGCGATGCCCACTGCCGGCCCCGCCAGCGTCACGGCCGCGCGTTGCGCGCGCCGCGTTCCGCCGCTGAAGTACGTCAGCCCGCCGAACGTATTGAGCTCGATGCGCACACCGAAGTGTCCGGTCTTGCGCGCGACGATCGCATGTCCCAGCTCGTGTGTGAACACACCAAAGATCACGAGCAGGAAGAACATCGCGTAACGCAGCAGGCTGTACTCACGAACGCTCAGGATGAGTGCCATGACGAGGAACATGTACTGAACGTGGACGGGAAAGGTGAAGAGCTTCACGTCGAAGCCGAATCGCCCGGCATCACCGACCCTCGCTTGCGCGAAGACTCGCTGGCGATCTTTCTCAGCGCGCACGTAGAAGACGAACATGATCACAGTGGCTGCCGCGAAGCCGTGCGCGATCACGCTCCACTGCCACGTCACGTTCGAGCGGTCGCTCAGGAAAACGGGCCACCAGATCAACTCGATGACGAACGCGAAGATCCCACAGGCGGCCACCACACCGCCGCCGAGCTGCCACAGCAGCGCCTTGCGAGTGACATTCATCGCAGCACCATGAAGAAACATCCTAAATGAACTCCTGACTAATTCTCGGTAACCGATCCCCGAGCTTGTTTACCGGCTGAAGAGCCCGAACAAAGCGCGACGAAACACAGGGCGCTATGATGGGCGGGCCTGCACGCATCAGGAGGTCGGAATGAGATCGGCCATCGCGCGATTCCTTCTCAGCCACTGCTTGATCGGTCTCGTCGCGGTGGGATCGAGCGCGCAGAACCTCGTGCAGAATCCCAACTTCGCCGGCGTCTCTCTGCCCGGATGGAACGCCGGCGGGCCCAATCCAGTGGCGCAATGGAATTCACTCGATGCGACAGGGGACGGGAGCGGATCGGCGCGCATCATCGGAACGAATGTCGGTTGCAGCTCGCCGCTGTACCAGACCCTGAGCATCATCGGCGGCGCCACGTACACACTTTCGGGAAAGATCAATCTTGCGGCCGGCTGTACGAACTGCTCCGCATTCATCGGTGTCCTCTGGAGCGACGGATCCCTCTCGAAGAAATCGCTGACCGCGCAGTCCAACGGATTCCAGAATGTCACCCAGCTCATTACCGCACCGGACGGCGTGAACAGCGGGTTGTACGTCGCGGCCGTTTGTGCACCCACCGGAACGATCACCGCATACTTCGACGACGTTTCGCTGACGCTGGAAAGCGGGCCTTCCGCAATCAGCGTCGTTCCTTCCGCACCGGGCTCGAACGAGGTGATCACACTGACGGTCACCGGCTACGCCGGCTGCTATGTGCCCTCATTCCAGCAGGTGAACATCAGTGGCACCACGATCACGATCGAAGGCGCGGTCACCAAGAGCGACTGCTCCATCAGCTACTTCGCCCCCTGCCCCGTCAAGCCATACACATTCTCTACGACGGTCTCACCACGACCCGCGGGAAACTACACGGCCGACTATTTCGCAACCGACTGCCTGAATACTCGAACGAAGCAGGCCTCAACGTCGTTCACCATTGGCGGACCTGCGCCGCTTGCAAGTGGAATCATCCCAATCCCGGAATCCCTCCACTCCGGCGAGAGCGTCCATCTCGTCGTCGGGTCGAGCGGCGCAACTGGTGCCGCACTCGATGGGTTCTTCGGAGAAGAATCGATCCCCATCAACGGCGCCCTCGACACGTTCATGTCCGGCACGACCACGTTCACGTACCGCGCGCAGTCCGGAAGCGCTACGAGTAGCTCATCGGCGAAGGTCACTGTGTTCACGGAGAATGCACCGAGCCTCACGTTGAGCGCGAGTCCCTCATTGATCACGGCGGGATCGAAGGCGACCTTGAGCTGGACGACCACCGGCGCGACCACGGCCAGCTTCGACAATCGCATCGGGAAGGTCAACGCGGCGGCCGGCGGTCTTCAGGTTGCACCGACGACAACGACGACCTACACGCTGACTGCGCGCGGGCCTGGCGGAGTCAGAACGCGCTCACGCACGGTTACGGTCAACAACGCGCAAGCCGCGCGTGTCACGACCGCGGCCGGCTCGGGACAAGCCGGATGGATCGATGGCTCGAAGACGACGGCACGCTTCAACCATCCCTTCGCCGTCGCAGTGGCGCCGCGGCTTCAGAGCTCACCAGGCATCGGTGCCGACGACGTGAGCTCCTACGATCTGTACGCGCTCGACAGCAACCACACGATTCGCAAGATCGATCCCGAGGGCAACACCACGACGTACGCGGGAATCCCAGGACGGAAGGGAAGCGCGAATGGATTCCGCACGTCAGCGACGTTCGACTTCAGTGATTACGTCGGAGCGATCATCGCAAATGCGGATGGCTCGCTCGAGGTCATCGATGCGAACGGCATCCAGCGGCATATCTCGACGGCTGGTCAGGTCACCAACAAACTCGACTCGAATGGCAAACCGTGCACATCGTGCTCGCGCTCCATTCTGACGGGAGGTTTCATCTTGTTGCCCGATCGCACGATCTATCGTTCGGATGCCGGGACGCATACGGTGACTCGCATCAGCCCAACCGGCAGCACGCTCGTCTTCGGTCAGGCCGGAGAGGCGGGATTCGCGGGCGGCACACCGAATCAGGCGCGCTTCAACCGTCCGCGCGGCCTGACGATCGACACGAGCGGCAACGTCTTCGTGCTCGATACGGGTAACAACGCCATTCGGAAAATCTCGCCGCAGAACATGGTCTCTACGCTCACGGTGAGCAATTCGAATGGTTCCGGGGAGCTGACGCTCGGTTGCTGCGAAGGAGGAATCGCGCCGGCGCCAGGAGGCGGCGTGTACGTCGTCGACAGTGGCTCGAACACGGTGAAACAAATCGCGAGCGATGGAACGGTGACGACTGTGGCGGGCTCCGGCAGCGGCGGCTCGACGAACGGTGACGGCGCGGCCTCGTCGTTCGACGCTCCACTTGGACTCGCCACTGCACCCGATGGGACGATCATCGTCACCGACACCAACAACAATACGATCCGCACGATCGAGCCTCCCCCGCCTGCCGGAAGGCGGCGTGTCGCGCGTCATTGAACGGCCAGCGCACGTCTTACAATCTCCAGCCACATGCGCGGCTTCACGATCTTCCTCCTGCTTCTAGTCACCCTGGCGATCCTCGCGTCGCCGATGCTCATCCTCAATCCGTTCAAAGCAGAGACGGTGCGCGGCCTCACGATCGCGTATGCAGTAAAACGTTGGGGGCTCCTCATCGATCTGCTCGCCGTCGCGGCAGCGATCGCCCTCGCCGCGAAGCTGCAGCGAAAGGTCCTCGCCGGAATCGCGATCGTGCTGATGATCGCAGCGGCGGCGCTGGCACGCGTGAACGTGTTCGAGCGAATGTTCCGCCCGCTGCCGGATGCGAAGTACGCAACGATCGCCGAAACGAACTTCGTCGATCCCGACGACATGGTGATGACCGTCGCGCATGGCAACGACGCGGCGGCCTATCCGATCCGGCAGCTCGGCTATCACCACATCGTGCAGGATGTCGTCGGCGGGTTACCCATCGTCGTCACCTATTGAACGCTCTGCCACACCGGTCTGGTGTGGGACGCGGCGATCGATGGAAGAACGCTCCACTTCCATCTCAACGGAATCAACAACCAGAACTTCATCATGCGCGACGAGGAGACCGGCTCGTGGTGGCAGCAGGTCACCGGCGAGGCGATCTTCGGACCGATGAAAGGACGGAAGCTCACCGCCGTCCACATGGACGAGCTTTCGTTCGCGCTGTGGAAGCATGAGCATCCCGAGGGTCGCGTGCTGCGGCCTGATCCGACGGTGACGAAGTACGAGAAGAAGGAGTGGGAGGCGGGCATCGACAAGCTCCCTCTCGCGATTCATGCGCGCAGCAAGCGGCTCGCCGATCGCGAGATCGTCATCGGGCTGAGCATCGGCGGCCACGACAAGGCGTATCCGATGAAGAGCGTGCTGGCGCAACAGCCGGTGCTCGACCGCGTCGGCGCGATGAAGATCGCGCTGCTGGTGGGCGACGACGGCCGTTCGATCCGCGCCTTCGATCGCGGCGACGTGGAACTGTTTCGCAACGGTACGAAGCTGTTCGATGCGAACGGTGTCGAGTGGAATTTCAACGGACGGTCATCGACAGGTGCGCAACTGAAACCGCTGCCGGTGTTGAAGGACTACTGGTTCGATTGGGAGAACTATCATCCGGGGACGGCGGTGTACTGACGATCAACGCATCGCGCTGCTCACTTCCTGATGTGCTGCGGACTGCTGCGCGTCAGGTTCTGCCCCAGGCCGCACTCCCACTTGTTGAACGCATCGACATAACAATTGAACACGCCGTCATCCGTCACCACGACATCCTCGGTCCGATAGATGCTGCGGCGCGTGAAGGTCGCGCGCACGGGATACACCCACGTGTCGACGTTGCCGCTTCCCATGTCGTCGTACGGATTCCACTTCCTTCTCTTGCCCACGCTCACGTTGGTGACTTCGCAGGTCACTTCTTCGGATGCGACTGAGGCCGGCTGCTGCCACAGACAAACGATCAGATCGTGTGCGAGGTCTTCGGAGATCTCATCACCGTTCGAGGCCTGCTCCTGTTGCACAGGACACTGAACCGGACCACCCGCTGTGACGTGCGTCGTCGAAGTCTTCTTCGAGCGCGACATCGTGCCTGCCGCGACGAGCGCGCCGATTCCAGCGACCATCGAGACGAGCCCGAGACAACCGAGGCCGGCGGCAACCCAGGGAAGAGGGATCTTGCTTGGCATGCCGCAGTTTATCCTGAGGAGATGCTGACGAGACAGGATGAAGAGTTGCTGCACGAACGCTTCGCGGAGCAGCTCGAACGCAATGGTCCTCCGGCGACGCTGCTCTGGTTGCAGAACGAGCTCGCGGCGCTCACGCCCGGCGATCGCTCCATGGTGTGTAAGCTCATCGCCTACACGGGTTGCCCCGAAGGCATCGACTGGTTCGAAACGAATGCCGGCTCGCCCGTGACCAGCGGTTGGGGAACCGCCGCAGCGCTGCTCGATGTGTCGTGGGCGCGCATCCGCACATGGCTCACGGGCGACGGATGGCATCCGCTGATCGCACTCGACGCGCTCCTCGCCTATCGTGCACCCGCGCCGAACATGGCGCCGTTCGAACAGATCGCCGCGCCTGCGCTCTCCGATCCACCATCACGCGACGAACTGGATGACGTACTCGATTCGGTTCTACGCGCGCGCAAGACCGCGCGGATCCGTCAGAGCATCGACGCGGTGCGTGCGCATGCGGACGAGATCCTGAGCAGGCGGCCTCGCGGCGTCGCCGTCGCCGATCTTCCCCGCCTCTTTCTCGCGCCCGACGAATTTCGCGGCGCAGGACCCATCATCGAAGAACAGGCGAAGATCACTTCGAATCTGCGAGAGTCTCTGCGGGAGCTGCTCGAAGACGATTGAGATAGACCAGCGACGCGATCCCAACCGCCGTGCCGAATGGAACACTGAAGAGCTCCGCGATCGCGTAGAGGATCGCGGCCCACGTCGCCCAGCGCTTCCCGTCATCGAGTCCTTCCGCGATGAGCCACGCGGCGCAGGCGAGGAAACCGTTGATCGCGAAGCGATCGAGCCGCGGCGCGGTGATCGTGAGGAAGGCGGTCACCAGGACGATCATCGCGGCGACGACGCGGAAGATCATCGTCACGCGGCGGCGTGCAGTTGCGGCGGGATCGGGAGCGACGGATTCGAACATGGCAGAGGCGTAGGACAGGCGCCATCGCGCCGAAGACTAATTCTCGGTAACCGATCCCCCGTCATCCCGAGCGAAGTCGAGGGACCCGGGTGGGCGGGAGGCCCGCGACATGAGTTCCGTACCACACGCCCACCCAGGTCCCTCGACTTCGCTTCCAAGAAACTCCCAGTGTTCATGCGGGTTTGAGCCGACCCAGTTCCTTCTCCCCCGCACGGGGGAGAAGGTGCCGAAGGCGGATGAGGGGCTCTTGTTCGCGCGTTGCACGAACCCCTCATCCGCGCGTCGCGCACCTTCTCCCCTCGCGGAGGGGAGAAGGAACTGACGGCCAGAGCACCGCGAGTTTCTCTTACTCAGTCGCGGCGCTGCGCGCCGTTGGCCGCTCGGGATGACGAAGGCTTGCGATCGCGTGCCTTGGTCTCTTTCTCTCAGTCGCGTCGCGCAGCGACGTCGCCCGCTCGGGATGACGGAAATCTGAGCGAAGCCCGCCTATTTCCGATCGCGGCCGTAGGGGTCGCCGCTGATCGCTTCGGTGTGCAGCGCGCAGACCCAGCCGTTGTCGCGTCGGACCCACGTCGACGCGTCGGCGGCGTCGAGCTTCACCGGCTTGTTGTCGACGGTCAGCTCCTCGTGCACTTTGTACGCGACGATCGCCACATCGTCGCGCACGAGACGAACGTCGACGTCGCTCAGCTCGAACGCGTCGAGCGTAAACGGTGCCTTCGTGATCATCGACGTGATTCCTGCGCGATCGATGCGCCCGACACCCTGCGCACCGGTGACGATGCATGAGTCGTCCGTGAGTCGTGCGGCCGTCGGCGCATCCTTCTCCTTGATCGCCTGCCAGTACTGATGCTCGAGGTCCGTCAGTTCGCGTTCGACGTCGTTCTTCATGCGAACCTCTGCAGGAGGGACGGCCGGGCACGCTTGATGAGTTTGACTGCGGGAATCGTCGAGGCTGCGCCGAGGAGAGTGAGCGCGATGCCCGTGCTCAAGCGAGTTTTCGGGCTCATCCGGCGTCCGGCAAGAAGTGCGACGCCGGCGCCGAAGAGCGCGCGTGTGACTACGACGAATCCGAGTTGAGGGATGGAAAGCAAGCGCTTCTGCATGTTTCGATTACCTCCGGATCGAAATCCATGCAAGTTGTCTGACCTCGTCAGGAGGACAGCGAGTCGCGGTAGTCGCGGATCGATGCGCTTGTTGTTGGACGGTCGAGGTATGTGACGAGCTTGTCGAGATCCAGGCCGGGGAGTACTTCGCTGGACAGCGCCTCTTCGTAACTCTCGTTGTGGAGAAGATGGGGGGTCAACTTGCCGCGACGCCAGATCCATACTTCGCGCACGCCGAGCTTTCGATAGATCTCCAGCTTGTTCATGCTTCCCGATGTCCAGATGACTTCGATCGCCAGATCGGGACGCGTAGCTCCGCGCGGTGCCCCGAAGATGTAGCACTCATCCGGCTCGACTCCGCGTTCGACCGCCTTGTCTTCCAACGTCCATGATCCTACCGTTGTGAACTCGATCCCTTGATGAAGGCACCAGACTTCGACGAGACGCCCGATAATCGACTTGATGCGTTCGTGATTTTCAGACGGACTCATGATCTCGATAACTCCCTCGAGGTAACTGATGCGAGGTGAGGATCGGTCTCCTCGGACTTCCATGACGCGCTGATAGTCCGCCCACGTGGCGCCACGCAGCACGACAAAATGGTCCTCGTGCGGCCGGTCATCGCGATCTGGTTGGAAAGCCAGTGCGTGCATGAGACGAATATACCCCCGTCTAATGGTGCGCGATGGCAATGATCAAAAGAATCAACGCCAGCACGCCGAGGATGGTCAGGCCGATCTTCATCCACGACCAGGGCGCGTTCCCCGATGCTTTTCCCGTCACTCCATTGACGATGAATCGATACGGAGTGCCAACGTAGTCATAGGCGGCGATCCAGATCGGCAGCAGCGCATTCTTGTAAGCGACCGCCGAGTACGTCGTCGAGACGTTCAGGTTCCGATGCGTGTCGCCTGGAACAGCAGACGCGCAAGCACTCTGAATCTGCGCCGACATCCTTTGCTTGGCGCTCTCCAGCGCCTCGGCGACATCGACCGCGTTTTCTTCGGCGAGAAATCCGGAGAGGTACGACGGGTCATACGCGATGAGATCGGTCGTCGGAAATGGTTCGATGTTCCGGCAAAGCTCCGGCTCGATTCCGCGCGATGCCGGGACTGGAACATCATCAAAGAACTCTTCATGAAATCCCGATGCGAACTCCCACCGCGTCCGCTGCTCCTGCTTCGTCACAGTCTGGCCGTTCTCGACGACTTGAACGTCGACGTAGTAGTAGTAACCGGCTTCGGCCGTCCACGTGGAGTGTGTGGCTGCATCGAACGTCCAGAACGGGATGTAAACGCCCTGCAGTTTGCTGATCCGCGATTTCGACTGGAGATCGCTCGGCCGAAACCACAAACCTGAGATCCATGTTTGAAATGTGCGCGTCGCCGCTTCTTTCGTGACAGCGAACGGTAGCAGCCCCTCGGGGCGCACGAGATTCGCATCGGCGGGAACTTCGACCACGGTTGCCGCGCCGCAAAAAGCACAGGCCGAGGCGGAGATGTTGGGCTCGAGGGTGGTGTGTGCGCCGCAGTTCTTGCACGCGATCACTTTTCTCGCCGCGCCCCAGCCGAGATCGCGCGGTGCGCGCAGGGCAGCATCGACAGGCTTTTCGGAGATGTGGCCGGCCGCGACGATGACCTTCTCGGTACCGCAGTAGGGACACTTGAGGGCCGCGACTCCGGGATCCCACCGAATGTCGGCGCCACAGGCTTCACACGGGAAGAGGCGCGCCTTGGTCACGACAGCGGCTTCACTCATGAAGTTGAATCATAACTGGTGAACCCAGCCGGCAGGCGAGGGCGCCTGCCGCCCCACCGGATCAAACCTCCGGGCTCAGCCTTTGCAAAACGGGCTGGGCATGACTGCCGGAATCGGGATCGACAAAGCCACAGAGCTCTCTCCGAAAGATTTCGAACGCCTCCTCTTGCGCACGCTCACTGCGATGAAGAAGGGCGACTTCGCCGTGCGCATGCCGGTCGAGTTCGTCGGTACGCAGGGAAAGATTGCCGACGCGCTCAACGACATCCTCGACCTCAGCGAGCGTACGTCGAAAGAAGTCGAGCGCATCTCCAATGTCGTCGGCAAAGAAGGAAAGTTGAATCAGCGCGCGCAAGTGCCGAGCGCAGGCGGCGGCTGGCTCGTCATCACCGAGTCGGTCAACACGCTGATCGGCGACCTCGTGCAGCCGACGAACGAAATCGCCCGCGTCATCGGCGCCGTTGCCCGTGGCGATCTGTCGCTCACGATGAACACGGAGTTCGATGGCCGTCCGCTGAAGGGCGAGTTCATCCGCACCGCGAAGACCGTGAACACGATGGTCAGCCAGCTCGGCTCGTTCGCGTCGGAAGTTCTGCGCGTCGCGCGCGAAGTCGGCACGGAAGGAAAGCTCGGCGGTCAGGCGGATGTCAAAGGTGTCAGCGGCACATGGCGCGATCTCACCGACTCCGTCAACACGATGGCCGGTAACCTCACCGCGCAAGTGCGCAACATCGCGGAAGTCACGACCGCGGTCGCGACCGGCGACCTCTCGAAGAAGATCACCGTCGAAGTGCGCGGCGAAATCCTCGAGCTGAAGAACACGATCAACGTCATGGTCGATCAGCTCCGCTCATTTGCATCGGAAGTCACGCGCGTGGCGCGCGAAGTCGGCAGCGAAGGAAAACTCGGCGGCCAGGCGGATGTGCAAGGCGTCAGCGGCACGTGGCGTGATCTCACGGACTCCGTGAACTACATGGCGGCGAACCTGACGAATCAGGTGCGCAACATCGCCGGTGTCACCACTGCCGTTGCCAAGGGCGACCTCTCGAAACAGATCACTGTCGACGCGCGCGGCGAAATCCTCGAACTGAAGAACACGATCAACACGATGGTCGATCAACTGCGATCGTTCGCATCGGAAGTCACGCGCGTGGCGCGCGAAGTCGGCAGCGAAGGGAAGCTCGGCGGCCAGGCGGATGTGCAAGGTGTCAGCGGCACGTGGCGCGATCTCACCGACTCGGTGAACTACATGGCGACGAACCTGACGAATCAGGTGCGCAACATCGCGGATGTCACGACCGCGGTCGCGATGGGTGATCTCTCGCGCAAGATCACGGCCGAGGCGCAGGGAGAGATCCTGGAGTTGAAGAGCACGATCAATACGATGGTCGATCAGCTCCGCGCGTTCGCCTCGGAAGTCACGCGCGTCGCGCGCGAAGTCGGCACTGAGGGCCAGCTCGGCGGTCAGGCAGAAGTGCCGGGCGTGGCGGGCACATGGAAGGACCTCACCGATTCGGTCAACGCGATGGCGTCGAACCTCACGGCGCAGGTGCGCAACATCGCGGATGTCACGACCGCGGTTGCTATGGGCGATCTGTCGAAGAAGATCACCGTGTCGGTACGCGGCGAGATCCTCGAGCTGAAGAACACGATCAACACGATGGTCGATCAGCTCAACTCGTTCGCGGCGGAAGTCACGCGCGTCGCGCGCGAAGTCGGCACGGAAGGGAAGCTCGGCGGTCAGGCGGAAGTGCGCGGCGTGGCAGGCACGTGGAAGGACCTCACCGATTCGGTCAACTCGATGGCCGGCAATCTCACGGGCCAGGTGCGCAACATCGCGGACGTCACGACCGCGGTCGCGATGGGCGATCTGTCGAAGAAGATCACCGTCGATGTGAAGGGCGAGATTCTCGAGTTGAAGAACACGATCAACACGATGGTCGATCAGCTCCGCTCCTTCGCTTCGGAAGTCACGCGTGTCGCGCGCGAGGTCGGCACGGAAGGGAAGCTGGGCGGTCAGGCCGATGTCCGCGGCGTTGCGGGCACGTGGAAAGACCTCACCGACTCGGTCAACGCAATGGCCGGCAACCTCACGTCTCAGGTGCGCAACATCGCGGACGTCACGACCGCGGTGGCGATGGGCGATCTGTCGAAGAAGATCACCGTCGATGTGAAAGGCGAGATCCTCGAACTGAAGAACACGATCAATACGATGGTCGATCAGCTCCGCTCGTTCGCGTCGGAAGTCACGCGCGTGGCACGCGAAGTCGGGAGTGAAGGAAAGCTCGGCGGGCAGGCGGACGTGCAAGGTGTCGCCGGCACATGGAAAGACCTCACCGATTCGGTGAACTCGATGGCCGGCAACCTGACAGGTCAGGTGCGCAACATCGCGCAGGTGACGACGGCCGTCGCGAACGGCGATCTTTCGAAGAAGATCACGGTCGATGTGAAGGGCGAGATCCTCGAGTTGAAGAACACGATCAACTCGATGGTCGATCAGCTCAACTCGTTCGCGTCGGAAGTCACGCGCGTGGCGCGCGAAGTCGGCAGCGAAGGAAAGCTGGGCGGTCAGGCGGAGGTGAAGGGCGTCGCCGGCACGTGGAAGGACCTCACGGACAACGTCAACATGATGGCGTCGAACCTCACCGCGCAGGTGCGCAACATCGCGCAGGTGACGACGGCCGTCGCGAACGGCGATCTGTCGAAGAAGATCACGGTCGATGTGCGGGGCGAGATCCTCGAGTTGAAGAACACGATCAACACGATGGTCGATCAGCTCAACTCGTTCGCTGCGGAAGTCACGCGTGTCGCCCGGGAAGTCGGCACCGAAGGCAAGCTCGGTGGACAGGCGCAGGTGAAGGGCGTGGCCGGCACGTGGAAGGACCTCACGGACTCGGTCAACTCGATGGCCGCGAATCTCACCGGCCAGGTGCGCAACATCGCGGACGTCACCACCGCGGTCGCGATGGGCGATCTGTCGAAGAAGATCACGGTCGATGTGCGGGGCGAGATCCTCGAGTTGAAGAACACGATCAACACGATGGTCGATCAGCTCAACTCCTTCGCCTCGGAAGTCACGCGCGTCGCTCGCGAAGTCGGCACCGAAGGCCGCCTCGGCGGACAGGCGCAGGTGAAGGGCGTGGCCGGCACATGGAAGGATCTGACCGACAACGTCAACATGATGGCGTCGAACCTGACGAATCAGGTGCGCGGCATCGCGAAGGTCGTGACGGCGATCGCGCGAGGAAACCTGAAGCAGAAGCTGATGGTCGAGGCGCGAGGCGAGATCGCGGAGCTCGGCGACACGATCAACGAGATGATCGAAACGCTGGCGACCTTTGCGGATCAGGTCACGGGCGTTGCGCGCGAAGTCGGCGTCGAAGGGCAGCTCGGCGGACAGGCGAATGTGCCGGGTGCCGCCGGCACGTGGCGCGATCTGACGGACAACGTCAATCAACTCGCAGCGAATCTGACGACGCAGGTGCGCGCGATCGCGGATGTCGCGACCGCGGTGACGAAGGGCGATCTCACGCGCAGCATCGAAGTGCAGGCCGAGGGGGAGCTGGCGGCACTCAAGGGCAACATCAACGAGATGATCCGCAACCTGCGCGAGACGACGTTGCGCAACTCGGAGCAGGACTGGCTGAAGACGAACCTCGCGAAGTTCACGCGCCTGATGCAGGGGCAGAAGAACCTGACGACGGTTTCGCAGATGACGCTCAGCGAGCTCGCACCGCTGGTTGGGGCGAAGCATGGCGTGTTCTACATCGCTGACACCGGGACCGACACGCCGGTTCTGCGGCTGGCGGCGACGTACGCGTATCGCGAGCGCAAGCATCTCAACAAGGAATTTGCGATCGGCGAAGGACTCGTCGGGCAGGCGGCGTTCGAGAAGCAGCGGATTCTGCTGACCAACGCACCCGGCGACTATGTGCAGATCAACTCCGGCCTCGGCGAAGCGAAGCCGATGCAGATCATCATCCTGCCGATCGTGTTCGAAGGTCAGGTGCTGGCGGTCATGGAGCTGGCGTCATTCACGCCGTTCTCGGAAATCAATCAGTCGCTGCTCGATCAGCTCACCGAGTCGATCGGGGTCGTGCTCAACACCATTCAGGCGAACATGCGGACGGAAGAGCTGCTGTCGCAATCGCAGTCGCTCGCCGAAGAGCTGCAGGCGCAGCAGGAAGAGCTGACGGAGACGAACAAGCGGCTCGAGCAGCAGGCGAAGTCGCTGCAGGCATCCGAAGAGCTGCTCAAGCAGCAGCAGGAAGAGCTGCAGCAGTCGAACGAAGAGCTCGAGGAGAAAGCGCGGCTCCTGCAGGCGCAGAACGCCGAGGTCGAACGGAAGAACGAGGAAGTCGAAGAGGCGAAGGGACAGCTCGAAGAGAAGGCGCGGCAGCTCGCGCTGACGTCGAAGTACAAGAGCGAGTTCCTCGCGAACATGTCGCACGAGCTGCGGACGCCGCTCAACTCGCTGCTGATTCTCGCGAAACTGCTATCCGACAATCCGGACGGCAATCTCAACGATCGCCAGGTCGACTTCGCGAAGACGATTCATGCGTCGGGCGTCGATCTGCTGACGCTCATCAACGACATCCTCGATCTGTCGAAGATCGAGTCGGGAATGATGACGCTGAATCTCAGCGAGATGGGGTTCAACGAAGTTGGTGATTTGATGGAGCGCAACTTCCGGCAGGTCGCGCAGGACAAGGGACTCGGTTTCGAGATCGATCTCGCGCAGAGCCTGCCGGCAACGCTGCGCACGGACTCGATGCGCTTGCAGCAGGTCCTCAAGAATCTCCTCGGCAACGCATTCAAGTTCACGGAGACGGGCGGTGTGACGCTGAAGATCGAGCCGGTCAAGTCGGGATGGACGCATGGTCACGAGACGCTCGATCGCGCGGATGCGGTGATTGCGTTCCGCGTGAGCGACACGGGGGTCGGTATCGCGGAGGACAAGCAGAAGATCATCTTCGAGGCGTTCCAGCAGGCCGACGCATCGACGACGCGCAAATACGGCGGCACTGGCCTCGGTCTTTCGATCTCGCGCGAGATCGCGCGGCTTCTCGGCGGCGAGATCCGCGTGGAGAGCGAGCCGGGGACGGGCTCGACGTTCACGCTGTACGTGCCGCAGAGCTACATCGCCCCGCGTGTAGGACAGGCGCCCTCGCCTGTCCCTTCGACGCCCGTTGCGCCAGTGCAGATGAGGACAGTCGAGGCGCCTGTCCTACAGGCCGAGGAATTCGTGCCGGACGATCGGGAGTCGATCGTACGTGGCGACCGCATCGTGCTCATCATCGAAGACGATGTGCAGTTCTCGAAGATCCTCATCGACATGGCGCACGACAAGGGCTTCAAGGCGGTCGCTGCAACGCGCGGCGAAAGCGGACTCGAGCTCGCGCGGCGCTACATGCCCGATGCGATCACGCTCGACATCGCGCTGCCGGACATGGAAGGGTGGACGGTGCTCGATCGCCTCAAGCACGAAAAGGCGACGCGGCACATCCCGGTGCACATCATCTCGGCCGATGAGGAGTCGAGCCGCGGGATGAAGCTCGGCGCGTTTGCGCATCTCGACAAGCCGGTGACGAAGGAGAAGCTCGACGAGGCGTTCGCGCGTATCAAGGGATTCGTCGAGCGTCCGAACAAGACGCTGCTCGTCATCGAAGACAACGAGGCGCAGCGGAAGGCGATCGTCGATCTGATCGGCGAGGCCGATGTCGAGATCACCGCGGTCGAGTCCGGACAGGAAGCGCTCGATGTGCTGCGCAACAAGCAGTTCGACTGCATGGTCCTCGATCTGGGGCTGCCCGACATGAGCGGGTTCGAGTTCATCGATCGAATGAAGAACGAGCTGAACATCCACGAGATCCCGATCGTCGTCTACACAGGGCGCGAGCTGACGCGGAAGGAGGAGTCCGATCTCAATCGCATCGCCGACGCGATCATCGTGAAGGATGTGCGCTCGCCGGAGCGGCTGCTCGACGAGACCGCGCTGTTCCTGCATCGCGTCGAGGCGAATCTGCCGGCGAACAAGCGGCAGATCCTGGAACAGTTGCATGAGTCGGATCCGGTGCTCGCCGGACGAACTGCGCTGGTTGTCGATGACGACATGCGCAACATCTACGCGCTGACGTCGCTGCTCGAGCGGCACAAGATGAAGGTGCGTTACGCGGAGTCGGGTGCGGAAGGAATCGAGGTGCTGCAGGGGACGCCGGGCATCGACGTCGTGTTGATGGACGTGATGATGCCGGAGATGGACGGCTACGAAGCGATGCGCAGAATTCGCGCAATGGAGGAGCACAAGAACCTGCCGATCATCGCGCTGACGGCGAAGGCGATGAAGGGCGACCGCGAGAAGTGCATGGAGGCGGGAGCGAGCGACTACATCACGAAGCCAATCGACGCCCAGCAGTTGGTGTCGCTGTTGCGAGTCTGGCTGTATCGGTGATCCTTGTTCAAACGTGGGCGCGGGCCTTAGCTCGCGCTCACTCCACGCGACGCGCCGAGTAGCCGGCAGCCTGTCTGTGGAGAGAAATCATGCAGGCATGATTTTGATATCATGCCTGCATGGGTAAGCAGATGACGATTCGCGATGTGCCTGACGATGTGGCGCGGAAGCTTCGCCGCCTCAGTCAGGAGCGTGGTCGCAGCATGAACGCGACCGTCGTGGAGATTCTCCGCCAAGCGGTGGGAGCCGATGAGCGGCGAGAACGCCTTGCCCGCTATGCGACCTGGACGGCTGAAGATCTCGAGCAGGTCGAAGAGGCCGTTGCAGAGCAGCGTGTCATTGATGATTCGATGTGGAAGTGACGGCGATGCGTCGGATCGTCATGGACACTTCTGCGTACTCGCACATGAGAATGGGCCATGCGGCGTTGACTGAATTGTTGGCAGTTGCAGAGATGCTGTTGATTCCTGTGACGGTACTGGGCGAGCTCGAGGGCGCGTTTGAACTCGGCTCTCGTGCGCGAGCCAATCGGATGGCGTTGGCGGAGTTTTTATCCGAGCCGTTCGTCTCCATTTTGCCGGTCACCGTCGATGTTGCGCGTCGCTATGGACAGATCTTTGCTCGGCAGAGACGTGCTGGGCGGCCGATTCCGGCAAATGATATGTGGATCGCGGCGGCAGCATTGGACAGCGGTGGTCATGTCGTGACGTTTGATCGAGATTTCGAAAGGATCGAAGCGCTCGACTGCACAGTGCTCATGGTCTGATAGGGCGCGATTTTGACTATTGCAGCCCGAATCGCACGGTCAGCGGAAACACGCAGTCCACCGGCTTGCCGTTGCGTGTTGCAGGCTCGAACGTCCACTGACGAACGGCGTTCACCGTGGGCTCGTCGAACACGTACTGCCATGAGGCCTGCACGATCTTCACCGTGCAGACCGTTCCGTCAGAACGCACGAAGACATCCAACACGATGCGCGTGTCTACGCGAATTCTTCTTGCAGTCTTCGGGTATGCCGGTGGCACGCGATGTTTGACGACCGGTGGTTTCACGTCGCCGCCAACTCGAGCGAACTTTTTCTCGTCGCAGTCGTCTGTGCGCGTTGCCGCTGCGGCGGGGCGCGGTGCTGGCGGTGGAGTTGGCTGCGCCGGTTCCTTGCATCCCAGCGAGAGCAGCAGAGCCACAGCGATTCTTCGCACCATGAATCGTTGGACACCGTTACGGCTGCGCCGACAACTCAACGGGCATTACGCGCGCGGGCCGCGGACGAGGCGTCCGCGCTCCAGCCCTACGATCTCGTCCGCGATCATCGCCAGCTCCTGCTCGTCGTGCGTCACATAGAGCATAGGAACGTTGAAGTCGTCGCGCACGCGCTGTAGCAGCGTCATCACGCGATCGCGCAACGAACGGTCGAGTCCCGCGAGCGGCTCGTCGAGCAGCAGCAGGCGCGGTGCGGACAAGAGCGCGCGTGCGAGCGCGACCCGCTTCTGTTCACCGCCGGAGAGTGCCGTCACTCCGCGATCGAGCAGATGTCCGATCTCCAGCACCTCGATCACATGCTGTTCGTCGTGCTGTCCGCCGTAGCGAATGTTGGATGCAACGGAGAGATGGGGGAAGAGCGCGGTCTCCTGCGGCATGTAGCCGATGCGGCGCTCGCGCGCGGGGAGGCTGCTCAGCGTCACGCCATCCATCGTGATGCGGCCGCGCTGCAGCGGACGCAATCCGGCGATCGCATCGAGCAGAGACGTCTTTCCCGCGCCCGACGGCCCGAAGATCGCCGTCACGCGTGCGCTCATCGTCGCGGTCACCTCGAGCTCGAAGTGCGCGAGCGGGACGAAGACATCCTCGATGATGAGTGTCACGCGCGCCGCCTCGTCAGCTTCTCGCTGAGCCAGATCGCGAGGAACGCGACAATGATCCCCGCAGCAACGAGATCCCACGCCGCGGCATCCTTCCCGAGTTGAACGCGATCGTAGATCGCGACCGCGAGCGTCGTCGTTCGCCCCGGGATGTTGCCCGCGACGAGGATGGTCGCGCCGAACTCGCCCAGCGCGCGGGCGAAGCCGAGGACGACGCCGCTGGAGATGCCGCGAAGGGCGAGGGGGAGAGTGATCGTGAAGAAGACGCGCGGCTCGCTCGCGCCGAGGGTGCGCGCGATCTGTTCGTAGCGAAGAGGGACTCCTTCGAAGGCCACGCGCGAAGCGCGAACGACGAACGGCGACGCCATCACCATCATCGCGATGACGACCGCGCGCCACGTGAAGACGACGCCGTGCGGCACGACCTTCAGAAGAATGAGGCCCGTCGCGACGGGCGGCATCACGAGCGGCAGCGCGACGAGCGTCTCCGCGATCGACTTGCCGCGCCAGCGGCCGCGTGCGAGCGCGAGGCCGAGGGCGAGCGCGGGCGGAATCAGCAGCGCTGTCGCGAGCGCGGCCATTCTGAGCGTGAACCAGATGATCGACGCGTCGCTCACGTCACCGTTCGAGAGCTATTCTGCAACGGTTGTTCGCTTTTTCGCCGGGATTCGATGGGCTCCGCTGCGCGTTGCATACGTGCCCATGTCCTGTTTCGATAGCTCCATTCATGATCATCCATCATTCGTTCAGATCCTCGACAGTATTACCGACGGCTTCTTCATGGTCGATCGGAACTGGAGGATTACGTTCGCGAACAAGCGCGCGACGGACATTCTCGCCCGCGAAGACCTGATGCATGGTGCGACATTATGGGAGCTCTTTCCCGAGGTCTTCCATTCCGAGTTTGGTGTTGCCTATCGTCTGGCGATGGAGGTACGTGCTCCACAACGCGTCGAAGGGTATTACGAGCCGTACCAGCGGTGGTATGAGGCAGCTGCGTATCCCTCGGACTTTGGTCTCACGATCTTCTTCCGCGACATCACGGAGAGGAAACTTGCGATGCGCGAGCTGGTCGCTTCTCAGGATCGTGCGCGTGAGCTTGCGCGGCGTCTGATCACTATTCAGGAGGACGAGCGAGCCAGAGTCTCACGCGACATCCACGATGTTCTCGGCCAGGCATTGACGGCGATCAAGATCGATGCAGTGCGGCTGGCGAACGACACGGCACTTTCCGACGAGCAGCGAGCACGAGCGACACGGATCTCCGCCGTCGTGGATGGAACGATCAATGATGTTCGAGCATTGGCGACGATGCTTCGTCCCATTGCGCTCGACGATCTCGGCCTCTACTCCGCGCTCGTTGCCGAGGCACGAACGTTCAGCGAAAGGACGGGAGTTTCGTGCACGGTCGCCAAAGCATTTCGTCAGTTCAATCCGTCAGGAGAAATGTCGACCGCAATTTTTCGAGTCATCCAGGAAGCGTTGACGAACGTCGCGCGGCATTCGTCGGCTTCGCGGGTTTCGATCGCGCTCCGCCGGGCGAAGGAATCGGTGGCGGTGATGATTCGTGATGATGGGCAATGTCTGGGCAAGGAAGCTCGTGAGGGGCGGCTTGGTCTGATCGGTATGCGGGAGCGCGCGATGTTGCTTGGTGGTGAGCTCACCGTCAAGCACTCTGCTCGTGGCACCGTCGTAAGGCTCGAGATTTTCCCGAATGCGGACTCGACCGTGGGTGTGTAGGTCGGAAGGAAGACGTCCTTCCAGATTACTTACGAAAATAGTTCGCTGAGCCTGATTGTTTACTACTTGTTCCGCAAAGAAACTGTCGCTTCGTTTCCTCGCTGCGCGGTGATTCCTCAACACGCGTAGCGATTTCCACTCATGAAAATCCTCATTGCTGACGATCATCCGATCCTGCGTCAGGGACTCCGTCTGATTCTTGCTGAGAGTGGCATCGCACGAGAAATCGGCGAAGCTGCCACGGGGGACCAACTTCTCGATCACGTCCGTTCCTCGTTCTGGGACGTGGTGATTCTCGATATCCGTTTTCCGGGGGAGTCCGGACTCGATCTGCTGCGGCAGGTGAAGGCGATCCGTCCGCGGCTGCCGGTCCTCGTTCTAAGCATGCACGCGGAGGAGCAGTATGCCGTGCGCGCAATGCGCAGGGGCGCATCAGGGTACCTGACGAAAGAGAGTGCGCCGGAAGAGCTCGTGCGGGCGGTGGAGAGAGCGGCGAGAGGCGGACGCTACGTCACGGAGAGCGTCGCGGAAGCACTCGCGGCTGAGGTGAGCGGCGGGAAGTCTCACGACCATCACTCGTTGAGCGACCGTGAGTTCGAAGTGCTCTGCATGATTGCACGAGGACATTCTCCGGCTGAGATCGCCGTGCGTTTGTGCGTGAGCACCAAGACCGTGGGTACGTATCGCGCTCGCCTCAAGGAGAAGATGGGCTTCTCGAACAACGCACAGATCGTTCGCTATGCGGTCGTACAGGGGCTCATCTAACCTTCCGTTCTGCACCCTCGCTGTCGGTTGTTCATCTACACATGCTTTCCGGTCCCGCGGATTGCGCATCCAACTCTCGCCGACCCATAGTCGATTTCGTGGTAGGGGAAAGCCCCCCTGCTGCCACTCCTTTACGAGATCCACGGAGATCGACGAACTGATGTCGGCCAGCTCGAGCCACATTGAACCTGGTGCCCACGAGGGCAGCCCATTCCTGGTGTTCCGCGTCGGGGACCGCAGGCTGGCTCTCGCTTCGGACCGTGTCATTCGGGTACTGCACGCGGTGGAGGTGAGCCCGCTGCCGTCGGCTCCTGACGTCGTCCGCGGTGTCATCGACGTTCGTGGCGAGCTCTTTCCCGCGATTGACCTGCGCCGTCGCTTCGGCATGGCCGTGCGGGAGCTGATGCCGGAGGATTCGATGATCGTCGTCCGCGCGCGCCATCGGGTGCTGGTGCTGATCGCCGATTCCGTCGAACAGTTGGTTTCGTTCGCACCTGCCGCCGTCACGCCGGTGGAAACGATCTTCCGTGATGTCCAATACATCCATGGTCTGGCGAGGCTCGACGATGAAGTCCTCGCGATCAGCGATATCGATGCGTTTCTATCGATCGATGAAGAAGACACCCTCGACGCAGCACTGGGAGGTTCTCCCTGATGCCGGTCCGTCGAGAAGTGCCCGACGAACTGCTTGCATCGGCGAGCGAGGCGATCTCGCAGGCGTTGGCGCTTCACTATCCCGAAGCGCGTTGGGACGATCTCGAGCGGGGCTTGACCTCAGCCTGTCGCTCGTTCGGACTTCGCAGTGCAACCGATCTGGCTCGCTTGCTGTCGTCGCGACCTCCGACCTCTTCGGAGATCGACGGTCTGGCCGTGCAGCTCACGATCGGCGAGACGTACTTCTTTCGAGAAGAAGAATTTCTCTGCTGTCTGGGAGAAAGCATCTTTCCCGAGCTCCTCGCGGCGCACGGCAGCATTCGAATCTGGAGCGCGGGTTGCGCAACTGGCGAGGAGCCGTACTCGCTGGCGATCATGCTCGACCGGCTCGCACCAGGTAGTGACGCGACGATTCTCGCAACGGACATCAACCCTGTTTCTCTAGCCAAGGCTCGTGCCGGCACCTATGGCGCATGGTCGTTCCGCACGACCAGTCCGGCATTACGAGATCGATACTTTCGTGAGACGCGCCCTGGCCGCTGGACGATCGATCCGAACATTCGGCGCCGCGTCACGTTTCGCGCATTGAATCTCGCCGCGCCGATCGACGATGTTGCGCCGATGCATCTGATCCTCTGCCGGAATGTGCTGATGTATTTCTCGCCGCAACGGCAGGCCGATGTCGTCGCCGCGTTCCGCCGTTCGCTCGTTCCGGGCGGCTGGTTGCTTGCCGGTGCAAGCGAGATGTCGATCTCCGCCTTCTCGATTTTCGAAAACGTGCAGCGCTCGGGCTGCACGTTGTATCGTAACTCCGGAGAGATCAGGGGATCGGTCCCGGTGATTCCGATCGCTCCCATGAACCCACCGCGGCCGCCTCGCGTCGAGATCCCGGTCGTGGTGAGTCCCGAGGAGATCGAGCAGTCGCTGCGCATCTCCGACGCGGTGGAAGACAAGCTCGAGAATGCGCGGCGCCTCGCCGATCAGCGCCGGTTGGGGGAGGCGGAGCTCTCCTGCCGGCAGGCACTCGAGGCGCACCGCACGCATGCGATCTCCCACTATCTGCTCGGTGTCATTCAGAACGAGAAGGGTGAAGACGGCGAAGCGCTCGAATCGCTGCGTCGTGCGGTGTATCTCGACCCTGACTTCGTCGTCGCGCATTTCGCGCTGGCAAATCTGGCGTCATCGCGCGGGCGCCGCGCGGATGCGGAGCGCCATCTGCGCAATGCGATGACGGCTCTTCACGGCTATCCCGATGAAGCAGTCGTGCCCGAATCAGGCGGTCTCATCGTACGCCGAATGGTCGCGATCGTTCGTTCGGCGATGGCCACGCTTCAGGAACGGAGTGCGTGGCCATGAGCATGAGCGGATTCGATTGGCAGCGGATGAGCGCCACGCTTTCCGAGCTGGCGGCGAGTCTCAGCCGCGAAACGACGAGATCGCCGGAGGAGATGAAATCGATCCTCCGCCAGCGTGCCGCGGAACTGGCGAGGACGAGCGCACCCCGCGACGAGTCGATGCTCGATCTCGTGACCGTTTCAATCGGCGCGCAGCGCTTTGCGTTCGAAGCGTCATACGTTCGAGAGACGTTGCTGGTCGAGAGGCTCGTCGCACTTCCCGGTGTGCCTTCATTCATTGGCGGAATCGTCTTCATTCGCGGCGAGGTCGTGTCGGTGGTCGATCTTCGTACGCTACTCGCGCTTCCCTCGCCTCCGCCTCACGGCCGGCAATGGGTGCTCGTGCTCACGTCGCGTGGAATGACGTTTGGCGTCCTTGCAGACGCCCTTCATGGAATCGCGCAATTTGTTCGCTCGGCAATCGACGAGACATATCCGCGTCTGCCGGCAGGCCGGACGACTTACATCAAGGGGAGTGCGCCGGATCAGATCCTTCTGATCGATGCTGCGGCGCTGATTCACGACGAAGCGCTGGTCGTGAGGGATGAGGACTGAGGAGGATGCACTTGACCATCGGACGAAAGATTCTGGCAGGTTATGCGGTGATTCTCTTTTTGCTCGTGGTCACCGCCGTCGTGGCGTATCGATCGCTGCAGTCGGCTGAGACAATGTACGGAGCATTCCTCGACGTCGATACGCCGGCTGTCATGGAAGCGGAGAAGCTCGCAAGTGAAGCGCGCGAGCAGATTGCGGAGTACCGCGGGGCGCTCTCCTATCCTGGACGAATCGAGGAGTTCGCGCGCGAACTTCGAGAGAGCCACCGACGCTTCGATTCGACGCTCGTCGTCGTGCGACGCCTGACTCACTCCGATGCGGGCAATCGATTGCTGGATCGCATCGCGAGCATTCATCGTCAGCTGGAATCGACCCAGGAACAGGGCATTCGATTCCTGCAGACAGGGAAGCGCGATGAGGCGATCGCGCTGGGAACGACGCTCGTTCCGATGTCGAGCGACATCAAGGAAGCCACCACGGCTTTCATGGATCTTCAGCAGAAACGCGTCGCGGCCGGCCGTCTCGATGCATCCGACGCGGTGCGCCGCTCGATGTGGCAGATGGCATCGATCTCGGTCGTGGCCATCCTGCTCGGTCTCGGATTCGGCTACCTGCTGTCGCGCTCGATCACGTTGCAGCTCCGGGAGACGATTGCGCAGCTCTCGACATCATCCGCGGAAATTCTCGCGACGACGAGTCAGGTCGCCGCGGGAGCCGCGCAGACGTCGAGTGCCGTCGCCGAGACCACGGCCACGGTCGAAGAGGTGAAACAGACCGCGCAGCTGTCGACGCAAAAGGCGAGATCCGTATCCGAAGCAGCGCAGCGCGCATCCGAGGTGTCGCGCACCGGGACGAAGAACGTGGAAGAGACGGTCGAGGGGATGCAGCGTATTCAGGAGCAGATGGAGTCGATCGCGGCGACCATCATGCGTCTGTCCGAGCAAAGTCAGTCGATCGCGGAGATCATCGCCACGGTCAACGATCTCGCGGAGCAATCCAATCTCCTCGCGGTGAACGCGGCGATCGAAGCTGCGCGTGCGGGTGACGAAGGAAAGGGATTCGCGATCGTCGCTCAGGAGGTGAGGAGTCTGGCCGCGCAATCCAAGCAGGCGACCGCGCAAGTGCGCTCGATCCTCGGCGACATTCAGAAAGCGATGACCGCGGCAGTCCTGGCGACGGAGAAGGGACACAAAGCCGTGGAAACAGGCGCGCGCCAATCGGCCGCAGCGGGCGATTCGATCCGGCTGCTTTCCGAGAGCATCGGTGAGGCCGCACAGGCGGCGATGCAGATTGCAGCGTCGAGCAAGCAGCAGACCGTCGGCATGGATCAGGTCGCGCTCGCGATGGAGAACATCAAGCAGGCGAGTATTCAGAACGTTGCCGGAACGCGTCAGGCCGAAATGGCAGCGCGCAATCTCCACGATCTCGGTCAGCGGCTCAATGCGCTCATCGGCCGCAATGCAACCGCGGCACGCGGCGATCTCGCACATGAGTGACGACACCGAGCGGTTTCGCGCGAAGCTGCTGGAGACGTTTCGCATCGAGGCTCTCGAGCATCTCGATGCGATCTCCTCCGGTCTCCTCTCTCTCGAACAGGCACGCGAGGGCGATGGACACCCCGCGTTGGAGCGCGTGTTTCGCGAGGCGCACACCATGAAGGGAGCGGCACGCGCGGTGAACCTGCAGTCCATCGAGCAGGCCTGTCATGCGATCGAGTCGACATTCGCCTCGCTGAAATCGAATCGTGCGTCTGTGACGCCCCAGCTCCTCGACGCGGTACACACCTCTGTCGAGGCAATACGAAGGATGATCGCGCCGCCCGAGAGCGCTCCGGCACCCGCGGCGGAATCCGTCAATCCGGTTTCCACCGAGCCTGCTCGTACGACGGCGACGGTGCGACTACCGGCGCAGCGTCTGGAAGCGATCATGAAGAAATCCGAGGAACTGGTCGGGCCGCGCCTCGCTGCCGCGGAGCGATCCAATGAGCTCCTTCGTCTGCACACTCCCATCGGCGCATGGCGCGCGCGTTTCGATTCGCTTCGCGCGTCACGGTATGCGCTCGAACGAATGCCCGCTTCGGCGGAGGTGAGCGAGATCCTTCACTATCTCGAAGCAGAAGATGAGCTCCTGCGCGATGCCGACGCCCGCCTTTCAGCGATGCGACGTGCCGCGGATGCGGATACGCGAGCTTTGACGGCAATCGTCGATTCACTTCTCGATGAAGTTCGTGAGGCGCAGATGCTTCCCTTCAGCACCGCGATCGACTCGCTGCCGCGGCTCGCACGCGATCTGGCGCGGACACAGGAGAAACAGGTGGATCTTCGGATTCAAGGACAGGAGATCGAGGTCGACCGGCGCGTTCTCGATGAATTGAAGGGACCACTGCAGCACCTGTTGCGCAACTGCGTCGACCATGGGATCGAACGTCCGGAAATTCGCCGGGCATGCGGGAAAAGCCCCGAAGGGGGAATCAGGTTGAACATCGCACATCGTGGGAATCACCTGGAAGTGGTCGTCGCCGACGATGGCGCAGGGATCGACACCAACGGCGTGCGGGAAACTGCCACACGTCTCGGTCTGCTCTCGCAGGAAGACGCCAGCCGTCTCGGCGACGCGGAGAGTCTGTCGCTCATCTTTCATTCCGGACTCTCGACGAGTCCGGCGGTCACGGAAATTTCCGGACGAGGCCTGGGCCTGCCGATCGTTCGAGAAAAGATCGAGCAACTGGGTGGACGCGTCACTGTTGATTCACGCCGCGGTGCGGGAACGACGATCCGGATGGATGTGCCGCTCACTCTCGCATCCGTTCGCGGCATTTTGATCGAATCGGGCGGAGGACGTTTCGTCCTTCCTTCGAATGGCGTCGAGCGGGTCATGCGGGTGAACATCAGCGATATCCGCTCGGTCGAAGGAATCGAGACGCTCACCGTCGACGGCCGCACCGTGAGATTCGTATATCTCACGGATACGCTGGGATTGCCGCGCCCATCGTTTGAAGCGGGATCGCTCATTCATGCGCTGGTGCTCGGCAGCGATCTGCAGCGTACGGCCTTCGGCGTTGCGCAAATCATCGATGAACGCGAGATCGTGGTGAAAGGACTCGGACCGCAGCTGGTCAGACTGCGCAACGTCGTCGGCGCCACGGTTCTCGGAACTGGAGAAATCATTCCGGTTCTCAATACGAGCGATCTATTGAAATCCGTGGCCCGGTCGCTGGCACTGCTGCCTGAGGCAGAGGAATCACGGCCGCGCGCTTCATCGATCCTCGTGGTCGAAGACTCGATCACATCGAGAACGTTGCTGAAGAACATTCTCGAGAGTGCCGGATATGACGTGACCGTGGCCGGCGACGGCGTCGATGGCTGGACGGCGTTGAAGGAGGGTTCATTCGATCTCGTCGTCTCGGACGTCGAGATGCCGCGCATGAACGGCTTCGAGCTGACCGAACGGATCAGCGCCGATGCATCGCTGTCGGACATCCCCGTCGTCCTCGTGACCGCGCTCGATTCGCCGGAGTATCGCGAGCGCGGTATGGACGCGGGAGCAAGGGCTTACATCGTCAAGAGCAATTTCGATCAGTCAAACCTTCTGGATGTCGTTCGCAGGTTGATTTGAGGAGAGCTTGTTGATCAATGTTCTCATCGTAGAAGACTCTCCCTCCATTCGGGAGTTCCTGACGTTCGTGCTGGGATCGGACCCGGGGATTCGCATCGCGGGAACGGCGGCTGACGGTGAAGAGGCGGTGCGCGCCGCCGCGCGACTACGACCGGATGTGATCACGATGGACATCCACATGCCGAAGCTCGACGGCGTGGAAGCGACACAGCAGATCATGGAGACGGTTCCGACGCCGATCGTGATCGTGAGTGACTCGGCGGATGGGGCGGCAACCTTCCGCGCGCTCGAGGCCGGTGCAGTCGCCGCGTTGCCCAGGCCGGCAGGTCTCGGTCACCAGCACAATGAAGCGAGCAGACGCGAGCTCATCGACATGATCAAGGCGATGGCCGAAGTGCGCGTGGTGCGCCGCTGGCCGGCGATGAGAGGAGTGCCGCCTCTTGAACCCGCACTCCCACGTCTTCAAGACGGCTTCTCGGTCGTGGCGCTCGGTGCGTCGACGGGAGGACCTCCTGTTCTGCAAACGATCCTCTCGGCACTTCCGCGAAGCTTCCCTCTCCCGATTCTCATCGTGCAGCACATGGCCTTGGGCTTCGTCGAGAGTTTTGCCGAGTGGTTGAACCAGTCCTGCAATCTCGATGTTCGCGTTGCGTCGAATGGCGAGGCTGTCGTTCCTGGTGCGGTCTATGTCGCTCCGGACGGTGTGCACATGAAGATCAGCCGATCACGGCAGATTGCGCTCGCGGCCGAGGAACCTCGTCACGGTTTGCAACCAGCGGTCGGCTGTCTGTTTCGCTCGCTGGTCGATGTCTATGGCTCCAGCGCGATCGCCGGACTGCTCACGGGAATGGGACGGGATGGAGCGGCTGAGCTCAAAGAGCTGAGGGAAGCCGGTGCGATGACGTTCGCTCAGGATCGCGGCAGCTCGATCGTATTCGGCATGCCGGGCGAGGCGATTCGATTGGATGCTGCGTGCCGCGTTCTTCCCGTCGATGAGATCGCTCCATTGCTGATCAGTCTCGCGCGGGAATCGGGGAAAACATGTTGAGAGACGTTACCGCGATTCGCATTCTCGTGGCCGAGGACAGTCCGACACAGGCTGCGCAGATCGAGTTTGTTCTCGAGCAACGCGGATTCCTCGTGACGGTTGCGCGCAACGGACGCGAAGCGCTCGAGCTCTTGAAGGAACAGGAGCCGGCGCCGGCGTTGGTGATCAGCGACGTCGTAATGCCCGAGCTCGATGGGTATGGCCTCTGCCGCGCGATCAAGAGCGATCCGCAATGGAAAGATCTGCCGGTCATTCTGGTGACGACGCTCTCCGATCCGGTCGACGTGATCCGCGGGTTGGAATGCGGCGCCGACAATTTCATCCGTAAGCCGTACGAAGAGAGCTATCTGCTGTCGCGCATCGAATACGTGCTGATGAATTTTGCGATGCGGCGAAATCAGCGAGTCCAGTTGGGTGTGGAGATCACCCTGGGAGGCGAGAGGCACTTCATCAATTCCGAGAGGCAGCAGATTCTCGATCTCCTCATCTCGACGTATGAACAGGCGGTTCAGATCAATCATGAGCTGCAGGAGCGCGAGCATGAAATCGCCCAGGCGAATTCCAGTCTCTCTGCCCTTTACACGATTGCAGAGGCGTTGAACCGCATCTCGACGGAAGAGGATGTGACGAGGACAACCGTGGGCTGGGCAACGACTCTGCCCGGTGTCGGCGGCGCCTGGATCGCCATGCGCGAAGGTGCGGGGGAGCTTCGCGTCGTTGCAATCGAGGGAGTCCCGGAGGAGTTTCCGCAGAAGGTCCTGGCAGGAGAGCTCGCGTGCAAGGCGCAGTTGACGGAAGGGACGATGCGCGAGCCGCATTGGATCGACTGCGGCGGGGTGAGGCATCTCGCTGTTCCGATTCGTCTGGATAGCCGCGTTCTCGGACTGCTGTTCGTACTTGGTCCCCGGCAGGAGGATGCCGATTCGGAGCTCCTGTCGATCGTCAGTAACGCCGCGAATCAGGCGGCGGTGGCGATCGATCGTGCGCGCCTTTATGAGCATCTCGAGCATCTCGTTCGGACGCGAACGGCGAAACTCGAGACAGAGATCGCAGAGCGAATTCGCATCGAGCAGCGGCTGAGACGTCAGGCGGCCGGCGATGCCGCGGTCGCTGAGCTCGGGCGCATGGCCCAGAGCGTCAGCGATCCGGCACTACTGTTCGAGGAGGCCTGCAAGCTTATGGTCAGCGCACTCGAGGCGGATGCGGCGATGATCGTCGAGGCGCAAGGTGCTGGGAAGGCGGTCATTCGAGCCGCGGCCGGACTCGATCAAGCGCGAACGACGATTCATGACGATCCGCTGCTCAACTATCTGCTGCACTCGGATTCGCAGTTTCTCGTTTCCGACGTGGCCGAGGAGACCCGCTTCGAGCATTCCGGTCTGATTCGCCACGCTGGTTTTCGCACGTCGATCAGCGGAGTGATCGCCGGTCCGGAGGCGCCTTTCGGCGCGATTTCCGTGTTCCGAAAGGCGGAGGGCTTTCTTGATGGCGATCTCTTCGTCATTCGCGCGATCGCCAACACGCTCGCTTCGACACTCGCACGCATTCAGTCGGAGGCATCGCTGCGGAACAGGAACGCTCTTCTGCAGATCGCCGGCCGCGTTGGGCGTCTCGGCGCGTGGAAGGTTCGCCTTCCCAATATGGAGCTTACCTGGTCTGACGAAGTGCGTGGCATCCATGAAGTATCGGATGTGTATCAGCCGTCAGCCGAGGAGGCACACAACTTCTATGTACCGGAATACCGTGCCGAGTTCGAGCAGGCCTTCTCCGACTGCGTTCGTTTGGGAACCGCTTTCGATCGCGAGATGCAGATCATCACCGCCAAGGGGAACAGAAAGTGGATCCGTGTGATCGGTGAGGCGGACAAAGGGGCGGATGGTTCCGTGAATCGAATTCTGGGTGCGATTCAGGACATCTCGGAATCCAAAGCCGCAGCGGAAGAAACGCGGCAGCTCGCAGCGAGACTGACAGAGACACTGGACAGCATCACCGACGCATTCGTGACGGTCGATCGCGAATGGCGTTTCACCTACGTGAACCGCAGGGCCGAAGCGATTCTCCAGCGGTCACGCGAAGAGTTGGTTGGATTGAATCTCTGGGAGGCTTTGCCCGATCTTGCGGATACGACATTCGGGCGTGCATATCGGCGTTCGATGGAAGAGGGCGTTCCGGTGTCCGTCGAGGGCTACTATGCGCCGCTCGGGATCTGGCTCGAGGCCCGAGCATTTCCTTCGGAGCAGGGCATCACTGTGTATGGTCGTGATGTGACGGAGGAGCATGAGGCGTCGCAGCGGATCGCTGAACAGGCGGCGCTGATCGATCAGGCGTACGACGCGATCGTGGTTCGCGATCTCGAGCACCATGTGATGTTCTGGAGCAGGGGAGCCGAGCGAGTCTACGGGTGGTCTGCTGCTCATGCCATCGGGCGCGGCTTTGAGGAATTGCTGTCCATTGATTCCCAACAGTTTGCTGCAGCAGCGGCGCTGATGCTACAACACCTTTCGTGGAATGACGAACTGAAGGTCACGACGCGCGATGACCGGGTAATCACCGTTGATAGCCGGTGGATGCTCCTTCTCGATGATTACGGTCACGCGAAATCGATCCTGTCGTTCGATACCGATATTACGGAGAAGAAGAAGACGGAGACGCAGCTTGCAGAGAGCGAAGCACGGTATCGTCTGGTGTTCGAACGAAATCCTTATCCGCTCTGGGTCTACGATCTCGAAACGCTGAGATTCCTCGCGGTGAATGATGCGGCCGTTCACAACTACGGCTACTCGCGGGAAGAGTTCCTGCGTATGACCCTGGACGATATCCGCGCACCGGAGCACGTCGACGCGTTCCACCGCCGTATAGAACAACAGCCGGAGACCGAAGAAATACAGTGCTTCGGCCTCTTCAAACATCGGACGAAGGATGGCCGGAACATGGACGTGCAGATCACCAGCAGCGGCGTCACTTTCGAAGGCCATGCGGCGGGTCTCGTACTGGCGGTGGATGTGACCGAGCAGCGTGAGCTCGAGCAGCAGTTTTTCCGGGCGCAGCGGATGGAGAGCATTGGAACACTTGCCAGTGGTGTCGCACACGATCTGAACAATCTGCTGATGCCGGTGATGATGGGAGTATCGCTGCTCAAGCGTGGCGAGCATGATGCAAGGGCGCTTCGTGCTCTGGAAAACATCGAGCGCAGTGCGAAGCGCGGCAAGGATCTCGTTAGCCAGGTACTCTCCTTCGCGCGCGGCGCTCGCGGCGAGAGGACCGCGGTCAATGCCGCCGAGATCGTCGGCGAAATCAAGGGAATCATCGACAGCACATTTCCCAAGACGATTTCCCTGCAAGTCGATATCCCGTCCGGACTGCCAGCCATCGAGGCAGACCCCACGCAAATCAACCAGATCCTTCTCAATCTTTGCGTGAATGCGCGGGATGCCATGCCGGGCGGTGGACGACTGACGCTCGCCGCACGCCACGTCAATGTCGATCACCACTATGCGCGTATGCACCAGGGAATGGCCGTTGGGTCCTATCTGGTATTCGAGGTTTCGGACGAGGGAGGTGGCATCCCCCGCGAGATTCGCGAGCGAATTTTCGATCCCTTCTTCACGACAAAGGAAGTCGGCAAGGGCACAGGCCTTGGACTCTCGACGGTCAGTGGCATCGTCAAGAGCCATGGCGGTCATGTCTCGGTGTACAGCGAGCTCGGAAGAGGAACGACGTTTCGCGTCTACCTGCCGGCAACGGGCGAGCAGCGGTCTGCTGTGGACGACACACATCCCGGACTCGAGGAACTGCCGCGCGGCGATCTGGAATTGATTCTTGTGATCGACGACGAACAATCGATTCTGGAGATCACGAAACAGACCCTGGAGGCATACAACTACCGTGTCCAAACCGCTGAAAACGGCGCGGAGGCGGTCGGTATGTTTGCCTTGCACAAGAACGAGATCGCTGTAGTGATCACCGACATGATGATGCCGGTCATGGAAGGGCCATCGCTCATTGCCGCGCTCCATCGGATCGAGCCATCTCTCGCGATCATCGCTTCCAGCGGGATCGAAGATTCGGCGGGTCGCATCCGCGGATATCCCGGAGTCACCGGGTTTCTTCGTAAGCCCTATTCAGCGGGTTCACTGCTGCGGATGCTGCGCCAAGTGATCGATCGAGATCCGCCGGATGATGAGCGCCGGCCGGGCTCGTCGCTCACTTCACGATGAATCCGTACTTCCGAAAGATTGCCGCTGCGTCGCGCGACTGCAGGAACTCGAGAAAGCGCCGCGCCGCCGCCGCGTTCTTCGCATCGCGGAGAACCGCGGCGGGATAGGAGATCGGCGGGCTGTCCTCGATCACCACTCCGATTCGCGAGTCGGTCGCGTAGACGATGGCCGTGTCGGCATTTCCATGCAGCACGGCAGCGAGTGCAGCGCGGACGTTTTCCATCGGGATGATCTTCGATGCGACCGACGCCCAGAGTCCGCGTTGCACCAACCACTGCTTCGCATACACGCCCGCAGGCACCGCGTCGGGATTCGCGATCGCGATGCGCCGCGCCTTCGGCAGCGGAGCGCCGACGATCGCCAGCTTGTTCGAAAGCAGCGGCACGCGAACCGCCGTCGCGACGCGATTCATCTGCGCGTCGTCTGCCGAGAGGAAGACGTCGACCGGGGCGCCGTTGAGGATCTGTGTTGCAAGGATGCTCGAGGCGCCGAAGTTGAGGAGGACCTTGTCGCCCGACCTCGCCTCGTAAAGATGAGCGGCCTCGGTGATCGCCTCGCTGAGGCTTGCGGCCGCGGAGACGGTGAGCTCGGCGGCGTGGAGGGGAAGGGCGAGGAGCAGGATGGCGAGCAGACTTCGCACGGTGGGTATTCTTGCATGGCGGACGGGATGGGACCGTCCCATTGGTCCCATGTTTGCTCAGTTCCCTTGCAAATGCCGCAAGCGGCCTTCAATCCGGCAGCCGAGCAGGAGAAGCTCGACCTGGAGATGGTGGAGATTCACCTTCTGACCGAGGGGATCTATCGCCACTACGGGTTCGACTTTCGCGACTACTCGCTCCCTTCGATGCGACGTCGCATCTGGAAGCGTGTCTATGCCGAAGGGCTGAGCACGATCTCCGCGCTGCAGGAGAGAGTGCTGCACGATCCGGAGTGCATGGAGCGGCTGCTCCTCGATCTTTCGATCAACACGACCGCGATGTTCCGCGATCCGACCTTCTATCTCGCCTTTCGGAGAAAGGTCGTGCCGCTGCTTCGCACCTATCCGTTCGTCCGCATCTGGCACGCCGGCTGTTCGACGGGCGAAGAAGTGTGGTCGATGGCGATGCTGCTCACCGAAGAAGGGATCTACAACCGCTGCCGCATCTACGCGACCGACATCAATGAAGCCGTGCTGCAGAAAGCGAAGGATGGGATCTTTCCCATCGCGTCGATGCAGGAGAACACGAGCAACTACATCAGCGCCGGCGGCAGGGACACCTTCAGCGAGTACTACACCGCGCGCTACGACTACGCGATCTTCCGTCCGGCGCTGCGCGAGAACATCGTCTTCGCGCAGCACAATCTCGTGACGGACTCATCCTTCAATCAGTTCAACGTGATCTGCTGCCGCAACGTCCTCATCTATTTCAACAACCCGCTGCAGGAGCGCGTGCAACAGCTCTTTCTCAGCAGTCTCGACACCTTCGGCATCCTCGGCCTCGGCAAGAAGGAGTCGATCCGCTTCACCTCCGTCGCCGACTCGTATGAGGAAATCGATGCGGAGGAACGGCTCTACCGGAGAGCGCGATGAGATCGATCGGCATCATCGTGATCGGCACCTCGCTCGGCGGGATGCGCGCGCTTTCGATTCTGCTCGCTGCGCTGCCTGCCGATTTCGATCCGCCGATCGCTGCGGTGCAGCATCGCTACAGGGCTTCCAACGAAGGGCTGCCTGCGTATCTGCGCACGAAGTCGAAGCTGCCGGTCGTCGACGTCGATGACAAGCTGTTCATCCGGCCGCGGCATGTGTATCTCGCGCCCGCCGACTATCACCTGCTCGTCGAGCAAGGCTCGTTCGACCTCTCGAAAGATCCTGCTGTGAAGTACTCGCGGCCTTCGATCGATGTGCTGTTCGAATCGGCGGCGGATGCGTATCGCGCGCAGTGCGTCGCGGTGCTGCTCACCGGCTCGAACGATGATGGTGCGCAGGGACTCGTGCGCGTCAAGAAGCAGGGAGGCTTCGTGATCGTCGAAGACCCGGCGTCGGCCGAGGCGCCGGAGATGCCGCGGGCGGGAATCGACGCGGCACAGGTGGACCGAATTTTGCCTCTCGATCGGATCGGGCCCTTTCTGGTCGAGCTTTGGCGACAGAGCCACACATGACCTCCGACGAAATCGTCAACATCCTGCTGGTCGACGACCAGCCGAACAACCTGCTTGCACTGCAGTCGATCCTCGCGGACGAAGGGCGGCGGCTCATCGTCGCGGAATCGGGACGCGCGGCGCTGCGGCATCTGCTCGACACGGAGTTCGCGGTCATTCTGCTCGACGTGCAGATGCCCGATCTCGATGGCTTCGAGACCGCGTCCCTGATTCGCGATCGCGATCGTTCGAGCGACACGCCGATCATTTTTCTCACCGCAATGAGCCGGAGCGAGACGAATGTGTTTCGCGGCTACGAGCTCGGCGCGGTCGACTACATCTTCAAGCCGATCCAGCAGGAGATCCTCCGCTCCAAGGTCAACGTCTTCGTCGACCTCTTCCGCAAACGCGAAGCGATCAAGAAGCAGGCGCAGGAGCTGGCGCGGCTGTCGCGGCAGAATCAGTTGATCCTGAGCGCGGTCGCGGAAGGAGTCTTCGGCATCGATCGCGATGGGAAGACGACGTTCGTCAATCCCGCCGCGGCACGAATGATCGGTCGCCGCATGGATGAGATGCGCGGCCAGGACATTCACTCGCTCGTGCATCCGCCATTGCCCGGTGTCGCGACGTGCGATGTCGAGGAGTGCAGGTTCTACGCGGCACTGCATCGACAGGATGGGCTGTCGGAAGGCGAAGACACATTTTTCCGCGCCGACGGAACCAGCTTCCCCGTCGAGTTCTCCGCGTCGGAGATGCGCGATGCGGAACGCGAGCCCCTCGGCTCCGTCGTCACGTTTCGTAACGTGACGGAGCGGCGCGAGGCGGCACTGGCCGCGGAAGCGGAGCGCCGCTATCGCGAGGCCGAAGCGGCGAATCGCGCGAAAGACAATTTCCTCGCGACGCTCTCGCACGAGTTGCGCACGCCGATGACCTCGATTCTCGGATGGGTGCAGTTCCTGCGCATCGGCGGCTACAGCGAAGAGGAGCTCGGGGAAGCGCTGCGCACGATCGAGACGAGCGCGCGACTCCAGGCGCGGCTCATCGACGACATGCTCGACGTATCGCGCATCGTGCTCGGCAAGTTCCATGTCGACCTGCGCAGAATGCGAGCGGCCGATGTCGTCGAGGCTGCGCTGACGACGGCCAGGCCCTCGGCCTCGGAGTGCGATCTCAAACTCGTCGCGAAGCTGGAAGAAAGCGACGCGCAGATCGAGGCCGATGGCGTGCGGCTGCAGCAGGTCATCAACAACATCCTCTCGAATGCGATCAAGTTTTCATGCGCCGGTGGTGAAGTCGTGCTTCGCGTCCATCGCGATGGCGATCAGTTGCGAATTACAGTGACCGACTCCGGCGAAGGGGTCGAGCCTTCGTTTCTGCCCTACATGTTCGAGCGCCTGCGTCAGGGCAACGCCACGAGCCGTGGCGGCCTCGGCCTCGGTCTCGCGATCGCACGGCACATTGTCGAGTTGCATCACGGGGAGATCCAGGCCGAGAGCGAAGGACCGGGCAAAGGGACGAGTGTGACGGTGAGCCTGCCCATCGTAAATGTCGAGGCGATGGTCTGAAGGGAAATCCCATTCGTCTATCGTGCTGCTCTTCGCCGCGCTGCTGCTGCTCTCACAAAGAGCGGGTTCGCTTCCGTCGGCGCGAGCGCGCTCGTATCGACACTCGTCTGATTGCCATACATGTCGATCGCGGTGACGCGCCCCTTCAGCGTCGCAGGCACCCCGCTCCAGAGCACATAGACGGCGGATCCGCGAACGGTGAATTTGTACTGGCCGCTCGCGATCTTCGCGGCCGAGGTGAAGCCGCCGAGCTCCGCTTCGACGAGGCGGTTCACGTAGTACGGGAGATATGTCTTCCCGTCAGGAGTGGTGAACGAAGCCGCGTCAGGAAAGAAACGGTTGACGCCTCCGGCGAGGCCTGCCGCATCGAACCGAATGAACCATGCGCCGGCCTGCGCCTCCGTCATTCCCTGGAAATTGCCTTCGGTCCCGAGTTGCACGCCGTACTCCGTGACCCACAGCGGTTTGGTGGAACCGAGGAGCTCGCGGGCGCGCTTGATCTGGAATTCGAAGTTGTCGATGTTGCCGAAGCCTGCGGACTTTCCGTCGTTGTAGTGGATCGCGATGACATCGATGTACTGCGCGCCGCCGAGCGCTGCGTAGTCGCGCCAGAACGTGGTGCCAGGCTTGGAGTCGCTCTCCTGCCAGAGCGGAATGCCGGCACCGCCGTTGATCACTTTGCAGTTCGAACACGACTGATGAATGAGCTCGTACGAGGTCTTCATCAGCGTGACGAAGGCTGCGACGTCCGTGCGAAAGAGTCCGCAGTGATCGCCCTCGGGCTCGTTGTGAATCTGCCAGTAAAGGACGGGCGTCGTCAGGCCGGGCATGTCGCTGACACCATCGCCGTCGTAGCGCTCGACGATGTCTGTGAGAAACGTCGAGTACTCCGCGAGATCTTTGTAGCGATCCATGCGCCGATCAAACGTCAGATAGAAGAAGTCTTCATTGAGCAGCCGCAGGCACATCTCGTCGGTCGTGGGGCTGTAGCCGGCGGCGATGAGCTCCCAGCCGGCGTAGGGCATGACGGTGCCGACGTAGCGGCCCCCTGCGTTCTGCACGGCGGCGATCACCGCATCGGTGATGTCGTGTTTGAACGAGCCGCGCGAGACTTCGATCATGCCCCACGGAAAGTTCTGCACATCGCGAAACCATGGGAGATCGCTGGCGATGAGCGGCGGCAGATAGGTCGAGCCGCGTTGCACAATGGCTTGTTTCGCGGCGGGGAGGGCGACGGTGTCGCTGTAGAACGCGGCAGGTCCTTTCGCATGGATGACATCGAGCGCAGCGGGACCGACGAAGGCCGGATTGATAGCGCCCAGCGCGCCGAAATGCGTTTCATCGGGAGAGAGTGCCGGAAGGGATCGCAGCCACGCAGCTGCCTTCGCAGCTTCGGTCGTGTCGGTTGCATGGATCGGGAAGGAGAAGAGAAGAAGGAGAACGATCTTCTTCGTGCTCATGTCCAAAGATAATGCTCGATGACGCTTGCGGCCAGATCGATCTCGCGTTGGAAGGCGCGTGGTGAAAGCGTCGCGGCGCGTGCGAGCAGAGCCCAGAAGTGGCGATCCATCATCTGCGCGAACGAGGGAAGATCGAGCTTGCGGCGGGCGCGCGAATGTTTTGCGAGCCGCTCGAAGAGGCGGAGGATGCGGCGCGAGGTCCAGCGTTCGATGGCATCGCGGATCGCAGCGAGCTGGGGATCGGAGCCCGATGCTTCGTGAAACGCGCGGACGACACCGTAGTGACGGCGGTCTTCGCGCAGCGCGCGGCCGAGGAAGCCGCGGAGGTCCGCCTTGTCAGGGAGTGCGAGGTGCTCGATCGACTGCATGAGCTCATCGACGAGCACGAGGAGGAGTTGCCGCTTGGAACGGAAGTAAAGGTAAAAGGAGCCCGACGCGGCGCCGGCGCGCAAAGCGATCGCGTCGACGGAGGTCGCGTCGTAGCCCTGGGCTGCGAAGAGAGTGCGCGCGGCATCGAGGAGCTTTTGTCGCCGGGCGATGCTGCGCGTCTGCCGTGGTTTCGGCGGCAATTCGTGCTGCGCGATGATGCGGGGCGCGGGCTTCATCGGCGAAGCAATGCGCCGGTGACGGCGCCGCCGCAGCAGACGAGCATCCAACCGCCGAAGAGTCCTGCGGCGGCGGGTGCAACGTTCGGATAGACCCGCGCGAAGAAGATGCAGGCGAGGGAATCGAGGAGCAGGGTCGGGAGGATGATGAGGAGGATGTCTTTGTCGGTGCGTGCGATGCGCGGGATGGCGAAGGCCAGCGCCGCGAAGCTGATGACATAGAGTGCTGCGGATGCCGGCCCCGGGATCAGGAGCCACTGTCCGGCGAGCCGGATGGCGATGCTGCCTGCGAGCCAGATCAGGAATCCGCGAAGTAGCATGGACATGAATATGGGTTCAGGTTCTGGTTCAGGCAAGCCCGCCTCACTGATCGATCTCACCCGCGCGGGCGAGTGGTGGGAATACAAGCTCGTCCCGATTCTCACGGCCTTTTACGCGACCGCGCTCGTTTTGCACGCCGCTGTGACCTCGATCTGGGTAAGCGCCCTGTCGCTGCTTCTCGCGACGGTGACGGCTGCAATATACGCGAGCGCCATCAACGAGCTCACGGACCGCGCGGATGACGCGGCGGCGGGGAAACGAAATCGCGCTGCGGAACAGCCTCGATCCGTGGCGGCGCTCCTGATTGTTGCCGTGGGTGCGGGTCTTCTCTTCGCGTGGCTATGGCGCGACGACGCCCTGTTGTTTTCTTGTTACCTGGCCACATGGCTCGCGTTCGTCCTTTATTCGATTCCTCCCATTCGGTTGAAGAAGCGTGGCCTGCCGGGCGTTCTCTGCGACGCCGCGGGAGAGCAAATGTTTCCGGCTCTCGTCGCCGTGTTCGTGGCTTGTCGAGGGGCGCATCGCGCGGCGAGCGGAGCGTGGTTGGCCAGCGTCGCCGTCTGGGCGCTCGCGCACGGTCTGCGCGGCATCATCTGGCATCAACTGAACGATGTCGAAAACGATCGCCGTGCAGGAGTGCTGACGTTCGCGGCACGGCATGCGCGCGGCGCGGCAGGATTGGGAACCTTCCTGATCTTTCCGTTGGAGCTCGCCGCGCTCGCGGTCATGCTCTGGCAAGTGGCAAGCGGATGGCCGCCGCTCTTTCTCGCGCTGTACATCCTTTACGCGATCGACAGCGCTCGCCGCTGGGGAACGAAGCCGGTGATCGTCGTGCCGAAGGCGCGCTTCTTCATCGTGCTGCAGGAGTTCTATTCAGCGCTCTTTCCCATCGCGCTGCTGATCGCCGCCAGCCTGCGCGAGCACCGCGATCTCCTGATCCTGGCTGCGCACGTGCTGATCTTTCCGCGACGCATTTTCCATGCGCTGCGACGAATCACTGGCCGATGAGCAGGCGGCGCGTCAGCGCCTCGACTGCGAGCACGGTCGTCATGGCTTCTGAGCCCCACCACGGCGGCGTCGGTTGAGAATCAATTCGCCTGCGGCCTGCGTGATAGAAGGCGGCTCGCGGCCAGGCACCCGAGGGCAGTTGTGCGTCGAGCAGCGGACCGACATCGGGCACGCGATTCCACAGCAGCAGCGTTGACGCTGCAACGGCGAGCTCGAGAGCATTGCTCGCGACCGTGGCCTCGACGCGAGGCACGATCATCTCGCCCGCCTCGGGCGCGATCTTGTGAAGCGCATGAGAGAAGAAATACCAGACGGTGAACCGGCCCTCGTACCACTTGGTGCTCATCTCTTCACCATTGGCGCGCAGGACCGCGAGCATGTGCTCGATGGCCGGCCGTGTCTCTTTGCCAGCGCCAAGGTAGACGACGATGTTCGCGTTGATCGCTGCATCGACGTCGTGCACTTCGGCCGTCGTGTTCCGGAAGAAACGATAGAACCTGCGCGGATGGCGAAACCACTGCGGCATCCATGTGCGAAAGAGACCATTGCGCTCTCGTTGCGCCAGCAGGATGTTGCGATTGTTCGGGAGCCGGTCTCCAGCGGCCGCAAGCGCCGTGGACGCGATCGCCGTGTCGTCCGTGTCGAGTGGAACGTATTCGTAATTCGGACTGTCGCTCGACGGATAACACCATAGCCCGTCGGGATTCATTTCTCGCCGGAGGAAGTCGAGGGCGCGAGCGTGCAGGCGCTCGGCGGATGGCGTCATCGACAACGCGCGCGCCAAGACAGCCGCGGGAAAAACCGCCAGGTCCGGCTGGCGATCCCCGCTCATTTGGGGATTGGACGCCATGTCGATCGGAATCCCACCACTGGGAAGCTGGACCGACTCCAGGTAGGCAACGCCCCTGTCGAGAGCGGCACGGATTGTCGAGAGTTCGGTCATCGATGGCGGCTCAATCCCGTGGAAGGCCAGGCCCGCAAACGCACCGGCGCGTCGCCGGTGGCTGGGCCTTTTGGACGATGATCGAACTTCGGTTCTCTCAATGTTCGTTGATCCGAAATCGCACGCAGATGACGTTCGCGCCGCTGCTTCGATGTCCCGTGTAGAGGCTCAATAGCTAGAGCCCTCAGTTCACGATTTCCATGGATCGACCAGATCGATTCCGCAGTCCTCGAAATCGGCAACATTGCGTGTAGCCAGGACGGCGGTGTTCGCCGCCGCGATCGCTGCGATTTGCGCATCGAAGTGCGAGATTGGGCGACCGGCTGCACGACGTTTTGCCGCGATCGTTGCATATGGAAGGGATGCGTCAGCAGCGAAGGGAAGCACCCGTTCGGAAAAGTCCTCTTCAAATAGCCCTTCGGCAGCGCGTTCGAAAGCCTGACGCCGACGGCCAGCAGGCAACAGGAAAATCCCGTGAAGAATCTCCGCTTTGGTGATGCTGGTGGTGAAAAGTCGGGCGGCCGGCAACCTGTCGATCCACTTCACCACACTCCGGTGAGGTTCCGGCTTCATGAGCTCGGAGATGACATTAGTATCGAGAATGATCATCGACCGGGCTTAGGCGGCTTGCGCATCGGCTCGCGCGCCGGAATTTGCAGCTCGCTGGTGTCGAGACCTTCAAATCGCCGACGGATCGAACGAAGCAGCTCTGAAGCCGAGCCGCCCTCTTCTCGGGCAAGTTCCGCGCGCAGTATCCGTCTGGCCTCTTCCTCCATCGAACAACGATGACTGGCGGCACGAATGCGGAGCCGCGCCTTGGTTTTTTCGTCGAGCTGGCGGATCGTCAGGCTTGCCATCACTGCTCTCAATGCAATCAATGATTGCACTCGGTTGCAGGTGCGTCAATAGCTGTTCAAAGCGGGCTGAAGAATTTGGCTGGCCCGGGGTGGACGATTATCGAACCGCGATTTTGGCGTCCGCGTGCGGATTGTGAAGCAGGCAATGGCAACGCGAGCATACTGCTCGATTCGAGGCTGTTACTTTCGACAGTCTTACCCCCGGTTCCGGTTCCGTCCGCGCGTCTTGCAGTGGCAATTCGGCATTCTGCAACCACGGGCGTGCTGAATGGCATGTCGACGACCTCGGCTGACGCTCCGAGGTGGGAAGGCAAAGTCTCCGTAGATTGCCTCTCTGAAGAATACGACTGTGTCAACCGTGAGCGCCCAGCTAGTTGCGATTCTGCCGGGAAGAACTGCGGCTCGCTCGTTTAACACGGAGTCGGACCAGTTCGTCACAGCGCGGATTGCAGCACGCGACAAGGTCCACCCCCGAGGCTTCGGACAATCGCAGGCATCGCGAGCGCACAGCTCAGGATCGGAGCGATGAATATCATGAAGTTTGCGATCTCCGCGAAACGGCGCGGGAAGGAATGGCCACAGGCAATCAGTCGCATCATCCTTCCATCCAATGAAACATTCCAACGTGACGAACTCGCCGAAGTCGATGAGTGCGGTGCCCCGTTCGGTCCGCGGAAACTCCGCGGCGTAGACCTTCGGTAATAAGTCGTCCGGTCGCTGATTGAGCTCCCTTCTGGCGACTTCAACGTGGCGGTCCAGTTCTGCCTGTTCTTTCTTGAAACGTACGAGGTCGGATTACTATTCATCTGCTAAATGATGGTGAAGCGGTCGAGACCCAGACGTCGGATCCATTGACAACGGGGATACAGCCGTGGATTAACCCCAACAGACTCTCGAGCCTGGGTCTATTGCCCGGCACCAGAGATCAGCGAGCTCTTCGCGTGCGTCGACAAACATCGTCAGGGGTTAATGTATTTTTGGCACAACTTAACGGCATGGTGGAAGTGTGGAAGGTGTATGGCGGTTACACTTTTCACGACGGAGTCCCGGTAGCCACCTGAGCCCAGCGCTTCACTTCCTCCAGGGACCCCTTGCTGCTCCACGGACACGGTAGCAGTCATCGATGTGTACCCCAGGCTGTTGGAAAACGATGCTATTTCACTGGGTAACAATGGTTTGGTCGAATCGTCCAAAGATCGCAGTGGCAATCCTGTCACGCCCTGCGGCGCAACTGTAACTTCTGGTTGTGACTGGTTCATCACGTCACCACAGATGATGGATGGAGTAACGGACGTGATTCTACCCGGTGCAGATGGCGTCTTGGACACCGTTGTGACGACAGGTACTGACGACTACTACACAAGGAGAGTGCGTGACTGTGGCGTTCCTAACAGTTTCGCGCCAGTGCTTCTTTTGGAGGATGAGATGCAGCAGCTCGTTGAAGAGGTTGTTGCTCATGAAGTCGGCCATGGGGTCTCGATGAGACATACTGCGACCTGCCGACACATCATGTACGTTGACGACGCTACCGGCGATTCAATGCTGCGTAGAAAGCCGATTGCAACTGACTTTCAAGACGACGAGAACGCACAAATTCGACTTCATAGATAGCGGAGTACTGTTCATATGCGATGGATTAAGAGTCTCTTGTCTTTACTCGTTCTATTGTCTGCTGTTTCTACGGGGACCTTGTTCGCCGCTTCGAATGACGTCCACCCGGAGTTGACGTTCGCGATTCAGAAGCACGGTGACGTCGATCCTCATCAGCGTATTCATAATTTGGTGTTTACGGATGAGGACATTGTCGGAGAATTAGAATTAGGATTCTACCGTGTTGAGGAGCACAGAATTGCTCGATCTGAGTCGCAGAAGGCGAAGATTATCCTTTCGTCTCGATGGTGGGAGAAAGTTCAATGGGACGTTAGAACAAGTGATGGTGTCCAAGTGTCTGTCCTGCCGCGATTGGTCGGCGATGAGCCTCTGCATCTTCCAGGCTCGCTGACCGAAGGTCAACATACAACCGTACGGCTGTCTCTTGGTCGGCTATCGCCAGCTGACTACTGGATTACCGTGAAGCTTCCAGTCCCAGGCTGGAACCTACCTCCCGCGAGGGAGATCGTGAGCGTTCGAGGTGGTCACGAGGATTCAGTGATCGAGAGAACGTATCTTCGTGCCCTTCTTGCCCATACCAAGGAATACGGGCAACGGAAAAAGCTATTGGACGACCTGACGCAACTTGAGCCCCGCAACGTTCTTCTGCTTGAGCAGCGTGCTGACGAGTCCATAGGCAACACCGATACTGTTGAGACTGTAAGGCTGTTTCAGCGTGCGATTTCTGCTTATGAAGCGAATATTGCCGACTTGCAAAGGGATGGGGGCCAGGTACCTACCGCGGAAAGCCGACGCTACATAGCTCGAATGACCCAAGTCATTGATCTGCTCCCTGCATGGGCTGCGGACAGGTCTAATTTGCAGATTCGAATCGACGGCTTTGGGACGGAGAAGCGCTATCTACTTGTTCGGACCAGGACTGGTGAAGTGTTGCGGAAGGTCGAGTAGCTGGCACGAGACACATAACGTTTCGCATGAGGAGTTAGAAACCAATTAAGCCCCTCGCTTCGCGAGGGGCTTCCTTTGTCGGTCAGCGATGCTGGCCGGAACTTTGGGGATTTTCTGCGGGCCTTCTCCTTTCTGGTGCGCGTTCCGAATACGATCGATGACCGCTTGCGCACCCTTTCGGTAGACAGTGACGCAGAGGAGCTCTTCGTCTTCGTAGACAGCCCAGAAGCGGCCGTATCTCAGGATCGTGAAATTCAGCAGTAACTCCTCAATGCTCACCCTTCCTGAGAGCATGCCGCTCCAGTGCTTGAACCACTCTTTGGTCCCGGTGAATTGAGTGAACTCGCGCGACGCGTCATGAGGTGCGGTCATGGACTCACTCAAAATCCAAGACGCGCTACGGCGCGAGACGATTCTGAAGATCGCGAAACTTCTTGAGGCGGCCTCGGAAGCTGACAAGAACGACAAGAAGAGTGATGAGAAGAAAGCCAAACTGCAGCAGGAAGCGCAGTCGGTCCTCCGTCTTCTGAAGAAGGATCTCCTCCCGCCTCGCTTTCGATATCGTCAGAGCCGCCTTCCATCTCGCATCACTGCGTCGCTTTCTACAAGCAGACGCTGCGCAACGTACAGGCTGTAATGGGTGCGACCCTCGTGCAACTGCAGCACGCTCTCGGCAACACAATCACTCTCTTGCACGCGAAGCCACGCTGGACCAAGGACCCATTTCCTCTCGAGGACACCTACAAGCGCGCATCGGTGAAGGCGGCTGGTCCGACGTACGGCTCATCAGCGAACAATGCACTGTCGGCGGCGTCATCGTCGGCCCTCTTGCCGACGCCTCAATCAACGTCCAAGCCTAGACTTGCTTCGTCGGCCATCGTGCAAGACGTCTCCTCACTTGCAAGATCGCTCAGCACCCCGCGAAGATTTTCACGTACATCCACGACAACATTGACTTTCTTGCGTGCAGCGTCCTCGCCTCTCGAACTCCTGCAAGCGGCGCCGGATCTGTACGTTACGCAGAGTCCCGAAGAACGCAACCGGCTCTTGAAAAAAACTCTTCTCTAACTTCGGTGTTGATCCACGCGCAAGTGTCCGAGCAACGATGAGATCGCCGTTCGACGTTCTCCTCGACTTCGCCAAGACGCAAGTATCTGGAGAGTGGCTGGGGAGGGTGGATTCGAACCACCGAATGTCGGCTCCAAAGACCGATGCCTTACCACTTGGCGACTCCCCATCAACGGTTGGTGCGATCCTCTACAAAACGGCGGCGGCTGCTATTCCTTGTCCTTCGCGATCGCGCCGACCTTCGCATTCGTCGCACGAAGATAATCCGCCGGCGCGAGGATCAGTTGCGCTCCGCGCGTTCCTGACGAGATCGAGATGATATCGAACAGCTCGATCGTCTCATCCGCGAACACCGGATAGCTCTTCTTCGCCGCGAGTGCCGTGACGCCGCCGCGGATGTAGCCCGTCAGCGGCTGCACCTCCTTCAGCGCAACGGTCTCGATCTTCTTATCGCCGGAGAGTTGCGCGAGCGCTTTCAGATCGAGTTGCTGATCGCCCGGCACGACCGCGAAACAGACGCCCTGCTTGTCGCCGCGCGCCACGAGGGTCTTGAAGACCTGTTCGGGCGGCAGTCCTACTTTTCTGGCCACGCTTTCGGCGGCGAGGTCGTCGGGATCGACTTCGTATTCGCGCACTTCGTAGTGGATGCCGAGGGAGTCGAGGAGGCGAGCGGCGTTGGTCTTCATTCGTGCGGTAGCATAAGCGCGAGCCAGTCATGAAGCCGCTTCCCGGGAGTCACAAGGATCCGGCGCGCGATGCACGCCCCGCGGGCGACGTCGATCCGGAGCATGTGGTCAGCGTCACGGTCATCCTGCGTCCGAAAGAGGCGCTCGACCTCGACGCGCAAGGCAAGCGGCTGACGCGAGAACAGTTCGCGCGTCTGCATGGCGCCGATCGCGCGGACATCGCACGAGTCGAAGAGTGGGCGGCCTCTCATCACCTCAGCGTCGCCGGCATCAACCTTGGCGCGCGCGCAATCGTGTTGCGCGGCCGCGCCGCCGATCTGCAGCAGGCGTTCGGCGTGGAATTGAAATTGTTCGAGACCGCGAAGAGCGAGCAGTTTCGCGGCCGCACCGGCCCGGTGATGATTCCCGAGGAGCTGGAGGGCATCGTCGAATCGGTATTTGGACTCGATGATCGCCCGGTCGCGAAGCCGCATCTGCGGCGGGTTGCCGAGCCGAAGCTGCTCGTCCGGCGGCAGGTTGCGGGCCGCGTTCAACAGTCGCTCAGCGTGCAGGAAGTCGCGACGATGTATCGCTTTCCAAAGAAGCTCGACGGGCGGGGGCAATGCATCGCGATCATCGAGCTCGGTGGCGGCTATCGCAGGAGCGACATCGACGCGTATTGCAAGTCACTCGGTGTGGCCACGCCGTCGATCACGGCAGTCGGAGTCGGCGAATCTCGAAATCATCCAGGGCGGGATGAAGTGTCGGATGGTGAAGTGACGCTCGACATCGAGGTCGCGCTGGCCGTCGCGCCGAAGGCGAAGATCGTCGTCTACTTCACGTCGAATACGAATGCCGGTTTTCTCAACGCGGTGAATGCTGCGATTCACGACGACGTGAGAAATCCCTCGATCATCTCGATCAGTTGGGGCGGGGCGGAGTCGACGTGGACCGATGCATCGCGGCGCGGATTCGATGAGGCGTTTCAGGCGGCCGCCGCGATGGGAGTAACGGTTCTCGCAGCCGCAGGCGATGACGGCTCATCCGATGGAGTCGACGATGGCAAGCCGCATGTCGACTTTCCAGCGTCGAGTCCTCATGTACTCGCATGCGGCGGGACGAGGCTGACCGCGAAAGCGGAAACCGTCTGGAACAACGGGCCGAGGGGCGAAGGCGCGGGCGGGGGCGGCGTCAGCGATTACTTCGCGCGCCCTTCGTATCAAACGAAGGTGCGCGTGCCGAAGTCGCCGAAAGGCATCGATGGTCGAGGTCTTCCGGATGTGTGCGGGAATGCCGATCCGATGACCGGATACAAGGTGATCTTCGAGGGGAAACCGGTGGTGATCGGAGGGACGAGTGCCGTGGCGCCGCTGCTGGCGGGACTCGTTGCGCTGCTCAATCAATCGCGCCGGACGAAACGCCTTCCGACGCTCGGCTTCATCAATCCCGCGCTGTACCGGCGCCGCAACATCTGCCGCGAGATCACGCGGAAGAACAACGACTACACCGGCAAGCTCGGCGTCTACAAAGCCGGCCGTGGCTGGAACCCCTGCGCCGGCCTCGGCAGCGTCCTGGCGAACAAATGGTTAAGTTGGTTCTCCAGGAAACCAACTTAACCGGTGGTTCATCCGATCCCTGGCGCCCCAGGCGTACTTGTACTCCTCGGCTCCCCGGAGGAAATCGAATGTCTTCGCGCCTTCCTGCACAGCGCAGTCAACCGCATGCGCCACGATCAAGGTGCCGAGGCTGAGGTGATCGAGGGTTGGATCGTAGCCGCTCAGGTAGTAGTAGACCGTTCCCTGATGCGCGAATCCGTAGAACACCGCGACGATTCTTTCGTTCATCCGCATCGCGACCATGCGCAGCGCTCCGGCGGATAACAAGCCGCGCGCGGCCTCGCGATGAAAGGACTGCGTGACGTCGTCCGCGAGCACGCCTGGCAATCCGCGCTGCTTCCATCGTGCCGCGTGCAACTCGTAGAGTGCTGTCAGAAGCTCGTCGAGATTCTCCGCAGTTGCGCGCTCGTACGACACACTCGCCTCGCGCTCCGCCAGACGCCTGTAGTAGCGCAGTTTTTTTCGCGCATGCGGCGACAACAACCCCGAGAGCTCCTCCCCCGCGTTCTCGATCGACACCACCGGGCAAGGTTCCATCTCTTCGCGAGACTCGCTCCAACCTTCGGGCAGGGTTGCCGTCAACACGGGCGACGAAGGGCGAAGCTGCTGAAGATCCCAAACCTGGCAGGAAACCTCGGCGATCTTCGCGATGAGCGGCGCCGCGTCTTCATCCATCGTCAAGACATCGAGGTAATCGCTGATGCCTGTGCCGAGGAACATTCCGAGCGATTCACCTGAATCTTCATCTCGAAGAACGTAGAGTGGCGCGAGTGCATCGGGAGAACAGGCGACTGCGAGCTCGCCTCCGGAGCCGAAGTGTTTCCACCATGGCAGCAGCCACTGCGGCGACTGAAACGGCGTTGCTCGCGGGGCCTGGCGCCATAGCGCTTCCCACTGCGGAATGATGGATTCGAGGTCGCCGGTCGTCGTCACCAGTTGCATGCGGCGCGGATTGTAAAGAACAATCAGCCATGCGCAGAGCCTGGCTGCCCCTTTTTTTTGCTCTTGCTCTTTCCGCCGTGACCGTTTCCGCCGCGGAACCATTCCGTGTGATCGGCAACGTTTTTTCGGTGGGTGTGTCGGATGCGACCGTTTTTGTGATCGCTACACCGAAGGGGCTGGTCCTCCTCAACACCGGCGCGGCACACGATCAGGACGCGATTCGCGCGAACATCAAGAAGCTCGGCTTCGACTTGTATGACGTGAAGATCATCCTCATGTCACAGGCTGATGCCGCGCATGCAGGCAACCTCTACGCGTTCCGGCGCGAGACTGGCGCGCGCCTGATGGTGTCGGAGGCCGACGCCAGGTTGCTGGCGCAGCCGGTCGAGCGATTTGCAATCGCTGACATCGATCAGACGATTGCCGATAACGATCACGTTGCGATCGGCGGCATCATCTTTACGGCACGTCTGACGCCGGGCGCCACACCGGGCTGCACCACATGGACGACCACGGTTCGTTGGGGCCGCAAACCCTTCGACGTGGTTTTTGCGTGCGATCCCATCGTTCCCGCGAACATGAAACTGGATGAGAAGGCGCGCGACGAGTACCAGCACACCTTCGAGATCTTTCATTCGATCAAGCCCGACGTCTTCCTCGCCTCGCGCGCAAGCTTCTTCGATCTCGACGGCAAGTTCGCGAAGCGCAACGAGAAAGGTCCCAATCCGTTCGTCGATCCCGAAGGTTGGAAGAGATTCGTCGACGATATGGAGACGCGCTTTCGAGCGTCACAGAAATAGCCCCATCCCCTTGCGTTACCATCGGGACAGCCAATGCGGTTCCGTTTCAGCTTGCTCTTCACGGTGGTCGTGCTCGCGGCATTCGTTCATGCGCGCGAGCGAAGCTTTCGGCTGATCACCCTCTACTACACGGGCGAGCACAGCGGCGCGGGAACGCAGAACTTCGATGTCGTGCAGGACGACCGCGGCCTGATCTACGTCGGCAATCTCGGCGGCATTCTCGAGTTCGACGGCGTTCGCTGGAGGCTGATCCCTCTGCCGCATGAAGCTCCCGCGCTTCGCCTCAAGATCGTGAAACCGGGATTGATCGCTGTCGGCTCTGCGCCGGAGTTCGGATATCTCGAGCGAGATGCGACAGGCACGATGCAGTACGTGTCGCTCACTGCCAGGGTTCCGAAAGACGTGGCGGATCTCGAGCAGATCATGCAGGTCGATGTGCTTGAGGGCAACATCATCTACTCCTTCAGCTCGGGAGTGCTCCTGAGGTGGGACGGGAGGGCGCTCACACAAATCGGCGAGCGCGATCCGTCACGCACGACGTACGCGATCGGCAACGGCAGTGTCGTCACCGCAAGCGATCTGCGGGCCATTCGCGGCAACGCTCTCGTGCCCATTCCCAACACGAGCGTCTTCGGCGGCAGGCGCGTGCGGCACATCCTGCCGCTTTCAAATGGGAAGTGGCTGATCTGGGTGTCGCGCGAAGGGCTTTTTCTCTTTGACGGAACGATGGTCAAGCCCTTCGCGGAGCCGCTTTCCCAACAGATCAAGCGAGACGCGGTGGCGGACTTGATCTCGCTGAGTGGAAGCCGGATCGCGGTCGTCACGCGCCGCGACGGCATCCATATCGTTCGTGAGGATGGTTCGGTCGAGGAGTCGATCGACGCCAGTACGGGACTTCCCGACAGCGACGTCAATCACGGATTCCTCGACGCGGATGGAGCGCTGTGGCTCGCGATGGACAACGGGCTCTCGCGCGTCGACGTGTCGTCGCCGTTCTCGCTGATCGATACGCGCGGCGGTTTGCGCGGAAGCGTGGAGTCGCTGTTGCGGTTCAACGGCGTGCTCTACGCCGGAACGACGAGCGGCCTTTATCGCATCTCGACGATGCCCGAGGGCAAGCTTGCGCAGCAGATCGGTGCAGAGCAGCGGGTCACAGCGGGGTGGGCGCTCGTCGCACTCGGGAACGAGATTCTCTGCGGCGCGAACGATGCCGTTTATGTCGTGCGTGAAGGTGCTCCTCCGGAACGCATCGAGGCAACTGATTCGACCACTCCGTACGCGCTGGAAGCATCGAAGCGTGACCCTGGCCTCGTGTATGTCGGAACGGATCGCGGACTGCTGCTGCTGCGACGCACTGCGAATGGATGGAACAGCAGCGGACTCCTGCCGGACTCGCCTCCGATGATCCGCACGATCACGGAGGAAGCAGATGGCTCTCTATGGCTCGGCACTTCCTTCAATGGCGTATGGCACGCGACGTTGACGCCGAAGCCGCAGTTCAAGGGTTACGGGAAGGATGCGATCTATCCATTTCATCTCGCCGGGCGGCTCGTGTTCCTCGTCGAATCGAAGCGCGTCTGCCTGCTCGACGCACAGGGACGCTTCACGGTCGATCCCACTCTGGGCGCGATTGGCGAAGGCGATGAGATCAGCGCGATGGCCGAGGATCGCGAGAAGCGCGTGTGGGCCTCGGCACGCAGCACAGGAGTTGCGATGCCGATGGCCGGCGGCAAGTACCGCTTCGTCGCCAGAGCGCTCGCGACGATTCCGGGTACTTCGGTCGACGTCATTTATCCGGAGGCAGATGGCGTCATCTGGTTCGGCAGCGAACGTGGGCTCGTGCGCTTCGACTCGCACGCTCAGGACTCGCTCGCCGCGGCACCGCGACAGCCGCTGCTGCGCGGCGTGACGCTGGAGGGAAAGCCCGTATCGATGCCTCGCGAGGTTCCGTTCGGCCGGGCGCGATTGCGCTTCGATCTGTCGGCGGCTTCCTACGATCCGGGAACGATGTATCAGTACAGGCTCGAGCCTGTCGACGAGACTTGGGGGCAATGGACCGACGAGCCATTCACCGAGTTCAGAAATTTGTGGGAGGGCAACTACAAGCTGCTCGTACGCACGAAGAACATTCGAGGTGCGGTCAGCAGCGTGGTGAGGGTGCCATTCCGCGTGTCGCCGCCGTGGTACCGCGCGCCGCTGGCATGGCTCGCGTGGCTCGTTCTCGGGGTCTTGGCAATTGGAATCCTGCTGAGACTGAGGACGCAGGCGCTTCGCAATCGCGCGCGCATGCTCGAAAAGGAAGTTGCCGAGCGCACGCACGAACTGCGCGACGCGGTGGAGCGGCTGCGCATCGCGAACGTGAGGCTGGAGGAGTTGTCGTTCGACGATCCGCTGACCGGAATCGCGAATCGCCGTCAGTTCGATGAGACGCTGCGCACCGAATGGAGCCGCTCGCGGCGGGCGCGCACGCCGCTCGCGCTGATCTTCCTCGATATCGACTGGTTCAAGGCGCTCAACGACACGCGCGGGCACCAGGTGGGCGATGAGTATCTGCGCGCGGTGGCGGAGTATCTGAGCACGAGTGCGCAGCGGAGCGGAGATCTCGTAGCGCGTTATGGCGGCGAAGAGTTCGCGCTCGTGCTTCCCAACACCCAGCTGGAAATCGCGGCGCAGTTTGCTGAGAAGTTGCGCAACGGGATCGAGAGCCTCTCGCTGCGCCATGACGCGGCGCCGGGTGGATTTCTGACCGCGAGCTTCGGAGTGGTGGCGGTGATCCCCGATGGCGATTGGACGCCGTCGGATGCGGTCGCGGCCGCGGATCGCGCGTTGTACATGGCGAAAGCGGAAGGCAGGAACCGGGTTCAGGTCGCCGCGTAGTCGCAGGCAGCGGGCAGCGGGGGTCCCGCCGCCGGCCTTCCGGAATATGTCCCGCCTGACCCGCAGTTCCGCTAATAACTTTCAATACACACAGGAGACCTCTCTTGATGCGCCCACAGGTGTACTGGCTGACGTGTGTCTTTTTGATGCTGTTTGCTGCAGTTGCCGGTGCGACGACGATCGTTCTGCCCTCTGACGATCAGCTCATCGCAAAGTCGCCTCTCATCGTCGAAGGAACAGTGGAGCAGTCAATTGCCGTCGATCGCGGCAACGCGATCTGGACCGAAACGACTGTGTCCGTCTCGAAGGTGCTGAAGGGAACGGCAGGCGCTGCGATCACGATTCGCGAGCTCGGCGGCCGGATCGACAACAAGTTGACGAAGGTGTTCGGCGCGCCCGAGTATCACAACGGCGAGCATGTCCTGCTGTTTCTCACTCCGACTCCGCGCGGGGACTATCAAACGATCGACCTCTACGCCGGCAAGTTTGTCGATGAGAGCACGCTGGCTGGGGAAAGACTCTGGTCACGGCATGACGATGTGAACGACGTGACGCTGCTCGACCGCAACTTCGATCCGATTGCGCCGAGCCACATCCAGCGCGATGCGGAGCGCTTCGAGCGATATGTCGAAGATCGCACGGCAGGCCACGCCGGCATTCGGGACTATGAAATCTCGAACCCTGTGACTGCGCGGCCGCAGGCCGCCCCGTCGCGCATCGAATCGCAGTTCACGATGATCTCCGAGCCGGATATCTATCGTTGGTTCGCGTTCGATCAGGGCAAGACGGTGAAGTGGTATAGCAACGGAACGCAGCCTGGATACGCGAATGGCGGCGTGAACGAGGTCCAGACCGCGATCAACGTCTGGAGCGGCTATTCCTCGGCGCTCATTCGCTATGCATACAGCGGTACGACGTCGACGCTGGGTGGTTTGAGCGCGCCGAACGGCATCAACGAGATTCTCTTCAATGATCCGAAGAATGAGATCGCGGGCTCGTGGAATCCGTCGACCGGCGGTGTCGTCGGGCAGGGCGGCTTCAATGCAGTCTCCGGCAGTGCGACCTGGAACGCGCCATTCACCGCCGACACCGCGCACACGCAGCGCGCCTACACGGCGTGGAACATCACCGAAGGCAATCTGACGATTCAGGACAATGTATCGTCGACGACCGGCATTCCGAGCGCGACGCTGGCGGAGATCGTTGCGCACGAATTCGGCCATACGCTCGGTTTCGGACACAGTGCCGATCCAGCTGCGCTGATGTATGCGACGGTGTCGCCGGGCGGTCCGTCCCTGCGCGGCGATGACCAGGTTGCCGCACGCTGGCTCTATCCCAACGGCACCGTCACACCACCGACGACGACGATCCCTGCCGCACCCTCGAATCTCGCCGCGAGCGGCAGCGGCCTCAATGTGACGCTGACCTGGAAAGACAACGCGACTAACGAAACACTGCAGTCGGTGTACATGGCCACCGCTGGAGGATCGTTCGGCAAGGTCACGGATGTTTCCGCCAGCAGCACGAGCGTGACGCTGACCGGCTTCACGGCGGGAAGCTACCGCTTCTACCTCACCGCATCGAATTCGGCGGGCGAGTCTGCCGCGTCGAACACGGCCTCGGTAACACTCGGAACGACGACGGTCCAGGCAGCGTTCGGCTTTACGCCGCAAAGCGGCGCGGCGGGGCAGACGACGTTCACATTCAGTGATCAGTCGTCGGGCTCTCCGACGTCGTGGCAGTGGAACTTCGGCGACGGTACAGGTTCGCAGCAGCAGAATCCGTCGAAGCAATACGCAGTCGCGGGCACGTACAACGTGACACTCACCGTGACGCGGACCGGGGCGGCATCCTCGTCGGTGACGCATGCGATCGCAGTGGCGAATCCCCTTCCGGCGACTCAGCCCGTGACTGCCGCATTCACCTTTGCGCCCACTGCCGCGGCCATGAATCAGAACGTGATGTTTACGGATCAGTCGTCCGGAGCGCCATCATCGTGGCTCTGGTCGTTTGGCGATGGGTTCACGTCGATCCAGCGCAATCCGCAGCATGCCTTCGCGAATGCCGGGACGTACAACGTGACGCTGACCGTTGCGAACGCGGTATCGAGCAGCAGCGTCACGCATGGCGTCAGCGTCGTTTCGAACGTGACGCCGTATCGCGCCCTGATCTCCGTCATCACACAGACCGAGGGGGCGGGAGGCTCGTCGTGGCGGACGGAGCTCACGATTTTCAATGCGGGTAACGAAGGCGTAGCGCCGCAGTTGATCTTCGTGCCGAGCGCCGGCGGACAAGTGCAGTCACGCGCGATCTATCTCGCGCCGATGCAATCGGTAACTTATGCGAATGCGCTGCTGGAGATTTTCGGACTGCAGAACACCGCGGGCGGACTTGCAATCGATGCGGATGGGATCACCCTCTCGCCCGATCTGCGCATCACGAGCCGCACATTCACGGATGGAACTGCAGGATCATATGGTCAGGCAGTCGGTGGCGTCATGCCGTCGGACCTTCCGGCGACGACGTATCTGACAGGTCTCGAGTCCGACACTGCGTTCCGGACGAACATCGGTCTCGTGAATCGCGAGAGTGTCCCCGTTTCCGTGACGCTCGATCTCTTTGACGCCTCGGGAACCCGCATCGGCAGCGCGAGCCGGTTGCTCGCGGCCAACAGCTTCCAGCAAACGCCGCTCACGTCGATGTTCGGCGGAGTCGTGAGTCAGGTGCTGACGATGCGCGTGACGGCGGGAACAGCGAACGCGGTCAGCGCCTACGCGTCGATCATCGACAATCGCACGCAGGATCCCGTGTATGTGCAGGCCTCGCCCGCGCCGGTCGGCGGACGGATGATCATTCCCGCGGTGGGCCACGTCGCGGGCGCGAACAACACGTTCTGGCGCAGCGATGTGACGATGTACAACCCTACGCCGTCGACGATGACACTCTCGCTGCGCTACCTGGCGGCAGGAGCAGACGATCGCTTCGCGGATGTGCGCACGGTTCCGGTTGGTGCAGGAAAGACGCTGTCGCTTTCGGATGTCGTGATGTGGATGGGCGTGGCGTCCGGCACGGGCGCACTCGACATTCGCTGGAGCACGAGCTCGGGTCCGCTGGTTGCGAGCCGCACGTACACGACGACGGCGGCAGGCGGAACGTTCGGGCAGTCGATCGATCCGGTGACGGAGTTTACGAACGACACGTACGTGCCAGGCCTGCGCAGCGATGTGCGGTACCGCTCGAATGCCGGCTTCGTGAATGGTGGCGATGCGGTGATCGGTGTGACGACCGAACTTCTCGGATTGAATGGAGAGGTACTCGCGACCGGGTTCGTGACACTGCAGCCGCGGTCGCAAGCCCAGATGCCACTCGCGTCGATGTTTCCAGCGGTGAATGTGCAAGCACTGGGAAGTGTGACGCTCAAGGCGCACGTCGATGGTGCGGCGAATTTGTTCGCCTATGGGTCGATCGTGGACAACACCTCGGGGGACCCGGTGTTCTACGCGGGGAAGTAGCATCCCGACTGAGCGAAGCGAATGGAGGGATCAGCGACGGCGCCGCGAAGGTCGCGGTGCTGTCGTTGACCCTCGACTTCGCTCGGGGTAAAACCAGAACCCCCAATGTTCTCCGCACTCCACGAACACGACTACCGCCGCTTCTGGATCACGCAATTCATCTCGAACATCGGGTCGTGGATGCAGTCGGTCGCGCAGGGCTGGCTCGTCTATCGCCTGACGAATTCGCCGCTGCTGCTGGGCGTCGTGGGGTTCGCTGCGTCTGCTCCGTCGATCGTATTGATGCTCCCTGCCGGTGTGCTCGCGGATCAACTCGACCGGCGTAAGGTGCTGCGGCTGTCGCAATGGGCACAGACGTTCGCGGCGTTTGCGCTCGCGGTCTCGATCTGGACGAATCGCATCAACGTCTGGCAGATCATCGCGGCGTCGTTGATCACGGGGATTGCGATGTCGTTCTCGTCGCCCGCGTATCAGGCGATGATCGTGGATCTCCTCGACGATCGAAAAAATCTCCCCAACGCGGTGGCGATGAACTCGCTGCAGTTCAATCTCTCTCGAGCGATCGGTCCGCTGCTGGCAGGGGTGACGCTGGCGGCATGGGGCAGCGTGTCGTGTTTTCTGCTGAACGCGCTCTCGTTTCTTCCGCTCATCTGGGTGCTCGGGAAGCTGAAGGACCGGCAGCGGCGCAACGCGACGCTCGAGCAGCGTATGCTCTCGCGTCTCGCGGAAGGATTCCGCTACGTGCGCGGGGAGCGGACCGTGCTCATTCTGCTCTGCGTGACGATGATCGCGAGTCTCTTCGGCTTTCCGATCATCACGTTGATGCCTGTCGTTGCGCGCGTATTCTTCACCGACGATGCAAGCGGACTCGGGTATCTCATGGCGGCGTTCGGAGTCGGTGCACTCGCGGCAGCGCTGATCCTCGCGATGCGAATGCCGGCGGTCGAGCGGATGCCGCGCGTCGTCAACGCTGCGATGGCGGTGTTCGGACTGGCGATCGCCGCGGTCGGGTTTGGTCACTCGCTTCAGATCGTCGTTCCACTCGTCTTCGTCTCCGGAATGGCGATGGTCTTTTCGTTCGCGCTGGTGAACACCTGGATTCAGCAGCGCGTACCCGATGAAGTGCGCGGCCGCGTGATGAGCATGTACACCTACTCGTTCTTCGCGTTTCTGCCGGTCGGGAATCTGCTCGCCGGCGCGATCGCGGAGCACGCGGGTCTGACGCGCGCACTCCTCATGATGGGAGGCGGCGTCGTTCTCACCGCGATCGTCGTCGCGATCGCGAGAGTGGAGCCGTTAGCCGATCGAGTCGAGGATCTCGCTTAAATCGGCACGGCGGCAGGTGTACATCGGCGTGTCGCGCACGGTGTACTTCGACGATTCCGTCTCGCGCAGATCCTGCACGAGATCGAGGAACTCGTGCGGCAGGTCTGCCTCGAATGCGACGACGAAGTCCTGATCATCGAGGCCGAAGGAGTACGTCGTGTTGATCTTCACGCGAGGATACTTGTGACCGATCGCGATGTGCTCGTTCATGATGCGCTGGCGGTCGGCCATCGAAAGCAGATACCAGTCGCGCGTCTTGACGAACGGATAGACGAAGAGGAACGGACGCTTGCCCGGCACGATGCGCAGGCGCCGTCCTTCCTGTCCCTCGTGCACGTGCTCGTCGACGTATTGCGAGTGCTTCGTCATCGCGAGATAGGAGAACGGAACGTCGAGGAAGCGGCCGAGGAGCGAGCGGTTGATGTCGGCGGCCATCTTCTGCATCGGTTCGAGGTCGAAGCCGATACGCCAGAGCATGAAATCCACTCCCGCCTTGAGTCCGATGGTGGAGTAGGAGAGCAGCATCAAGGGACCGGTGTAGCGCTTCACGATCTCTTCGAACTCGCGCTTCGCTTCCGCCTTCACTTCGGCGGGTTGCGAGCGAAACGCGCGGTCGATGCGGAAGAACATGAAGTTGACGAATTGCCGCTGCAACGCGGTGTCGGCGGCTGCGGCGGGCTTCTGCTCGGGAACGGTAGTCGTCATGAGAGAGGGATTGTATTTCAGACAGGCGGCAGGGAGCAGACAGCGGGCAGCAGTCGGCGTTTCCCCTTTTCATTTTTCGCAAGGTGAAGGGGAGTCACCTGGAGACAATAACTTTGTAAAAATCGCGTGAACGGCGCGTAAATGGCCGAGTTTCGCTTTTACTGAATTTACAGGTAGGTTTGTGGAAAGTGAAAACGCAGGTTGTCAAGTGCACAAAAATCGCTGCTATGGACGAGGCTCTTTTTGCTTAAACGCATCGAAATAAAGCGCTTATCGAAATTCGCCCAAAAAAATGTGCAAACCGGAGAAAAGCCCCGATTCATGCGGGTTTTTGCGATTTTCACAGGCTTTTCCGCAGCGTTTTCCACACTTTCTGTGAAAAGAAAACGTCGCCTTCTCGGATGAGCTCTGGCACGTCGCCGGTGAAACTCACGATGGTCGACGGTGCTCCCGCAAGCGTACCGGCATCAACCACGCCATCCAGGAGTGCATTCAACTCGAGGTCGAATGCCTCGGGCCTGTCGACCGGAGGCTGACCGCTGCGATTGGCACTCGTGGAAACCAAGGGGCCTGTTCTTTCGAGCAGCGCGCGGAGCCATTCCAGTGCGGGCACTCGACAGGCGAGTGTGCGCGCGCCGCGGCTCGCGGCAAGCGGGGTCTGAAGGGGTAGGATCGCCGTCAACGGCGCAGGCCAGAGCTCATTCAGGATTTCGCGATATTGAGAGGGAATCGTGATTCCGATTCGCTCGAAATCGCTTGCGGACGCGCCGAGGACGACGAAGGGCTTGGTGTCGTCGCGGCCTTTGATCGCGGCAACTCTTGCGACGGCATCGTCATTCGCCGCGAGCGCGTGCAGGCCGTAGATTGTGTCCGTCGGCAGCAGCAGCACGCCGCCGTCGCGTAAGCAATCGCCGATTTCTTCGAGCTGTTGGAGCGATGGGGTTCCGGCGAGTTTCCAGTTCACACGCGCGCCCCGTCACGCGCGGCGGCGAGGAGCTCTCGCGCGTGCGCGACTGCCGACTGCGAAACCTTCTCCCCGCCGAGCATGCGTGCGAGCTCAACGATGCGCGCCTCGTCATCATCGAGGCGCACAATCCGCGCGCGCGTGTGGCCCGCCGCGTCTTCCTTCCAGACGCGGAAGTGTGTCGTGCCGAAGCTTGCGATCTGCGGCAGGTGAGTCACGCAGACGACCTGATTCTTCGCCGAGAGCTCCTGCAGTTTTTTCCCGACGACTTCGGCGACACGGCCGCCGATGCCGGCATCGATCTCGTCGAACACGAGGGTCGCGGCCGCGGCGCGCGGCGATGCTTTGAAGAGTGCCGCCGCGATCGCGAGTTGAATTCGTGAGAGCTCGCCGCCGGACGCGATGCGCTGCATCGGCTTGGGCTCTTCTCCGCGATTCGGTGCAATCAGAATGTCGATGCGATCGATGCCGTGCGACGCTTCGGAGTCCGGCTGTTCGCAGACGACACGCACCGTCGTCCGCTCCATGGCGAGATCATTCAGTTCCTTTTGAATCGCCTGCTGAAAGAGGGTCGAGGCCTTTTTGCGCGAAGCCGAAAGTTTCTCCGCCGCTTTGCGATACGCGGCGTGATTCGAGCGCTCGAGGGCTTGCAGCTTCTCGATATTCGTCTCGAAGTCTGCCAGGCGTTCGTATTCGTCCTGGATGCGCGAGAGATGTTCGAGCACGGCTTCGACGCTGCCGCCGTATTTTTTCTTCAGCCGCTCGATCGTGACGAGACGGTCCTCGACCTCTTCGAGGCGCGCCGGATCGTGGCGAACCGACTCGCTCAGACTGGCGAGCGTGCGCGAGAGATCCTGAAGGCGATAGACGACTTCCTGAAGCTCTTCTTCGAGCTGACGGATCTCCGCGACTTCGCGCGACAGCGGCTGCAGCAGATGCGTTGCGCGGCCGAGCTGTGCGAGCGCCGACGATTCGTCATCATCGAGGAGCGCGAAGGCGCCGGAGGTCGATTCGATCATCTCGCGCGCATTCGCGAGAATGTTCCGTTCGCCGCGGAGCGCATCTTCTTCCGAAGGGTCGAGGCGAGCCTGCGAGATCTCGTCGAGTTGATAGCGAAGCAGGTCGAGACGCAGCGCGCGGTCTCGTTGTGCACTGCTGAGATCTTGCAACTGGTCAGCCGCGCGCATCCAGTCGTGATGTGTCGCGCGCGTTGCATCGATGAGTGCATCGTGGCCGGCAAACTCGTCGACGAGCTCGCGATATCCCTGCCCGGCGACGCGTTGATGCGATTCGTGCTGGCCATGGATCTCGAGCACGGCGTCCATGGCCGTGGCGAGATCGCGTACGGCAATGGGAGAGCCGTTCATGAGCACACGCCCGCGGCCGCTCGTCGCAATCTCCCGCTTGATGATCAGCTCGCCCGATTCCTCGAGCTCGACGCCGATCTCTTCGAGAGTGCTGGTCGCGGCAGGCGGCAGTTGGAAGACGGCTTCGGCCGACATCTTCTCCGCGCCCCCGCGAATCATCTCGGTCGATCCGCGCGCTCCGCGCAGGAACTCGAGAGAATCGATGAGGAGCGACTTGCCCGCACCAGTCTCACCGGTGAGCACGTTGAGCCCGGGTCCAGGCTCAATGGCGAACTCTTCCACGATCGCCAGATTGCGTACTTTCAAATACGTAATCACGAACTCTCAGTCTACCTCGGCAGCCGCTTTGCTTTATCAAACTGGTGATGAACATGAAAAAACTGGTGACCGCGGCGTTGCTTGCCGCCGCGGTTGCTTGCAGTCGTGAGCAGGCCCACGTCACAAAAGAGCGAGTCAAAGAGAAAGTCCGCGAGACGTTCGATGTCTCTGCGCCGCTGGGACAAACAGAAGATGCCTCGAGCCGCGAAAAGGAACGGTTCGACGAGCAGTGGCGGCAGCTGCACTCATTTACCCCGCAGCCGGCACCACAGCCGCCGCAGCAGACGGCGACCGCACCGGCAGAACAACCTCTACAGTTCGTGGAGCGCACCAAGAAGAGCAAAGAGACCTTCAAAGACATGACTCCGGACGCGATGAATAGCTCTCCGGTCATGGTGCCGATCAAGGGAGATGTCTCCGGTCCGTCGGTTCTCAAGGCGCAGGTTTATCTCGACCAACTGCATTTCTCCGTTGGGGCGCTCGATGGACGATGGGGACGGAACTCCGCGATTACCGTGTGGTACTGGCAGCGCGCGCATGGGTTGCCGGGCACGGGCGAGGTCGATGAGGCGACGTTCCGCGCACTCGCTCGAGCAGCGGGTTACCCAAAGCCCGTCGAGCAGTACACGCTGACGTCTGACGATGTGAAGGGACCTTTTACGCACATCCCCGACAGTCCGTATGAGAAAGAAAAACTCAGCTGCCTTTGCTATGAGTCGCTGCGCGAGGAGCTCGCGGAGCGGTTTCATTCCGCGGAGGATTTTCTCGAGACGCTCAATCCGCATGTGAACTTCTCGGAGTTGCAGGCCGGATCGACGATCAACGTTCCGAACGTCCGCCCGCCGCTCACCAGCGATCAGGCGGACATCGCGAAGGTCGTGATCTCGCTTCGCGGCAACTCGTACAACGCCTATGACGCCGCGGGCAACATGATCTTTCACGCGCCGACGACGGTTGGGTCGACGTACGATCCGTCGCCCAGAGAGACGCTGCACCTCGTGGAGATCGTGCGCGATCCGCACTTCCACTACGATCCGACGCTTTATCACGAGGTGCCGGATTCGGAGCCCGACGCGCATTTCAAGCCCGGGCCGAACTCACCAGTGGGCGTCGTCTGGATGGCGCTCAGCAGAGAACACTATGGGATGCACGGCACGAATGACCCGGAGTCGATCGGCTACGTGTCATCGCACGGTTGCATCCGCCTGACGAATTGGGACGCGGCTGAAGTGTCGCATCGCATCACGAAGGGAGTACCGGTCGACTTCGTTGATACGAAACACGACTGAGTGGAGAGTTCTGAGTACTGAGTTCTGAGTACTGAGTTTCTCGGGCCTTGCTCAGGACTCGTTACTCGTCACTCGTTACTCGTCACTCGTCACTCGGTACTCGTCACTCGTTACTCATCACTCACCACTCGTCACTGCCTCGCGGAGCATCTCGGTCGTGATGGCAGGCGTCTTCACGTTGCCGATCACCGTCAGCGACAGCGACTCCGGATCGACCACGGTATTCGCTACGCTGAGAATGTCGTCGAGCGTCACGGCATCGATCTCTTCGATGATCTCATCGGGACTGAATTGCTTGCCGAAGTAATACTCCTGCCGCGCGATTCCGCTCATGCGGCTGATCGTCGACTCGAGCGACAGCAGGATCGATCCCTTGAGGTGCAGCTTCGCATCGGACAATTCCGACGCCTTCGCGCCGTTCTGCTTGAAGCCGCGCATCTCGTCCAGCGTGATGTTGAGCACACGCCGGAGATTCTTCGGTGCGCAGGCGGCGTACACGGCCTGATATCCGCCGTGCAGGTAGCCGTTGTGGAATGACGCGACCGAATACGCAAGCCCTTCCTTCTCACGGATGCGCTGGAAGAGGCGTGACGACATCCCGCCGCCGAGGATCGTGTTGAAGAGCGCGGCCGCGAAACGCTCCTTCATCTCCTGCGGATATCCGCGTGAGCCGAGGCAGAAGTGAACCTGCTCGAGCTCTTTCTTCTCCTTGAAGATGACGTGCTGCGACGGAACGGGCGCGGTCCAGGTGTTGCGCACCGGCGAGCGCGCGTCGACGGGGAACGTCTTCTCGAGGAACGGCACGATCTGTTCGGGACGCACGTTGCCCGACGCGCAGAAGATCAGATTCGTCGGATGAAAGGTCTCGGCGTAATGCGCCTCGATCTGCGGGCGTTGCAGCCGCATCACCGTCTCCTCGGTGCCGAGGATCGGACGCCCCAGCGGATGATCGCGCCAGAACGCCGTGACGAAGATTTCGTGGACGAGATCGTCTGGCGTGTCCTCGACCATGTTGATCTCTTCGAGGATGACGCGGCGTTCCATCTCGAGATCGTCATCGGTGAAGCGCGGCGACGTGACGATGTCCGTCAGCAGATCGAGCGCGGTGCCGACCTGTTCATCGAGTACGTGCGCATAGAACGACGTGTACTCTTTGCCGGTGAACGCATCCACGTCGCCGCCGAGGATGTCGATGACCTGCGCGATCTCGGACGTGCTGCGGTGCGCCGTGCCCTTGAACACCAGATGCTCGAGAAAGTGCGACGCGCCGCCGTGTTCGACTGACTCGACTGCTGAGCCGCTGCGCAGCGTGTAGCCCAAAGCCACCGACCGCACGTAGGGAAGGGTTTCGATGAGGATCGTCAGGCCTGACGGAAGGGTGATGCGGTCGATCATGCGACGCGCATTCTACTTACTTCCACTGCGCTTCCTGCGTCATCGCCTGGTCGCGCGCCTTGATCTCGGCCTGGAGGTCATTGAGGTTGTACATCCAGTTCTCGTAGTCGTCCGCGCCGTTGAGCACGATATAGGACTTGCCCGAGATCGGCGGACGGACGCCGGCGAAAGGCCCTTTGTAGTCCTTCGGCGAGTTGGGCTTCTGATTGGCTACGGGAGTCGGTTCACCCAGGGGCCCTCCGATGCGAGGCTGTCCCGGGAGAGGCTGTGGTGTTCCCTGTGCCATCTGTTGCGGAGGCACGAGCACCCAATCGACTTTGCCCGTCAGCGGATCGGCCCATTCGGCCTTCACGCCACGTAACAGCCGCGGGCTGCGTGCTTCCTTCAACTGATCGAGGCTGACGGGCAGCGCCTTGTGCACGGTCTGGAACGCGTCGATCGCACGCGCGTACTGCTTCATGATGAAGATCGTCTGGCGCTCGCGATCGCGCTTGATTGCAATCGACCACTGATGGGGAACGGTGTAGGCAACGAAGACCGAGATGATGGTCAGGGCGACGAGCACGCCGGCGAGCGTGAACCCTCGTTCACCACGAGCCCGCGAGCCCGCCAGCCCGCGAGCCCGCTCTCTACAACTGGTCGTACGGCACATTGTCGAGCGTCTTTCCCTTGGCCTTGCTCTTCACGTCGATGATGCCGCTCGCGCCCTGCCCGTTGTCTTTCTCCGCTTCGGTTGGTTCGGGCGCAGGAGAGTCCTCTGCGCCTGGTTGGTTTTGAACCGTTTCCCAGTCGTCGCTCTTCGTCACAGGGTCTTTCGGAATGCGGCGAAGGTAATGCGGGACGAGATCCTTCAGATCGCTCGGAAACTTCTGCTTGTCGGCGTAGTAGTCGTCGATCGCCTTGCGCATCTCATTCAGATCGGCGCGCAGCGCAGCGTCTTCCGCCTTTCGATGCGCGTTGTGCACGTTGGCCATCGCGATGCCGGCGAGGATGCCGATGATCGTGACCACGACGAGCAGTTCGATGAGCGTGAAGCCGCTCTGGCCCGGTTTCCGTTTGTCCATGTCTCTTACCATTCGTTGTAGTGGGTCTTGCCGTCGAGTGAGAGCGTGTGCGAGTTGGAGCGAACCTCGAACACGTTGCGGCTCTGGCCGCTCTGGCTTCCGCTGGCATCCGGCTCGTCGGTGTCGGCGAGACAGATCCAGTCCGCCTTGCCCGTCATCGGATCGATGAGATCGCGCTCGCGAAGCAGACGGACGCTCTTGCTGTTCGACAGCTCGATCGGCTTCGTCAGCTCTTCGAGGCTCTTCGGATATGCGCCGACCGCGAGATCGGGCGGGGCCTTGATGTTGTTCGGAGGATTCGCCGTCCGCAGTTCGTGATAGCGATCGATCGCCTCGGTGATCTTGCGCAGCTTCTCGCGCAGCTCGATCTCCTTCTGCCGGCGAATGCCGAAGCTTGCGACCGGCAGTGCGATCGACGCGAGGATGGCCACGATGCCGACGACGGTAATCAGTTCGGCGAGCGTGAAGCCACGGCTGTTGCGAGGGGCGTGCATGTTGACCTACTGGATCTTGGCTCTTCCGCCAGTGATCGCCGATTCGACGGCGGTACCGGCCGGCTTGTGAAGACTCGGGTCGTCGAGAATGAGCATCGTGTCGCCCGTGATGCCGCCGTGAACGCGCAACATCGCGACTTCACCGCCGGAGGCGAACTCCAGAGGCTTGCCGGTGCTGGAGAAGAGAACGATGAGGCCTTTTTCCTTATCGATCTTCACGATGGGTGGCGTCTTTGGATCGGTCACGACCGCGGCGCCGATGGAAACTTCGTCGACCGAAAGTGCCATCGGGTCGTAGTGCATCGTGATGTTGTTCGCCTGCAGGCCTTCGAGGTCCATTCCGATGATGTTCCACATCGTCTCCTGGCCGGGCTTGATGCTGAGGCTCGCCGGCTGGGGCGAGATGCGCGGTGCGAGGCGCAACTGCGCGACGGTTGGCTGCGCGTCGTTGTCGGAGAGCGATGCCGTGCTCGCCAGCTGAACCGGTGGCTGGGTCTTGATCGCGCCGAGTTCCGGGTTCTGTGGCGGCTGCTCGACGGGCGGTTGAGTCTGCGGCGTTTGAGGATTGAAGATGTTCGTTGGTGCGCCGCCCCTCGCAGGCTGGGGTCCGGTTGGAGCAGCGGTCTTGTTCTGCTCCGGGATGATGTAGTTGCCCGGCTCACCATCAGGAGCGAGCTGCAGCGGACGCCCATTCACGCGCGGGGGAGGTGCGCTGAACGGATCGGTGCCGGCCTGCGACTCGATACGCGGTGACACGCCGCGGAATGTCAGATTGTTCTGCGTGCCGACCCACATTGGGGCGAGGTCGTCATCGGTGATGTCGGGGATGCGGATGATGTGCGGCGTCATCGTCAGTACGAGATCGGTCGAGCTGTGCGACTTGTTCTCGTTCTGGAAGATGCGGCCAAGCACCGGGATGTCGCCAAGGATGGGGATCTTGGTGTTGTCGGAGTTGTCGGTCCGCTGAATCAGTCCGGCGAGGAAATTCGTCTCGCCATCTTTCAAGCGAATCGTCGACTCGATCGTGCGCGTGCTGATGATCGGCTGCGGCGGATTCGAACCTGGCGCATTGCCCGCGAGGTTTGAAACTTCGACCGTCAGTTTCAACGTCGCTTCACGATTGTGATGCACGCGCGGTTCGATCGAGACCTTGATACCGACATCCTGGTACTGATACGACGTGACTGGTGCGACGGTGCCCCCCGCCTGGGTTCCCGTGGTGATCGCGTTGAACGTCGATACGGGAACAGGGATACGGCTTCCGATGTGGAGCGTCGCCTTCTCGCCTTCGGAGATGCGGAGCTCCGGATTCGCGAGGAGCTCCGAGTTCGACGCGCTCTTCATCAGGTTGTAGGCAAAGCTCGGCACGGTGAAGTTGAGGATGCCAGCGCTGCCAGGAAAGATCAGGTCGACCAGGTTGCCGCTGGCATCGTGATGTTGTGCCGGCTTGCCCGTCGCTGGATCGATCACCGTGCGATTGTCGAGGTTCGAGCTGAGCGCCCGGATCTGGTCGAGGTTCAGCGCACCGATTGCCTTGCCGTCCTTGTCGACGAGTCCGGCCGCGATGCCAGGGAACGTGCTGCCATTGGAGCCGAGCAGCTGCATCCCGATGTTGCGCGCCTTGTTCAGATCGAGCTGGAGCAGCTCGACATCGACGACGACTTCGGCCTTCGCCTTGTCGTTCGCCTCGATGATCTTCTCCGCGATGCGAACCTTGTCGGCCGTGTCGCGGATCGTGATCGCATTGAGTGCCTTGAGCGGGAAGACGTTGCGTGCCTCGATCATCGTACGAACGACGTTCGTGACCTGTTCGGCATCGCCGTTCGAAAGATAGAACGTGCGGATCACGAGGTCTTCGTAATCGCGCCGCGCCTGCGGGTTGTCGGGGATGACGATGATCGTGTGCTCGTCGAGCGGCTTATAGAAGTGATTCGCTGCCTGCATCACGCGCTCGAGCGCCTGCTGTGCGGTGACATCCTTCAGCTCGATCGAGATGCGGTCATCCTTCACCGCCTGATCGAACATGATGTTGATGCCGAACGCATTGCCGAGTGCGCGATAGATGTCCTTGACTGGCGTATCGCGCGGGAAGCTGAGCGAGATCGGCTGATCGGATGCAGGATTCAGTTGAGGAGGTGCGGTTTTCGTGATGTTCTTCGCGCGCTTCTTCCGTTCTTCGATCGAGTTCTGGTCGGCGGTACGCGAGGCATCCTGGAGGATCTGGACGACTTTTCCGAGCTCCACCGCAGCGTACTGATTCGTCGAATCGAGCTTGACGGTCAACTGCAGCTCGGTGGCTGCAAGCTCCGCAAGGCGAATCTGCTCTCCGCCCGTCGCCGCCGCAGCCGCTGTGCGAAGCGACTTGCCCTTCTCGAAGTGAATACGCGAGGCCTCGAGCTTCGCGTGCATCAGCTTCATCTTGAACTCGATGTTGTCCGGCGAGAGGTCGAGTGCCTTCTGATACTCGACGACCGCCTGATCCCAGTCGTTCGTCGTCTCGGCGGAGCGCGCCTTCTGATAGGCGTTGTAGCTGGCGCAGCCCCACATCAGGAGCGCGAGCGCGGATGCGGCCGTTGCGATCTTCAGTCGGTTCATTTCGTATTCGTTCTTTCTGATGGTCAATCTGCGCTTCTACAACGTGTGACGAACTACTGCCCCAGCGGGATACGGCGCGTCACGTCTTTCGGGAATCCTACGAAGCCGATCTCCACCGACTCGATGCCGATGCCACGGAGTATGAAACGCTGCGCGAATGTGTCGCCGACGTGAGCGTTGATGATCTCGTCGCCATTGATGAATGTCGCCAGCTGGTTGTTCGGCGGCCCGAACGTTCCTATGTATTTGTAGATGAAGTTCGGCGGAACGGGGGGAGGAGGCGGCGGCGGGATGACCGCCGTCGTTTGACATGCGTCGCCGATGCCGTTCCGATCGATATCGGTCTGATCGGGATTCGGGAGATCGGGGCAGTTGTCTTTGAAATCGGGAACGCCATCGTGGTCGCGATCTGGCGGCGGCGGTGGTGGTTTGGGTGCAGGTGGTGGTGGAGGAGGCGGCGGCTCCTTGAAGGCGAAGAGATTGCGCGCGCTCTTATAGCTGCCCGCCTGCGCGTCCAGCCACTCGAAATGAATCGAATCGACTCCCGGCGTGGAGATCGGTGTCTTCACCGTCGTCTGCGCGGCCGGCTTCGCGGTTTCCCTCGATGCGGGGACCTCCGAGCTCACGATCGGTGCGTCGGGTGACGCAAAGGTATAGATCGCGAAGAGGGCGGCGAGCACTACTCCCGCGATGGTCAGGGTCTTCCAGTTCATCCAGTCCTTCACGACGTTCGATTCGACGGACGGGTTCCCGCCGGTGCCTCCGGATTCCGGAACAGAGTCTTCAGATGAAGACTCATGTTCAAGACTCCCTCATTTCCGCTGCTGAGACCAAGCTGGTCGACGATGACGAACTGTTGCGACAGTTCGAGCAGATTGATGAGACGGCGAACCTGCGGATAGGTGCCCTGAACCGCAAAGTTGATTCCGACGACCGATGCACCGAACGAGCCGGTTTTGTCCGTTCCCTGCGTGCTGGTGAACGAGTACGTCTGCGGCACGAGCTGACTCACGACCGCGAGTTTCTTCACTTCCGTGATCATCGGTGCGAGGCGCGCGACCTGCGTCGACCAGCGATTGTTGTAGACGTCCTGAACGTCCTTCTGTGCCTTGCGATAGCCGGAGAGTGCGCGCTCCGATGCGATGCGCGACGCGCGCGCCTTCTCCAACTGAGCCTCGGCCTGGCTGGCACGGCCGGCATAGTCCGAGAGCCGCGCCTGGAATTGCACGCGGTAGGTGAAGAAGTAGACGAGGTTCGCGGCGAGCAGCAAGGCGAGGACGCCGAGGAGTATTTTCTTCTCGCGCCAGATCATTGCACCATCCCCGTCACTTTGATATTCGATGGCTTGTACTCGACCCCGAACGAGATTCGATAGCCGGTGCCCTGTACCGCTTCCACTGTCGGGAACGGATTCGAGAACCGGGGATTCCTGTTGAAGCGATTCAGCATGTCGACGAGACCCTCGGACGTCTTCGACTCCAACTGCAGTTCGAGATGAATGGTTCCATCCGGCCGGAACGTGGGTGAGATCGAGGTGATGCGCACATCATCGGCGAGCACCTTCTCGAGATCATCGAGCAATTCGCTCCAGGAGAAGGAACGCTCGGCGAGCTGCGCGTTGATGAACGCTGTTTGTTTCGCGAGCGCCACCAGATCGATCTGCTTCAGTTGCTGTGAGACCACTTCGTTGCGGCGATTCTCCTGCTCCGTCTGCGCTGCGAGCGAGGCGATGCGGCCGCGCGTCGTGCGCGTCTCCACGCGATAGCGCAAGTACGTGTCGATGTTCACGAAGAGCAACGCCGCGATGACGATCGAAGCGCCGACGACCGTCGCGACGAAGAGACGCTTGTCCTCGTAAGGCCGCGTTGCGAGATTCAGATGGATCGGTTTCACCCGGTGAACACTCCTGTGCAGGCGACGAGCTCTGCGTCGGCCCCTCGAAAATCGGAAGGAGCCTGCTGCACGAAATCGCGAAGTGCAATCGTCTTCACGGGCGCAGCGAACTCCGCGATGAGAAAGTCAGTGACTTCGCGCTCGACCCGATTGCCGGCGACGTAGCACTGTTCGATCGTCTCGGTGCGCAGCGTATCGCGGAGATAGCTTGCCGAGAGACGAATCTCCTGATCCAGCGTCCGCTCCTCGCTGAGATTGCGGGAGCGAATGAACAGCGGCTGGTTGCCGCGAAACATCGCGGTCGTGAATTCGTTGTCCCGCACGTAGAGAAAAAGACGATCACTCGCCGTCTCGGGCTCGCGTACGGTCACCGCATTCCAGATGTTGAGGCCGATCGGCTCGACGAGAATGATGTCCAGACCCGCGGCGGCGAACAGCCGCTCGAGGTCCTTCAACGCTTTCTCGATCGCACTGAGCACGAGCAGTTTGACGCCGGCAGAGGTCTTCGAGAGAACCGTCCATGCGACGCGCAGCGACTCGGGCGGAATAGGGATGGTCCGCTTGAGACTCCAGCGCACCATCTCCATCGCCTCGCTCGCGTTTTCAGCCAGCGATGGCAGATCGATGATGTTGATACGGAACCAGGAGTCGGGGAGCAGCACCGAAACCTTGTCCCACTTTCCCGTCTCCAGCTTCATCCTGCGCAGCCCGTCGGCGAGCGAGCCTTCGTTCGTGAGATTCGGAGTGACGACCGCAGGTGTGAAGGTGTCTGCCGCGAGGCGATAGCTCTTCGCTTGCGCGATCTGCAGACCGGCTCCGCCGCGCGAGAGGCGCGCGTGCGTGAGTGTGTCGGTGTCGAGGACGATGACGTCCGGCGGAAAAGTTCTCATGCGTTAGTCGACGAACGTCACCTTGTTGATCTCGCGCAGGGTTGTTGCTCCTTCACGTGCCTTCATGAGCGCGGACTCGCGAAGGAACGTCATCCCTTCCTCATGCGCCGCCTTCTTGATTTCCGAGGCGGGACGGCGCTCGAGAATCATGGTGCGGATGCGGTCGGACAGATCGAGCAGTTCGGAGATGGCCTGCCGCCCATGGAAGCCGGTGCCGTTGCACTCCAGGCAGCCGGCGCCCTCATAGAACGTGTGACCGCGATAGTCACGCGGATCGAGGCCGGACTCGATGAGAAAGTCGTCCTTGTACTTCACCTCGTGCTTGCAGTGATCGCAGATGCGGCGCACGAGGCGCTGCGCGAGCACGCAGTTGAGCGCGGAGACGAAGTTGTAGAGGTCGACCTTCATGTTGAGGAAACGGCCAAGGACGTCGACGACGTTGTTGGCGTGAACGGTGGTGAAGACGAGGTGACCGGTGAGGGCCGACTGAACGGCGATGGCCGCCGTCTCCTCGTCTCGGATCTCACCGACCATGATCTTGTCGGGATCGTGGCGGAGAATCGCGCGGAGGCCGCGGGCGAAGGTGAGGCCCTTCTTTTCATTGACGGGGATCTGCGTGATGCCGCGCAGTTGATACTCGACCGGATCCTCGATCGTGATGATCTTGTCTTCCGGCGTCTGGATCTCGGAGAGCGCGGCGTAGAGTGTGGTCGTCTTGCCGGAACCGGTCGGGCCGGTGACGAGGACCATGCCGTACGGTTCCTTGATGAACTTGCGGAACTTCTGGAGCATCTCGCCATCGAAGCCGAGGACGTCGAGCCGCAGATTCTTGAACTCGGAGTTCATCGACTCCTTGTCGAGAATACGGATGACGGAGTCCTCGCCGTGCGCGGTGGGGACGATCGAAACGCGGAAGTCGATCGTGCGTCCCGTGATGCGCAGCTTGAAACGGCCGTCCTGCGGGACGCGCTTCTCCGCGATGTCGAGCTCGGACATGACCTTGATACGGCTGATGATCGTGGAGTGATGGCGCTTGTCGATCGGCTCCAGCGCTTCGTAGAGCACGCCGTCGATGCGGTACTTGACGACGACTTCGTTGTCCCGCGTCTCGATGTGGATGTCCGACGCGCGGCGCTGAATCGCGTTGAAGACGATGGAGTCGACGAGCTTGATGATCGGCGAGGCGTCCTGCTGCGTGATCGTGTCGATCGTCAGCGTCTCTTCGCCGTCCTGATCCTCGCCGACGAGCTGCATGCGGAACCCTTCCGTAGCTTCGTCGAGCACACGCTGCGTCGATTCCGATTTCTGCAGCTTGTCGCGAATGGCAGCCGGCGACGCGACTTTCACCTTGAGCGGCGCACCGAGCAGCAGCTCGAGCTCGTCGAGACGCAACACGTCGGTCGGATCGCCGACGACGACGTGGATGTAGCCGTTCTCGCGCCGCTCCGGCAGAAACTGATAACGGATCATCAGGTCGAGTGGAACGTCGTGGAACAACTGATGATCGACCTGGAAGTGCTCCAGGTCGACGAAGGGAAAGCCGTACTGCTCCGCGATGCGCTGAGCGCGAGCGGCTTCGCCGGTCACATCGGCATTCTTCAGAAGGGCGCGAGGATCAGTAGTCATAGTTACGAGTGACGAGTGATGAGTGACGAGTCGGGAGTGACTTGCTCTAACTCGTCACTCACCACTCGTCACTCGTCACTCACATGTCATTGCTGCCCCACGGTCGACAACTGGAACAACGGCAGATAAAACGCATACAGGAGAATGGCGATGACGATGCCCATCACCACGAGGATGATCGGCTCGATCGCAGCCACCAGACGCGACAGTCTTGATTCGATTTCTTCGTCGTAAAACTCGCTCACATTGTTGAGCATTTCCGTCAGCGCGCCGGTCGATTCCCCGACCTTGATCATCTCGACGGCGAGGTCGCTCATGGCACCGGTCGTCTCGAGCGAGCGCCACAACGGTTCGCCTTCCCGGACGTTCTGGACCACAGAGAAGATTTTCGCCGAGATGTCCTGATTCGTGACGGACTGCGAGGCGATCTCGATCGCCGGGACCATTGGTGTACCGCCGCTCAGCAGCGTCCCGAGCGACTGCGTGAACTGCATGATGGCGAAGCGGTGCAGGATGCCGCCGACCATCGGAATGCGGAGCTTGAACTTGTCCCATGCCATGCGGCCCGTCGACGTAATCCACTTTCGGAGTGAGACGGCCAGCACGATGAGCGTGATGGTGATGATGAAGAGATGATCGTTCAGCAGTGAGGTCGCCGCGATGGCGAAGCGCGTGACCGGCGGAAGCTCCGCGTCGAAACCGGCGAAGAACTCGACGAACTTCGGAATGACTTTCGTCAACATGATGACGATCATTCCGATCGAGAGCGAGATCAGCACCGCGGGATAGATCAGCGCGCCGACCACGCGCTTGCGCAAGTTGACGATGATCTTCTGGTAGCGGAGAAAACGGCGGAGCACGCCTTCGAGATCGCCCGAGCGCTCACCGGCGCGCAGCGAGGTCGAGTAGATCGGCGGGAACATGTCGCCGAAGGACGAGAACGCATCGGAGAGTGCGACGCCCGACTTGATCTGCTCGCGGATCTCGGTGAGGACTTCGCGGAAGCGCGGATCCTTCTGCCGCTCGAGCATGATGTCGAATGAATGGATGATCGGGAGGCCCGCTTTGACGAGCGCGAGCAGCTCCTGATTGAAGAGGAGAAAGCGCTCCGTGGAGATCACCCGTCTGCCGCGCGGCAGCAGATCGCGGAGGGAGAAAACGCCGCGTTTCGCCTCGAAAACATGCAAGCCCTGCCGCTGCAGCTCTTCCTGAGCGGCGCGGGCCGAGCTTGCCTGCACGGTGCGTTCGACGATCTCCCCGTCGGGCGTTCCGACTCGTACGATGAATTCGGGCATTCAGTTAAGTTCGGGCTCCGGTGGTGGGACGGTGCCACGCGCCCGAAAGTTCTGCATTTTCGGACGGTTCCGGAGCGCCGGGTACAACGGAGGATAGTACGGTTGGATTCCGAATGGGACCGATCGGCGGATGAGACTCCCATCGGTCCCACCCGTCGGTCCCATCCGTCCTATCTCAGCGCCCCCTGAATGAACTCCGCCGACACCATGCTCTCGAAGTCTTCCTTCTTCTGCGCCGCGAGATAGGCCGTCTCCGCCGTGATCTCGTTCCGGCGAAGGAGGTCCTTCAGCGCATCGTCAAAGGTGACCATGCCGAGAGACTTGCCGATCTGCATCGCCGAATAGATCTGGAACGTCTTCTCGTCGCGGATCATGTTCGCGATGTTCATCGTTCCCTTCAGCACTTCGAATGCTGCGACCTGTTTGCGGCCCTCTCTCGATGGGAGCAGCCGCTGGGCGATGACGTACTTGAGCGACTCCGAGATCGAGGCGCGAATCTGCGGCTGCTCGTCGATCGTGAAGCTGGAGATCACGCGGTCGATGGCCTTCGGCGCGCTCGTCGAGTTGAGCGTGCCGAGGACGATGTGGCCGGTCTCAGCAGCGGTGAGTGCGAGCGAGACCGACTCATTGTCGCGGAGCTCGCCGATGACGATCACGTCAGGATCTTCGCGCAATGCCGCGCGCAGCGCGCGAGCATAGCTGACGGTATGTGTGCCGACTTCGCGCTGATTGATGAGGCAGTTCTTGAACGGATGAACGAACTCGATCGGATCTTCGAGCGTGATGACGTGATCGCTGCGCGTCTCGTTGAACAGATTCACGAGTGCAGCGAGCGTCGTCGATTTTCCCGAGCCCGAGGGGCCGCAGACGATCACGAGTCCCTGGTGGTAATCGGAGATCTCGGAAAGATGCGAAGGGAGGCCGAGATCGGTAATCGTCGGCGGCCGTTCGGGAATCACGCGGAAGACACCGTGATAGCCGCGATGGTCGTAGAACACGTTCGCGCGATAGCGGCCCGCGTTCGGGATGTAGTAGGAGAAGTCGAGTTGATAGTGCTGTTGCAGTAGTTCCCACTGTTTTTCCGTCAGCACCTCGCGGACCATCGCCTCGGTTTCTTCCGCGGTGAACGGCGGCGCATTGACGCGCAGCAGTTCCGAAGCGAGGCGGACGATCGGCGGCTGACTGACGCTCAAGTGAAAATCGGAGCCGCCCTGATTGCGCGTCGCAATCAGCAGCGTGTGCAGCTTCGGCTCTCCCGCTTCGGATCGTGCCTGGAGCGCTGCGCTGCGTACCGCTGCGAGGTCCGTGTCCTGTGCTGCCGCTGTCTGCGACTCGAGAATATCGAGCGCTTTCTGCCGCACGGCGCGCTCGGGATCCGTCTGTGCGATTTTCGCGAGAATCTGCGGGATGCTCGGATGTTGAAAATTTCGCAGCGCGAGCATGACCTCGATCCTGACGTCGGGCAGCGGGTCGGCGAGCATGCGCCCGAGCGCATTCAAAGCACGCGGGTCCGCGAGACGTCCCAATGCTTCGATCGCGGCCCACTTCATCTCGGGATCGGCAATTGCGTTGATCAGGGGCTCGACCGCTCGCGAGTCCTTCATGTGACCGAGCATGTCGGCTGCTGCGATGCGTACCCACCAGTCGGGGTCCTGCAACAACCGGATCGTGCCGGGAACGGCGCGCGGATCGCCGATGAGACTCGCGATTTGCACGGCGGCAGCACGGACGTCCTGATCTTCGTCATCGAGCAGCGAGATCACAGGTTCGATGAAGGAGTCGCCGAAAGTCCGGAGCGCATCGAGTGCGCGATCGCGGGCGAATCCGGCGAGAGTGCGGGAGAACGCGATGTATTGACGCGCGACCGCGTGACGGTCCGGTGTGCGGGCAAGAATCCCGAGCACCGCGTTGCGCGTCGCAGGATTGTTGGAAGCCACGAACGGCAGCAGCCGGGTGACGACTTCTCCGGGACGTTGCTCCGCGGCCTGCGAGAGCGCAACTGCCATTTTCTGCTGCACCGTGTATCCGGCGGTACCGAGGTGCTGGATGAAGAGATCGAGTGAGGAGAGGGGAGCGCGGTCGGCGAGAACTTCCAGTGCCTTATCGCGCACTGCACCCTCCTCGCTCTTCACCAGGTTCTGCCAGCGGACGAGACTCTTGTCATCGAGCTCGAGCCCGCCGAGGAGGTTGAGGTACTTCATCACCTCGTCGGATTTGGCGTTGGATAAAAGCTGCCAGATGACGGGTTGCAGTGCAGGGGTGGGAGTGAACTCCGCAACGAGTTTGCGTCCCAGCTCTTGAATCTCGCCGAACTCCTTGTTTGGAACCGGCGCTGAGATGAGCTGCATCAGCCGTGTCTCGATGTTCGGGACATTCATCCCATTGAGCGCAACAGCTGCGGCGCGGAATGCCTGTTCGGGCTTGCCCTTGGATTCGACGAGGAATGCGTCGAGCAGATCCGGTTGATTCTGTCGTTTCAGCCACGCCGTTCCCCAGTCGCGCAGCGCACGATCGGGCCGGAACAGCATCCAGACGATGTCGTTGGCTTTCAGCCCATCGGCACTCGCAACTTTGCCGAGGAGGACATCGCGCTCTTCAGGAGTCGCGTAGCTCTTCGCCGCGAGCTTCTTGAGCGCTTCCCTCGTTTCCGAAGTGAAGAGTGCCATTGGACTTCGTTGAGTATAGCTGCCGCTATCATTCGAAACCATGGAACGATCGATGTACCGCGTCGCGCCGCTACTGTTCGCGTCGGGCTTCTGTGCGCTGACCTATGAGACCGTCTGGCTTCGGCAGTTGCGGTTGGTCTTCGGAATCTCGACTGCCGCATCAGCAGCAGTTCTTGCGGTTTTCATGGCCGGACTCGGTGCTGGAGGATTGCGCATCGGCCGTCGTGCGGAGAAGTCGCGGAATCCGCTCGGCCTCTACGGATTGCTCGAGATCGGTGTCGCTCTATCGGCAGCCTCAAGTTACGTGATCCTGCTCATTGTGCGGAAACTCTATCTGGCGGCGGGCGGGTCATTCGTGTTTCCCGCTCCGGTCTCGACACTCGTAAGGCTGGTGTTCGCTGCGCTGATTCTCGGTGTACCGACGACTCTCATGGGAGGCGCGTTTTCGGCCGCCGCACGCGCAATCGAATCTACGCGGGACGAGAGCCGCAGAGGCGTTGCGATCGCATACGGTCTGAACACGCTTGGTGCACTCCTTGGAGTTGTTGCGACAACCTTTTTCCTCATCGAGAAAATCGGGAACATTCGGACCTTGATTGGCGCGGCACTTGTCAACGTGCTGATCGGGCTCTCCGCGCTCCTGATGTCGAGCACTGCCCGAAAGCCGCTCACGCGAGATGGAGACCGCCGCGATGAGATTGAAGAACCAGAAGGCGGCTCCGCGTCATTACATGAAGAGCTGCTCAATCGCCGGTGGATTCTTTCAGCCGCAGGAATGAGCGGCTTTCTCTTTTTTCTCATGGAGCTCGTCTGGTACCGGATGCTGACGCCGATTCTGGGCGGAACGACGTTCACGTTCGGCCTCATCCTGGCCGTCGCGTTGTTTGGGATTGGCGCGGGAAGCTGTCTCTATTCGATTGCGAGAGCTTCGCGTGGGACAGTAGCGGGGTTTGCACTGACTTGTGGACTCGAGGCGCTCTTCCTCGCGATTCCCTTCGCGCTCGGCGACAGAATCGCGACGCTCGCGCTCCTGCTCAGACCCGTCGGGCTGGTGGGATTTTCGGGGTATGTATTTGGCTGGACCATCCTGACGGTGATCGTGGTTCTGCTACCGGCTTTCATCGCCGGTATCCAGTTTCCATTGCTCATTTCGCTGCTGGGCCGGGGACGGTATGGGGTTGCCCGTGAGACAGGTGAAGCCTACGCGTCCAATACGGCGGGTGCCATCGTGGGCTCTTTGGCGGGAGGGTTCGGCTTGCTGCCGCTGATGACCGCTCCCGGCGTCTGGCGTCTCGCCGTCGTCATGGCGGCGATGTTGGCGATCGCATTCGTACTTGCTTCCAGGGATCGCATGCCGGTACGCGCAGCTGCGCTTCTAATCTCCTGTTCTGCGATGTGGTTGATCGCAAGAAGCGACGGACCCACTGCGTTCTGGCGCCACACCCCGATCGGCGCGGGACGCCTGAGCATCACCGGGATGACCCCAAACAAACTGCGCGATCTCGAGGCGGCGCGGAGACGGAACACGCTTTGGGAGACCGACGGCGTCGAGAGCAGCATTTCCGTGGTGGACGACGAAGGCTACGCGTTCATCGTAAACGGCAAAGGAGATGGTCACGCTCGCAATGACGGAGGAACGCAGGTCATGATGGGTCTCCTGCCGGGCCTCCTGCATCCACATCCGCGCCATGCGATGGTCGTAGGATTGGGCACGGGGACGACGGCCGGCTGGCTTGCGGAACTCCCATCCATCGAGCAGGTAGACGTGCTCGAGATCGAACCATCCGTCAAACATGTTGCCGAGATGTGCGCCGCAGTAAACCGCGATCCTCTGCATAACAGGAAGGTTCACGTCATTGCCGGGGATGGCCGCGAGTTTCTGTTGTCGTCGGGGCGCAAGTACGATGTCATTTCTTCAGAGCCTTCCAATCCGTATCGCGCCGGCATTGCGAGCCTCTTCACGAGAGAGTTTTATCAGGCCTGCGAGTCCAGGCTGGAAGACGGAGGAATCTTCATCCAGTTTGTGCCCGCCTATGAGGTCGACGCCCCGGTGATCGAGACGGTCTACGCCACAATGACATCCGTCTTCCCTAGCGTGGAGACCTGGCACTCGCAGTCGGGCGATCTGATGCTCGTCAGTTCACGGCAACGCCTGAATTATGACTATGACAGTCTTACAGAGCGCCTGAAGATCCCTGCCATACGCGAAGGGGTGTGGAACGTCTGGTGGGCGAGCGAGCCGGAAGACATACTGGCACGCTATGTATGTGGAAATGCGACCGCCCGAGCATTGAGCACACGCAGACGAATCAACACCGATGACCGCACAATCGTTGAATATGGATTTGCGCGCACGGTCGGACGCGGTGATAGCTTCAATGCAGGCGGATTGAGATTGCTGGCCAGAGCGCATGGAGACGATCTGCCTGGACAGGTGTTGGTTGGATCACTGCCCGCCAGAATTCAACGCCGCAGGCTGTCGATTGGCATCACGGACAATACCTTCTTCGACCTTTCCGGTACCGGCCCGGAGCTCTATGCCGCAGGCGCGGCGCAGAATGGGTATGTCTCGGGCGATTACGCTCGAGTGTGGACAGCATGGCAATCAGGTGGCCCGGTGGAGACTCCTCTCGAGGTTCTCACCTACGCAGAGGCGTTGGCTCAGCGTGGCGACGAGCATGCCTTACCTCTTATCGACAGACTTCGCAGTGTGGCGCCGGTGGAGGCTGAGATGATTCTGGCACGCCTGCGCTGGCGGCAACGGAGGGCCGAGGATGCAGCAGCGGCGCTTGAACGCGGCTTTCGGATCTACAGGACGACGCCGTGGCCGCTTCCGATCGCCGTGAGAAGGGGACTGACACTAGTTCTCGAGATCGCCCGCGATCCGAGCGGCGTGCCAGTCCTGTCCCGGCTAATGAATGCGTTGGCGCAGCCTTTTCCAGTCAAAGTGTTTGATGAGTATCGGAGGTCAGCGCTGCTCCTGTTGGCACAACAAGAGGCTGGTGAAGGTGAATGCAGTCCGGCTCAGTACCTGCTAGTGAAGACCTGGGAACCGAACGTACCCTGGCAGCGTGATTATCTCGAGGCGCGTGCCCGCTGCTATGCACAGAACCAAGACGCACTTGCTCGTCAAGCAGCCAGCGATTTCGAGAACTACCTGTCTGATGAACCTCAGCAACTTGGTGCAACCATCCGTTAGGATCGAGGAGTGCGGATTCATCATCCGCACTCCTCGGCTGGAAGCTACTGCTGGTCAGTCTGGATGGCGCTGACGTAAACGCGGGGGAATTTCATCGAAGCCGGCGGCCAGGTATTTTTGATGAGGTTCTCATCGAACCAGACATCGGGAGTACCTTTGTCGTCCACGCTTCCGTTGATGAGAACGGAACCGTAGTACGCGGCGTTACCAGTGGAGTTCATGTCGCCTTCGAGATAGAGCACCCCATTGAGAATTGGGGTGATGTCGTCGACGAGCGGCCCGTCGCGGTCATACATGTTGGAGGTGCACTTGGTCCAAAGCAGAGGGTCGCTGGAACTGCATGTTTCGGGCGTACTGCCATTGAGTTTCTTCGAGACAAGAACTTCTGAGCCAGGCGCATACCATCCGGTGGTAACGGATCGAGGCCGTCCGCCAGTTCCGTAAGCTTTTGAGATCGAACCCGTCTGGTAGTACTGGAGATTAATGAATGGTTCCTGAGGCTCGCTGCATCCGAGAGCGTCCGCTCCCAGCGTGGCATTGTCCCCAGGGTGACAACCGGGATACCAGGCAACGGGAAGCCACAAACTTGTCGTTGTGCCGTCTGCCAGGTGCACGGTTCGTTGCTTGAGAAAAATATCCGGCTTCCCATTGTTGACCGTCGTATAGGCAGTCGTTCCATCCGTGCCCGAGTTACTCCACTCGATCTCTTCCCAGCCCCAGGTGCCGTCACCCGCTCCTTCGAGCACGGGCTTGTTGGAGGAATCGACTTCCCAAGCACCCTTTGTTTGAGCTGGTTGTCCGGGCGGCGGCGACGAAATGGTCGTCAGTGAAGCGCGGAAGTAGCCGACGTCGCGGTATGGTTCACCGGGATAGCTCTGGTAGCCGGCGGGTCCACCGATACCCTGCGTACCGAAGGTGCAATTGAGATAGACGAAGCCCTGCATCTGAAACGTGTTGCCGTCATCGCTGGAATTGAGGCCGATCGCAGGAGTAAGGATTCCGGCCGCGCCGGGTCCCTGCGGATTTTGCTTGTTCTGCGTATCGAAGAAATAAAATCCGGGGGGGGCGCCTGTAACGGTATTCACCCACTTGGCCATCTTCTTCGTGGTGACTCCATCACTGAAGGTGTCGGCGCTCACCCATTGCAAGTAGTAGACGCCTTGTGTGCCAGCTCCGCTGAGCGCGATGTCTTTCCAGAAGTTGTAGTCGATCTTCGGGAAAACGACTTGACGCATCTGGCTGGACTTGGGGAAGGTCGTCGTCTGGTTCTGGAACCAGCACGAATATCCTGCGTCCGGGTTGTTTACCGGATCTTTGGTGGGTTGATCATAAGGATAGGGCATGTTGCCCGTGGCCCCGACGTTCTGCGCGTTGATGATCGTGCCGCGGGCCCGAGCCTCGAACCAGGGATCCTCATACGTCTTATTGAGGACCTGGTAGAGCCAGTTGTATTGGTCGATTTGTGTTGGGGAACTGCTCGTGTTGAGCGGGTACATCTTGATGGGACGTCGGGTCCATGTTGGCTTGCCAACACCTTCGTTATAGGGCCCGGCGCCGCCACCCCAGTTGGGTTCTGTAGCTCCGCTGGTACCGGCCGTCGTGCATTCGTACGAATAGTCGGTCTTGTAGACGCCAGCGCCGGTCGTGGGATGGACAGTCTCACCCAGAGTGTAAGCATGGGCGGCTTGCCATGCTTCGGATGAATCCCAGCCCCGTTCGAAATGCGGACGGTCCCATGCGTCGAACCAGTTGAAGGAGACCCATGGGTTCTTGATGTACATCGTTCCTTCGGCCGTCATCTTGCCCCAATGCACGCCGACCGCACCGCCCGTGGAGATGTTCGCGTTGGACTGAATGGGCCCCTGAGGTCCGGGGAATGGCCACGGAGCCACGATGATCTTTACGAACCGTGTTGAGAGCGGCTTGCCCTGTGAGAGATTCGTCTTCGAGATATCCGAGGGGCCGAACTTCTGTGCAGTGACTCTGATCGTGGCCAGCCCATAAGGAGTACCACTGTCGTCCCAGAAGCCATTGGCGTTGATCGTTCCACCGATGATCGGGGGTGCGAATACGCGAATATCCGTAATGCGCACGCCACCGCCTTCGATCTGTTCGGGCGCACCACTGGTCACAGCGCTCGTCGCGGTGAACATCTTCCCGTTGAGCTTGTTCAGGAACGCGAGGCCATCGGCGGTCGAGTAGTTGATGACGACGTCGGGCAGCGTCTCTGTGCCGAAAAAGCGGTCGGTCACCTGGGCGAACGGCCGGTCAAACAGCAGTAGGGTGAGATCTTCCTTATAGTAGTTTGTCAGGGTCTGTCCCTGGCTGGTGAATCGGCGCTGGGTCTTGAGCGTTGCGAGATTTCCCGGCAGGAAGTCATTCGCTGACGCGCTGGCCCAGGTTGGATCCTGGAACCACTCGACGACCATCTTTGCGCCCGCCTCTGCGGCGTCCAACGTCTGATCAGAATCGCGCTCATGAACTGCGATTGCGGACTCCGTCTCGGAAATCGCGACGAAGCTGAGCCCGAGCAACGACAGCCCGACCATGATCATGAGGCTGACCAACAGAGCTGACCCCTTTTCGCGGTACTGCCGCCCTGCCGCAAGGAAGAATCTCTTGGTAATCGTCTTCATGGTTTGGCTTCCTTGTGTTCCGTTGCGTCTCATGGGATTACTCCGCAGGTAACTGTGGAGATGTCCGTTGCGCGGCGATAGAGCATCTGCACCGACGAGATTGGCTGTTGCGATAGTGCCTTTGTGAAAGTGTAACGGACTCGGTATGTCGTCGTACCCGCCAGCACGTTCGAAGCCTGAGTGGTCCCGCTGGACGTCGTTGGCGCCGTATAGGTTCCCGATCCTCCATTGGGACTGATGTTGTAGGTGTAGCACTTGATACTTGAATCGAAGCTACAGGTTCCTACACCTGAACCGCTCGAAGCCTGCGTCGGGAACTCAATGGACGAAATCTTTGGCGCGGGGCTGCCGCTGAGAGCGGAGTTGCTCCATACCATCACGATGCCGTTCGGCTGCACGACGAGGTCGCTGGTGCAGATGTTCTCGAAGAAGACATCGATCGAAGTCGAAGTACCCGCGGTGAAGCCACGAATGACCCCAGTCGTCGCCGAACTGCTCGGCTGCAGCGGATCGTCAGCCAACTGTTTGAGGCAGCAATTTGATGCTTCCATGATGCCTTCCGCGCGGACACGCGAGGTACAGCCTGCCGTGTCGGTAAAGATGACTTCTGCCCGGTAGCGAGTACCGACGCTCACCATCGAGGCCGGGACGGGGAACGTCGTGGAAGTAAACGGTCCCGTGTTCGTCCCAAGATCGACAGGATTGACGAAAGTGCTGGTGGCCGAGTCCCACGAATAGAGGAACCCGTGCGCGGATTGAACATTCGCGGTGGCCGTGGCCGTGATTGTGGCGGGGGCGTCGAAGTAATACGGGTTGAGTGATGTTCCATTGCCCTGGAAAGATGGTGAAATCGTGACGGTCAACGGTGTCGCGGCACTGTCGAAAGTGCAAGGGTACGTCCTTGTTGGGCTATAACCGCCAGGGAGCGTGCACTGATACGCCCTGACCTTGTATTCATAGGTGTAGTCCGTTCCCCCCGCGTCTGTCTGCGGGACCGTGTCGACGACGGACACGTTCGTCGCCGGGTTCACGGACCAGCCATTGACCGTGCGCGACACGGTGCCTACATAGGGCAGATTCGAGCCGCCTGTGGAGTTGGGATTGGAAGCCGCCGTGGTCACGACGCCAAGGAGCTTCTGCGTTCGCGTGATCTCGTACGTATCGACCACGATCGTCTTGGGCGTCGGAGTTGCGATATCGGTCGTGACGCGCGGCCATTGCAGCGAGACATTACAGTAGTTGGCTCCGCATACTGCGTTGCGGACTTGCAGGTCAGCGACGGCGGCAGGCGCGTTGGTTGTGCTATTGCTCTGCCCGGCCGCGGCGACTTCGACACTGCCGGAATGCGGCACCTGCGTGTAGTACGCGACGTTGGGTTCGCAAACCGGCTTCACGGCCTGAACTGCATAGTAATAACTGGTGCAGTTGGCGACGCTCTTGTCCTGGAATGTAACCTGACCCGTAGCGACGTTCGTGTTTGGCGCGTTGCTTCCGCCCGTCGAATAGGAAATATAGGGCGTACTTCCCGTATTGACCGGGGTAGACAGACTCCGCCATACGTTGTACTGGATTGGATCCTGACTGGGGATGGGCGGAGCGGGTGACATCGCTCCGCCCGGCGTGCATGTGATGGTATTTGCCGAGTTCGAATAATTCACGGGCCGCTGCCACGTCACGTCGATTTCGTTCTGAACGTTGGTGGTGGCGGCTACCGATGTCGGGTTTTGTGGCGTTGTAGCGTTGATGGGCGTAAAGGCTATCGGCGTTCCATTGGCCGGAATCGCAAATGCCGGAGATGTTCCTGATCCATAGTCATTGAGAGCCTGGATCTTGAAGTAGTAAGGAACGTTCGGCGTCATATTGTTGCAGCAGTAGGCCGTCGTCACGAGGCCTGTCGACTGCAGGCTCTGAAAACTACCGTTGGACGCCGTGTCGTACAAGATGTTGTAACCAGTAACGCCGCCGCCGGACGGTGCGGCCCAGGTGATTTGGACGAGATTGCAGTAACCAGTGCAAACCTTGGTAATGGCGGGGGCGTTGGGTGCCTGGATTGCCTGGATGCGTTGTCCGCGCTTACCAAGGTTTCTGGGGACGACGAGAGTACTGAGTGTCACCTTGCGGGTATTGGGGGACACTGTATCCGTCGAGCCGGTCCATGAAGCATTCGGGTCGACGTAGTTCTTGTCGGGATTGGGATTCATGCCAATGAGCTCGACCTGAATGGACTTGATCTTGGCTCGGATGAGGCGGTCTGCAATGACTGCTGTCGAGTTGTTCGGATCGTAGGGGCCGTCGCCACCAACGCCGTTGGAGACGTCGGCGGGAGTGGTGGCGAGATCCTTCAGCGTGGTCGAGCCTGATGTGTCTTCATAGTATTTGAATCGCAGGCTGCGGATGTTGTCGGCCACCGGCGTGTAGACGGCGTCACCGGACTCGCTCAGTGTGATTCGATAGAGGGTATAAGGTGGCGCACTGTTGGTGAGATCCACTTTGCCGATGTCGATGGCGCGTTCCGCGCTCCCTCCCGGGTATGCAGTGCGCGTTGCCTGGGTTCCGCCATTATTCACGTCAGCAAAGAAATGAACGCAGTTGGTCGAAGTCTTTGAGCATCCGGCAGATCCTGTGGAATTTGAGCCGGCACCCACGATCGACGGCTTACTGAGCGCATAGGTTACGATCTCGTCGTTGCCCGTGGTAATGACGGGGAACCAGGGGCTTCGGCTCTCCAGATCCGTCTCGCGGCCATTGAAACGATCAGCCGCCTCGTTTGCGTCGTAGTCGAAGTTGCCGCGGATCGTAAGGGCGGTCTGTCCCGCATATTCGATCTGTTCGTCAGGCTGCTGGAACACGGCCACACCCGAGCTCTGCTGCCAGGTCACGGTGCCGTCGGTGACTGTTCCGCTGCTGGGCCATGTGGGTTGGGACCCGGAACTCGTCCCACCAATCGTACAGAAATACTGACTCCCATTACTGACAGTGGGCACGACGACATCGCCCACTGCGTACACGGTCGTGGCCGACCAGGTCATGGGCGTTACGCCAGTTGGAATTCCATCGCGGTCGTAGTCGAATCCAGCCATTCGCACATCAGCGACCACCTTGTTGAACGAGACACGGCTGTTCTGCTGCAGGTCCACGGACTCCGCCGACTGTTTGAAGACCTGATTGCTACGGTCGTAGACAAGAAGCGCAGCAATGATGATCACAGTGAAGATCGCGGAGGCGACAAGAACCTCGGCAAGAGTGAATCCGAGTTGATGGGTGTGTTTCGCTGGTCTTGTGTGCATGTTCGTCTCCGCTAACTGCGTTGAGTCTTCACCGTGTCGAGAGTGACGTAGCGCTGCCGGCTGCCCTCTTTCCAGCCGATCACGATTCGAATGCGCATGATCGAGGGTGCCGGCTTGGCCGGTGTCGTTGCGGTCCATAATGACGAGGGCAACGTAGGCGTGAGAATGAGGGTGAGCGTCGGATCCTGGAGGCGATTGCCGGTTCCGAGCGTGGTCTTCCACCGCGTCAAAAAGCCGGGAGGCGTAACGTCGGTCGACGCCAGATTGCGCGTGATGCAGTTCGGGTAAACCACGCCATTGATCGACGCCGATGATCCCAGCGATGAGCTGCTGGTGATTCCAAACGCCGCATAGAGCGCTGTCATGTCCAGATTCGAGAGATCTTCCAGTACCTGTACGCCAACGGAATTGACGTATGTCAGTTGCTTGCCGCTATAGACGTTTCTGCGGCCAAGATAGAAAAGCGAAACGATGGACAGTAAGACCGAACCAAGAATCGCCATTGCGATCAACACTTCAACGAGGTTGTAGCCGCGCGGTCCCTTGATCATGCGTCTCATCTCCGGCCTCACTGCCATTTCGATCCTGTGGCGGAAACCCCGCCGGTCGTATTGATGGTGATGGTGTACTGGTTGAAAGCGAGATTCTGGAAGTAGGAGCGGAGAACGACCGTATTGTTGCTCGAAGAGGTCGTCCCAAGTGCCTTGGGGGGATCTGTCGTGCTGCTGGAATCGTCCGGTTCGCAGGCCAGTCCGCTCGGTAGAAAATCGACTTCGAGGTTCGTCCCGCTTGTGGCCGGCAGAGTACTGCTCGCGTCGAAGTACATCGTCGGTTCGAGAGCGTGACTGCTGCCTGGGAAAAGCACCCAGGTCGGCGCGGAGAGGTTCGTTCCTCCGGTGTCGATTTTGAACGTAGCCCCGCCGGTCGTCCCTGTGCTGAACGTCACCCGCGTACGCTCGCCGCGTGTAACCGCGAGTTGCCGTGCTTTCCGCAAGGTACTCGTGAAATCGCGCATCGAGGATTTCGTCGTGCTGGAGTGATACATCGAGATGAACTGGGGCACCGCAACGAGCGAAAGAATTCCGATGATCGCCAGGACCACCAGCAATTCAGCTACGGAAAAGCCTCTTTGGCAAGAGGAGGTTCTCATGATGCGCGCCTCCTTCTGCAGTGGAGGTGCCATGCTCGAGCATGGGCCAGATGTGCATTTATTTCAATTGGTTAGTTCGGATTTGTAAAATTCGGTGGGAGAGTCGTCTCATTCAGGATGGTACAAAAGGTACCACCAGTGGTGCCTCAGCCGCGAGCTTGTTCGAGGTCGATGGTGACCGTGGCTCCCTCACCCGGACTCCCTTCAAGGAAGATCGAACCTCCATGAAGCAGGACGACTTTCCTGGCGAGAGCGAGCCCAAGACCGAGCCCTGACGGCTTTTTTGATTGAAACGGCAGAAACATGCGCTGGGTATCGGCGGGGTCGACGCCGACTCCGTTGTCCCTTACCACGATGGCGGATCGCTGCGACTGCATCTCGATGAGCACTTGTCCACCGCCACCTTTCTCCTTCACGGATTCGATACCGTTGCGAACGACGTTCTCGATCGCGCGACTCAACATCGCCGCATCTCCTTCAATTGCGAACGAGTCCCCTTGCGTCGCCACAACGACGCCATCCGCAATCACCGCGGTACGCGAGATGACATCGTCGATCACTTCCGCCATCTCGACCCTTTGACGCTCCATGCGCATCGGACGCGCGAAACTGAGCAGACCATCGACTGCCTGGGAGAGCACAATGGCCTCTTTCTCGGCGTTGCTCAATTTCAGCGCGACGTCAGGCGCGAGCTCATGCCGCCGGGCAAGCTTGAGGTATCCAAGAATTGCGGAGAGAGCGTTGCGGAACTCGTGCGCGATACCTGCCGAGATCTCTCCCAGCTCCGCGAGCGTCTGCATTTCGCGAACGCGTGACTCCAGGGCGCGGACAGGCGAGAGGTCCGTAAAGAGGACGATCATACCGAGGTGCCCGCCGGCATCGGTCATGAGCGGGACGGTCGAGACGCCAATGACATAGCGCCCATCGTTGAACACTTCGGATCGATTGAGTGTCGTTTGCTGCGCAGAAGCGTTGGATACGACTCTCGCGAACGGCGTGTCTCCCAACGCATCAAAAAGGGTCATGCCTCGGTATGGTTTCTCATCCAGATCGAGGATCTCGCGTCCTGCAGCGTTGATCTCCACGATCGAGCTGTCGCGATCCACCGCGAGGAATCCCGAAGTGAGGCTGCGCGTCAGCGTTGCAGTCACGAGCTCCAGCTCGTCAGCGCGCAGCTTCTCCTTCTCGTGAAGTTGCTTGAGCTCTTCTTCCTGTGTCTTCAACGTAGCAATCGACCGCCGGAACGTTTCGATCAGATAGGCCTGTTCGTCTTCTCCCGCCTCGCGTTCGCCGAGCTCTCTGGCGTGATCCAGCATTTGCTCGATCGGGCGGACGACTCGGGGAAGAAAGCCGATCAGCAGCAACGTGCCGATTACAGTTGCGGAGAGCGTAATCATTGCCGTGTATTGAAAGCGGCGACGCGCAAGATCGGGTCTCGCGTCATCGAATCGAAAAATCGCTTTTCCTGCCGGCACACTGCGCGCGATCTCAAATGTCCTGTCTGGCTTGTTGCCGACGCTAAACGGGCGGCCCGAGAGGAGTGGCCGGAACTCGATCGACGCGATGCCGTATTCGGTGCGCAAGGACGAGAGGCGGTCGCGAATGTCGATTTCGCCCGGCGTCGTGCTCAACGCATTACTCGCTGCGTCCGCGATCACAGTCCACTGATCGTGCATGCTCTCTTCCACGGCAGTCGTGTTCGCCTGAAGAAGAGACAGCAGAATCAGAATGAGAAAAATGAGGAAACCGACGTAGACCGCGAGGAAGTACTTGATATCCCGCCGGAAGCCGATCTTGGTCAGCGCAGGAGCAGGGCGAGATACCATCCGAGCAGTGTAGGTCCAAAGAAGATGACCACCAAAAGCGCGAGGCCGAGGAAGATGCCGAACGGAATCGCGGCCTGCATGCCACGCTCGCTGCGCAGCGCGACCAGTCCTCCCGCGATGGCGCCTGTGATCGAGGCGATCATCAGCTCCGGATAGAGCGCGCGCCAGCCGACGATCGCGCCGATCATCGCCAGCATTTTCACGTCGCCCCAACCCATCCCTTCGCGTTTGCGTACGAAGAGCCATGTCACGCGGATCCCGTAGATGAGCAAGGCACCCATCGCGCCTCCGATGAGGGAGTCGATCCACGAATCCGCGAGCGTGAATTCGGGATACATCGCGCCGAGCTGCAGATACCCGATCGCGATGCCAATGATGATGCCGGGATAGGTGATGACATCCGGGAGCAACCCGACTTCGAGATCGATGTAGATCAGCGCGATCGTCATCGAGACGATTGCAGCGAGTGGGAGAAACGTAAGCGAAACGCTGGTCCGCTGAAAGATCGCCAGGTAGAAAAGCCCGTTCGCTAGCTCGATGAGCGGATAACGCAACGAGATGGGCTCGCGGCAATTGCGGCAGCGCGCACCGAGGATGATGTAGCTGAGGATCGGGATGTTGTCGTACCAGCGAATGATCGCGTTGCAGTGCGGACAGTGGCTCGCTGGAAAAACGATCGACTCTTCACGCGGATAGCGGTGAATGACGACGTTGAGGAAACTGCCAATGATCGCACCGACGGCGAACGCGTAGAAGGGGAGAAGGAGCGTCATTCGTGGCGGGCATTATGGCGGAGGCGCGTCGGAATCGAACCAACCCATCGACGCTTCCGCGCCGGCGCAACGGTTTTGAAGACCGCGGGAGCCACCAGACCCCATTCGCCTCCCCAGTGTGCAGACAGCAGGAGCAGACCGGGATGGATTCTAACCTGCTGTCTGCTGTCTGCCGCCCGCTGTTAGAGAATCAATGCGGCGGATCGGTGAGGAATCCGACCTTCTGCGCGCCCGCTTCATGCGCCACATCCATCGCCGCCACTGCGCGATCGAACGGCACCTGATCTTCGGAATTGATGAAGACGACGCGATCGGCGGGAGCGCGATTCGCAAGTCCCGTGCGGCCCAGCGCGTCGAGCAATCCTTTGGTGTCGCCGACATTTTGCGAATTGAGATAGATGCCGTCGTGACGCACGGTCACGACGAGCTGATTCTGTTCCTGTGGCGGAGGTGCGCCCTGTACTTCGACTTTCGGCGGCACCTCGACATCCAATCCCATTTGCAGGATCGGGGTCGCCACCATGAAGATGATCAGCAGCACGAGCACGACATCGACGAGCGGCGTGATGTTGATCTCGCTCCGAACCCCGCTACCGCTGCTTCCACCGAATCCCATGAAACCTCCAGTGACTAGTGACGAGTGACGAGTGATGAGTGACGAGTGGGAACTCGCAATTCGCTACTCGTCACTCGTTACTCGCAACTCGTCACTCGCAACTCGTCACTCATACTCCGCCCTTTGCGATCTGTTCGCCCGCCTGCTGGTTCTGCGTGAGGAATGCGACCTGCGTGAAGCCGGCGTCGTTGGCCGCCTTCATCACCATGCGCACCTTGCCGTAGTTGATTCGCTTGTCGGCCTTCAGCATGACGTTGCGGTTCGGATCTTTCTGATGTTCGGCCGTGATGTATTTCGACACGTCGCGATCGGGAATCCAGTCCTGTCCGACGAACACCGTGCCATCGGGCTTGATCGAGAGAATCAGATCGCCTTCCTTGCCTGGTCTTTTCTCCGCGTGCGGACCTTCCGGCAGAAGAACGTCGACACCTGACTGCAGCATCGGCGTGACGACCATGAAGATGATGAGCAGCACGAGACAGACGTCGACGAGCGGCGTGACGTTGATGTCGCCTTTGACTTCGTCCGGACTGCCGCCACCGGCTCCGAATGCCATTGCTCGCCTCCGCTACCGCGCGCGTGCGCGTGCTTCGTTCTTGATGAAGTAGTCGACGAGCTGCGAGGACGAGTTGGACATCTCGACCTGGAAGCGATCGACCTTCTGCAGGAAGTAGTTGTAGAGCCACACGGCGGGAATCGCGACGAAGAGGCCGAAGGCGGTCGTGACGAGTGCTTCGGCGATCCCCGCGGAGACGGCACCGAGGCCGCCCGAGCCGGTGAGCGCCATACCCTGGAACGCGTGGATGATGCCGGCGACCGTGCCGAAGAGACCGACGAACGGCGCGGTCGTGGAGATCGTCGCGAGATTGCCGAGCCCCTTCTTCATCTCCGCGGTGGTCATCAGCGTCTCACGCTCGATGGCTCGCTTGCCCGACTCCACGATGTCGAAGTCTTCGGGTAAGTCCTGCGTACTTTCGTACTGGAACTCCGTCAGTCCAGCGCTGAGCACCTTCGCCAGGTGACTGTGGCGGAACTGCTGGCTGTTGGCGTGGCGAATCGCTTCCTCCAGCTTGTGATTCTTCAGCATCGGCGTGACTTCGCGCGCCAGCTTGAGCGACTGCTTCTTCGCGTTCTGGAACCGCCAGAGACGTTCGATGGCGATCGTGAGCGACCAGACGGACATGATGGCCAGCACGATGACGACGCCTTTGGCGACCCAGTTCATCGAATGCCACATGCTGATCAGGCTGAAATTTGTGTTCATCCCTTCCATGCGACTCTCCTCTCGAAACCCCTAACCATTTACTGCAGCCGGAAATTGACTGTCAGCGTAAAGATGACCGGAACGGGAACGCCGTTGAGTGTGCCGGGGTGGTACTTCCATTGGCGAACGGCGTGGACCGCGGCTTCATCGAGACCGAAGCCGAGGCCTTTGAGAACGCGCGCATCGGTGACGTTGCCGTTGCGATCGATGATCGCTTCGACGACGACGATCCCTTCCCGGCGCGCTTTGCGTGCAATGTCGGGATACATCGGCTGCGTCCGCGAGATATTCGTCGGCGCGTTGACATCGCCACCGACGCGCATCGGCTTGTCTCCCGTGCCGCCGAGCTGGCCGCCGAGCTGGCCGCCGAGCGTTCCACCGACGACACCTCCCACCACGCCGCCTACGACGCCTCCGACGACTCCTCCGACTTGTCCGCCCACGACACCTTGAGACGAATTAGAGGTGTCGGTGGATGCGTCTTCGTGCGGAGTTTCTTTCGGGACCTCGGTCGGCTGGTGGAACGTCGGCTGTTCTTTCGGCGTCTCGACCTTCACGTGCGGCGTCGATGCGCTCGATGCTGGAGGTGGCGGCGGAGGAGGCGGTGGAGGTGGTGCCGCCTGCACCATGAACGCCTGGATCGGTTTCTCGACGACCTCGGGATTCTCCTTCACATACAGCCCGGCGGCGATTACGCCGCCGACGATGAAAAGGTGAATGACCGCGGAGATGAGGCCAGTGATCCAGCCAGCCTTCTTCTTGTCGCGTCCAGCGGATTCAATGAGGACGTCATCGAACATGGCGGTTGATCCCTTCGACAGTTCGACACGGTCGCGCCGTAAAAACGAACCGCCTGATTTGTCCTGAGGTCAGCGACGTTAACATCGTCACTCTCGACTTGTCACGCTGGCTTTTGCGGATCGTATGCCCAACAACCACAGCCGTCACCCGCGCGGCAGTTCCTGCGGAGTTTGTGCCGTCTCGCGGAGTGACCACAATTTGTGCACGGCTCGAGGGCCGGCTGTGGAATGTCACAACCGCAGATTTTCAGAGGATCGGCGTATGGATACTTGTCGCAGACATAGCGGAGCGGGTGGAGAGAATCTGCGTGCTGACAGCGAGAACAGAGAGAGAGATCCAGCGCAGGCGGATCGAGCGGCGAGCCAGGCTTGCCGATCTGCGGCCGCGGGCGCGGCACGGCGATGCTTGCTGCGCCCAGTGGTGCTTTGAGGCGCGGAAGCTTTCTCGAGAGTGAAAATGCTGCGGCCGCGGAACGCGGCTTTCCGAAACTCGGCTTGCGCATTTGCGTCATCGTAAACCGAATCAGTTAGAATGCGCGCCGGTAGTCGGAATTTTCGTCGCTCGCTCGCGTTAGCCGACTAGCAACAAACTCGTGGGGCCGTAGCTCAGCTGGGAGAGCGCCTGAATGGCATTCAGGAGGTCGTGAGTTCGATCCTCATCGGCTCCACCAAATTACTGCGAAGAAACGAAAACGGCGGCCACGAGGCCGCCGTTTGATTTTGTGCGAAGTTTCGGAAAGATGTGACATGAACACCAATGAGGATATTCATCGACTCGTTTCCGATTACTACACGGCCAAGCTCGTGGAGCATGGCTGCACACCACGGGGCGTCGACTGGAATGGTGCCGAGTCCCAGCGAATCCGATTCGCGCAGCTCGCGAAGGTCATCCCGTCCGAACCGTTCACGCTACTCGATGTGGGGTGCGGATACGCGGCATTCTTCGATTTCCTGACGGAATCATTCAGCGAGTTTCACTACATGGGCGTCGACATTTCACCGGCCATGATCGATGCGGCGAAGAGCCGGATTCGAGATTCGCGCGCTGCGTTCGAAACCGCCATTTCCGAAGCGCCGGTCTCCGACTACGCGGTCAGCAGCGGAATTTTCAACGTGCGAATGAATGAATCCGACGAACGATGGAGCACCTACGTTTTCGAGACGCTCGAGCTGATGAATCGCAAGTCGGCGAAGGGGTGGGCAGCAAACTTCCTCACCAGCTATTCGGATCGTGACCGGATGCGGAGCGATCTCTTCTATGCAGATCCCTGCAAGTTGTTTGATTGGGCAAAGCGCAACGTGTCGAGGCACGTCGCACTGCTGCACGACTATGAGCTCTATGAGTTCACATTGATCGTTCGCAAATGAAAACGGCGGCCTTTGGGGCCGCCGTGATTTCTACTTTGGGAGTTCTTCGTTACTGCAGACTCAACAGAACGAGAATGTCTCCCGTCCCGGACGAGAGTGGCTCGAGAGCTTTGCCAAGCAGTGTCCCGGGACGATGCATCTTGATGCCCGAGATATCGACCGGCTCGGATTTCATTGCCATTCCGGGACGGTCGCTCGTGACGAGCAGATCGCCAACATTGATCGGCGCCTTTGTCGCATCGACGTGAACTTTCACGCGGCCGACAGTTGCGATCGCCGACTTGTCATCGCTCTTCTTGCCGAGTGTGAGGCCCGGCTGCTGAGAAACGACACCGGCGATGCGAGTGTCATAGGACTTGGATGACGCAGCGACTTCGTTGGTTTTTGCAGAGCTGATTACGACGACGGTGCCGGGGGTGAGGCTCTCCGATGTGGGCACCCACTCGGCAACGTCCTGATAAAGGGCCGCAATATTGCCATCGACCGTCAGGTCGAGCGTGACGTGGGCATCGCCAGTGACATCCAGCGTTTTCGCAGGGTTGAGGTTCCCGATACCGACTCTACCCAAATTCGTGATGATGACTCTCTGCACGTTTGCAGTTGCGATGCGGATCGATGGGTTCGGTGCGACTGCGCTCGCGTCAGGTCTGACGTTGAAGAAGCCTGAACCGCGTCCGAAGGACGAGCCGGAATACCCGTAGTTGAAGGCCGGACCGTTGACGAGGTCTGGACCCATGCCTTCAAAGACGTCCTGTGTGGCGCTTCCGAAGATGTGAAACGGACCCGACGGCGTCGTCGTGCCGATTCCGACGAAGCCTCCGTTTTCTGCGATGACCGAATTACCGAGGGTACCCGAGTTGTCGGTCCACTTGGCGAGAGTGCCGGACGTACCCGTGCCTGCAACTGCGGTCGCGGGACGTTTCGGCGCGTCCGTCGCTGCGCGCCTGCCCTCGGTGTTTTGTGCGAGTAGGTTCACGCTTCCTACGCAAAACAATATTGCTGCAGTTGCTACAAATCCCCTTCGATTTAGCACGTTCTCCTCCGAGTTTTCTGATTCGCGAAGCGGACCCTCGCATCAATAAGAATAGTGCCTGCCATGCTGATCGGCAATGTGCCTGCTTGCTGCATTCCGATTGCGTGCCGGAAACCTCCGGCACACCTGCCCAATTGATGAGATTTTCGCGACGCACGTAGCGTACACTATTCCCGGATTTCCCAATTCAATTTTGTCGCTGCTTTGGCGATTTGACAGCCGGGGAGGGTTGCCATGTTCGTGACGTCTTTGCGTCGCTCGACGTGTGCAGTATCTCGCGTTTTGGTTTCGGCAGTTCTGCTGTTGATCTGCTCCACAAACGCCTTTGCCGCCTCCGGCTGTCGAAGCACGGCTTCCGGCCTATGGACCTCGGGCTCGACCTGGACTGGTTGTCATGGAACAGGTGGTGTGCCTTCGACCACGGACGACGTTTCGATCAACGGCAGCACGACTGTAACCTTGACGAGCGCGGCCACCGTTGCGTCACTCACCTATGCGCCCAGCGTCTCTTCGACGGCCTGGCTGAAAGTCGAAGGCGGTGGTGCACTCACCGTGTCGGGCACTCTCACGATCAATGGTGCAAACGGCGGTTCAGGCAAGGTCGCGCTACTCACCATCAACACCGGCGGATCCGTGACCGTCAATGGCGCGAGTGGTGTGGCGGCGGGCGTTTCGGCGAAGTCGAAACTAACGTTCACCGGCACCGGTACGCTTACGACGACGATTCTTTCGGCTGGACTGACCTACACACCGTTCAATGGTTCGACAATTGGTCTGACGGGAACCGGCACCGTTCCGGTCTATGCCTATCGCAACCTGACCATCAATGGCAGCGGCAAGACGATGACGCTGGCTGGAGCGATGACTGTGGCCGAAGTGCTGACGATTCAGGCAGGCACGCTGGACACCTCCGCCAGTAACTTCCAACTGACAATCACCGGCAGTCTGGCCGATTCCGGCGGGACGCTGAACGCGCGCGCGAGCACGATCAACGCGAACGGTAATGTCAGCGGGGCCGGCGCGATCTCGTTCACCGGCGCCGGCACCTTGAACGTCGGTGGTGACAATACGAGTACCGGAACGTTCACCGCCGCGACGAGCACCGTCAACTACAACAAGGCCGGTACACAGACGGCTCGCGGTGGCATCACGTATTACAACCTCACGATGTCCGGCAATGGTGCGAAGGATCTTGCGACCGCGACGACAGTGAGCAACACGTTCACATTGAGCGGTACCGCCTCGTCAACGGCGGGAGCGGCACTGACACTGAAGGATGTGAGCATCGGTGCGGGAACGACGCTCGATCTCGGATCCTCCAGTCATACGATCAGTGGAAACGTCACGGACAACGGCACTCTGAGCGCATCGTCGGCAAGCGCGACGTTCAGCGGGACGACTCAGAGCATTACCGGCAGCGCAACGACCATCAGCGTCAACAATGTGACGATCAATGCGACATCGACGCTCACTCCCGGCGGATCGATCACGACGCTCAACACTCCGGGAACTCTAACCATCAACGGCACCCTCTCCCCATCGACGGCGCAGACGATCAGTGGCGGAGCTCTGACCGGCAGCGGAACCGCGAAGACGCCTTCGTTGAACGGATTCCTCAATCAGTACACACACACAACTAGGACGCTGACGAACCTGACGGTCGATTACAACGGCACGTCGTCGCAAACGATCAACGCGGCGTCCTATGGGAAACTCAAGATCAGCGGCAGCCTCGGTGGAACGCTCGACGGCGACGCGAGCGTGTCCGGCATTTTGACGCTCGCCGGCGGCAACATCACGACCGGCTCCAATTCGCTCACACTTGGCGGAAGCGGGAGCGTGACGCGCACCACCGGGTTCATCATCGGCAACTTCGTCAAGACCTTCAACAGCCCGTCATCACTGAGCTTCGAGGTCGGTACATCCAGCGGCTATTCCCCGGTGACGGTCAACGCAACGGCGGGTGCCTTTCCGGCGACCTTCCTCGTGAAGGCCACACAGGGTTCGCATCCTAATGTGCCAGGTCCGGACGGACTGCGCCGCTACTGGACGACGAGTTCGACGCTGATCACCACTGCCGACCTCACGTTCAATTACCTCGATCCGACCGACATTGCCGGTACAGAAGCGAACTACTCCCTCGGCCGATGGACAGGCACGGCCTGGGTCTATCCAGCCTCGACACTCGATACGGTCAACAATCGTGTCACGACCAACAACGCGACTGCGTTTGGTGACTACGAGTTACACGCACGGGCAACGAAACTGATCATCACATCAGTCAACGGTGGATCCAGCGTGGAGGCAGGAACGCCGTTCTCAATCGTGGTCAAGTCGCTCGACGCGGACAACAATCCGACGAACGTCAAAGATGACACCGGTGTCTCCATCGATGTCTTCAGCGGGACGCAGGCCTCGCTCGGCGGCACGACGACTGGCATCATCACCGCGAATACCAACACGTTGACGATCAGCGGCCTGACGTACTCGACCGAGGAAACGGTCGTCCTCCGCGCCAGCTCCACGAGCGGTGACACGCTGACCGCGGGCAACAGTCCTTCATTCAATGTCGTCAAGTTCCTGGCCGATCACATCGTCATTACGTCGTCTGCAGGGGACCTTCCCTCCGCGACCTCGCGATCCATCACCGCCGAGATTCGCGATTCGAACGGGTTCGTGAAGACCACCGACAACACGACGATCATCACATTCGCGCAAACCGCAGGAACCGGATCTCTCACCGGTCTCGGATCGCAGCAGGTAACAGCCGGCGTCGCATCCGTTACGGTCACAGGCGTCGGCGCGGGTTTGGTGACCATTACCGCATCAGCGCCCAGCATCTCGTTCTCCGGCACATCGACATTCCAGGTCGTTGCGGGGGCGGCTCACCACATCACGTTTACCTCATCGACTGCCAACCTCACATCTGGCGCTTCGCGCTCTCTTACGGTGGAACTGCGCGACGTGAATCAGAACGTCCTAACGTCCGACAGCAGCACGGGCGTTTCGTTCGCACAAACTGCTGGAGCCGGCAGTGTGAGCGGTCTGTCCTCATCCACATTCTCCGGAGGCACCGCGTCGACGAACGCGACCGGCGTGGTTGCAGGCTCAGTGACCGTCACCGCGTCTTCGAATGGCGTGACCAGTGGCACGACGACGTTCAGCGTCGTGGTTGGTTCCGCGGATCATCTGACGTTTACTTCCTCGAATGCAGATCTGCAATCCGGCGCGACGAGAGCCCTCGTTGCCGAGATCCATGACGTCAATGAGAATGTGAGAACGGCTGATACGACTCTCGTCACATTCGCCCAGACGGGCGGCACCGGTTCGGTTTCGGGAACGAGCTCCGTCAACGCGGTCAACGGCATTGCGACACTCAACGTGACCGGTCTCAATCTAGGTTCCGTGACGATTACGGCGTCGGCGCCGGGAGTGCCCAACAATGGCACGAGCTCATTCAATGTCATCGTTGGTGCTGCCCATCACTTCACATTTACGTCATCGACTGCCGACCTCGAGTCGACGACTTCGCGTCCGCTGACCGCGGAGATCCGCGATGTCAATCAGCATGTGCTCACGGACGACAGCGCGACGTCCGTGACGTTCGCTCAGATCAGCGGCAGTGGCAGCGTCGACGGTCTGACGTCGACCACAGCCATCAATGGAATTGCTTCGCTGACGATCACAGGTTTCACAGCAGGCTCGGTGACGATCACCGCGCACGCGACTGGCGTGCCGAACGACGGGACGACGACGTTCAATGTCGTTGCGTCGCTGGCCGATCACTTCTCGTTCACCTCGTCGACCGCGGATCTGGACTTCAACGCGACACGACAATTGAGAGCAGAGATTCACGACCCGAACGATAACGTGGTCATCACCGACAGCTCTTCATCAGTGACATTTGCGAAGACTGCGGGGACGGGGACGGTGACAGGCCTCGGCGCGAGTACGGCGTCGGCCGGCGTGGCAACGATCACCATCACGGGTGGATCGACTCCCGGCTCGATCACGATCACCGCAAGCGCGACGACAGTTCCCGTCGACGGCGATACGACGTTCAATATCGTCAACAGCCCTCCACCGGTGAGCAGCACGCCGCCTTATCTCGTGAAGAACATCAACGCCTCAGGTGATTCGTCACCTTCATTCATCACGGCGATGACTGATGGGCGCGTCGTCTTCAGAGCGACGGAGCCTGTGGCCGGAAGCGAGCCGTGGATCTCGAACGGAACGCTGAGCGGGACCAGTCTGCTCAGCAACATCGAGCCCAGCACCGCCTCGTCGTCACCATCCAACTTCGCGACGGTGAATGGTCTGACGTTCTTCGTGGCCACCACTTCAGCCAACGGTACCGAGCTTTGGAAAACAGACGGTACGACCACATCGCTGGTGAAGGACATCAATGCGAGCGGCAGCTCGAATCCTTCCTCGCTGACTGGATCGAACAACACACTCTTCTTTGCCGCAAACAACGGCACGCTTGGCGTGGAGCTTTGGAGCAGCAACGGTCAGTTGGCAGGAACCGCTATCGTCCAGGACTCCAATCCGACGGGCTCGTCTTCGCCAGCCGAGCTTGCCGATGCCAACGGTACGTTGTTCTTCTCGGCCGACGACGGTAACTTCGGCCGCGAGCTGTGGAAGAGCGATGGTTCGTCCGGCGGTACGACGATGGTTGCGAACATCGCATCGGGTTCCGCATCGTCGTCTCCCCGCAACCTCAGCTACGCGAACGGGAAGCTCTATTTCACCGCTGATGGCACGAGCACGGATGAGCTCTGGACGAGCAACGGAACTGGTGGCGGCACGTTCCGCGTCTTCGATATCAATCCGAGCGGAGGCGACAGCGTCAGCGTCGTGTTGCCGGTCGGCAGCACAAATCTTTTCGCGGCCAACGACGGAACCAATGGACGCGAGTTGTGGAAGACCGATGGCACGACTGCGCAGCTGGTCCTTGATATCAATCCCGGCAGCGGCAGTGGTGTACCTGTGTTCACGAAGTCCAATGCCGTCGTCGCGGGCGGAATCCTTTATTTCGCAGCGGATGATGGAGTTCACGGGGTCGAGTTGTGGAAGTCCGACGGCACCGCCGGCGGCACAGCGATGGTGAAGGACATCTGTCCCAACGATTGCTCTTCGAATCCGACGTCACTCGTCGCATCGGGAGGCACAATCTACTTCCGCGCGACGAACCCGTACGTTGGTGACGAGCTGTGGGTGAGTGACGGTACGGCGGCGGGAACGAAGGTGACCTCTGATCTCGAGCCAGGCATCGTCGGCGCGGCGCCCGATTATGTGACGGCGGCCAGCAATCTCGTTTACTTCTCAGCCACGACCACTGCCGCGGGCAAGGAGCTTTACGCGGTCTGTACGACAGCGACGACACATCTCAGCGTCACGGGTCCGTCGACCGCCACCGTGGGCTCGAGCATTTCCGTGTCGGTGAGCCCGCTCGATGCCTCGAATGTTCTCGTGCCTTGCTACACGGGCATCGTTCATTTCTCGACGACAGGTTCGGCAACGCTGCCCGCGAACTACACATTCGTTGCAGGCGAGGGGGCGCATTCATTCAATGTGACGCCGACTGCCGCGGGCAGTCAGACCGTCACGGTGCAGGACACGGTGACCGGAACGATCGTCGGCACGATCACGTTCGTTGCGAAGATCGCGACGACCACGACGATCACCACCAACTCACCGAATCCTTCGTTCCCGGGGCAAAGCGTGCAGTTGATCGCAACAATCTCGCAATCGCCTGCCACCGGCACTGTCACATTCAAGGACGGGGCGACCACGCTGAATACAGCGCCGGTCAGCGGTGGAACCGCAACCCTCAACACGACGGCTCTTACGACGATCGGCAATCACACCATTACGGCCCTCTACAGTGGGGATGGAACGTACGAGTCGAGCACGTCAGCAGGCGTCACGCAGACCGTGTCGCTAGCGCAGCCCGTGATTTCGAGCGCGCAGGCAACGTCGACGAGCAGCATCTCGATCTCGTGGAATGCGATTTCCGGCGCCTCCGGCTACGACGTGTACCGCAGCGATCACAATTCCGCATACGCGTTGGTCGGACAGCCCTCGGGCACGTCCTTTACGGACAATTCGATCACGCTGCAGCCCGACACCACGTATCTCTACAAGGTGGCCGCCCGCGACAGTGCCTTCAACGACGGCCCGCAGAGTGCACTCGATCCGGCAACGACGATCATCTTTACTGATGATCCCGTGACCACGAGCACGAAGATCAAGGCGGTTCACATTACGCAGTTGCGTACCGCGGTCAATGCGATGCTCGTGGCCGCGGGGCAGCCGACTGTAACCTTCACCGATTCGTCGTTGACGGGAGTCAAGGTGAAGAAAGTGCACATCCAGGAGCTTCGGACGGGACTCACTCTCGCACATTCCACGCTTGGACTTTCGGCGATCTCCTATACGGATACGACGATCACCGTCGCCTCGACGAAGGTCAAGGCGGCTCATATCAACGAGCTTCGCAATGGTGTGAAGTAGCGATCGTTCCCCGCAGACAACGGGCAGCAGTGCTTCATAGCCTGCTGCCCGCTGTCTGCTGACTGCTGTCTGTCACGAGGTCCGCACTCCTTCACCGGATTGTTCCTTCCTCGCGACCCGCGCTCTCTACAATCAGATGATGGCGCGTGTGATCCTGCTGCTGTCCGCTTCGATGTCGCTATTTGCGCAGGGCTGGATGCAGTGGGGCGCAAACGCCCGGCACGAGAGCTCGGTCGAATCGGCAGGCCAGCGGCTCGATCGCATTGAAGCGGAGATCGTCATCGATCCGTTCGTAAACGATGAGATGGCGGATTCGGACGGCGATCTGCTCGCTCACTATCCAGTGCCGCTCGTCGATGGCGATGACATCTTTCTCCTGCTCAAGGGCGGTACCTATACGGACTACCTTCATCGCTCGACGATGTCGTGGAACATACGCGCGATCCACCGCAGTGGGCCGGCCTATAGCGAGCGTTGGGTCTATGCGAGCGACTGGAAGCCGGTTCCGACTCCAGGCGAAGGCGGGCCCGTGTGGGAGCCGGTGTTTCATCCTGCTCTGACGGCGACGGACGTTTGGATTCCGGGACTCGGGGGAACGATCGATCGCGTCAGTCGTGAGGACGGTCATCGCATCGCACGCTTCAATCCATTCGGCGTCACTCTCGACACGTCGATCTTTGTGACGGGACCTCCTGCGGTCGATGAGCAGGGCAACATCTACTACAACACCATTCGCCTCGACGCGAACGCGCCATGGACCTCGGATGCTTTGGGCGCGTGGCTCGTACGGATCGGGAACGATGGCACGATGACGAAGGCGTCGTTCAGCACAATCGTAACAGCCGCGCCGGCGGCGAATGCGCAATGCACGAATGCGTTCGCCTCATCGCAGCTCCCATGGCCGCCTTCGCCGAATGCAATCGCACCGGCGATCACGTGCGGTTCGCAGCGGCCCGGAATCAATGTTGCTCCCGCGGTCGCGCCGGACGGCACGGTCTACACGATCAGCCGCGCGCACTTCACAGATCGCTGGGGTTATCTCGTTGCAGTGCATTCCGATCTCATGCCGAAGTGGACGGCGTCGCTGCGCAATCGCTTTCATGATGGCTGCAATGTGACGATCCCTCCGAATGGGACACCGGGTGGTTGCCGCAGTGGAGCAGTGACCGGCGTGGATCCTGCGGACAATCTTCCTGGTTCGGGACGCGTCAGCGACAACGGAACTTCATCGCCCGTGGTGGGTCCGGATGGCCGCGTCTTTTATGGCTCGTACACGCGCTACAACTATTCACAGGGACATCTGATGGCGTTCGGTGCGTCGGGGAATTTCGAGAGCGCGTACGGATGGGGATGGGATCTGACTCCTGCAGTGTATCGGCACGATGGGACGTACTCGCTGCTGCTCAAGGAGAATCACTACAGTGCGCCACCGTACTGTTCGGATCGCGTTGCGAGTTGTCCGGCTGATCGCACGCTCAACACGCCGGGCGATCCGGAGCAATACTTCATCACGCAGTTGGGACCTTCATTGCAGCCTGAATGGAAGTTCAAGAATACCGAGACGCAAAGCTGCGCGCGCGTCGACTCCGAGATTCAATGCGTCGCCGATCATCCTTCCGGTTTCGAATGGTGTGTGAATGCAGTCGCCGTCGATGAGTGGGGCGTGGTCTATGTGAATGCCGAAGACGGGAACGTCTATGCGATCGAGCAGGGGGGGAGGCTGCGTCAGCGCCTTTTCCTGAATCTCGCACTCGGCGCCGCGTATACGCCACTGTCGATCGGTGGAGATGGGCGGATCTATACGCAAAATGCGGGGCACCTCTTCGTGATCGGGAACGAGCCGCGAGCAAGGCGGCGAACCTCCCGCCCGTGAAAAAGCAGACGAGCGTTTCGCATTTTTGGAGTAACATTTCGACTTCGCTTACTGGGCGGGTGGGTTAGCTCGGCGTCCAACTACAAATATCGAATGCGTGTTCTGCGGCCGAGGTCTGTCCGCGCGTCTCGTGGAATCACCTTGATCACATTGAGTTCGAAGGGTTGCCCAATGAATATCGTCAAGCAAAATGTCCGCCGTTTCTTCCTTCTCCTCGTCGCGATGTGTGTTCTCGTTGGAGGCGTCGCTTCCGCCAAGACGCGCAGACCTCGGAAACCCAAGCCCGCGCCAGCCACCGTGGAAATGGAATGTTGCCAGGCGAAGGACAAAGATGCCGATCGCCCGATTCGTGCCGGGTCGATCAAGCCCGAGCGGAAGGCTGCTGGCGTCGAGGGCAGCGATGACGACAAGAAGGTCGTACCTGCGCCCGGTCCGCGCTCGTTTGGACCGCCCGTCGAGTTGAAACTGACCAAGGCCAGTGGAAGCGGTAAGCGGATCGACCTTCGCAGGCTTCCGCATACGCCGCCGCCCGCGCACGAGCGAGTCGAGCTCGAGGGACCTGAGCCAGCGCCGGTCGCGATCGAGAATCCGACCGCGCCGCATTTCGAGACAGGCTTCCAGCCTCCAATCGTCTCGAACGCTCCAGCTCCGGCGCCAACCGCTGTGTACGAAGGCCTCGATCGTTTCAACTGGGGCGCCGGCAGCCCGCCGGATACGAACGGCGATGCCGGCACGACCTACTACGTCCAGACGGTGAACACGTCGATCGGCGTGTTCCGTAAGTCTGACGGTTTCCAGGAAGCCGCCTTCACCTTCAACACATTCATGTCGCAGGGGAACTTCGGGAACCTTTGCGATACGAACAACTTTGGCGATCCGGTCGTGTTGTATGACACGTTCGAAGATCGCTGGGTCATCACCGATTTCGCGTTCCTGACCGATATCAGTGGCAACGTGCTAGCGCCGGCGTACGAGTGTTTCGCCGTTTCGATGAATGGCAATCCACTCACGGGCGGCTGGAACTTCTATTCGACCCAGGTGACCGACAATCTCAACGACTATCCCAAGCTCGGCGTCTGGCCGGACGGCATCTACATGTCGGCGAACATGTTCTCGTTCGGCGCAGGATCATCGTTCAAAGGCGCGCGCGCCTGGGCGTTCAACAAAGCGCAGATGTACGCGGGAAGTCCGACGGTCAAGGTCGTGACCTTCGATATCCCTGGCGGGGACTTTGCCGTCATGCCCAGCAACGCGCGACTGCAAACCGGTACGCCGCCGCCGGGCCGGCCGAACTTGTTTGTCTCGACATGGCAGTTCCTGAACGCACTAACCGTTTACAAGTTCAAACCCGATTGGAACAACGTCCTGCTGTCGACGTTCACCGGTCCGGATGTTCCGCTTGCCGCGACGAGCTGGCCGAACGCGGCGGTTGCCAACGTTCCGCAGTCCGGAACGACGCAGCTGCTTGATGCCTTGCAAATCCGCGCGATGGTCCAGAATCAGTACACGAATTTCGGTGGAGTCGAATCCTTGTGGGTTCCGCACACTGTTCGTCGTGGAAACACGACGGGATTCGCGGCACCGCGCTGGTATCAAGTCGATGTCACCGGCGGCACCGTTGCTGCGAACCTTCCGCAGGCTACGACGTGGGATCCCGATGCCGCAAACGTCATGCATCGCTGGATGCCAAGCCTTGCGCTCGATCGTACGGGCAACATGCTGATGGGCTACAGCACATCCAACAGCTCGACGTTTCCATCGATCAAGTACGCCGGTCGAGTAGCGGCCGATCCGGTCAACACGTTCAGCCTTACTGAGCAGACGTTCTTCACTGGAACTGCTTCGCAACTCAGCTCCACTCGCTGGGGCGACTACAGCTCGATGACGCTTGACCCGGATGGTTGCACTTTCTGGTACACCACCGAGTACGCCACGGGTCTCGACAACACTACGGTCGATCCAACTTCCTTCAATAAGCGCTGGAAGACCAAGTTCGGATCAATACCTGCCCTGCCTGGGTGCGTCCCGGTCGGTGCGGGCGGCACGGTCAGTGGCACGGTCACTGTGAACCCGGGCGGCGCTCCGATCGCCGGCGCGACCGTGAATCTCAGCGCGCGATCCGCGACCACGGATGGATCCGGCAACTATTCATTCCCCGGCATTCCTGCCGGAACCTATCCAACCATTGGCGCCAGCAAGGGGGGCTTTGGTTCGGCGTCGGCTTCGAGCATCGCCGTAACTGACGGCGGCACGACGACACAGAACTTCTCACTCACAGCTGCTCCAGCCAGCGCGTGTCTCACCGACACGACGCAGTCGGACTTTTTGACTGCGAACGCGATCACGAACGTCGATCTCAACACCAGCCCTGGCGACGTGACGTTGTCGAACGCGCCGACGATCGATCAACAGAATACGGCTGGTACGACCACGGGCACCGGCTTCGCCACCACCAGTTGGGGTGGTCAGACCTTCATTCCAGCGGTAACGGGGCAGCTCGTCAAAACCGATGTTCAGCTCTTCTGCAGCGGTTGCACTGGCACGACTCCCAATCTCACGCTTTCGGTTCGCGCCACAAGTGCGGGTCTTCCGACAGGCGCGGATCTCGCCTCAGCGACGATCCCCGGGTTCTCGAGTGGTGCAGGCACCTACTATTCCGCGACGTTCGGCGCACCCGCGACGTTGACTTCGGGAACACAGTACGCCCTGATCCTTCGCCCGGTTGCCGCTCCTTCGGTTGGCGGCTACTTCTGGATTCGCGCCAGCCCCAGCAGCTACGCAAATGGGCAACGTGTCATTTCGACTGACAACGGTGTGACGTGGACAGCCGATTCGACCCGAGACTTCAACTTCAAGGCCTACATGCAGGTCGGTTACGCCGCATCGGGGAACCTGGTTTCCTCGGTAAAAGACGCCAATCCTGCGGGCGGCATTACGCCGATCTGGTCCACACTGTCGTGGAATGCCTCGACGCCCGCGAACACATCGCTGAAGTTCCAGGTCGCCGCCTCGAACAATTCGGGTGGCCCGTTCAACTTCGTGGGTCCGGACGGCACGGCGGGGACGTTCTTCACGACCTCACCCGCGTCGCTCGCGCAGTTCTACAACTTCCGTTACGTCGAATACAAAGCGTTCCTTGCAAGCACCAACAGCGCAGTCACGTCAACGCTCAACGACGCCACAATGTGCTTCAACGACGTCGACTGCAGCGGCGCACCGGCGATCACACCGTCCCCCGCGGCAGTCTGCGCGAACTCGACGGGCAACACTGCCAGTGGACCCGCGGGAATGAACTCCTACTCGTGGTCGATCACGAACGGCTCGATCACCGGCGGCGGTACATCGCAAACTGTGACCTACACAGCCGGCGCGTCCGGTACTGTGGGGTTGCTGCTCAACGTCGTGTTGCCGAACGGCTGCCATCAGTCGAATAGCACCAACGTCACGATCAATCCGATTCCGGCCACGCCCACTATCACGCCAACTGGCCCGACGACAGTTACCTATCCGAACACCGTCGCGCTGAATTCGAGCAGCGCCACCGGCAACCAGTGGTATCTGGGTGGCAACCCCATCGCGACTGCGACGAATCAGGCCTATACCGCAAGCGCCTCAGGCGACTACACCGTCATCGTTACTCAGAACAACTGCGTGAGCCCCACGTCGTCGATCACGACTGTCACAATCAACCCGGCCACGCCAGTCGTGACTGCTACGGGAGGCACCTTCAGTTACGACGGCACGCCGAAGGCAGGGAGTGGAAGCGCAACCGGCGGTGCTGGCGAAACGCTGACTGTGACCTTGACCTACACGGGAACAGGGTCCACGACATACGGTCCGTCCTCCACGGCTCCTACACTTGTGGGCACATATAATGTGACAGCTCACACTCCCGGCGATGCCAACAACACTTCAGGGGACTCGGCGCCGGCCGCACTTAGCATTACTCAGGCGAACCCGAACATCAGCGCAACCGGGGGAACGTTCACGTATGACGGCAACCCGAAGAGTGGAAGCGGCTCCGCGACTGGAGGCGGTGGTGAAGTTCTGCCGGTGACATTGACCTACAATGGCACCGGAGCGACGACCTACGGACCGACTGCTACTGCCCCAAGCCTTGCGGGCACATACACGGTCACAGCGCACACGCCAGGCGACGCCAACAATGCCGCCGCCGATTCATCACCGACAGCCCTGACGATCAACAAGTTCGACCCATTGATGGCCGCCCACGGCGGGACGTTCACTTACAACGGATTTCCCGAAGTAGGCACCGGGCAGGCAATCGGAGGCGCGGGCGAGAACCTGCCGGTCACGCTGACATACCAGGGGATCTCGGGAACTACCTGGGGACCTACCGCAACGGCACCGACGAACGTCGGTGTCTACCTCGTGACCGCGCACACCGTAGGCGACGCCAACAACAATGCGAAAGACTCGCTGCCGAATGCGCTGCGGATCAACAAGGCTTCGGCAACGGTTGTCGTAACCGGTTACTGCGTTTCCTTCGATGGTTCGGCACACACGGCCGCCTCATCGGCGACCGGAGTGATCGGCGAGTCCCTTGCCGCTGGTCTGGTCGTGACCGCCACCACCCATACCGCTGCCGGCACGTATTCAGGGGACGCCTGGACCTTCAGCGGCAGTCCGAACTACAACGATCAAAACGGCACAGTCAATGACAGCATTGTCGATGCGACCATCACCACTCCCTCGGTTTCGATCTCCGGGTCAACCGGCAACACTGCTTCCGTGCCCAGCGCCGGCGCTGGAGCAACGTACAACTGGGGCATTACCAACGGCACGATCACCGCGGGCACAGGCACATCGTCCATTACGTTTACTGCGGGCGCGGTCGGCACGCTCACTCTTAATGTGACCGTCACGAACTCTCTTGCGTGCGGTACTTCGAAATCCGCGAATGTCACCGTTGCGCCGGCTATTACGTTGACGTCCGTGACACCGTCCTCAGGTCCATACTTCGGTGTGCAGCCCGTGACAATCAATGGTTCAGGCTTCGTCACCGGTACAACCGTAACATTCGGCGGAGCTGCGGCGACTCAGGTCGTCGTCGTGAGCGGTTCACAGATCACGGCGAAAACACCCGCGCACTCGCCAGGTGCCGTCAATGTGACAGCGACCCTTCCGAACACTCAGTCGGCAACCCTAACCAACGGTTACACGTATCAGCCGCAGATCTTCGATCCGAATGGCGACAACGTCGTCGATCCATCGGACATCTTCTTCCTGGTCAACTACCTCTTCCTGGGCGGACCGGCTCCGCATGGAGCGGCGGGAATGCCGTCAGGT
>JACXTT010000055.1_pt1 | contig 161946 bp, 169 predicted proteins | sample 9270951 | NCBI WGS metagenome assembly JACXTT01 (sample SAMN15532306, study PRJNA645909) | rock metagenome | isolation source: weathered quartz diorite | place: Puerto Rico | collected 2017-06-21 | reverse complement strand
GCGATCGCCAAGCGCCTCAACGGCGTGATGATCGCCAACGCCGGCGGCACCACCCCGGCCTACTCGCTCGGCCCGCTGCAGGATCGCGGCAAGCTGTTCGCCGCCGAAGGTGATTCGGTGTACGAAGGCCAGCTGATCGGTATCCACGCCAAGGACAACGACCTCACCGTCAACGCCATCAAGCCCAAGCCGCTGACCAACATGCGCGCCTCGGGCAAGGACGATGCGATCCAGCTGACCCCGGCGACCAAGTTCTCGCTGGAGCAGGCCCTGGACTTCATCGACGACGACGAGCTGGTCGAAGTCACCCCGAAGGAAATCCGCATGCGCAAGAAGCACCTGACGGAAAACGATCGCAAGAAGGCTTCGCGCTCCGCGAACTGATCGTTCAAGCAAGCCAGCAAGAGCCGCCGCAAGGCGGCTCTTCTTTTTGAGTAACGTCATCGATCTCCTATAAGGTGACCGGGCTTTTCCGCCTGCCATCCCAGCCTCGTCCATGCGACTCAAGACCGTCCTGCCCACGATCTCGCTGTTGCTTGCCTCGCTCGCCGTGCATGCGGACGACGACAGGCTGTTCGTGCCGCAATGGCTGGGCGCGCAGTACACCTTCGTCGACCAGCACCAGTACTCGCTGCATTCGCCCTACCAGGGCGAGCTGAGCTTGCACCCACAGGGCGACACCGAGCGCTCCCACACCTTTGGTGCCTATTTCGGCGTGAACCTGCCGTTGCACCTGCAGTTCTACTTCGACGTGGAGATGTTCAAGGGCGAAGGCGTGTCTGGCGCCACCGGCCTGGGTGGCCTTACCAACGGCGACGTGATTCGCTCTGGCGCCGAGGGCCTTCCCAAGAAGCCTTACGTCGCCCGCCGCTACCTGCGCTGGTCGCTGCCACTGAGCGATGAAACCGACGATGTCGAGCGCGGCCAGGACCAGCTGCCGGGAAAGGACGCGACGCGACGCGTCGATGTAAAGATCGGCAAGATGGCCGCCAGTGACGATTTCGACAAGAACCGCTACGCGAACGGCACGCGCACGCAGTTCATGAACTGGTCGTTGTTCAACAACACCGCCTGGGACTTCGCCGCCGATACGCGCGGCTATACCGACGGCATCATGGTCGCCTGGATCAACCCCACCTGGGCGCTGCGCTACGGCATCTACCGGATGCCCTACCACGCCAACGGCCAGCAGTTGGTGTCGTCCCTGGGCGACTCCAACGGCCAGCAGGTCGAGCTCACCTGGCAGCCGCATGCCGAGGGATGGGCGCTGCGCGTGCTCGCGTTCCGCAATGACGCGCACATGGGCGACTATCGCGATGCCATCGCCACGGCGCTGGCCACCGAACAGAAGCCCGACATCGTGGCCGACGACGCGCCGGGCCGTCGCAAGTACGGCTTCGCCGTGAACGGCGAACTGCCCCTGGCCGACCAGGGCGAGACGGGCGTGTTCATGCGCGCCGGCTGGAACGATGGCCGCACGGAATCCTTCGTGTTCACCGAAGTCGACCGATCGCTGAGTGGCGGCTTCCAGCTGTCCGGTGCCCATTGGGGGCGATCGGAAGATCACCTTGCGGTGGCCGTGGCGATCGACGCCCTGTCATCCGCCCATCGTGACTATCTCGCGCTGGGCGGTAGTGGCTTCGTACTCGGCGACGGCGCACTGCACTACGCGCGCGAGCAGATCGTCGAGGCGTACTACAACTTCGTACCGTTCAAGCACCTCACCTTGAGCCCCGATTTCCAATACATCCGCAACCCGGGCTACAACCACGATCGCGGCCCGGCGCGCTTCGCGGGCTTGCGCGCGCACCTCGAACTGTAGGAGCGCACCCAGTGCGCGACCGCAGCGCCTCGGGCTTACCGCTTCGTGGGCTTATCGCGCACTGGGTGCGCTCCTACACATAGACGACGCTCTTGCGGACGGAGTGAACCGTGATGTGGGAGCGCATCCCATGCGCGACTGCCGCGCCTCGGGCTTGCCGCTTCATAGGCTTGTCGCGCACTGGGTGCGCTCCTGCAAGAGAGGGCTGGCTCGTCAGGATGGCAGCTGCGCCAGCTCCAACGCGGCGATGCGACGCTCCAGCCTCGGCCCGAGATAGCAATGCGAGCCGCACGGCATCAGTCCAGCCTGCGTGAAGGCGCGCAAATACCAGGACGGTGCACGGGCATGGAAGCCTTCCAGGTCCCCGTCCACGCCATCGCGACTGGTGAAGACTTCGAGGAAGGCGACGCCTTCCAGCATGTCGGCAATGCCGCCAAGCCCGGCGCGGATTTCGGCAGGCTTCAGGTAGTGCAGCACGTCGGTGCACACGACCAGGTCGAAGCGGTGGTCGAAACGCAGGTGTTCCAGCTGGCCGAAACGCGCCAGGCCGATATTGCGGCTGCGGCCGTAGCGCGCCACCGCGTATTCGCTGGCATCCAGGCCCTGGTAATGGATGTCCGGTCTCAGCGCGCGCAGAGGCGCCCGCCACACGCCCTCGCCACAGCCCACGTCGAGCACGCTGCGCACGGGTCGCCCCAGGTAGTACTCCGCCTGTGCCACCGCCATCGCCACCTTGCGCCGCAACTCGGCCGGCGAAGCCACCGAGTGGTCGGGATGGCGGTACCACTTGTCGAAATAGGCACGGTCGTAGACTTTGGACACGGGGCTCTCCTCAAAGCATGAATGGTAGCCCAGCGGGCATGATCACCTGTCCTGAACATGCCATCGGCGAGCATGGTGTTGCTGGACACTGGGAGCCGCCCACCATGCCCATGATCCGCATCCGCATCACCGGCAGCCGCGACGACGCGGATACCCTGCTGACGACGCTGCACGGCATCGATGGCATCGAGCACATCGAGGAGCTGGAAGAGTCGTCGACCTTCCTGCGCGACGATTCCAGTTCGAGCGAGCTGGTCGACGACAACGGCAGCGAGCTGTTCCTCATCGAAGTGCAGGCTGGCGACAACCTACACGCGGATGCCGTGCGCGCCGTCACCGAAGTGGAGGCGTCGATGCTGGGCGCCGTGGTGGAGTTCGTCGACGAATTCTGACGGCTGGGCGTCCTGCCGCCATCGGCCGGCGGTCCGGGCAAGGGCCCAATCTTGCGCCATCCTGTCTATCGCCCCGGGTCTCCCGGCGCGCATGAATCCCCGGCAAACAAAATCGCCCCGCATCGGTAGGCGGGACGCCGCGTGCTGCGTTCACACAGCCAGATCCACGCCGTCGCTTGCCCTCAATCCAGGAATCCCGACGCATGCGCGTACCCACCAGGCCGGTTCGCCTTACCCTCCGCCCGCTGCTGGCTGCCCTCGCGCTGGTGGTCGCGTTGGCCCCCACCGGCGCCATGGCACGCAGCGCCCGTCCGATGTCGCAGGACGATGTCGAGTGGCTACGCCGCGACGGCTTCGACCTGGACAGCGCGACGGTCGAGCGCTACCGCGAACTGGGGCGTTCCCGCTTCCTGGACGAACAGCTCAACGATCGCGGCAAGGATGCCTTGCCCCAGCCGATCGCCGCCCTGGTCGCCGGTTATGAAGCCGCCAGCACGCCCACCGAGCAGTTGCTGGCGAACCTGCGCGACGAGCAGGAGAAGATCAAGAACATGCCCGACGGCGACGACAAGGCCGCCGCCAAGAAAGCCCAGCAGGAATACGCCAACCAGTTGCTGCAGCAGGCGCAGCAGATCGAGATGCTGCATGCGCTCTATGGCCAGAACCAGCTGAAGGAACAGATGGTGTGGTTCTGGCTCAACCACTTCAGCATCTACGGCGCCAAGGGCCGCGTGCGCTGGGTGGCCGCCGACTACGTGCAGAACACCATCCGCCCGCATGCACTGGGCAAGTTCCGCGACCTGGTGATGGCCACGCTGCAGAGCCCGGCCATGATGGAGTTCCTGGACAACGCGCAGAACGCCAAGGACCACGTCAACGAAAACTATGCGCGCGAGCTGATGGAGCTGCACACGCTGGGCGTGGGTTCGGGCTATACGCAGCAGGACGTGCAGCAGCTTGCCCTGATCCTCACCGGCTCGGGCGTCGCGCCGCTGCGCGATCGCCCTGCCCTGCGCGAGCATCCGCGCCTTGCCGCCATGTTCGTGCGCAACGGCCTGTTCGAATTCAATCCCAAGCGGCACGACTACAGCGACAAGGTGCTGCTCGGCCAGAAAATCAAGGGTTCGGGTTTTGATGAAGTGACCAAGGCGGTGGACCTGATCACCCGCCAACCTGCCTGTGCCCAGTTCATCTCGCGCAAGCTCGCGGAATACTTCGTGGCCGACGAACCGCCGCCGGCCCTGGTGGCGAAGATGGCCCACACCTTCCAGCGCACCGACGGCGACATCGCCGAAGTGCTGCGCACCATGTTCGAGTCGAAGGAGCTGGCCGCCAGCTACGGCAAGAAGTTCAAGGACCCGATGCAGTTCGTGGTGTCCTCGGTGCGCGTCGCCTACGACGGCAAGCCCATCGCCAATGCCAAGCCGCTGATCAACTGGCTCAACCAGCTCGGCGAACCGGTATTCGGCCGGCTCACGCCCGATGGCTGGCCGCTGGACGGCAGCGGCTGGTCCAGCTCCGGCCAGATGGCCAAACGCTTCGAGATCGCCGGCGCCATCGGCACGGGCAACAATCGCCTGCTGACGCCCGAAGGCATGCCGCGTTCCGGCGGCGACTTCCCGATGCTGACCACGAAGCTCTACTACGAAACCTTCGATCCGAGGCTGAGCACACCGACGCGTGACGCGCTCGCCAAGGCCACCTCGCAGCAGGAATGGAACACCTTCCTGCTCTCCTCGCCCGACTTCAACTACCGCTGAGGTGTATCGATGAACCGACGCGACTTCCTGCGCGCGGCCGCTGCCACTGCCATGGCGGCCCCGGCGTTCTCGTTCTCCGGACGCCTGTTCGCGGCACCAGCCAGCAGCCCACGCTTCCTGCTGGTATTCCTGCGCGGCGGCTACGACTGCAACAACCTGCTGGTGCCTTACGGCAGCGACTTCTATTACGAATCGCGTCCCACGCTGGCGATCGCACGGCCGGATGCGAACAACCCCAACAGCGCGATCGCGCTCGACGGCCACTGGGGCCTCAACCCCGTGCTGCGCGATTCGATCTATCCGCTATGGCAGAAGCGCCAGGTGGCGTTCGTGCCGTTCGCCGGTACCGACGATCTTTCCCGCAGCCACTTCGAGACGCAGGACAACATCGAGTCGGGCCAGCCCGGCAGCCAGCGCAGCGACTATCGCTCGGGCTTCATGGCCCGCCTCTCCGGCCAGATGCGCAACGTGCCGCCGATCGCCTTCACCGATGCGCTGCCGCTCACCTTCCAGGGCGGCAACCATGACATTCCCAACATCTCGCTGCGCGGCAATACCAAACCGGTGTTCGACGAGCGCCAGGCCGGCATCCTCGCCGGCATGTACAAGGATACCAGCCTCGCCTCCGCGGCCGCGGACGGACTGGAACTGCGCCAGACCGTGTCCAAGGAACTGCAGGACGAGATGATGAAGGCCAACCGTGGCGCGCCCAACGCGAAGAACTTCGCGGCGGAAACGCAACGCATCGCCACCATGATGCGCGACCAGTACCGCCTGGGCTTTGTCGACGTCGGCGGCTGGGACACCCACGTCAACCAGGGCAGCACCACCGGCGGCCTTGCCAACAATCTCGCCAACCTCGGCAAGGGCCTGGCCGCCTATGCCGATGCGCTGGGCGACGACTGGAACAACACCGTGGTGGTGGTGGTGTCTGAGTTCGGCCGCACGTTCCGCGAGAACGGCAACAAGGGTACCGACCACGGGCATGGCACGGTGTACTGGGTGCTGGGCGGCCGCATCAACGGCGGACGCATCGCCGGCGAGCAGGTCGCCATCACAGCATCGAGCCTGCTGCAGAACCGCGATTACCCGGTGCTCACCAATTATCGCGACATGCTGGGTGGATTGCTGGGGCGCACCTGGGGACTGTCGGGCAGCCAGTTGCAGGCGGTGTTCCCCGGCGCACGGCCACGGGATCTGCAGCTGGCGTAGCGTCTCTCTCAACTGTAGGAGCGCACCCTGTGCGCGACCGCGGACCATGGAGCCACCGCTCCGTCGGCTTTTCGCGCACTGGGTGCGCTCCTACAAAACAAACTGCCGCATATCCACTTTGTGGGAGCGCACCCTGTGCGCGACCGCAGAACTTCAGGCTTGCCGCTTCGTAGGCTTGTCGCGCACAGGGTGCGCTCCCACAACAGGCTTCCGGGCTACGCGCCTGTGCGGCAGTAGCGCCCATCCATCACACGCTCCCAGCTCACGCCGCCATCGAACGAACTTTCCAGGCGCAGCGTGAAGGCATCCGCGCCTTCCGGCGCATAGACATGCCGCGTCTGCCCGCGCGATGAACTGCGCACGAAGGTAAGGCGCTGCCCGTCCCACAGGCCGGGTGCCGGATTGGCGGGCACGAAACCGTAGCTGTCGAACCAGTACAACGCGTACTGGTCGTGTTCGGGGCCTGCCACCAGGACGGCATGTGCCTGCAGGGCCGGCTTGCCATCGCGCTCCTCGCGATAGTCCTGCACCAACGCCCGCCCTCCCAGCTGCAAGCGGGACCGGAAGAAGCCCTTGGCCGGGCCGCCGGGTCCCCAACGGGTCGTTGCGATCTCCTCATCGCCGGTCCAATCACCGGCGAACGCGTCGAACATCGTCATGCCATAGCCTCCCGGGGCCAGGGTCGCTGCCTCAGTCGCCGTCGCGCGGCACCAGCATGACCTTGGCGATATGGCCGTGCATGATGCCCAGGCTGCGTGCCAGGTGCAGCGTGGCGAACAGCAGCACGATGCCGACCATGCACAGCACGGTCACGTCGATCCAACCCACTTCATGGAAGCCCAGGCCCCAGCTGATCAGCGGCTGGCCATCCACGAACAGCCCGCCGAAGCGGCTGCGATCGATGGCGAGGGCGAGCGGCGAGGCGATGAAGGCGACCGAAACGCTCAGCAACGTCACCGCCAGCGTGAAGTACACGATGCCCAGCGGCAGCATCAGCCACATGTAGCAGATCGTGGTCCAGGTATGCAGGTCGGTGAACATGCGGCCGATGCGCTTCATCAGCCCCATCGGCGGCGCCGGATACACCGGGCGACGCGGCATGCGCATGCCGAGCATGGTTTCCACGATGCGTCCTTCCATCAGCGACAGCACGCGCACGCTGCCGAAGAACAGCACGATGAACGGCAGGCCGATGATCAGGATCGACAGGCTGGCCGACAGCGAGATGCCGGTGACCGCCCAGGTGAAGTAGAAGATGCCGGTGGCCAGCGACAGCAGCATGTAGAACAAGGCCCCGTACGTGCGGGAGTCCGCGGCCACGCCGAAGAAACGACCCAGTGCGGAGCGGCGCTTCGGCGGCGGCGGCGGACGCAGCGCGCGCTGGATCTTGATCTCCTGGTCGCGATAGATGTCCGCCACTTCGTCGGGCGCGCCGTAGCTGCCCACCACGTGGGCCAGCATCTCCGCCTCGCTGCGCTGCGGATTCTCGGCCAGCTCGGCGCGGAGATGTTCCTCGGCGTCGTACAGTGCATCCTGGATCAGCGCCGGGTCAGCACCGCGCAGTGCATCGCGCAGCTGCTTGAGGTACTCGGCGATCGTGCGTGGTGCGTTCATTACACCCCTCCTTGCAAGACGGCATCGACGGAAGCGCGCGTGGCGTTCCAGGCCTCCACCCAGTCGCGCAACACCTCGCGCCCCGGCTTCGTAATGCGGTAATAGCGTCGCGGCGGCCCGCTCACGGAAGGCTCGACCTCGCTGTCGAGCAGCCCGGCGGCCTCCAGGTTGCGCAGCACGGGATAAAGCGCGCTCTGTTTCCCCGAGAGCACGCCCTCCCCCACTTCTTCCAGGCGCTTGGCGATCTGGTAGCCGTACATCGGCTGGCGCGATTGCCCGAGCACCGCCAGCAGCACCAGCGACACGGTGCCTGCCGACAGTTCCTTCTGGAATTTCTTCAGATGGCTGACATTGTCTTCCACAGCTCACCCGCACTGCTGGTTACCTTGGAGTAAACCATAGTGCGAAGTTAACAGTAGTGCATGGGCCTGAAGTCATGGCCTGCCGGTTGGCGGTCTGGCCGGGCCCGATCGTGGCGCCGGTACGGCCCGCCTCGCGTACGGCACGGGCCATGTCGATCCGGCGGCCGTTCGTTCGTCGTCATGTCAAACCGCGGGACCAACGAGCCCCCCTGTCGAAGCCCGTCGTCGATGCCATGACTTCCCGGCCGGCGCCGCGCCATCACCCCACCAGGAAACCCCGATGTCCGTCACCCTTACAGCCTTTGAACGGTCCCCCGATGGCGGCATGGGGTTGGCGCGCGACACGCGCGTTCGCTGGGCGCTGGAAGAAGCGGGCCAAGCCTACGAGGTTCGTCCCGTTTCCTTTTCCGCGATGAAGCAGCCCGCGCATCTGGCGATGCATCCGTTCGGCCAGATTCCGACGTATGAGGAAGCTGATCTCGTACTGTTCGAGTCGGGGGCGATCATCCTCCATATCGCCTCCCGCCATGCGGGACTGCTGCCGGAAGACGCCCACGCCCGGGCCCGGGCGGTCACATGGATGTTCGCCGCGCTCAACACCATCGAGCCGCCGATCCTCGAACTCATCACCGTCCGGTTTACCGAGGGCGACAAACCGTGGAGCAAGGAGCGACTGCCCCTGGTCGCGGATCGCATCCGCCATCGCCTGGGCCAGCTCTCCGCGCGGCTGGGTGATGCGGAATGGCTGGACGGCGCGTTCAGCGCGGGCGACCTGCTGATGGTGTCGGTGCTGCTGAGGACCCGGCCATCCGGCATCCTGGATGAGTTTCCCGGTCTGGCCGCCTATGTGGCCCGCGGCGAAGCGCGCCCCGCCTATCAGCGGGCGTTCGCTGCCCAATGGGCGTTCAACCACGCCGAGCCACTGGCCGGGTGAGACGGGCGACGCGTCGGTCACCGGATTGGTGAAGGTGTCCTTCGTCCGCACGGATGAAGACGCGCGGCCGCCTGGGTCATCCGCCCTCCGGGTTGAGGGTGCCCAGCCAGGCGACCAGGCAGAGGATCAGGACGGCCAGGCTCGCTTCGAAATACAGGCTGCGCGTCAGGGCCGAGACCGCGCTGCCGACCTCCTCGCCCTGCCGGGCCTTCTCCAGGGCGGGCGCGAGGCGAAAACGATTGACCGAGGCCAGCGCGAGCATGATGGCGAACAGGCCCAGCTTTACGAGCAGCAGCCGGCCATACAGGTTCTCGATCAATCCGGACCAGCTCGGGCCCACGATCAGCGCGTAGTTGATCGCCCCGCTGACCACCAGCACCGCCACGATCAACGTGCCCATGCGGGCAAACCCAGTCGCGGCCCCTGAAAGCAGGGCAACCGCATCGCGCCCCGCGTCGCGCGATGCGGACCTGGCGATCAGCACGAAAGTCCCCAGCGCCCCCACCCACGCCCCCGCCACCATCAGGTGGGCTACATCGGCACCGAGATGGAGCAAGCCGGCGGCGCCATCATTCATCGCGCCATGGCCCGCCCAGGCCAGCGTGGCCAGTGCGACTGCGCCCAGCAGCGAAAGCGCGGCTGCACGGGTGCGCGGCGTGATGCCCGCGGCCATGCCAAGCCACAGCGAAACCAGCAGGAGGATGACGCGCAGGTCCCATGTCATGCCCACCGCGGTCTGGGTGAGCAGCGTCCGTACCACGGCCCACACGGCGCCCGGGTCGCCGTCGGCACTCATCGCGCGTGCCATGGCCCACAGGGCCGTCGCCGATGCCAGCAGGCTGACTAGCGTGGCCGCCCCAGCCACGCGCAGGGCCCGGCGCGCGACCGGCGAGGCCACCGCCTGGCCGCCCAAGACCTGCAGGACGAACACCGGCACGCCAAAGGCCAGCATCAGGCCGAGATAGAGCGCGAGGCGACTGAGCACCAGCAGGCCATCGAACATCGGCGGATCACTTCACGCGGAAACTGAAGGAGCCTTTCACGGCATGCGTATCGCTGGATACCGCGTGCCAGTCCACGCGGTACATCCCCGGGCCGAGTGGTCGGGCCGGGGTCATCACCAGGGATTTGGCGTCCGCCGATGCCGCGGTCTTCACCTCGATCTTCACGGCCCCCGCCGTGTCGCCAGGCTTCGGTGTCATGGTCAGCTCCGCGCCCGAAAGCTGCGTCATCAGTTTCTCGGAGAACGCGACTTCGATCGTCGCCGGAGCGCTGACCTCGGCGTGATCGGCCGGCGTGGTGGCAACGACCTTGGGGTGGGCAAACACGGCGCCGCTGACAAGGCAGGCGGCGGCAGCGACGAGGCGAAGCGTGAAGGAACGCAGGTGCGGCATGGCGGGATCCTTTAGGGATGAGGCGAACTGGCGGAGGCGTCCCTTCATGATGCGGGCAACGCGGCATTCGAGCCAGGGACGGACACCCACGCTTGTCCGCCGTTCGATGACGGGAACCTGCGCTTGCAGCGCATGATCGTCGGCGGACCCGGGATGCGTGTCAGGCCAGAAGGAACGCCGCATGCCTCGAGCCTGCCGACATCCCTGGCTCGCCTGCACGCGGCGCTTCCGCAAGGATCGCCGTGACACAACGGCAGCAACCGCCGACGGTGGCCCGTGCACCTGGCCCGTGCCAAGCGCATCTGCCGTGGCCGTTGCACCGGTCAAGGAGCACCCGCGGCCGTGCCGGCGCATCCTCCGATGTGCCGCCGGTCGACCGACGAAGTCACTGCGGGTGGCTCAGGGCTTGCTGAAGGCCAGATGCAAGGTGATCTGATCACCCGCCTTCAGATTCGCCACGCTGGCAGGCGGGAAATGAACCTTCAGGGCCATGCCGCCGGCGGAGACATCCACCACGCCGGTCTTGGTATCCACGGCGGACACCGTGGCCGGCATCGCGTGCATGCCCTGCATATTGGGATGCATGCCTTTCATGCCTTCCATGCCCTGCTGACCATGCATGGCCCCCGCCGCGTCCTGCTTGGGTGGGGCATCCTGGGCCGCCATGGCGCCTGCAGATGCCAGAACCAGCGCCAAGGCCAAGCCGATCCGCCTCGGCCCCCGGAAGTCGCTGTGACTAACCATGATGTTCTCCCGTGTCCGTCTCGCCGATACCGGCGCAGAGAGGGTGCGCCGACCGATGTGTAGGACGATTGAATATGGTGGTATGGAAGCCTTAGCTGCCATCGCGACGCCGGGCCTTGCCGCGCTGGCCTCCCCGAGCACGACGGCGGGCGCAAGCGATCAGTGCGTCGACAGGTACGCGCTCAACTGCTGGATGTCGTCATCGCCCAGCGTGCCGGCAACGCCTTGCATGATCCGGGCGTTCGAACTGTCGCTTCGCGTGCCTGCCCGGAAATCATTCAAGGCCTTGGTGACATAGACGACCGACTGTCCATGCAAGCGCGGGAACGTTGCCCAGGGCGGCTGGGGCTTGGCGCCTGCCTCGACCCGCATGCCCGTGGCGTCGCCGCCATGGCAGCCCTGGCAGGGCGGGATGCCACGCGCGGGATCGCCTCCCAGGTACAAGCGCGCTCCCGCGGACTGCGCTTCGTTCGATCCGGGCGGTTTGGCTGGCAGCGACGCGTAATAGCTGGCCAGGTCCCGCATGTCGGCATCACTGAGGTTGGCCGCCTGCCCGCTCATGATCGGATCGACGCGCTGGCCGCCCTTGAACTGCTTCAACTGCAGGTACAGGTATGTCGCGGACTGGCCGGCCAGGTTCGGGAAGTTCGGCGCGACCGCCACGCCCTTGGGACCGTGGCAAGCGGCGCACACCGTGGCCTTGCCTTCGCCATCGTGCGCGCTGCCCTCGGTGGGCGACTGCCTGCGTACGTCGAGGAAGGGGGCGGGCCGGGTCGTGGTGCTGGCCGCCGTGGCCGGCGCCTCGGTCGCGGCATGCAGGGCCTGCACCCAGGTGACGCTGATGGTCGCCAGCGCGACCCAAGCGAGCATTCTCAGCGAAGGCATGCCACGCCTCCTCATAGCTGCAGCGTGACGAAGGCGCCCAGCACGGCTGCGTGCCAGCGCGTCTGTGGACCGAGATCGGTGTAGACACGATTGCCTATCACCAGGTCGCCGGGCGCATCGAATCCGGTGTAATGCCAGTCCGCGAATCGCCCATAGCCATATTGCCCGTAAAGTCGCAGCCCAACCCGGGGCGTCAACGCCAGGTTGAGGTTGGCCGTGAGTGTCTGCAGCCGATAGATGTTCGCGGGAAAACTGTTGCCGATGGACGCCGTGGTCAGGATGGCCAGGTAGCCCGGCGTGATGGCTCCCGTGCTGGCATAGTCGTAACCGTTCACGCCGCGCGAATAGGTGTAGTTGTAGCCGACGTCCAGCTTCACCCTGGGCGTGAAGACATGACTGATGGTCGCGCCCACGTTGGCGTCCTTTTCGGTGTCGGTGGCCGTCCAGAAATTCGCGTACGGGTACATCGGGCCGCCGAACTGCGTGTTCGCCTGCGCCGGCGACTGGTCCACCAGCGACTCGTTGTCCGCCACGTTGCCCTGCTTGATCCGCGAGGATTCCATGCTCAGGTAACCGTTGAACGTGGTGGCCGGGGAAGGCATCCAGTCGAACGACACGTCGGCACCGGTGGTGCTGGCTGTCTGGCGACCGATCTGGGCCCCGTAGCGGTTGCGGTTGCCGTAGAAGGTCGTGGTCAGGGTCGCGCTATGTCCCAGTGGCGTCGTGATGATCGCCTTGAGCTTGCTCGCCTCGAGGTCGCTCATGTCGTACTTGTACATCTGGCTTACCGTGTAGGCGAGGATGCCCAGCTCATCCTGCACGTACCCCGGAAGCGACGGCGAATACCAGGGCATGTACGGGAAATAGTTGTACGGACTGCCGGTGCGCTTCTGGTACTCGTAGCTGAAGCGCAGCGTGCTCTCGCCCAGCGCATGCGAGTCCCAGGTCAGTTTCAGGTGCTGGTCGTTGATGTAGCTGCGTTCGCGTTGCTGGGGCGTCTGCCGGTCAAACGTGTAGGTAAGCCCCAGCGAATTGCGGCTGTTGACCTGATAGGTGCCACCCAGCTCGCCCTGGCGGTCGTTGTAGCTGTAGGGGATGTTGGCGAACTGCGTGAAGAACGACTGGTAAAGCGGATTGCCGGCCTGGAACAATCCGGCTTCCAGGTTGCCCACGACGAGTGTCTGCGAGCCGTTCTCGTGGAGAAACCCGTACTGCCCGGTCAAGGGGTTGTACATCGTGTAGCGAGTCATGTTGTTCTCGCCGTACCACCTGAAATTGACGTACGCGTTCAAGTCCGCCAGCGGACGGAAGCTCGCGCGCAGGTTCACCAGTCCGGTGTCGATGCGGGCGTTGGCCTGCTGCTGTGACAGCGCCGCGGTCGTGTTCCAGTTGCTGCAGGCGATGCCGGTGGTGCCGATGAATTGCCCGCTGGGACAGAACGCCGGATCGAGCGGAGACTGCAGCGCATCGTTCTGCCGCATGCTCCCGTAGGCGGCCGTGGCGGAGAACTCGCCGCGCCAGAACGAGAGCGGGTGCGATCCCTCCAGGCGCACGTTGTAGTAGTTGTTGTCCGGCTCCAGGGAAAAGGTGCCGCCGGTGATGACCGACGCCGCCCCGGGCAGCGGGGCGAACGGAGCGGCGAAGCTGAGCGAATCCTTGTGATCGCGGAAGAACGAGGCGGCCAGGGTGAAGTTGAATCGCCAGCCGGCCGCTCCCGCCTTGTTGCGCATCCCGATGTTGATGTCGGTCGTGGTGAAATCGACGGGGCGCACGGTTTCATTCTGCCCGCCGCCCGTCCCCTGCACGCCCGGTGTCCCGATGCCCCCGGGTCCCGGTGCGGTGAAGTAATAACTGAAGAACATCGACCCGCCCCAGTCGCGCTGGCCGTGGCGGTTTTCATTGGTCACGCCGGCATAACCGATCCAGTCCTTGCCCAGCATGCCCTCCCAGCTCACCCCTTCGCTCTCCCGCGTCACCTGCAGCGTGCGGCGGGCGCGACCGGCCTCCACGGCGGCCACCTGCGCCTGGCTGCTGGCACCGGGCGCAACGCCCGGGGGCAAGGTCAACTGGGTGGACCCCACGCCATTCCACAATGGATAGGCATCGGTACTGAGCACATGCGGAATGTCACGGAAGAACGCTTCGACGCGGTAGCTTCCGTAGGTGCCCATCCGCAGCCGGTAATACTGGTTGTCCTCGTTGATGCGACTGCCGCGGAACTCGACGTACTGGCCGGTCTTGCGATTGAGCGCATGGAAGGCAAGCATGCCCAGCGCACCGGCGTTCTTCCAGGCCGAGTACTGCTGGAAGAATTCCGCGTGCTGGTCGCCGCTGGTATGCAGGTAGCCGAACTGCAGCAGCCAGTGGTAGGTCCAGTCGACCTGCCCCATCGGCGCGTTCGCCGGCGCCAGGGTCGGATAGGGATACAGGGAACCCGTGGGCGTACGCAGCTGATCGGGATGCAGGTACGACATGCCCATGGGATCCGGCGTCAGGAACGCTGCCCATCCCGTCGGATCCAGGGTATTGCCGAACTGCGTGTTGCCTACCCGCTGGGTGTCGCTGGGATCGAACTGCGCCGCCGACACGCCGGGAAGCACCAGCGCGGATGCGGTCGCGCACCACACCAGTCCCGTAGCCAGGGGATGTTGTTTTTGCATCGCTGCCTCCTCGCCCGGTGGGTCGCTACTGATGGAACATGGACCCACTGGGGCTGTTGGAGCCGTGGATGTTCGTGTGACAGGTCACGCAGGCTCGCCCCATCAGTCGTTCGTCGGGCGTCAGTCCGTTGCGCATGCTTTGCCGGGTCTGCAGGTCATTGGGATGCCGGTTCATCGTGTGGCATTGCTGGCACAGCATCGGCAACGGCAGCACCAACAGGGTCTGCTGGTTCGATCCATGCGGATCGTGGCAATTCAGGCAGTTCTCGCGTACCGGCGCGTGCTCGAAGATGAAGGGGCCGCGCTTCTCGGCATGACAGCCGTAGCAGGTCTCGTTCACCGTATCGGTCTTCAGCAACGGCTTGGTGATGGAGCCATGGGGATTGTGGCAATCGGTGCATGCCATCTGTCCTTCGGGCAGCGGCATGTGCGAGCGTCGGTTGAACTTGACCAGGATGTCCTGGTGGCAGCTGGCGCAAACCTGGTTGATGGATGACTTCGCCAGCGCGCCTTCCGGCGAATTGCGCACCATCGGATTGTGGCAGTCGGTACACGACAGTCCGCGCGCCTCATGCACGGACCCCAGCCAGTGTTGCCGCGCGCCACCGGCATGGCAGCCGAGGCACACTCCCGCCTGCGTTTCCGGCGTGCTCGCGCTGCCATGCGTAAAGGCGATGATCAAGCCCTTGGCGGTGGGGTTCCTGGCATGCTCGGAACCAGGGCCGTGGCAAGCCTCGCACGCGGCCTGCGGCCCGGTGTTCGCCGCGCCCACCTGGAACGACTGCACGTGCATGGCGTGCGAAGCGTGCAGGTCCTCCAGCGCATGGCAGGCATTGCAGGTCTTCGCACCGATCGCCTGGGCGTTGGGCGCCGCTGGATTGTCGGGGATACGCGCGGCGTCGAAGGGCGTGGCCGGGCCCGTGCTCATCGCGGCCGGGGAGGATGACGCCGTCCTCGGCGTCTGCATTCCCGCGCCCATGTCGGTCGGGGGAAGCATGCGATCGATGTCGCTCTGCGTGAGCTTCGCGTCGTCCCCGCTCTTCGGCGGCGCCTGCTGGGCGAGCACGGAAGCGTCCATGGCCAGGCATGCGACCACGATGAACAGGTGTGTCCATACCACCACGAGCGATTCCCGCAACGTACGCATAGTGCTCTCATGTCATCGTCCGGCTGTGCTTGGAGCCATGCCGGCCATGGATCGTCTGGCGCCCCGGCGCCGGACAGGGTGGCAAGAGCTGGTGCGGAACTCCTGCGCCTGAAACCTGGCTACTTCCTGGTGCTATGGGACATGCACCAGCCGTTCGCGCTCACCGACTTCCCTGGAAACAGCTGGCAGGGCCCATAACCCGTGGGCCCGCCGGAATAGAACTGGCAGTTGGCGCATGCATCACCGGCCTTGTGCTTCGGATCCGCCGCGGAAGCGGCGTTCTCCACGTAACCGAGCGCCTTGGCCGTGGCGTCGGACATGTCGAGATGCGGCAACTCGGCGGCACGCAGGAGGTCCGGCGCAAGCGCCGCCATCGATGTGGCAGCACCGCCGATGGCGACCAGTTTCAGGAATCGACGACGAGCGGCCAAAACGGTTTCTGCCGATGCAGGCATGCGCACCTCCTCCTTCCCTTGTTTGGTTCACGACCCACGGCCGTCTCCACCCCGGCGCTCGATGCCGAAATCCGGGAAGACGGCACCCCTCCCTCCGGCGCAATCGCTCCATCGAGGGGGCAGACACCCGTGTATGTGCCGTTCGCACCAGGATTGGTTTAAAGGCGGAGGCATGGGCCCTCCCCGGGGCCACGCCCGTCGGACCGGCCATGGCACGATGCAGCGCATCAATCAACATAGTTGTTGACAATCAACCTATATGTTGATATTAAACAGCCATGGTGAATATCCGTCCGCCGCTGCAAGCCGTTACCGACACCGGGTTTGATCCCGAACTGGCGCAATCGCGCCTGGACCAGGTGTTCTTCGCGCTGTCCGACCCCATTCGCCGGCAGATCCTGGAGCAGCTCGATGGCCAGGCCCTGCTGGTATCCGAGATCGCGGCCGCGTTCGAGGTGTCGCTGCAGGCGGTATCCCGCCATATCCAGGTGCTGGTGCGGGCCGGGCTGATCCAGCAGGAGCGCACCGGACGCATCAGTCGCTGCAGCCTCGATGCCGGCCCCCTGCTCGACGCCGCCGTCTGGATGAATCGCTACAGCAAGTACTGGCAGCAGCAGTTCGACCTGCTCGCCGTCACGCTTGCGGACATCGACGAGCGCCGTGCCGCCTCGCCAAAACCCGCACCGACTCTCAAGCAAGCGAAGAAACGCACACCACGCAAGCAATGACCGGCGCTGTGCGCGGTCCGCACGGATCCGGCGCCGGCCTCCCCACCCCATTGGAGGTTGTCATGGCCATGCATCAGATCGTGAACCACGAAGACTGGCTCGAGACGCGCAAGCGCTTTCTGCTCAAGGAGAAGGAATTCACCCGCCTTCGCGACGAATTGAGCCGCGAGCGTCGCGAACTGCCCTGGGAACGCATCGAGAAGGATTATGTGTTCGAGGGCGAGCACGGCAAGGAAACGCTGGCCGATCTTTTCGGCAGGCACAGCCAGCTCATCGTCTACCATTTCATGTACGCGCCGGAATGGGAGATCGGCTGCCGCAGCTGCTCGTTCTGGGCGGACAACTTCAACGGCATCATCCCGCACCTCAACCAGCGCGACGTGTCGATGGTGGCCATCTCGCGCGGCCCGCTGCACAAGCTGCAGGAGCAGGCCCGAAAGTTCGGCTGGACCTTCAAATGGGTGTCCTCCGCCGGCAGCGATTTCAATTTCGACTACGGCGTGTCCTTCCCGCCCCTGTCGCCCGAACACGACGGCGCGCCCTACAACTACGGGTCGATGACGGTCAAAGGGCCGGAGATGCCCGGCGTCAGCGCCTTCATCAGGCAGGGCGACGCCATCTTCCACACCTACTCCACCTATGGCCGTGGCGTGGACATGTTCAACACCGCCTACCACTACCTCGATATCGCGCCCAAGGGACGCGACGAGGACGACCTGCCCTATCCGATGGCGTGGCTGAAGCATCGCATCGCCTACGAAAGCTGACCTGCCCTGGGGACATCACCATGAAATATGCAGACGTCAACGGAAAGCTCGCCGACTACCGACGGCAGATCTCCGACATCCGCGAAAGGATGCGCGAGACGCTCGCGACCGTCGAACCGGAGGAAGTGAAGGATTACGAGTTCACCACCTTCGATGGCAGCGTGCGCCTTTCGGAACTGTTCGGCGAGCATGAAGACCTCATCCTGATCCACAACATGGGCGCCGCCTGTTCCTACTGCACGCTCTGGGCGGACGGCTACAACGGCATCCACCAGCACGTCGTCTCGCGCGCCGGCTTCGTCGTCACCAGCCCCGACCGGCCGGGTGTGCAGAAGAAGTTTGCCGAAAGCCGCGGCTGGAAATTTCCCATCGTGAGCCACGAAGGCACCCGCTTCGCCGCCGACATGGGCTATGTCTCCAACAGCGGCGGGTGGTTGCCCGGCGTGTCCGTCTTCCGCCGCGAAGGCGACTCCATCAGGCGCGTGTCCGACACCGGCTTCAGTCCCGGCGACGACTTCTGTTCGCTCTGGCATTTCTTCGACATGCTTCCCGGCGGCGTGGGCGACTGGCCGCATGTCGCGAAGAAGCCATCCTGCTGCTCCGACCACTGAGGAGGACGCGCCATGTGTCCCGCATGCATTGGAACCCTGCTGCTCGTCCTCGGTGGTGCCGGTTCGGCGGGCGGCATCACCGCCGTGTCGCTGCGAACGTTCGGACGCAAGAAGAAGCCCACCGCTGGTGGTGAAAACCAGGCGCCATTACGAGGCAACGGCACGCGCGGCATCCCCGCCATCCGCGTGGATACGCGTTCGACCGGAAGCTGAGCCTCAAGCTCAGGTCGAGGCCAGCCGGCGGATCGCTTGCGGCGGCTGGCCGAACGCACGCACGAAGGCGCGGCGCATGCGCTCACGGTCGGCAAAGCCGGTCTCCCTCGCCACCACTTCGACGGGATGGCGGCTCTGCTCCATCATCAGGCGGGCCGCCTCCACGCGCAGATGCTCGATGGCCTTGGCAGGCGACTGCCCGGTTTCGGCGCGGAAGCTGCGGCTGAACTGGCGCGGGCTGAGATTCACCACGGCCGCAAGTGCCTCGACGGACAGTTCGGCCTGCAGGTGGCTTCTTGCGTAGTTGAGCGCGCTCTGGATGCGGTCGGACTTGGGCTCCAGCTCCAGCAGCGCGGAAAACTGCGACTGCCCGCCGGCGCGGCGGTGGTACACCACCAGCTGCTGCGCGACGCGGCGCGCCACGTCCGCGCCATGGTCCTTCTCCACCATGGCGAGCGCGAGATCGATGCCTGCGCTCATGCCGGCCGACGTCCAGATGTCGCCATCGATGATGAAGATGCGGTCGTCCTCCACCGTCACCGGCGGAAAGCGCTGCTGGAGATCACGCGCCAGCATCCAATGCGTGGTCGCACGACGTCCGTCGAGCAAACCCGCTTCGGCGAGGATGAAGGCGCCCGTGCAGATGGCGGCGACACGGCGGGTGCTCCTGGCCGAACGACGCACGAAGGCGATGAGCCCGGGGGTTGCCTCGGGAATGCCGGTCCCGCCGCACACCAGCAAGGTATCGAAGCGCTTACGCCCGAACGCCTCGGTCTGCATGCCCATGCCCAGCGAACTGTCGACCAGGCCGCCCCGTTCCGACACATGGCTGATGCGGTAAGCCGCCTGCTCCAGCGTGATGTTGGCGAACTCGAACACCGAGGCGGCCGCCAGGCTCATGAGCTGGACGCCGGGAAAGACCACGAAACCTATGCGCTGCATGGCAGCCTCCGGAGCGATGTCCCGAAAAGTGGCATATTGGACATTTAAGCCAATTTGCGCCCGGCGTACAACAGTCGCCACGAAAGCCGGCATGCCGCCGGCTGCCTGGAACCTCGATCATGAACACCCAGCACCAGGGCACCGCCCTCATCACCGGCGCTTCCTCGGGCATTGGCGCGATCTATGCCGACCGCCTGGCCCATCGCGGCTACGACCTGATCCTGGTCGCCCGCAATCGCGATCGCCTCACGCAACTGGCGAAGCGCCTCACCGACGCCACCGGCCGTTCGGTGCAAGTGTTTCCTGCTGACCTGAACAACAAGGCCGAGCTCGCCCGGGTCGAAGACCTGCTGCGCAAGGACCACAGCATCACCACGCTGGTGAACAACGCCGGCTTCGGCGCGCACGCTCCGCTGCTCGACTCGGACATCGACAAGATGGACGAGATGATCTCGCTCAACATCGGTGCCCTGACCCGCCTCACCCACGCGGCGGCGCCGGGTTTCGTGGCACGCGGCGGCGGCACCATCATCAATATCGCGTCGATCGTGGCGATTGCGCCGGAGCTGCTCAACGGCGTGTACGGCGGCAGCAAGGCCTTCGTGCTGGCCTTCAGCCAGTCGCTGCATCACGAGCTCTCGGGCAAGGGCGTGCGCGTGCAGGCCGTGCTGCCTGGCGCCACGGCGACCGAGTTCTGGGACGTGGCCGGCCTGCCGATCGAACACCTGCCGACCCAGATCGTGATGAGCGCCGAGGACATGGTGGATGCCTCGCTGGCCGGCCTCGATCAGGGCGAACTCGTCACCATTCCCGCACTGCCGGAGCTGGACGACTGGACGGCCTTCGAAGGCGCGCGCCAGCAGCTCGCGCCGAACCTCTCGCGTGCGCAGCCGGCGGCGCGTTACGGCGTCGCCGGGAAACGTGCCGCCTGAGCCGCGACCGGTGGGCATGATGGCGCGCTCCCCACGGGAGCGCGCCATCGACTTCAGGGCAGCGACACCGAGGCGGTGAGGCCACCGCCATCACGACGGCCCAGCTGCAGCCGTCCGCCGATCGCGCTGGTCAGCTGGGCGGCGATCGCCAGCCCCAGTCCCGACCCGCCCGTATCGCGGTTGCGCGAGGCTTCGAGTCGATAGAACGGCTGCAGCACGCGCTCGAGTTCCTCCTCGGGAATGCCGGGACCACGATCGGACACGGTGATGCACAATGCCCCCTGCGGGTCGCTCTGCACACCGATCTCGGCCGACCCGCCGTACTTGATGGCGTTGTCCACCAGGTTGCCCAGCACGCGCCGCAGCGCCTGCGCGCGCACCGTGGGCGTGCCATCGATGGGGCCGGACAGCGACACCGGCTGGCCCACGTCCTGGTAGTCGAACGCGAGGCTCTCCAGGAACGAGCCCAGGTTGATGCGCACGGGCTTCTCGCTGCCGCCATGGGCGCTGCGGGCGTAGGCCAGGCCTTCGCGCACGAGGTGCTCCAGCTCGCGCAGGTCGTCGAGCAGCTTGCGCTGCTCGGGCGATTCGTCCAGCGCCTCCACGTGCAGGCGCATGCGCGTGATCGGCGTCTGCAGGTCGTGCGAGATGGACGCCAGGATGTGCAGGCGCTCCTTCAGGTGCTGGGCGATGCGGTCCTGCATGGTGTTGAACGCACGGGCTGCGCGCGCCACTTCGGTCGGGCCCTCCTGCGACATGCGCGGACCGTCGGCCGTCGGCTTCATCGCGTCGGCGGCGTCGGCCAACGTGGCTAGCGGCCGCGTCGCCAGGCGCACGGCGAACCAGGTGCACGCCAGCAACAGGATCACCTGGAGCACGAACACGAAGGGCAGCCAGGAGGCCACGGGCTTCATGTGCGGCGTGATCTCCAGGGTCAGCGCCGCGCCGTCGTGCAGGGTGAAGTGCACCTGGTAGCGCTCCGGGGACATGTCGATGGTGTTGCCGTACACGTGGTACGCGGGCCCGACTTCGCGGGCGATCATGTCGACGGCGCCGCGCGAGCGGGCCGTGGACAGCGAGTGCCCCGGTTCGCCCGCGCCCAGGATGTAGAAGTAGTTGTCGCGTTGCAGCCGCTCGAGCCAGCGCGGGCGTTCGTCCGCCGGCAACCGGTCGAGCACGGCGACCGACGTACCGACGTCGTGCTCCAGGGTATTGAACATCACCGCCGTGGCGCTCTGCATGCGTTCGGCGTACAGCAGCGCGAACGACAGGCCCTGCGCCAGCATCAGCCCCGCGAAGATGATCAGGTACAGCCGCGCCGCCATGCTGGGCGGCAGCCAGCGACGCCGGGGCGAGGCCTCTGCGCTCATGCGTCGCCCCCGTGCACGGTCACCGGCATGCTGAACACATAGCCTTCGCTGCGCACGGTCTTGATGTAGGCCGGCTCGCGCGCGTCGTCCAGCAGGCGCTGGCGCAGGCGGCTCACCATCAGGTCGATGGAACGGTCGAACAGCTCGGCGTCGCGTCCCTGCGTGAGGTTGAGCAGCTGGTCGCGCGACAGCACGCGCTGGGGGTGGTCCAGGAACACGCGCAGCAGGCGGAACTCCGCGCCGCTCAGGGACACCACGGTGCCGTCCTGGTCCAGCAGGTGCCGCGCCGAGGTGTCCAGGCGCCAGCGACCGAAGGAAATGCTCTCGCTGCTCTCCGTCACGCGCAGGTTCGGCGGCAACATGCGCGTGCGACGGATCACCGCCTTGATGCGGGCCAGCAGTTCGCGTGGCGAGAACGGCTTGGTGACATAGTCGTCCGCGCCCATCTCCAGCCCGATGATGCGGTCGGTCTCGTCGTCGCGGGCGGTCAGCAGCACCACCGGCACGTGGCGATGCTTGCCGCTGCGCAGGTTGCGGCACAGCACCAGGCCGTCGTCGCCCGGCATCATGATGTCGAGCACGACCAGGTCGAAGGCCGACGTGTCCAGCTGCGCGAACATGTCCCGGCCGTCGCTGGCCGGGCTCGCGCGCAAACCGTTCTTGCGCAGGTAGTCGACGATGCCGGTTCGGATGCCGTGGTCGTCATCGACGACGAGGATGTGGTCGACATGTTCCATGCCGTCTCCGTGGGTTGGATGGCGGGTGGTGGGGATGCTTCAGGCCTTGCCCAGCAGCTTGCGGACGGCGGCCTCGGTCTGCTCGTAGTTTCCCTCACCCACGTGGCGATACACCACCTGTCCGTTGCGATCGATCAGGTAGATGGCCGGCCAGAACTGGTTGCCATAGGCGTTCCACACCCGTTGCTCGTTGTCCATGGCCACCGGATAGGTGATGCCCAGGCGCTGGATGGCCGCCTTCAGGGCCGCGGGGTCGCGCTCTTCGTCGTACTCGGGCGTGTGGACGCCCACCACGACCAGGCCATCGCCCGCATAGCGCTCGTACAGCGCCTTGGTGTGCGGCAGCACGTGGAGGCAATTGATGCATTCGCGGGTCCAGAACTCGACCAGCACCACCTTGCCCTTCAATTGATCCATGGACAGGGGCGAGGAGTTGAACCAGCGCGTGGCGCCGTCGAAATCGGGGGCCGAAGCCTGGGCGACGGGCGTTTCGGCGTTGGCGATGCTGCCGGTGCCGGGCCAGGCGGCGAACAGCGCCGCGGTGAGTGCAAGGGCGGCGGCGACATAACGAAGGGAAGTCATGGTGGGGTCTCCATAGGCAGTGGGCGCGCGGCGGGTGCGCGTCCCGTGTGCATGCATTGGAGCAACCCCGTTTATCCCGGACATGTCGCCCGACCCGGCTTTTTGTATCGCTTTGTACAAGCGCCCCGGGGCGCCCGCGGGGCCCGGCGGGACGGGCTTGTATCGGAATGTATCGGCCGCCCGCCGCTACACATTGCGATGCGTTTCGGCGCGCTGCGAGACACATCGAGGATACGCGCCGACGGTTTCCTATGCACACCGGCTGATCACCAGCCCGGCCCCACTTCCCAAGGAAACCGCCATGACCAGCAGCATCCTATACACCGGCAAGACCCACACCACCGGCGGCCGCGACGGCCAGAGCCGCAGCGACGACGGTCGCCTCGACGTGAAGCTGTCCACGCCTGGCTCCACCGGCGCCGGCACCAACCCGGAACAGCTGTTCGGCGCGGGATGGTCGGCCTGCTTCATCGGCGCCATGACCCATGCGGCCCGCGCCAGCAAGGTTGCCCTGCCCGCCGGCACGGCCGTGTCCGCCGAGATCGGCCTGGGCAATGGCGAGACGGGCTACTTCCTGCAGGCACACCTCACGGTGTCACTGCCGGGTCTCGATCGTGCAGTGGCGCAGTCGCTGATCGACGCCGCGCACCAGACCTGCCCGTACTCCAAGGCGACGCGCGGAAACATCGACGTCGCGATCACGCTCGCCTGATCTCCCGCCCATCCCCTCCCCACCCCAAGGACTTCCTCATGAAGCGTACGCACGCCGCCCTCGCCGCCTCGTTTGCCCTGAGCCTCGCCGCCCTCGCCGGCTCCGTCCATGCGGACGAAGCCAAGACCCCGATGGAGAAATGCTACGGCGTCGCCCAGGCCGGCAAGAACGACTGCGCCGCCGGCCCCGGCACCTCCTGCGCCGGCACCTCCAAGGTCGACTACCAGGGCAATGCCTGGGTACTGGTCAAGAAGGGCACCTGCACCACCATCGAGACGCCCAAGGGCCACGGCTCCCTTGAGGCCAAGTCGTGAGTACGGCGGAGCGGACATGGTCGTCCGCGTTGCAGGTCAGCGAGTCCCCCTCGCTGGCCGCTCGCGGATCGAGCCGGACGTCGGATGCGCTGTTGCTGCTGGTGAACCGCATCGGCATCGCCGCGGTGTTCTTCCAGTCGGGCCGCACCAAGGTCGAAGGTTTTCTTTCGATCAAACCGTCGACCTACGACCTGTTCGCTTCGGAATACAACCTGCCGCTGATCCCCTCGGACTGGGCGGCACGACTGGCCACCGGCGCCGAGCACCTGTTCCCCCTGCTGCTGGTGCTCGGCCTGTTCACGCGATCGTCCGCACTGGCCTTGCTGGTGATGACGCTGGTGATCGAGATCTTCGTCTATCCCGACGCATGGCCCACTCACCTCAGCTGGGCAGGCCTGCTGCTTCCACTGGTAGTACGCGGCGGCGGCAACTGGTCACTCGACCACTTCCTACGCATTCGACGCGAACAGCCCTGAGCTTCCGCTCCCCTCTTTCTCCCTGACAACGACCCGGGAACCCTTTCCATGCGCAAGCTCCTCTTTGTCGCCATCGCGATGATGGCCTCCACCGCTCCCGCCTTCGCCGCCGACACCGCGCCGACCGGCGTGAAGAACGTCGTCATCGTGCCGGGCGCCTTCGTCGACGGCTCCGGCTGGCGCGTCGTCCACGACATCCTGATCCACAAGGGCTACACCGTGACCGTGGCGCAGCCGCACATCGAGTCGCTGGCCGACGACGTCGAGCAGGCGCGTGAACTGATCCGCCGCCAGGACGGCCCGGTCGTGCTGGTCGGCCACAGCTACGGCGGCACGGTGATCACCGAGGCCGGCAACCGCGACAAGGTAAAGGCGCTCGTCTACGTCGCCGCGCTGCAGCCTGATGTCGGCGAGAGCCTCTCGCAGCTGGTCGGCTCGATGCCGGCGCCCAGCAATGACGTGGTGCCGACCCGCGACGGCCACCTCTACTTCGACGAGAAGAAGTTCGGCACCGACTTCGCCGGCGACCTCAGCAAGAACCGCACCGACTTCATGGCGGTGTCGCAGGTGCCGGCCACCGCCGCCGCCTTCGGAACCACCATGGCCGTCGCCGCCTGGCACACCAAGCCGACCTGGGCCGTGGTGACCACCGACGACCACGCACTGAGCCCCGACCTGCAGCGCTGGATGTACCAGCGCGCCGGTTCGAAGGTCACCGAGATCAAGGCCAGCCACGTCGTCTACATCTCGCAGCCCGAAGCGGTCGCGAAAGTGATTGAAGACGCCGCCAAGAGCGTCAAGTAAGTCCCTGCCCACTCCCGAACCACTCACAAGGAACATCACATGACCACCATCGCCACCAAGTCCCGCACCAGCTTCGCCGCTGCCGCCGCCCTCGTCGCCCTCGCCGTCGCCTCCATCGCCTCGCCGGTGCGCGCCGCCGACCACGGCGTGCAGAAGGAAGAGCCCGGCCGCTGCTACGGCGTCAACTCCTGCAAGGGCGAAAGCCTCTGCGCCACCGCCAAGCACGACTGCAAGGGCCTCAACGACTGCAAGGGCCAGGGCGTCGTCGTGAAGACCAAGAGCGAATGCCTGGCCGCCGGCGGCACGCTGACCGAGCCCAAGCAGTAAGCAACACGGGGCCCGTCCCCGGGGCCCCTTCCTTTCCTTCGCCGCCCGGAGCACGCCATGTTCAATCCCCCATCGACATTCGCCGGTTTTGGCCTGGGTCTGCGCCGGGAGCACTACCGCGACTTCCTCGACACCGACGTGCCCGTCGACTTCGTCGAAGTGATCTCGGAGAACTTCATGGTGGAGGGCGGACAGCCGCTGGACATCCTGCGCCGCGTGCGTGAGAAGCATCCGGTGGTATTGCATGGCGTCTCGATGTCGATCGGTTCGGCCGATGGTCTCAACCGCGACTACCTGCGCCGCCTGCGCGCCCTGGTGGAGCGCATCGAGCCGCTGTTCGTATCGGATCACCTCAGCTGGTCGCGCTACGCGCATTTCAACTCGCACGACCTGCTGCCGTTGCCCTATACCGAGGAAACCCTGGCCGTGGTGTGCCGGAACATCGACATGGCGCAGGAGGCGATGTGCCGCGCGATGCTGTTCGAGAACCCGTCGAGCTACCTCACCTTCGAGGCCTCGACCATGACCGAGTGGGACTTCCTCGCCGAGATGTCCCGTCGCACCGGCTGCGGCCTGCTGCTGGACATCAACAACATCTTCGTCAGCACGCAGAACCACGGGTGGGACGCGGACGCCTATCTCCGCGGCATTCCCGCCGACCGCGTGCGGCAGATCCACCTCGCCGGCCACACGCAGGGCGACGGCCTGCTGGTCGACACCCACGACCAACCGGTCAACGACGCTGTGTGGTCGCTGTATGCCAAGGCCGTGTCCCGGCTGGGCCCCGTGGCCACCATGATCGAGCGCGATGGCGCGATTCCGCCGCTTCCCGAGCTGCTCGACGAACTGAACACCGCGCGCGCCATCGTGAGCGATGTGCGTCACCTGGCGGAGGCCGCATGAACCTCGCCGAGCTCCAGCATGATTTCCGCCAGTGGCTGGTGACCTCGTCCGACAAGGTCGGGCAGCACCTCGATGAGCGCGTCGCGCACGGGCTTGCCGTCTACCAGAACAACTACCGCGTGCAACTGGTGGGCTGCCTGGAAGCGAGCTATCCCCTGCTGCTGGTCCACATGGGTGCGGAGGCCTTCCGACGGGTCGCCGTTACGCACATCGATGACCATCCGCCGCATGCGTGGACGCTGGATGCGTACGGCGCCGATTTCGGCAACACGCTGCGCGACCGATTCCCGAACAACCCCGACCTGCACGAACTGGCATGGATCGAATGGGCGCTCTCGGAAGCCTTCGTCGCGCCCGACACGGAGACCCTGTCGCAGGATGCCCTGGCGCAGCTGGACTGGGACACCGCCCGGCTCAAGCTCAACCCCTCGCTGCGCGAACATGTCGCGACGACGAATGCCTACGCGCTGTGGTCCGCGCTGCAGGACGGCACGGACGTACCCGGCAGCGTGATGCTCGATGCGACCGGTGGCCTGGTTGCGTGGCGACGCGGCTTCTCGTGCCGGCTCAGGCAGGTCGATGCCATCGAGTTCGCCGCTCTCAGTTCGCTGCGCGACGACGATCGCTTCGCGTCGCTCTGCGACGACCTGGTCGATCACCTGGGTGAGGAGCTCGGCATCGCCAAGGCCGGCGCCCTGCTGGCTGACTGGATCGCGGCAGGCATCGTGATCGACGTCCACGCGGGCGATGGCCACCGGGCCCCGGCGGGCGACCGCGCAGGAACAGCCCATCGCTCCGTAACCGAACTCGCCTGAGCAGCGAACCAACTATGGCGTCGCTGACAACGCGACATCAACCCACCGCCCGGCAACACACCCCCACGACGATTCCATTCCCCTGGAGCACATCATGAACATCCCGACGTCCACCAAGATCCCCTCCATTCGCAAGCGCACCATCGAGGCCCTCGTTCTCGGCGCCATGGCGCTCGCAGTCACTGGCTTCGCCACCGCCCACGACACCGCGCCGCAGCCGGCCTCGACCACTTACCAGGCTGCCCTCCAGGCCAAGATCGTGCCGACCCGGGCGGGCCAGCAAGCGGGCAGCCGCATCGACTGGAACGTGGATTACCCGTCACAGCTGGCCCCGCAGGCCATACGCGTGGCGAACAACGCGTCCGCCCACCCGGTCACCACGACGGTGGACAAGGACGCGAACGAGCAGTTCTGAACAGGCACCCGCGCATGCGTCCGGCTAGGTTGCCGGGGAGTGCTCCGTGTCCCCGGCGACGACGCTGGCCAACAGGTCGATCGCTAGCGCCAGCGCCAAGGCGACCGCGCCGATGACGAACAGGCCGCGATATTCGCCGCCGTTGTGCGCAAACAGGAACGACATCCCGTAGGCCGCCACCGCCTGCAGCACGGCGAAGCTCGTGGTGGCTGCGCTCCATGCCGCCTTCTGCGCCACGGGGTGGTGAGGCAGGAGTTCATGCACGCGCCCGAGCGCCAACGGCACGATGCCCGGCGTGAACGCGCCCATCACGACGCTGGATAGCATGAGGGCGATCCGCCCGAGGCCCAGGGCTGGCAGCAACACGGCAACGCCCTCGACCACGAACGCGAGGCGCAACGCCGGCGCGAATCCGGTACGGTCGGCCAGGTGTCCCGTGACCAATGGACCCACCACGGCGCCGATGCCAAACAACACCCAGTATTCGGCGCCGGCCTCCAGGCCCAGGCCAAGCCCCCGCGCCACGAAATCGACCAGGAAGATCATGTGCGGCACCAGGCCTACGGCATTGAGCGCGTATCCGACGTAGAGCGTGCGCAGCCTCCCGTTGCGTTGCACGCGTGCGTGGTCCTGCGGGGTGCTTCCCGGCGCTTCTTCATTCGGCCAGCTGCGCCACGACGCCAGCGTGAGCAGCGACGCCGTCGCCCCCAGGCCCAGCCATGTGATGGACAAGCCCTGGCGAAGCAGCAAGGGAACGACCGTGCCCGAAAGCGCAATACCGGCGCCCACGCCCATGAAGATGACACCGCCGGCAAGGCCACGGCGCGCCGCGGGCACCCGTGGGAGCACGGTCGGCGCAGCCAATACCATCAGCACGCCTCCGGCAAGACCCGACGCAAAGCGCCAGCTGAAGAACCAGGAGAACGACACCGGCACCGCACAGGCGAACAAGGCTGCCGTGGCCAGCACCATCATCCACCGGATCACCGTCGGTGCACGCATCGAGCGCGTCAGGCGCCGTGCAAGCAAGGCACCGGCGAGGTAACCGGCGAGATTCGCCGCGCCGAGATAAGCCGCCGCCGACGCCGCAAACCAATGGGCATCGATGATGGCAGGCAGCAAGGGCGTATACGCGAAACGGGCGAGACCGATGCCGACGAGACTGGCAGCGAAGCCGGCGAGCGTGACACGCCAGCTACCGGGTTGGGATGCATGCATGGGTGGGGTTGTACGAGTCGAGGGAGATCCGTCCATGACAATCACCGAACGGTGGACAGGCGTGCCTGAAAGGACCCGGCTTGCGGGGACCTTCGTCGTGGCCTGGACGCCCGTTGTCGCCGCCTCGTTTCGACGGCAACACGCTGGGCGGCGGTCCAACGCAAGTCAGGATTTCCCCACGTTGCGCTGCTTGCGGAACTCGGCGGCGGGCAACCCGCCCCAACCCCAGTTTTCCATCTCCACCTCGTCGATGACGACGAAGGTGGAATCCAGGGGCTTGTTCAGCACTTTCAGCAGCAGCTCGCTGACACCCTTGATCAAGGCGGCCTTCTCTTCGGGCGTGACCGCGTTGCGCCCGGGTGCCGTCCCCTCCCGGGTCACCTTGATGTTGACGAAAGGCATGAGGTCTCTCCTTTGGTTTGGCGTTGAGGAGGCGGGCGCGAACGCCCGCCCGGGGATGGATCAGTGGCCGGCGCTCTGGCCGCCGTCGACGTGCAGGATCTCGCCCGTCACGAAGTCGGCACCCTCCAGGAAGATGACCGCTTGTGCCACGTCATGGATCTCGCCGATGCGATTGACCGGGTGCAGGGCGGCCAGCCACTCGTGCGTCTCGGGTGCGTGCATCGGGGTCTTGATCACGCCGGGCGAAACGGCATTCACGCGCACGCCGCGCTTGGCGTACTCGATGGCCAGCGACTTGGTCGCGGCGTTGAGGCCGCCCTTGGTCAGGGACGCGAGCACCGACGGCACGCCGTCGATCGCATGGTCGGTCAGGCTGGTGGTGACGTTCACCACGTGGCCGCTGCCCTGCTTCTCCATCTCGGCGAGCGCGGCCTGGGTGATGTGGAAGAAACCGTTGAGGTTGACCGACAGCGTGTTGGCATAGTCCTCGGCGGTATACGCCGTGAACGGCTTGGCCATGAACACGCCGGCGTTGTTCACCAGCGTGTCGATGCGGCCGAAGCGCGCGACCGCCTCGGCCACGATACGCCTGGCCACCTGCGGATCGGCGACGTCGCCGGCCACCGCGAGGATGTCGGGATCGTTCGAGGACTTGATCGAACGCGAGTTAGCCACGACGCGATAGTCGCGATCGCGGAACGCCTGGACCAGGCCGGCACCGATGCCCTGCGAGGCACCGGTGATGACTACCACCTTGCGTGCATTGTTCATGATGTGTTGACTCCGAAGATTGATGGATGTCGGCGTGATGCCGATCGGGCCGACAGGTCCGATGTCGATCAATCTAGGCGTGCAACAGCGATTAGCGAATCCCCGCTATCCGGCAGACATTCTTCCGCGCCGCGTACGAATCGGCGCGGATGCCGGCGCTGCCGGGTCCGGCGCGAGCGCCGCGAACTGGGCGCGAAGGCGCGGCAAGGCAAAGTCGACAAAGGCGCGTACCTTGGGCACCGCCAGCCGCCCGAACGGCGACACCAGGTTCACCGGTATCCGCGCGGGCTCCGCGTCGGCGAGCACGATGCGCAGGTCGCCGCGGTTTACCTCCGGAGCCACGTGATACGACAGCAACCGCGATACGCCGTGGCCGTCCACCACCGAAGAGATCGCGCCGCGTACGTTGTTGATCACCAGACGTGGCGTGAATGACACCGAGCGCGGCACGGAAGATCCTTCCAGCGGCGGAAAGCTCCAGGAGTCCTGGCCCATGTGGGCCATGGTGACGATCGCGTGCTTCGCGAGATCGGCCGGCTCGTTGATGCGCGGATGGGTTGCCAGGTACCGCGGCGACGCCACCACCACGCGGCGTACCTCGCCGACACGCTGTGCCACCAGCGAGGAATCCGCCAGGTGGGTGATGCGCAGCGCGAGGTCCATGCCCTCGTCGATCAGGTTCACCGGCCGCTCCAGCATGTGCATGCGCACGCTGACCGTGGGGTATTCGTCCATGAACGCATCGACGATGGGACGCAGGATCTCGACACCGGCGAACACCGTCGAGGTGATGGTGAGCGTGCCGCGTGGCACCGAGCGCTCGCCCGCGGCATTGCGGTCCGCCTCCTCGAGATCCGCCAGCACTTTCCGGCAGGCAGCGGCGTAACGCTCGCCGGCCTCGCTCAGCTTGAGCGAGCGCGTGGTCCGGTGCAGCAGGGGTACGCCCACGTGCGCCTCGAGGAAGGCCACGGCCCGGCTCACTGCCGCCGCCGAGCGACCGGTCTTGCGGCTGGCGCCGGCAAGACTGCCCTCGTCCAGCGCCGCGACGAAGACTTTCATGGCATCGATGCGATCCATAGGAACGGCTCTCGCGGCTGGCGGAGGATGACGAACCCTGCGCCCCGGGCGCAGCAACGCCGCGATTTCACCACCATAGGGAGATGGCGTCGAGCATCGCTGCGCAGGAGGCATCCGCGACGCGCGGCATCACTGCAATGCGGCGACGTCCTTGGCAGGCCGTCACGAATGCACGGACCGCACGCCCGCCACGCGCCGCGTCAGCACCCCGGACAGGTCGCCGCCGATCTCGAGCTGCTGGTCCGCCAGCGCAGCCACACCGGTCCGGTGCGATACGACGACCAGGATGGTATGGGGGAGCCTGGCCTTCAGCGCCGCCAGCACGCGCATTTCCGAAGCCGCGTCCAGGGCGCTGGTGGCTTCGTCCAGCAGCGCGATGTGCGGCTGGCGCAGGATCACCTGGGCCAGCAGCAGGCGCTGCAACTCGCCGCCGGAAAGACGGCTGGACGAGCTGTGCAGGTCGGTATCGAGCCCCTGCGGCGACGCGGCCAGACGCTGGTCCAGGCCGACATCCCCGAGCGCGTCCTGCAGCGCGGCCTCGCTGGCGTCCGGATCGGCCCAGTGCAGGCATTCGCGCACCGTGCGCTGCCAGGGCCGCACGCTCTGGCTGACATAGGCGCAGTTGCGCACGCGATGGCGATACGCGTCGAAGTCGATCTCGCGACCCAGCGCCTGGGCGCGGAACGCCTGCGGCTGTGCCATGCCCGCCAGGACATCGACCAGGCTGCTCTTGCCGATGCCGGAATCGCCGCACACCAGCGTTATTTCGCCCGGCACCAGCCACAGGTCGTCCACCGTGACGCCCGCGACCGGTGGCGTGACGCGCAAATGGGTGACATGCAAGGCATCGCGCCGCGCCTCGGCCGGGGCCACCGGCATCGGGGCGAGCGCCGGCGCCATGCGCATGTAGCGGTCGCGCAGTTCGAGCGCGGGGCCGGCCGACCGCAGTTGCTGGAAACTCTGTCGCGTCGAAACCAGATAGGGAAGCAGGCGTCCGAGCAGCAGGCACACCGCGATGAGCGAGGCCTGGTCCACGCCATGCCAGCGCTGCGCGAGCAGGAAGATGGCCGTGATCCCGCCGGCCGCCAGCAGCTCCAGCACCAGGCGACCACTGGCCACCAGCTCCAGCTGGCGTCGATAGCCATGCCCGAGGCTGGCGGAGATGTCGGCATAGCTCGCCTTTTCCGCACTCTCGCGCCCGAACGAACGCACGTGGCGCAGGCGTCGTGGAAAATCCTCGCTATGCCAGAACAGCTGGGTCATGTCGGCCACGTAGCGACGCGCCACCTCCGATTGCTCGCGGCCGAACAGGCGCGAGGCCAGCAGGCCCACGCCAGCCAGCAGGGGCGCCGCCAGCGCGAGCGTCGGCGATACCCACAGCGCGAGCGCCAGGCTGACGGCGCAGGTGAGCCCCGCCACCAGCAACTGCTGCAAGGCGCTCAGGCCCTGCACGATGACCTCGACGTTGTGGGTGAGGACGTTGGCGATTTCGGCGGAGGTGGCGTCGGCCAACGCGGCCAGCGATGTATCGATAAGGCGCGCGTGCACCTGCCGCCGCAAGCGCATTCCGTAGCCGCTGACCTGGCGCGCGCCACATCGCGCCGCCTGCCAGCGCAACAGCGCAAAGCTGCCCATCGCCGTGGCGAACACGGCGATGCGCATGCCCATGCCGCCGTCCATGCCGGGCAGATGGGCGGCGATCGGCAGCGGATGATCCGGCTGGATCAGCGGCACGAGGGCGACCGCGGCGATGCCGCCTGCCACGGCCGCCGCGAGCGACAGCACGACATAGACGGCGAGCCCCGCCACGTCGGCGCGCGTGAGCGACGCCCATACCAGGCGCCAGGTGTCATGGGTCCGGTCGTTCGTCCGGGAGGGATGGACCGCCATGTGCATTCACCCGCGCTGCGTAGGGACGTGACAGGCCGCGGGGGACGACGCCCGTGCCCGACGATAGGCCATGGCGGTGAGTGCCGGTGCAGCGGCAAACGGTTGCGCGAAGGTCAGCCGAGCAAGCCCAGCAGGGCATCCACCGAGGCCCCCGGATGCGCTCCACGGCGCAGTTCGTGCACGCCCAGCCGCGCGATGGACTGCTGGAAGTGCTGCCAGCCGGGCTGGCCCGAGGCATAGGGCTGGTCGTTCACCAGCCGCGCGGCGACGTCATCGGCAGGCAGGGCCCGCAACGGCTCGCGGGGATCGTCGGCCATCTGCGCGGAGAGGAACACCGCGCCGACGAGCTCAAGGGGCCCGAAGGACGATGCCACGGGCGCGCGCCGAAGGTCCGCTTCATGTTTTTCCACGCCGCTGCGGCGTCGGATCACGGGGGCTTCACGTATCCACGCGCGCACCGCGTCGTCGTCGACCTGGCCGAGCGCGTCGTCCTTCACGTGCAGGAAGTTGGCGACGCCGGTGGCGAGCATGCTGCCGGGTTCGACGAAGACCGCATCCTCGGCGAGGAAGTCCAGCCCGCGCAGCAGGCTGTGCAGGGCCAGGGTGGACTTGCCCGAACCGCTCGCCCCGAGTAGCACGAGCCCGCGCCCATGCCGCCCGACGCAGGCGCCATGCAGCGGCACCAGTCCCAGACGTCGCGTGGCCATGGTGAACACCGCGAACTCGATCAGTTCGTAGCGCAGGTGATAAGGATGGGCGAGCATGTCGCGCGAGGCCACCACCAGCGCCCTTCCCTGCCCGGGCGACATCACCACGTAGTTGCATTCGTCCATCACGCCGCACAGCAGGCCCGCGCCGGACTGCGCGCGCACGGGCGGCGGCTCGCCGCTCGCCGTCGACGTCCGCGCCGGGAGCAGGCGCAGCTCGATATGGAACTCGGGCGCCGTCACCGGCAGCCGATGCGCTGCCAGGCCCGCATACGCGAGCCGGACCAGCTCGAGCAGTTCGGGGCTGTCGCTGCCGAAACGGAAATCGCCTCCCATAACGCCGGCGCGCACGACCTCGCGCCCGCCGGCCCGCTCCAGGAACGGGTCGAGGCTGGATTCGCTGATGCCGGGAAGAGAGCTCGTGGCCATGGTCGCGCGGAGGAATGCGGTGGCTTGTGATAGCACATCGCCGCACGTACGGACATCCGAATATTTTTGGCCGCGACGGCAACCCTCGCCCGGCCACAAGGCACTCACATCCAACTGAGCGACACGTGCGGGCGGCCACCAGGCCGGCCCCGGCGCCTGCGCACCGGTCGCGTTTCCCGATTGAGGCCTCCCAGCAATGCTAAAGATCCAGGTCGGCCACTCCTATTACCTGAGGTTCGACCGGAAACAGTGGGAGCGCGGCAAGCCCTACCCGCCACTGGCCACGATCCAGGTCGCGGCGCTGCTCCGGCGCATGGGGCATGCCGTCAGCTTGTTCGACGCGATGCTCGCGGAAGGCGAGGCATCGTTTGCGTCCAGCGTGCGCGAGCAGCAGCCCGATGTCGTCGTGCTGTACGAGGACAACTTCAACTACCTCACCAAGATGTGCCTGGCACGCATGCGCGAGGCCGCCTGCCAGATGATCGCCGACGCCTGCGCCAGTGGCGCGCGGGTGATCGTCGCGGGCTCCGATGCGTCGGACCAGCCCGAGGCGTTTCTTGCCGCCGGCGCGCATGCCATCCTGATCGGCGAAGGCGTCGCGCCGCTGGTCGAACTGATCGGCCGGCTCGAACGCGAGCCCGGCATCGATTCGTCGGCGTGGGTATCGGGCATCGCCGGCGTCGCATCGCTGGACAGCGGCGAGACGCGGCTCACGCGTGTCGGCGTGCTGCCGCCCGATCCGCGCATCGTCGGGCATCCCGCGTGGGACCTGGTCGACATCGATCGCTATCGTGCGATGTGGCAGGAACGGCACGGCTACTTCAGCCTCAACATGGCCGCCTCGCGCGGCTGTCCGTTCCGGTGCAACTGGTGCGCCAAGCCGATCTGGGGCAATCACTACAATCGCCGCACCGCGCAGGACGTCGCCGAGGAGATGAGTCATCTCAAGACCAGGTTCCAGCCCGACCACGTGTGGATGGCGGACGACATCTTCGGTTTCCACGTGAACTGGGTGGAGGAATTCGCCCAGCACCTCGCCGCGGTCGACGGTTCCGTTCCCTTCACCATCCAGACGCGGGCCGACCTGATCAGCGAGCGGATGGCCGCCGCGCTGAAGCGCGCCGGTTGCGCGGAGGCATGGCTGGGAGCCGAAAGCGGCAGTCAGCGCGTGCTGGACCGCATGAACAAGGGCACGCATGTGGAGGACCTGATCGCCGCTCGCGAGCGCCTCGGCGCACTCGGCATCCGCGTCGGCTTCTTCATCCAGCTGGGCTACATGGGCGAACAACTGCCCGACCTGCTGGCCACGCGCGCGCTGATCGAAAAGGCAGCGCCGGACGACATCGGTGTAAGCGTCTCCTATCCCCTGCCGGGAACCCGGTTCTACGAGCAGGTGAAGGCGCAGCTCGGCGAGAAGACGCATTGGCGCGACAGCAATGACCTGGCGATGATGTTCCGCGGCGCCTACGACTCCGACTTCTATCGCCGCTTCCGCGACCTGCTGCACGAGCAGGTCGCGCTGCAGCAGGCCATCGCCACCGGGTCAGCACAGGACGGGCGCGGCTGGAGCGAACTCGAAGCGCGCTGGGATGCCTTGATCGCCACCGAGGCCGAACACCGCACGGAAGGCACGCCGGTCATGCCGTTGCTCGCCCCCAAGGGCAAGGCCCAGGCGTCGCTCTGAGGCCGACCGATGCTGCCTCCGCTCAAGACCATCAAGGACGGCCTGTCCCGAACCACGGAAGCGCTGGCGGCGGAATTGGCGCGACCGGGCAGCGCGACGCCCGCGTGGACGCCGCTCGAATGGCAGCTGGCCTCGGTGTCGGCCGTGGTGCACGGCGTGTCGCCCCTGCTCAGCGAGCGTTGCCGGTGGCAGGCCCCCGAATGGCAGTGCTTCCTCGCCGCCCAGCGCGGGCATGTGGAACAACGGCATCGGCGCATCGTGGCGCTGCTGGAACGGATCGACCGGGCGGCGCGATCGGCCGGCGTGGCGATGGTGCCGCTGAAAGGCAGCGCCCTGCATGCGTTGGGCCTGTACGCGCCGGGTGAACGCCCCATGGCCGACATCGACCTGCTGGCGCGCGAAAGCGATGCCGACACGGCTTCGCAACTGCTGCAGGCGCTGGGCTACGAGGAGTCGTTCAGGCAGTGGAAGCATCGCGTCTTCAAGCCACGCGGCGCCGAGCCGCCCGCGGTACTTGGCGAGCACCGCGACACGCCGATCAATATCGAGCTGCACGTCCGCATCCAGGAGCGCCTGCCCGTCGCACTGGCGGACATCTCCGAACGTATCCATCCCTCGAGCCCCCATGCCGGACTGAATGCCTATCCCTCGACCGGCGTGCTGATGAGTCACCTGCTGCTGCATGCAGCGGGCAACATCTGCAACCGCACCCTGCGCCTGCTGCACCTGCACGACATCGCCCTGCTCTCCTCGCGCATGTCGCCGGCGGACTGGAACGACTGTCTCGACGAACGCGTCGCCGGACCGGCGTGGTGGGCGCTTCCTCCGCTGACGCTGGCGGCCCGCTACTACCCGGACAGCGTTCCCGAGGCGGTGCTGGAGCGCCTGGCCACGACCTGCCCGACCATCCTCCGCTCCGTCTCGCGCCACCAGACCCTGACGCAGGTGTCGTGCTCCGACCTGTGGCTGCACGCCTTTCCCGGCATCGAATGGTCGCGCTCCCTCACCGAGGTGACGCACTACGTGAGGAATCGCATCCGTCCGCCCCGGGAGGCGATCGAGGAACGCAACGACATGGTGCGCACGCAACTGTGGCTGCGCGACCAGCCCTGGGTCTCCGCAGCGCAGAAACGGCGCGTGCTCACCTGGCTGACCCGGCCGGTGCCTCGCATGGACACGATGTATGCGGTGCGCGCCGCGCTGGAGTCGTCGGCAGCCTAGTCGCCCGCTTCAGTCGTCGAGGCCACCCGTGAGCAGTTGCAGGTACAGCGCCTCGAAGGCCTTGGCCGTGTAGTCCGCGTCTTCCAGCATGGCCTTGCGCTGCGCCGCGAGCGCCATGCGCAGGCGCAACGGCTCGTCGGCCAGCACCCGTGCGATCGCACCGGCGAGCGCGCCCCAGTCGCCGACCGGCACGGCAAGCGCCGCCACCGGCGACCACTCCGCGATATGCCCCACCTCCGTGCCCACCGTGGGCACGCCGACCGCTGCCGCCTCGAGCAGCACCAGCGGTCCCGCCTCGTGGCAGGAGGACATCACCAGCAGGTCGGCCGCTTCCATCAGCGGACGCAGTTCACGCTGCGTCTTGAAGCCAAGCAGGTGCACGTGGCGTCCAAGTTCGAGCTGCCTGACCAGCTGGTGCAGCTCGCCGTGCAAGGTGTCCACGCCGACCATGTCCATGCGGAACGCCACGCCCTGCCGCGCCAGCACGGCAAGCGCACGCAGCAGGGTCGGCTGGTCCTTGACGCGGTTGAGGCTGGCGACGTGGATCAGCTTCGCCGTGTCGCTGCCGCGCTCGCGCGGGCACAACGGTGGCCACGAACGCAGGTCCACGCCCAGCGGCACGCGCACGCCCTTGATGCCCAGGTCCCGCAGCGCGTCGACGATGGGCCGGCTTGCGCCGGTGACGATGTCCGCGGCGCGCAGCACCACGGCCTCGCGCAGCCGCCCTTTCCAGCGGCGGCGCCCGCCATAGTCGATCTCGTGCATGGCCACGAGTTCGCCGCCGGCGATGTGCACCAGGCTGGGCAGGCCCAGCAACCGCGCAGCCACCACCGCGACCAGGCCGCAGGAGCCGGAAAAGATCGCGTGCACGAGATCGAAGGGTTCGCGGCGGTGTTCCGCGCGTATCGCCGAAATGGCGCGGACGCGCGACCAGCCGTCGCCGATGTTGTGCACCGTGGCACCCGAGAGGCCCCAGCGGTCCGCCGCCGGCTCCTGCCGCAACGCGAAGACGTGTACTTCGTGCACGCGCGCCAGCCGTTCGATCAAGGCCAGCAACACGGGAATCACGCGGAACTCGCCCGTGCGGTCCACACCACCCGGCACCACCAGGGCGAGCTTCACGACGCCCTCCGCAACCGCTGTTCGACCACCTGGGCGTACGCCTCGCCCCACAGGCATCCGACACTGCGAAAGGACAGCGACGCCTCGAAATGGGCATGCACTCGCTCGCGCGCCAGGCCGCCTTCGACGGCGCCGACCAGCGCATGCGCCAGCCCCTGGGCATCGCCTCGCGGCCACAGCCTTCCCACGGCACCCTCCCCGGTGCATGCGCGATACGAGGGAATGTCGGTGACCACCGGCGTGGCGCCGCAGGCCATGGCCTCGAGCAAGGCGTAGCCCGTGCTTTCCCGGTGGCTGGCGGAGACGTAGACATCGGCGGCGCGCATCAGCGACTCGATGCGCGAGTGATCCACCGTGCCCACCAGGTGCACGCGGCCACCCAGTCGTGCATCGCCATCGATGCGCCGGCGCACCTCGTCCAGCAGGGGCGCGTTTCCGAAAGCGCACCACAGCTGCAGGCCCGGCAGGCGCGGCACCGCGCGGGCCACGCCTTCGAGCAGAGTCAGCGGGTCCTTGTTGTGGTCGAGATGGCCCACCCATAGCAGGCAGGGGTCCCCGTAGAGCCCCGTGTCGCTCCGTGCCTGCGCGCGGTCTCCGGGCGTGAAGTGGCTGCTGGACTCGGGTATCGCAAACAACTGTGTCGACGGCCCGAACAGGCGGGCCTCGATGAAGGGCCGCGCCTGCTCCAGCGCAGTGAACGCCACGCCCGCAGCCACGCCATACCAGCGCCGCCACGGCGCACGCCGCCACCAGCGCGGCGGACGGTTGGCGTGATCCTGCAGCACGATGGGCACGCGGGGCATGGCGCTGGCGAGGGCGAAGGTCTCCTCGCCGAAACCCAGGCCGTTCACATGGACCACGTCGACGTCCAGCGACTCGAGCTGGCGGGCCACCAGGCGGCCCCGATCCGCGGGCCGCTCCACGCCGGCGATGCTGGCGAAGCGATAGTCGACGCCGCCCCGCTCCAGGCGCGCCGTGCGCGCGGCGAGCTGGATCACCGAGACACGCGCCCCCTCGCCCCGCACCGCTTCGGCCACGTCGGGCAATGATGGCCAACGCCGGAACACGTCATCCGGTTCCCACGCCGCCGGCGGAGGCGGGAAATTGACCTGGGCGACGTGCAGGGAGCCCACCGGATCAGAGTCCCGACACCTGCGGCATGCGCAGGCGCACCAGGCGGTTCGCGAGATCCAGCTCCCACGGCCGGTCGTAGCGACGGAACCGATAGCGCCACGACGCCGCCGTGCTCAACGCCCGCTTGGCCCAGGGCGGCGAGCGCATGTCCTGCACGGTGGGATAGCGGCAACGCAGCACCGTCACGAAATCATGGATGCGCTGGCGCATGCGGTCGGACAACCAGGGTGCGTCGGCGTGGCAGGTGTAGTTGACCCACTTCGGCTGCGCCCACTCCTCCACCGTCGTCGGGAACACGACCTGCTCGCTATCCAGGCCGAACAACGGCTTCGACGGTCGCCTGGCGCGGTCCTTCTCGTGCTGGCTGAACTCCGGCAGCGGCGTATAGACGTAGATGACGATCTCGGTGTGCGGGTTGATCTTCTTCAACTCGCGGATGAACTCGAAGGTGTGCTCGGTCTCTTCTTCGGTGTTTTCCGGTGGCGCGACCATGAAGGACAGTTCCGGAATCACGCCATGCCGCCGGCACGCCTCCACCACGGCCACCGTCTGGTCCGGCCGCGTCCCCTTGCGGATCTCCTTGAGCATCTGGCTGCTGGGCGACTCCGCGCCGATGTAGGCCATGCGCAGCCTGCTCTTGCGCACCAGCTTCCAGGCCGGGTCGGACAGCTTCAGCAAGGCATCGGAACGTGCGAAGCACCACCAGGGCAGTTCGTACCGCGCCATCACCTCGAGCAAGGGCATCATGTCCTCCTCGCGGTCGAAGAAGTTGTTGTCGAAGTACTGCACCGAATCGGCACCGAGCTCGTGCTTGAAATAGCGCAGGTCACGCTCGAGGCGCTCCGCGGACGAGAGCATGGTGGTGCCACCGAACATGGCCGCCACGCCGCAGAACGTACAGTGGTAGCGACAACCGATCGCCGCCTGGTGGGCCACCGTGCGTCGCCCCAGGTAGGTGCGCGCCAGGTAGCGGCGCGGATCGCCGAGCTTGTCGTAGGGCAGCACGCGGCCCGGGTCGGTATAGGTAAAGCGGCGCGCCGCATTGTGGACGAAGGAACCGCCGTTCTTCCACGACAACCCGTCGATGCCGCTGACGTCCGGCACGGCGGCCTTGCCGAGCGCGGCGACCAGCTCGCTGAACGTCTGCTCGCCCTGCCCGCGGATGGCGTAGTCGACGTACGGTGCCGCAAGCGTCGCTTCGGTGTTGAGCGTCGGAAAATAACCGCCCCAGGTGATCGGCACGCGGGGATGGCGCTCGCGGATCGCCTTGGACAGGGCAATGGCCGGCGCCAGTTGCGGACCGCCCATCACGCTGATGCCCACGGCGTGGAAGCGCTCGCCTTCCATCGCGCGCAGCGCTTCATTGACCACGTCACGGTCGACGTTGCCGTCGATGATGCGGCTCTGCCCCGTGCGGTCCAGCGACGAGGCGAGGTTCAGCAGCGACAGCGGGAACCGCGCACTGGAACGTGAGGTGATGGTCGGGTTGATCAGCAGTGTGTTGGTCATGGGCATGATCCGGGCGGGCGTCAGGGCGTCCGCCTCAGCTGGAAGACGATGGTCACCGGCACTTCCAGCGCCACCGGGTCGAAGTGCGCGCCCTCGGGTATGTCCGACGGATCGAGCATGGGTTCGATCACTTCCTCGATCTCCAGGCCGAGCGCCGCGCAGGCGGCGTGCCAGTGGCTGTACAGATGGGTGATATGCCGTATCGCGTAACGCCGGCCACCGGACTTGAAGTCGCGCAGCCAGCCCAGCGCATGCCCGATCGGGTGGACGTCGCTGCACAACAGCTGGCCGCCGGGACGCGTCACGCGGCGTAGCTCCGCCAGCGTCCGCTCCAGGTTGTCCACGTGCCCCACCACCAGGCCACTCAGGGTGAGATCCGCCCAGGCGTTCGGCATCGGCAAGGCGGCGAGGTCACCCTGCATCAGTTCGATCCCGGCGTCGCCCTGGAAACCGGCCAGTTCCTCGCCCGCCCGATCGAGCATGGCGGGCGATGCATCCACGCCGGTGACGCTCGTCGCGCCACGCCGCAGGGCATGCAGCATGTAGCGGCCGCTGCCGCAGCCGGCATCGAGCACGGAGTACCCCTCGAGGCGCGCCGGCATCAGGGCGAGCATCGCGCGTTCTTCGGCCAGCATCACCGGGTTGTGGGCCCGCGCCGGATAGTTCGGCGCCCACAGCGCATACGCCTCGATGGGATCGAGTATCGGGGGACGCGTCGTCACTGCCTCGCCTCCCTCGTGCAGTCGTGCACCCACCCCGTGCGCATGGCCATGGCCTCGAGTCCCGGTTCCAGCGCCAGCAGCGCCGGATCGGCGAGTGCCCGCGCAAGCAGCTTCGGCCGCCCGTCCAGCATCACGGGCACCGCATCGACGCCCGCGGCGTCGAACCACTCGGCGAAGTCCGGATCGGCGATGCGCGGCAGGCCGTCGCGCACCACGGCGCGAATGCGGCTGCGGTCGATGCCGAGCAGGCTGTCGGCAGCGGCGCCGCCGCGGTCCTCCACGATCACCATGTCGGCGGGGGCCCCGGGCACCAGGCTGCCGCGCATGCCCAGGCGCAGCAGCCGCGACGCTTCGCTCGTGACCAGCGCGAGCACCTGCGCCGAGGAGAGTCCCGCGCCGGTCATCGCGACATGCATCTCTTCCAGCAGGTCACGCGCGCCACTCAGGCGGGAATCGGTACCCAGCGCGAGGCATCCCGCGGCGTGCAGGCGCCGCGGATCCAGCGTGGCGCCGAGCAGCGCCAGGTTGCTCGAGGGACACCACACCACGCCTGCGCCGACCTCGATGATACGGGCGATGTCGCGCTCGCCCAGGCCCACGCCATGGATCAGCACGGTGTTCGACGCCAGGCATCCCAGCTGGTCCAGCAGGGACAGCTCCGACTGCGCGGCTTCATCGGTGCCCTCGGCCAGGTGGATCATCCACGGCCGGTCGGTGGGCGTCGCCGCGAAGCTTTCCCGCACCGGCGGCCCGTAAGCAGGCCAGCCCAGCGCATAGCTCCAGCCATGGTCGCGCACCAGGGCCACCGGAAAGTCGGCGGCGTCCAGCGCGGGGTGCCACGGATCGTGGTGCGCCACGCAGGTCGTGCCGGCAAGCAGGTTCTTCAGCGCGCCATGCCGCAGCCGCAGGGCCTTGGGATGGCGCAGCGCGGCGACCACCGGCGCCTCCTCGAAGTGCGACTGGAACGCTTCGATCCAGGCGTAGCTGCTGGCGAACGGCGCCTCGTGGAGCAGTGGCGGCACCGCGTTCACATGCAGGTGATCGTGCGCATTGATCAGGCCGGGAAACACCAGGTGGTCGCGCAGGTCGACCCGGTAGGCCCAGGACGCCGGCGACGAAGCCATGCGGCCGTCGCGGATCGACAGCGGCGCGTGCGAGACGCCGCCCGGCATGACCATGCCTGCATGCTGCAGGCTGACGCTTGGTGTCGGCGGCAGGGTATCCATCGCTTCACCGGCGACGCATCACGATCAGGAAGTGATCGCCCATGTCGCGCAGCAGCGGCAGGCCGCCAAGGCGGTCATCGAGCCGGCCCAGCCGCTCGCACCAGCGGCGGTGGCGACGGTAGTAGTCGACCAGGTAGGGCGGAGGCAGGAACAGGCTCAGGGCCCGGTAGCCCTCGAGCGTGAAGTGGCCGGCGAATGCACGGTAGAACTCGCGCGGCAGGTAGTAGTACGTCCAGATGGTGTGGCGGTTCATGCCTACCGCGGTGGCACCGCGACTGGCGCGCACACCGGCCCGCTTGAAGCGGCCGCGCGACACGTAGTGCATCACCTCCCACGGACAGATCCGGCCGATCACGGAAAAGACCAGGTGTCCGCCGGGCTTGAGCAGTCGGGCGCATTCAGCCGCGACGGACTGCATTTCGGCCACGCAATTGAGGGGCCCGAAGTTGGAGTAGATGCCGTCGAAGGGCTCCTGGAGCCGGTCGAGCTGATGGATGCCGAGGTGCGCGACGGTCACGCGCGATTCCAGCCCTGCCAGCGCGGCGCGCGACCTCGTGCGCCCGACCATCTGGGGTGACCAGTCGGTGGCGGCCACCTGGTAGCCGCACCGCGCGAATTCGATGGCGTCGATGCCGGTGCCACAGCCCAGGTCGAGCAGGCTGCCCCCCACGGGAATCTTTTCCAGCACCGTTTCCCACAGCGAGACCCGCATGCGCTGGATCAGTTCGTTGTTGCCGCGCGGGCCGTCGTAGTCGGCGGCCACGCTGTCGAACGCACGCTGGGTGTCGAGCAGCTGGCCTTCATCCAGCGGCGATGCCCAGGACCCGCGACGCTCCATCCGCACGGCGGCGCCCTGCGGGCCGCCGCCCAGTCCATGTTGTCCGCTCATGTCCATGCACGCTCCGACCGGTTGCCGTCGACGGATCGCTCATCCCGTGCAGCCCATCGCTGCGCCAGGCGCGCCCATCCTTGCCGTGAGTGCCCTTGCCCGGGGCTTTGGTTGAATGCCACGCGCAAGGCGCCGCAACCCGTGCATCGTGGGGAAGCTAATCCCTCCGGCGTGCCGCGTTGCGGGCGACGCCCGCGAAAACGCCCAGCCCCAACGCCGCCAGCAGGCCGATGCCGTAGGTGAGCACGGGGTTGGGAAACGCCTGCCGCTCCGGCACGTATACCGGCCATGGCAAGGACGTGTCGTAGGTGAAGTTCGCGCTCAGCCGCGTGGCGAGATCGCTCTGCTGCATCTGCAGGTTGCGGATGTCCTCGCTCCTGTTGGCGAGCAGCACGCTGGCCAGCGAGGTGTCCTTCCCGCCTGCTTCATCCTTCTTCGCCGCCTGCAGCAGGCGGTCGCGATCCGCCAGCGCCTCCTTCAGTTCCGCCTGCACCTCGGCCAGGCGGGCATGCGCCAACGACAGCGGCGTGGCCTCCATGTCGCGATGGACGGCCTGCAACTGCGCCACCGTGGCCTCGGCGAAACGGCGGGCCTGTGCCGGGGATTCGCCGCGCACGTTCACGCGCACCATCGGCCCGGCGTAAGGCAGGGGTTCCAGCTTCAGGCTCTTGCGGTAGAGCTGCGCCTCCCGCGAGTTCGCGGCCAGGCCGATGCTCGCGGTCACCTCGTTCTGGAACGCCGTCGTCTGCAAGCGCTCCAGCACGCGGGCGATCGGCTCCACCTTGGGATCCTGCCCCGGGGGCACCTGCCCCACCTGTCCGATCAGGATCCAGGCCGACGCTTCCCATTGCCTTCGCGCCAGGTGCGCGAAGGCGTAGGTGCCGGCCAGCACCAGCACCAGCACGGCCAGGCACCACTTCCATTCGCGGACCAGGATCCGCCACAGGTCGATCAGGTAGATCTCGTCCCTTTCCACGGTCACCGGCTTGTTGAAGTTCATGTTGATAACCCGATTGCAGCGGCGGCATCGCGCCGATTGGGAAGCAGCACCACCAGTGCCTGCAGCAGCAGGCAGACACCGATGAAGCCGGCATTGGTCCAGGTGAATGCCTGCGGTGCGAACGGCGACATCAGGCACACGTAGGACATGCGCAGGAAGATCAGCAGCGAGAACAGCGATACCCGCGGATACAGGCGGGCCACGCTCCAGCGCAGCCACGCATACAGCGCCACCATCGAGACGACCGCTCCGATGGGGCCGAACGCCAGCAGGAACGGGAGGAACTCCGAGCCCACGTTGATGTTCGACGCATCCAGCGGTATGCCCGTGCCGGCCGTGGCGACCGAGCCGGCCATGGGCACCACCTGGTTGATGAGGAAGGTCGCGTTGGCGTAGTGCTTGGCCAGCAGCGAGGCGAAGTTGTACGGCCCGGCGCTCGCGTAGAGCAGCAGCCAGCGAACGCCCACCGGCATCGACCGGTAGCTGTCGCTGAAGGGCAGCGTGACCGTCTCCAGCGTGCCCGAGCGCAGCACGCCGAGCACCGAGAACACCGTGGCGCCGACGACGGCGAGCAGGCCCACGGTCTTCCACGGCAGCGGGCGGGCGGCATCGCGGCGGAACACGATCACCAGGGCCGTGGCGAACAGCGCCGCGAAGATCCGGTTGCGGTCGATCACCAGCACCGGGAACACGAAGCCGATCAGCACCAGGCTCGTGCGCAGCCACCGGTTCCGCGCGCACAGCATGCCGATGGGCGGCAGGACCCAGCACATGTCGGAAATGTGGCGAACGTGGTCGCGCCCGTTTTCCATCCGCGCATACGACGAGGGCGCATCGATCAGCGGTATCGGGTACAGCGTGAGGTCGAGCACGCAGAACAGGATGATGAGCGCCGCGAAGGCCAGCGCCACGAACGCCTCGCGGCTGCCGGCATAGCTGCGCAGGCGGAACTGCCCCGGCGACGGCAGGCGCAGGCCGGCCATGAGGTCGAACCACAGGATCGCCGTCGAGGTGGCCAGCAGCAGGACGATGCCCTCCAGGTAGTCCGGCGGCAGGTCGTAGACGAATACCGTCAGCCCGCAGGTCAGCAGCATGGGCAGGCACAGATAGGTCGACGGAAGGCGCAGCAGCGTCCTCATGCGCCCTCCGCCAGATGCATCGCCGCGCGCAGCCTGATCCGCGAGGCCGCCACCAGCGACAGGTAGACCAGCATGTGGAAGACCACCGAGCCGAAGCGCCGCTGCAGGAAGGAGATCTTCGCGCCGATGTAGTGGGACTGCGCCCTGAGCAGGGAGCGATACGGCTCCCGGAACAGGCACTCGCGACGCATCGCGACGTTCTGCGCCTCGATCAGGTTGAGGATGCGCGCCCGGGTGTCGCGCGTCCGGCTCAGGTTCGAGCCGTGGATGCGATAGGCGCACACGTTCACGTCGATGAAGCCGATCGCGTCGTGGGCCGCGAGGCGGAGGAAGAAATCCCAGTCGTCGATGCGCAGGCTCTCGCTCCACCCCGCCACGGTCTCCAGCGCGCGCTTGCGCACCAGCGCCACCGGCCCGCCGATGGCCCACTGGGTGATGACGGCCAGCCGTATGCCGTCGTCCGAGGCATACAGGCGCTTGTCCGCGTGATGCAGACCGCGCATGCCGCTCTCGTGCAGCGGACGGTCGTCCTGGTCGACCACCAGCGAATCGCCGATCACCGCCCATTTGCGCGGATGCACCTGCAGGTATCCGACCATCGCGGCCAGGCCACCGGGCAGCAGGTAGTCGTCGCTGGCGCCCAGGCGCAGGAACTCGCCACGCGCGCGAGCGGCCAGTTCGTTCAGGGTGGCCGCGATGCCGCGGTTGTCGCGCCGCACGTATTCCACCGGTATGTCCTGCCGGTGCCGCATCACCCACGCCTCGATGCACCCGGCGGTGCCGTCGCTGGAACCGTCGTCGATGATGACCAGTTCCTTGGCCGGATAGGGATCCTCCAGCACGCTGTCCAGGCAGCGCTCGATAAAGCCCTCGTGGTTGAACGCGGGAATGAGGATGGAGACCAGCGGCAACGCCGGGGCGCTCATGGATACTGCGGCGACCATTGCCCTAGCCCTCCGAGGAAGCGACGCGCGACCCAGACGTTGAACAGGAAATACAGCGTGTAGTTGGCCGCGAAGGCATACACCGCGCCCACCAGCCCGAAGTACGCCGTGAACAGGTGCACCAGCGCGAGGTAGCACGCGGCGAACACGCATTCGGACGCGACGAACAGGCGGGTCATCGCCTTGGCCAGCATCAGGTAGGACAGGACGTAGGACGCGATCTTGATCACATCGCCCACCAGTTGCGGGCCGTACAGCGCGTTGGCGGGCGTGAACCCCCCGCTGAACAGCAGCAGGGTGACCCAGCCCCGCGCGATGAAGACCGCCAGGGCGAGCACGACGACCAGCGGCATCAGGAACCGGTAGGCGTTGCGCAGTTCCATGACGATCGACGCCCGGTCGTCGATCGAGGCCAGCTTGGGCAGGTAGTAGACGTTGATCGCCGTGGTGATGAACAGCAGGTAGGCATCGGACACCTTGCTCACCGCCTGCCAGTAACCCACCTGCTCCCAGCCGAACTGGCTGGCCAGGTGGTCGCGTACCGCGATGTTGACCAGGGGCGACAGCAGGGCCGCGGTGAGCGTCATCACCGAGAAGCGCGCCAGGCGCCCCATCATCTCGCGGTCGAACCGCAGGCGCAGGAGGCCGCGCTGGAAGTACGGGCTGCGCCACCACGCGGGCAGTCCCACCACCAGCCACAGTGCCTGGCCCAGCACCAGGGCCAGCAGCGCGCCGTACAGATTCAGCCAGCGCGCCAGCCACGCCACCATAGCCACGTTGAGGACGGAACCGGCGATCTGCACCAGGGCCAGTCGACGCACGTCCATGAAGCCGTTGATCACGGCCAGCACGTAGTTGGCCAGCGCAATGCCCAGCTGCGCCACGGCGAGGACGCGGATGAGGCTGGCGTAACGGCCGTCGCCCAGCAGCCATTGCGCGAGCGGCTGGCTGAACAGCAGCGTGAGCACGCCCATCAGCAACGAGGCGCCCAGCGCATACCACAGCGCCGCCCCGAGCAGCCGCGTGAGTCGCGCGCCATCGTCGCGGTACTCGGCCACGTACTTCACGATGCCCGCGCTGATGCCGCCGCCGGCCAGCACGGCGAGCAGCGACATCAGGCTCATGAACTGGCCGAGCCGGCCCACCCCCTCGGGTCCCGCGAACCAGGCCACCAGCTTGATCACCACCAGCCCGGCGAACAGGCGCGCGGCGGTGGAGGCCGCCGTATAGGCGCTGGCACGCATGATGTTCACGGCGCGCCTCCGAAGCTTTCACACGCCTGCACTACCTGCCCGATGGCCTGCTCGTCCAACGTCGGTCCCATGGGCAGGCTCAGGACCTCGCGATGCAGGCGCTCGGTCAGCGGCAGCCGTATCTCGTGCAGCGACGGATAGGCCGGCTGGAAATGCGGGGGTATCGGATAGTGCACCTGGCTCTGGATGCCATGAAGCTGCAGGTGCCGCTGCAACTCGTCCCGACGTTCGCTGCGCACCACGAACAGGTGCCAGGCATGCCCTTCTTCATGGACGACGGTGGGAAGCAGGATGTTCCAGTGATGGATGGCCTCGCGGTAATGCCTCGCCACCTCTCGCCGCCGCGCGATGTCGTCATCCAGGTACTTCAGCTTCACCCGAAGCATCGCGGCCTGGATTTCGTCGAGTCGCGAGTTGATGCCCTGGAACGGATGGTGGTATTTCACCTCGGAGCCATAGTTGCGAAGCGCCGTGACGCATTGGGCGAGCGCATCGTCGTCGGTGACCACGGCGCCACCGTCACCCAGCGCCCCGAGGTTCTTGGTCGGGAAGAAGCTGAAACCCGCCGCATCGCCCCACGCGCCGGCCTTCCGGCCCGCCCCCGTCGCTCCATGGGCCTGTGCGGCGTCCTCGATCAACAGCAGCTTGTGCTGCCTGGCGAGCGCGGACAGCGTGGGCATGTCCGCCAGCTGGCCGTAAAGGTGCACCGCCATGATGGCGCGCGTCCGCGGCCCGATGGCGTCCTCCACGCGCATGGGGTCGAGGTTGAAGGTCGTGGGGTCGGGCTCGACCGGCACCGGTACGAGCCGGTTCTCGGTGATCGCAAGAAAGCTGGCAATGAACGTATTGCCGGGCACGATCACCTCGTCGCCCTCGCGCAGCGCGCCGAGCTGCCTGTAGCCGCGCAGGATCAGCGACAGCGCATCGAGCCCGTTGCCCACCCCGAGCGCGTGCCGCACGCCGCAATAGGCCGCGAATTCGCGTTCGAACGAAACGAGCTCCTCACCCAGGATGTACCAACCGGAATCAATCACGCGCGCGGCGGCGGCTTTCAGCTCGTCCGCATAGCGCGCATTCACTTCCCTGGCACTGAGGAACGGGACGTCCATCAGAGCACCCACTCGTAGAAGTCGTGGGCAATGCCGCGCGCGCCGAAATACTCCTTCTGCGACACCAGGCCGCCATTGAGCACCTGCCCTTCCTGTTCGGTGGAGATGCCGAAGGAGAAGTAGTGGCGCCCCGCGTAGAGGGCGATGAGCTCGGCCAGCAGGAGGCTCAGCGCATTCTCGTGCCGGCCCTCCTCCGAGGCCGCCAGATACTGCGTATGCACCACCCGCCCGAAATCGTAGAGGACCGCCCCGGCCAGCAGCCGGCCCTCGCGCCGCACCTCGTAGAGCAGGATCTGCTCCGGAAACCGCGACTGCAGCAGGCGCAGTTCGTCCAGGCTGTGGGTGGGCACCGCATCGTGCTTGCGCAGCACTTCGGACAACAGGGCGTGGAAGCCGCCCGGATCGCCGTTGGCGTGGATCTCCAGACCCGTGCCGCGCGCCTTGTTGACGGCGCGCTTGCGCTCATCGGTGAAGCGGAAGGGCTCCTGCAGGGCGATGACCGACGCGATGTCGCGTCGTTTGAGCCGCGCGCCCAGCCGATGCAGGGCATACAGGTCCTCCTCGGCGGGATAGCCGTGAAAGACGTGCGGCACGGCCTTGTAGATGACCTTGTCCACGCCCAGCGAGCGATACAGCGCGCCGACCTGCCCGAATGCCTCCAGCGTGGACTCGGCGCGCAATGCGCTGGTCGAGATGAGGCCGCCATAGGTGAGGCCGCCGTGGCTCACCACGGTCCTGCCCAGCGTGTTGGCGGGAAACACCGCCACCGGCACGCCGCTGCGCTCGACGATCAGCGAGCAGTCGGTGAAGCGCTCCGCGTGGTAGTCCATGTAGCCACGCCGATGCAGCAGCACGCCGTTCCTGGAATCCGCGACTACCGCGTCCCATGCCTGCGCGTCCGCCGGCGCATAAGGCCTAACCGCGAGCATGGAGGCCTCCCGTGCCGCGCGGCGGGATGGTCTCGGCCAGGCCGAAGCCATCCATGCCCATGTCGTTGCCGTTGTAGAACATCAGCAGCTTGTCGCCCTGGCGGATCAGGGCGGGATAGCAGATGACCCGCGAATCCCAGCCGCTCTTTGACAGCGACAGGCCGAGCGCCTCGTCGTGGCGTTCCCAATGGAGGCCATCCGTGCTGTACGCGACGCCGGGGAAATACTCGCCGGTGAGGTTGCCGCGCGTGAAATACATCACGTAGCCGTCGCCCCACCGGTAGACGCGCGGACGACCGATACGGTACTCGTTGCCGCGCGGCGTCAGGCAGACGTGGTCCTCGCGCGGTATCGCCGTGAGGTCATCCGTCTCCACGCAGCGTATGTGGTAGCGGGGAAAGGGACGGCCATCGATGGTCTCCCAGTCGTCGCCTGCCGCATACCACAGCCGCCAGCGCCCGCCTTCGCGCAGCACCGAATGCACGGCGCCGATGGTGCTGCGCCCCGGCGCGCGGTCCAGGATCGGAGTCTCCTGGACACGCTCGAAGCGCTCGCCGCCGTCGCGCGATAGGGCCAGCCCGGTAAACGCGAGGAACTTCGCCCGCGCCACGCGCTGGAACCCTACGTAGACCATGGCCAGGCCAGCGGGCGTGTCCACCAGGTCGCCGAGGATCATGCCGCTGTCATCGAAGCAGCCGCCCCGCCCCACATCCAGCACCGGCTCGCCGCTGATGCGCACCACCGACGACGGCTGCTCGGCCCGCACGTCCACGTAGCCGATCCGGCTGACCCCGTCCTCGTCGCGGAAACCCGCATAGATGCGGATGAGCTCGTCATCGATCCGCCATGGCGTCGGCGTAAGCGCCGAATGCGCCATCCAGCCGCCGACGCCCTGGCGGGCGGTGTCGAAGACCAGCCCCTTCTTGGTCCAGTCGAACATGGACGTCAGAGCCTCACGTCGAAGCTGGATCGGTCCGGCACCGCACGCGCGGGCGAACCGACATAGACCCTGCCTGCCTCCGTGTCACGCGTCACCAGGGCGCCCGAGCCGATCACGTTGTCCTGCGCCACCTTCACGTGGTCGTTGAAGGTGGTGTTGACCCCGATGAAGCTGCTGTCGCCGATGTCGCAATAGCCCGAGATGACCGCGTGCGAGGCCACGAACACGTTGTCCCGCAACACCGTGCGATGCCCCACGTGGTTGCCGCTCCACAGGATGCAGTTGCTGCCGATGCGCACGAACGGCTGGATGACGTTGTTCTCGAAGATGAAGCTGTTCTCGCCGATCTCCACGTTGCGCCACACGAAGGCGTGCGAGCTGACATAGGTGGCGAAGCGGTAGCCCCTGCGCTTGGCGTCCAAGTAGAAGCGCGTGCGCAGCCGGTTGAGCTGGCTGGCCGGTATGGCGACGAAGGCGTCGTAGTCCGACGGCGGGTAGTGGGTCTCCAGCTCCTCGTAGGGCACCACCGGCCGGTCCGCCAGCGTGGGCTGGTCGAGGAACGCGCGCTCGACGCTGAAGGCCGCGACGTCATAGTCGCTGTCGTGCTGGAAATATTCGCAGGCGATCAGCGCCAGCTCACCCGCTCCGATGAGCACTAGCGGCTTGGGGCTGCGCTGAGCATGTATCGCCATCGTCACCCGTCCTGTCTGTTCGCAGGCCACAGGGCCGTTGGCGAGGGCAGACCGGCTGTCTGTCGGGCCAGCGGACCGAAGGCGTGCGGACAGACAGGACGGGCCCCAACGGGCTGACTTTCAAGAGACGGGGTGAGGCCTGGAAGGCCCGCCAGCTGCACCGCACGGCTTGGCAAGACGGCCAGTCTTTCCGTCGCGGCGCGACGCACCTGGCGGGCCTTCCAGGCCTCATGACGACGGCGATACATGCTCAGCGCTGCCCCAAGCATGCTGCCATGTCTCCGCGCAGTGAAGCCTCTACCTCATGCACGAACAGCGCATAGTCGGTGATGTAGTCCGCCGGGTCGTACAACTGGTCGGCCAGCACCATCAGCACGCAGTCCTCGGTGAAGTCGTACATCTCGCGCCATACCATGCGCCGCAGCAGCAGGCCCTGCGACGGGTCGTTCAGCACGACCTCGCACGGCCCCCTGCCATCGTCGATGAGGAAGGTGACCGAGCCGCGCACCGTCACCGCAAGCTGGTTGAGGTTGCGATGGGCGTGCATGCCACGGTGCACCCCGCACTTGGTGGAAAACAGGTAGTAGACGCGCCGGATCTCGAACGGCACGTTGAGGTCCTGTTCCAACGAAATGAGCATGCCGCGGTCATCGCCATGCTGCTGCAACTGGATGCGTTCGATTTCCATGTCCGTGGCCAGGGCGAAAACATTCGAGGGCGATGTCGTTAGCTGAGTTCCACCTGACTGGCCAAAGGTTGCGCCGGCAGATAGAAACCGCCGCGCATGCAACCTTTCGCGATGCCTGCCGCACCCACCGGACGATGACCGCCCCACCCGCACGTTCCATCGCAGGCCTGCCTGCCCATGACCAGGACTTGCTCGACGGAGCGGCTGCGCCGATGGGCCGCGTAGCCAGCGTGGACAGTCGAGCACCCCTGGCCGGGGTGGACGACGCCGTGGCCGGTACCTGGGTGCAGTGCGGCGACCCGGGCGATGCCAGGCCACCGGACGGCCTGCTCACCTGCCTCGACAGCTTGCGTGGAGTACACATCTGGACCCGGCCGACTGTATAGAATTCAAGGGAACTCACACCGGGGAGCGGCGCATGCGCCGGAGGTGTCGTACGAACCCAGTCGGCGACGCCACGACGCGTCGGGACGACCGGTGGGTGGGCCGCCTTGTGGTGATCACCTCCGTGGCGCTGCCGCGGCGGCAGCGACGGCCGGCCTGATCCGACGATGGCCGCGCCCGTTGCCTCATCCGCCGGATGTCCCCGCTTTCGCCAGGCCTGCGCCGGCGTGGCGTGCGCGTACCGCCTCGCCTTGCTGGCGGGTGCCTGCCTGCCCCTGGCCGTCCATGCGCAGTCGTCGAACGTGAGTGGCACGGTGGCGCTCAGCTCGCAGCTGGTGGATCGGGGCCAGGCCGTCACCTCGCAGACACCCATCCTGCAGGGTGCGCTGGCCTGGTCCTTCGCCAAGGGCTGGTCGCTGGGCGTGTCCGCCAGCGTCGAGGCGCGCAAGCCGGACCGGTTCGCCGAAACCCTGGCCCAGGCCGCCCGGTCGTGGTCGCTGTCGCCGGACTGGCAGATGCAGGCGAACCTTGTCTACTACGACTATCCCGGCAACCAGCATGCGCACAGTTTCGATCGCACGGAAGCCGGGCTGAGCTGGATCTACCGGGACGTGCTCACGCTGGGCGTGGCCGCGATCTATCCCGTGGGCAAGGTCGACCACAAGCTGCACGGCGCCGCCGACATCGGCTTCCACTGGCCGCTGCCCCACCATTTCTCGCTGTCAGCCGGCCTCGGCATCACCCAGTCCAACTATGTCCAGTACGCGTACTATTGGCACGAGTACTACGAGTACGACCGACTGGAAACCTACAGCTACGGCCACGCCGGCCTGCTGTGGAACTACGGTTCCTGGCGCGTGGAGGTGGACCGCATCGCGACCTCGGGACTCCCCCATATGCGGGGTTACCCGGACACCGCCCCTTGGGTAGCCACCATCTCCTGGTCGTTCTGACCCCCTGAAGGCAACCTTTTGGCAGCGGCAGGGCACTCACGCGGGAACCCACCATCGTTTTGAGACGGCCATGAACGAAGCCGACATTGATGCAGACGCGACCGACCGCATGCTGCTTCAGCGCATGTCGGCCGGCGATCGTGCCGCGTTGGCCGTGCTGTACCGCAGCTACCACGGCCGCCTGTGCCGATTCCTGTCCCGGCTGACCCGGCGCCCCGACGTCATCGAGGAAGTGATCAACGACTGCTTCTGGATCGCCTGGCAGAAGGCCGGCACCTTCCACGGCGACTCGCGGGTTTCCACCTGGATCATCGGCATCGCCTACCGTTGTGGACTCAAGGCGCTGCGCCAGCATGGCGACGAGCCGGTGGACGACGATGCGCTGTCGGAAGACCGGTTCCCGGCCCACTGTCCCGACGAGGACCGCGAGCTGCGCGACTGGCTGGCGAAGGGGCTCAGCCGCCTGTCCGCCGACCAGCGCGTGGTGATCGAACTGGTGTATGGCCTGGGCCACACCCTCGATGATGTCGCCGTCATCATGCAGTGCCCCGTAGGCACGGTGAAGGCGCGCCTGTTCCATGCGCGGGTGAAGCTGCGCAACACCCTGCCGGCCCTCGCGGGAGAACCCCCCATGCGTAAAGAGAACAAGCCATGAAGCCTCCGACGGACATCGGCAAGGACTGCGCCCGCGCCTGGGAGGCGATGCCCTGGTCGCTGCAGAACAGCGCCCCCCAGGACCAGGACGAATGGCTGAACCAGCACCTGGCGCAGTGCAAGGCCTGCCGCGCCGAGTTCGAGCAGCAGAGCCGGCTGCGCCTGGCCATCTCGTTGCCGCCGGACATTCCCGTCGATGCGGATGCCGGCCTGCGACGCCTGCTGGCACGCATCGACGCGCCCGACACCCACGCCGCGTCCCAGCGCGCGCGCACCAGCTGGGTCACGCGCGCCCTGGTCGCCGCGGTGCTGGTGCAGGCCATCGGCATCGGCGTGCTCGGTGCGCGCCTGTGGTCGGAAACCAGCCAGGCCGACTATCGCACCCTGAGCCAGGCGACCTCGCCGCTGCCGACGGGCGCGATCCACGTCGTGCCCGACGACGGCATGAAGCTGGCCGACTGGAACAACCTGCTGCATACGCTGAGGCTGCAGGTCGTGGGAGGCCCCAACGAGGTCGGCGCGTACACCGTCGTGGCCTCCGACGGATCCAGGTCGCCCAAGGACATGCTGCAGCAGCTGCGCACCACGCATGGCATCCGCCTCGCCGAGCCCATCGCGAACACGCCATGAAGCATGGCGTCCCCGCATCGCTGTTGATCCTGCTGGCGGTGGCGCTGGGTGCCTGCACGCCACCCCGCCCCACCGCGCCCCAGAACGGCGACCCGTCGCAGGGCCCGATCGCCAACGTGCAGGCGATGGACACGAACCGCGACATCGTGCTGGCCGTGGCCAATCCGCTCGATCCCCCGGCCACGCACGCCGGCTCCAGCCTGCTCGGCTATACGCCCGCCGGGAACTACGGCGCCGGCCAGCGCGCCGTGTCCACGCTCGCCGCGCTGAAGCAGAGCTATGGCATCCGTGAGATCACCGGCTGGCCCATCAAGTCGCTGGAGCTCTACTGCATCGTGCTGGAGCCGCCGCCGGGCATGACGCGCGAAGCGCTGCTCGAAACGCTGTCGAAGGACAGTCGCGTGCAGCTCGCACAACCGCTGCAGGACTATGCCGTCTACTCGGACACCACCAGGGGCGCGCGCCAGTACAACGACCCTTATGCCAACCTGCAGCGCGGTTTCGTCGAAACCGAGGCCGCCGTCGCGCACAACTATTCGCAGGGCAGCGGCGTCCACGTCGCCATCGTCGACACGGGCGTGGACATGCTGCATCCCGACATCCAGGGAAGCATCACGGAAGCCCGCAACCTGGTGGATGCGAACGTCGCCGCCTTCAACGCCGACAGCCACGGCACCGAAGTGGCCGGCATCATCACGGCGATCGGCGACAACCACCAGGGCATCGTGGGCATGGCGCCCAAGGCGGCGCTCAACGTGTACAAGGCCTGCTGGTACCTCCCCGGCCCGGACCGTGGCGCGCACTGCAACTCCTTCACGCTGGCCAAGGCGCTGGCCGCGGTGCTCGATACCGATGCACGCATCATCAACCTCAGCCTGGGCGGTCCGGCGGACCCCCTGCTCAACCGCCTGCTGGGCGAGCTGCTGCGACAGGGTCGCATCGTGATTGCGGCGATGCCGCCGGAAGGCAACAACGGCGGCTTTCCGAACGACACGCCCGGCGTCCTCGTGGTGCGTACGAGTGGTCCCTCGCCTGCGCCACCGGGCGTGCTCAGCGCGCCCGGCAACGACATCCTCACCACCCAGCCCGGCGGAGGCTACGACTTCACCACGGGGTCCTCGATGGCCGCCGCGCACGTGAGCGGCATCGTCGCGTTGCTGCTGGCCCTCGCCCCCAAGCTCGATGCGCGCACGACACACGACCTGTTGCTGCGCACCAGCAAGACCACCAACGGGCGGCTGCAGGTGAATGCCGCCTCGGCGGTCACCACCCTGCAGGCACAGCACCCGGCCTCGCCCTGACACGGCGCGCCACCCCGCACCCCATGGATGCCCCGGTGAAAAACAGAGACCGTGCCGTATGCCCTCTCCCCGATGTCGGCGTGCATGTCGCGGCGGGACCTGCCGGGCAGCTCGACTGGGTCGGCATGGAGGGCATGGCCTTGCCCGTGTACTTCGATGGCGGCGACGGCGAGCTGCTGCGCGCCGCCGCGAACATCGACGCCTTCGTGAATCTCGTGCGCCCCCAGCAGCGCGGCATCCACATGTCGCGCCTCTACCTGCTGGCCGACGCGCAGCTGGGTGGCAGGACCGTCGATGCCGCCTCGCTGGAGCGACTGCTGGGGGCCTTCCTGCATTCGCACGAAGGCCTGGCCGATCGTGCCCGCGTCCGCATCCGCTTCGAACACCTCGTGCGGCGTCCCGCCCTGCGCAGCGGGCACCAGGGCTGGCGGGCGTATCCGGTCAGCCTCGAGGCCAGCCTGTCGGCGCAAGGTTTCCAGCTCGAGCTGGGTACCGAGGTGGTGTACTCGTCCACCTGCCCCGCCTCGGCGGCGCTTTCGCGCCAGCTCATCCAGCAACGGTTCGCCGCTGATTTCCCCGGCGACGCGCCGCTGGACCACGCCACCGTCATGGCGTGGCTGGGCAGCGAGCAGGGCATCGTCGCCACGCCTCACGCACAGCGCAGCACGGCACGCCTGCGCGTGCGGTTCGCCCACGGTGCGCCGCTGCAGCTGATCGCGCTGCTCGATCGCGTGGAGCAGGCGCTGGGCACACCGGTGCAGACGGCCGTGAAGCGCGAGGACGAGCAGGCCTTCGCCCTCGCCAACGGCAGCAACCTGATGTTCTGCGAAGACGCTGCGCGACGCATCCAGGGCGCGCTCGACGGTAGCGCGGGCATCGCGGCCTTCCGCGTCCGCGTGGCGCATCACGAGAGCCTGCATCCACACGATGCGGTCGCCCATGCAAGCGGTGGCAGGCCGGACGAACTGCGCGCCCTGGCCGACTCGCCCGACGAGTTCGCCTGAGTCGCGAAACGCTCGAACGCGGCAGCAGCGGGCAAGCCGCCCACGCCGTGCCGCCGGCGCATGGATCTGACGCGCGGTTTATGGCCAAGTCATCGCTCTGCTAACGTGAGGTCTTTCCAATGCCGGGGGACCCCATGCTGCGCCACTGCCTCGCTGTTGCCATCGCACTCGCCATCGCCGTTCCCGCCACCAGCCTGGGTGCCGACCAGACACCGGCGCACACGCCCACCCCGAAGGAACTGCTCGGCAAGTCGCAACCGCAGGAATGGCGCACGCCCGACCCGCAGAACCTGCTGGTGATGAAGCTGCCGCAGGGCCAGGTGCTGATCGAGCTGGCAGCGGACTTCACTCCGCTGCACGTCGCCAACATCCGCACGCTGGTGCACGAACACTATTTCGATGGCCTCGCCATCGTGCGCGTGCAGGACAACTTCGTGACCCAGTGGGGCGATCCGGAGGACGACGACAACGGCGACAAGAGCAAGCTCAGGCCGCTGGGCAACGCCAAGGCCAAGCTGCCGCCGGAGTACACCCGCACGCTCGACAACAAGCTGACGTTCACGCGCCTGCCCGACGGCGACGTGTACGCGCCGGAAGTCGGCTTTTCCGAGGGCTTCCCGGTGGGTCGCGACAAGGCGCACGGACAGCAATGGCTGACGCACTGCTACGGCATGGTCGGCGTGGGGCGCGACGCCGATCCCGAAACCGGCAGCGGCACGGGCCTGTACGTGGTGATCGGCCAGGCACCGCGCGGGCTCGATCGCAACCTCGCCGTCGTCGGCCGCGTGCTGCAGGGCATGGAATTCCTGTCGGGCCTGCCGCGCGGCACGGGCCCGCTGGGCTTCTATGACAAGCCCGGACAGCGCGTGGGCATCAGCGCGATCCAGCTCGCCTCCGAACTGCCGCCGGAACAGCGCCCGAAGATCGAAGTGCTGCGCACCGACAGCACCACCTTCGCCGCTCTGGTCGAGGCCAAGCGCAACCGTCGCGACGACTTCTATCGCAATCCCGCCGGCAAGATCGACCTGTGCAGCATCAACATCCCGGCACGCGAGGCGAAGGCGCAGCCCTGAGCTGCACCCTCAGTTTCGTTCACGTCGACTGCTTGCCTGACCGCCTGGTGATGCGGCGCCACGCCCATCGCCAGGCCAGCGCCAGCGGCAAGGCCAGCAAGAGGAACGGCAGGCCGTAGGCCAGTGCGGAGAACGCATCGTCGACGCCGTCGATCAGGCGATCGAGCAGCCCGCGGAACGACTCGCCCAGCCGATGCCCGCGCGAGCCGGCGTCGGCATCATGGAAATCCAGCGTCAGCAGGTTGGTGTCGAGCCGCCGTTGCTGCATGGCGGCCTCGCCTTGCAGCGACTCCCGTTGTTGCTGCACCTGCGCCTGTTCGTGGCTCAGGGTGATCAGGTCGGCCACGGCCAGGTCCCTGCGCGAGGCCAGCTCGTCCAGCCGCCGGGCGTAGGCATCCAGTTGCGCCCGCTTGCGCTGGTTGTCGCTCACCGCGTCCGCGAGGTCCTCGGCATGGGTTTCGCGCGAGGAGAAGCGGCCACCCTGGCCGGCCATGGTCACCAGTGGCTCGATGGCAGCGGGTACCGCGCGCACCACCAGTGACGAACGCCACTCGCCCTGCTGCATGCGCAGCACGTTGCAAGCCCCGTATCTTTGCGCCTCGCAGGCGTCGCGCACGGCGGCGATCCGGCCCGCGATCTGCGCCTCTGGCAGCTCCACGTTGACGCTGTGTTCGTAGGCGAGCTTGGCGCCAGCCTTCGCCGCCTCCCCCGCCAGCTGGCCCGGCCCCACTTCCTGTTTCTTGGAACAGCCGGCCAGCAGCAGCACGGCGCACATTGCCCACGTCCACTTGCGTGCAGTCACGTCATCCCTTCCTGGCCCCGTTTCGGGGCGAGTCTGCCACAGGTCCCGGCGGCGCCTTGCCCCGCGCATCATTTCGATATATCGTTTTATTTAGATATATCGAAACAAGAACTGCGATGCGCGCCCCGTCCAACCCTTCCAAGCCGGCATCACGCGGCGAGCAGGACCGCCGAAGCGGCCAGCGCCTGCTGGGCCACGGCGACCTGAAGCTGCTGTTGCTCGCCCTCGTCGAGCAGCAATCGAGCCATGGCTACGAACTGATCCGGCGCATCGCCGACATGTTCCATGGCCACTACACGCCCAGCCCGGGCGCGATCTACCCCACCCTGACCATGCTGGAAGAACTTGGATTGCTGCAGGTCGGGCGGGAACAGGGCGCCCGCAAGCTCTATGCCGTCACGGCCGCCGGCCGCCGCTTCCTGGCCGACAACGAGGTGGCGGTCGAAGCGATGACGCTGCGTACGCGCCATGCCGCGCGCACGGCCGCGAAAATGGCCCTCCCTCCGCCCGTGCGACATGCGATGCACGAGGTGAAGCATGCGCTGATGGCGCGCGGTACCGCGTGGAACGCGGCGGAAGCGCGGCGCGTGGCGAGCGTGCTCGAACGCGCCGCCCGCGAAATCGCCGCCGAGCCCAACGATTGAATCCCCCGTCGAGATGATCCCCATGACCCGACATGCCCACCAGATGCAGCGACACACCGTGGTGCTGCGCGAGATCGAAGTGCTGCGCAGCGAACGCCTGACGCCGCACATGCAGCGCATCGTCTTCGGCGGCGCCGCGCTGCGCGGTTTCCTCAGCGCCTCGCCCGACGACCATGTGAAGCTGTTCTTCCCCAACCGCCAGGGCCAGCTCGCGCTGCCCACGCCCGGCCAGGGCCGCCTGGAATTCCCCGAAGGCGTCGAGCCATCACCGATGCGTGATTACACGCCTCGCCGCTACGACGACGAGTTCAACGAGCTCACCGTGGATTTCGTGCTGCACGGCGACGGCCCCGCCGCCGCGTGGGCGGAACAGGCTCAGCCGGGTCAACACATCGGAGCCGGTGGCCCCCGCGGCTCGTTCGTGGTGGCGGATGACTTCGACCACTACGTGATGATCGGCGACGAAACCGCGCTGCCGGCGATCGGTCGCTGGCTGGACGAACTGCCCTACGGCGCGCGCGCGACCGTGCTGGTGGAAATCCCGGGCAGCGCGGACCGGCAGGCACTGGAATCGCGCGCCCAGGTCGAGCTCGCCTGGTTCGAACGCGACAACCAGGACGCGGCGACCAGCCAGCTGCTCGAACATGCGCTGGAACGCCTGCCCACGCCCGCCGGCGACACGTTCTGGTGGATTGCCGCGGAGTCCTCCCGCGCACGTCGCATGCGCCAGTATCTGTCCGACGAGCGTGGCATTCCGAAGGACTGGCTGCGCGCGACGGGCTACTGGAAGGCCGAAGGCAGCGACGAGGAAGCGTGAACGGCATGAACTGCCGCTGAGCGCGAAAGCGTCATCACTACGAAAATTTGCCGTTCACGCGGTTAAGAGTGACTGCGTCGACCGGCACCGGCCGGTCATTGCAGGAGGCAATGATGTCCTGGCGCAGCCGCAGGCTCAGGTGGTTCGTTTATGCACCGGTGGCTTTCGTGCTGCTGCTGTTCGCAGTATCGGTCTTCATCGTCCTCACGTTCGACTGGAACCGGCTTAAGCCGACCATCAACGAGCGCGTGAGCCAGACGATTGGCCGTCCATTCATCATCCAGGGTGACATCAACGTCGGCTGGGCGCGCGAGCCGGGTCAGGACGGCATCGCCGGCCTGGTGCCGTGGCCCACGCTGGAAGCGCGCGACATCGTCATCGGCAATCCGGACTGGGCCAAGCAGCTGCAGTTCGCGCAACTGGATGCGGTGCGCTTCCGCCTGGCCCCGCTGCGACTGCTGTTCCATCGCGTCGAGATCCCCACGCTGTACCTGGTGCGCCCCCGCATCGACCTGGAGCGTGACGCGCAGGGGCGCGCCAGCTGGGACTTCACCTTCGCCAACAGCAGCCAGCCATCGGGCTGGGCACTGGACCTGCGCGCCATCGGCTTCGACCGGTCGGAGATCACGCTGGACGACGCGATGAACAAGGCGAACCTGAAGATCACCGTGGAGCCGCTGCAGCAGTCGATTCCCTACGACCAGATCGTGGCGCAGCAATCCGCCGACGCGCTCGAGCAGGCGGGCAAGACCGCGGGGGCCGGCGCGCGCCAGGCGCTGGCCAAGGCCGCCGCCGCAAACGAAAACCAGCCGGGCAGCACCCATGCCGCCTACCAGTTCGCCTGGCAGGCCGACGGCAACTACCAGGGGGCGCCCGCCAAGGGCAGCGGCAAGAGCGGCGGCGTGCTCGCCCTGCAGCAGGCCGACCAGCCATTCCCCCTGCAGGCCAATGTGCACATCGGTGACAGTCACATCGCCCTGGTGGGCACGCTCACCGACCCGCTGCACCTGGCGGCGCTCGATATCCGCCTGTGGTTCTCCGGCACCAGCATGGCCAAGCTCTATCCGCTGATCGGCGTCACCCTGCCCGACACGCCGCCGTTCGCCACCCAGGGCCACCTGAAGGCCAACCTCAGCCGCGGCAACAGCCACTACTCCTATGAGAATTTCCGGGGGCGCGTCGGCGGCAGCGACATTGCCGGCGACGTCACCTTCGATACCGGCGGCGCACGGCCCAAGCTGGGCGGCACCGTGAAATCACAGGTGCTGCGCTTCGCCGACCTCGCCCCGTTGATCGGCGCCGACAGCAATGCGGAGAAGCAACAGCGCGGCGATGCCACGCCGCAGCCCGCCGACAAGGTGCTGCCGGTCGAACCGTTCCGCACGGACCGCTGGCGCGCGATGGATGCCGATGTGCAGTTCAGCGCCGGACACATCGTGCGCGAAAAGGCGTTGCCCATCGATGGGCTCTCCACCCATGTGATCATGGACAACGGCGTACTGAGGCTGGATCCGCTTGCGTTTGACCTGGCCGGCGGCAAGGTCAACAGCAAGCTTCGCCTCGATGGCAGCCGCGCCCCGATGCAGGGCACCATCCGGCTCGGCGCACGCCACCTGCTGCTCAAGCAGCTGTTCCCGACCTTCGAGCCGATGCAGACCAGCTTCGGCGAGATCAATGGCGACGCCGCGCTCGATGCACGCGGCAATTCGGTGAGCGAGCTGCTCGGCACCTCCACCGGCGAGGTGAAGCTGCTGATGAACGACGGCGCGATCAGCAAGGCCTTGCTGGAAACCGCCGGCCTCAACGTGGGCAACATCATCATCAGCAAGCTGTTCGGCGACAAGACGGTGAAGATCAATTGCGCCGCATCCGATCTCACCGCCACCAACGGCCTGTTCCAGACGCGCCTGTTCGTCTTCGATACCGAAGACGCCACCGTGCGCATCGACGGCACGGTGAATTTCGCCAACGAGAAGCTGGACCTGGACGTGCACCCGAACTCCAAGGGCCTGCGCGTGCTGTCGCTGCGCTCGCCCCTTTACGTCAAGGGCACGCTGAAGAATCCGGACGTGGGCGTGCAGCCCGGACCGTTGATTCTCCGCGGCGGCGGCGCCCTGGCCCTGGGCGTGCTCGCCACCCCGGTGGCGGCCCTGCTGCCGCTGGTCGCCACCAGCAAGGGGACACCCGACAACACCTGCGCCACCGTACTCGAACAGATGCGCAGCCCGTCGCAGGCCAAGCCGGCTTCCACCCAAAACACGCCGAAACCGGCACAAACCCACTGATTGCGCACCACCCATGCGCGGGCGACGCTAGAATGCGCCGCCCTTTTCCTGTCGATGTACGTCCATGCAATCCGTCACCAAGGCCCGCTGGCAGATCCACTTCTGCGTGATGCTGTGGGGCTTCACCGCCATCCTGGGCAAGATGATCACCCTGCCCGCCCTGCCCCTCGTGTGGTGGCGCATGCTGCTGGTGTCCGGTTCCCTGCTGCTGATGCCCCGCGTCTGGCGCGGCCTCAAGGCCATGCCCGCGAGGTTGCGCTGGTCCTACGCCGGCATCGGCGTGCTGGTGTCGCTGCACTGGCTCACCTTCTATGCCGCGATCAAGCTGGCGAACGCCTCGGTGGCCGCCACCTGCATCGCGCTGGGCCCCGTGTTCCTGGCCCTGGTGGAACCGTGGATCGCCAAGCGCAAGTTCGACCCGCGCGAGCTGCTGGTCGGCGTGGCCGTGGTGCCGGGCGTGGCGATGGTGGTGGGCGGCGTTCCCGTCGACATGCGCCTGGGCATCGCCGTGGGTGCCTTCTCCGCGCTGCTGGTGGCTCTGTTCGGCTCGTACAACAAGCGCCTGGTGGAACATGGCGATCCGCTTACGGTGACCTGCATCGAGCTGGGTACCGGCACGCTGTTCCTCACGCTGCTGGCGCCGCTGCTGCCGCATGCCGGTGCCGCCTTCGTGCTGCCCAGCCTGCATGACGGGGCGTTGCTGGTGCTGCTCTCGTTCGGCTGCACCCTGCTGCCGTTCGCGCTCGCGCTGGTGGCCCTGCGCCACATGAGCGCCTTCGGCACCCAGATGGTGACGAACCTGGAACCGGTCTACGCCATCGTGCTGGCCATGCTCCTGCTCGGCGAGCAGCGCGAACTCGACGGCTGGTTCTACGCGGGCGTGGCGGTAATTCTCGCCGCGGTGTTCATGCATCCGCTGCTGAGCCGCCGGCAGGGCAAGGCCACCCAGCCCGAACTGCTGGGTACGGCCGAAAGCCACAACGTGGTGGAATGAGCCTCAGGCCTGCGCGGCCAACCACGCGCGCAGGTGTTCGATGAAGACGCGCACCTTGGCCGGCGGCTGGCGTCCCGGATACACCGCATAGATGCCGCACTCCGGCAACCGGTACTGCGCCAGCAAGGGGACGAGCCTTCCGTCGCGGATATCGTCCGTGACCAGGTAATCGGGCAGCACGCTGACACCTGCGCCATGGCGCACCAGCGCGTGCGCGGCCGTCACGTTGTTGGCCTGCGCCCGCTGCCTCATGCGCACGGTGCGGCGCGAGCCGTCAGGTGCCGTGAAGGTCCAGCGCAACGGCGAGGACAGCAGCGCCAGGGCGATCCAGTCCAGTGACGGCAGGTCCGTCAGGCGTCGGGGTTCCCCGCGGCCCGCGAGATAGGCCGGCGCCGCCACCAGCAACTGGCGGAAACTGCCCAGGCGCGTCGAACGCAGGTTCGAATCGCGCAACGAGCCCATGCGGATCGCAAGATCGAACCGCTCCGCAATGAGGTCGCTCACGTGATCGGTCAATACCAGGTCGGTCTGCAAAGGCGGATGGCCCCGCATGAAGTCGGCCAGGGCGGGCGCCACGACCGAGGTGCCGTAGTCGGTGGTGGCCGTGAGGCGCAGGGTGCCGGTGGGCTTTTCCTGGTTGCTGCCGACCTGCTCGATGGCCGCTTCCGCCTCGGCAAGAATGCGCACGCAGGCCGCATGGAAGGTGGTGCCCGCTTCGGTGAGCGTCATGCGCCGCGTGCTGCGCAGGACCAGGGTGACGCCCAGCTCCTGCTCCAGCCTCGCCAGGTGCTGGCTCACCATCGCCTTGGTCATGCCCAGTGTCTCGGCCGCGGCCGTGAACGAGCCGGCGTGCACCAGCGCCACGAATACCGCCAACCGGTTGAGGTTCACTTCGCTGGACATGGGGCGCCTCACTGTCAAGCAGGACTTTACAGTGAATTCCCGTTTGATGCGTTTATCCGCACCGGCCAGGAGCGCATGCTTTGTTCCAACACCGGTGCCGGCGACGCGTTCGAGCAACCCGCGCCATCGTCCGCCGGCCCCCACCCCACCCTGCTGGAGTCCCTGCCCATGAAGATTGCCCTGTTCGGCGCCACCGGCCACATCGGCCACGCCATCCTCGACGAAGCCCTGGCGCGCGGTTACGACGTCACCGCCATCGTCCGCGATCCCTCGCGCCTGTCGACGCATGATCCTCGCCTCGCCGTCGTGACCGGCGACGTCGCCAAGCCCGAAACCTGGCTGGATGCCGTGCGCGGTGCGGATGCTGTCGTGGCCAGCCTCTCCGCGCGCCGCGACGGCAACAACGACAGCATTCCGGTCAACGCGGCCGTACTGCTGGACAACCTGCCCGGGGCAGGCGTCAAGCGCCTGGCATGGGTCGGCGGTGCCGGCTCGCTGGAGACCGCGCCGGGCGTGCTCGTGATGGACGATCCGCACTTCCCCGAGGCCTGGAAGCCCGAAGCGGCCGGCCAGGGCAAGGCGCTCGCAGTGTTCCGCGCCAGTCCGTCCAGCCTCGATTGGACGTTTATCAGTCCAGCCGCCCTGATCGAGGACGGTCCGCGCACCGGCAAATACCGCGTGGGAGGCGACCAGTTGCTGGTGGATGACCACGGCAAGAGCCACATCAGCGTGCCCGACTATGCGGTCGCCCTGCTCGACCGTATCGAGAAGGGCGATGCCAGCCGCAAGCGCATCACCGTGGCCTACTGATCGTTTCGACGGGCGGCTTCGGCCGCCCGTCGCTGCTCCCCCGGGGGATGCACGCCGTCACAGCCACCAGCGCACACCGGCCACCCAGGTCGTTTCGCGCGCATGGAACACGGGCGCGCCGGGCACCTGGGTGTCGCCGTAGCGCCGCGTCCAGTTCACGCCGACATAGGGGGCGAACTTGCGGCTGAACTCGTAACGCAGCCGCAGCCCGGCTTCCAGGTCCGACAGGCCCGACGACACGCCGCGCTGCGGATCATCCTTGCCGTAGAAGTTGAGTTCGAGCTTGGGCTCCAGCACCAGCCGCTGGGTAAACAGCAACTCGTAGCTGGCCTCCAGCCGCAACGCCGTACGCCCCTGCCCGCCCGCGTAGAACGTCGCCTGCGTTTCGAACCAGTACGGCGCCAGGCCCTGCACGCCCAAGGCCACCCATTGGCGGTTCGGTCCCTGCCCGAAGTCCTGCCGCGCACCGAGCTGCCCATCCCAGAAGCTGGTCCAGGCGTGGCTCCACAACGCCTCCACGCGCCCCTCGGTGCCGCCGCTGCCCCGCTCGCCTTCGGTCTTCACCCATAACCGATCGATCGGATTGCCCAGCCAACCCTCCGCTTCCCAGCTGGTCGCGTAGTCGCCCGAGGTGCTGCGCGTGCGCTCCATGCGGTCGAACAGCAGCATGCCCATGCCCGCGGCGTCGTCCATCTGCATCAGCGAGCTCATCTGCGCCGGCGTCATCGCCGGCATGGCGTGCCGGGGTGGAAGCGGCGGCACATGATCGTTGGCCGGCAGCGTCGTTTCACCCATGGCGGACATGTCGTGGCCCGGGTGATCCATGTCCTCGTGCGCCTGCCCGCTGGCGACCGGCTTCGCCGGGACATGATGGCCCGCATGGGGATCGGTCGGTGCCGCGTGATCCGCGTGTGGCATGGACATGCCGGGCATGTCCTGCATGTCGGCGCTCTGCGCCAGCAGCATGGCGGGCGCGGAGGCGCCCAGCGCCAGCGCGATGCCTCTGAACATCAACCGCCTCATGCCACCACCACCTCGCGGAACATGCCCGCCTCCATGTGGTAGAGCAGATGGCAGTGATACGCCCAGCGCCCCGGCGCATCGGCGCTCACGCGATAGCTCAGCTGCTGCGCCGGCTGCACCAGCACCGTGTGCTTGCGCGCCTGGAACGCCCCGTCCGGTGTCTCCAGTTCGCTCCACATGCCATGCAGGTGGATCGGGTGGGTCATCATGGTGTCGTTCACCAGGGTCACCCGCAGGTGCTCGCCGTGGCGCAGATGCAGCGCTTCGGCGGCAGAGGCCCGCTTGCCGTCGAACGACCACAGGTAGCGCTCCATGTTGCCGGTGAGGCGCAGGGTCAGCTCGCGATCGACGGTTGGCGAGATCGGCGCATCGACCGCATGCAGGTCCGCATAGCTCAGCACGCGGCGTCCGTTGTCGCGCAGGCCGACGCCCGGATCGTCGAGATTGCGCCGCGGCGTGGCCACGCGCATGTCGACTTCCGGGCCGGTCTCCAGCGACGGCGCGGCCTCGTGGTGCATGGACATGCCGGCCATGCCCGGCATCGCCATCATGTCCATGCCGGACATGTCGTGCCCCATGGCGGCGTGGTCCATCGCGCCCATCATGTCGCCCATGCTCAGCAGGGGACGTGGGTCGAGCGGCGGTACCTCGCCGGTCATGCCCAGGCGCGGCGCCAGCGTGGCCCGCGCGTAACCCGTGCGATCCATGCTCTGGGCGAAGATGGTCCAGGCGCGGTCCGCCGCCGGCTGCACGATCACGTCATAGGTTTCGGCCGTGCCGATGCGGAACTCGTCCACGCTTACCGGTTCGATCGCCTGCCCGTCCGCCGCGACCACGGTCATCTTCAGGCCCGGGATGCGCACGTCGAAGAACGTCATCGACGAGCCATTGATGAAGCGCAGCCGGACTTTCTCGCCCGCGCCGAACAGCCCCGTCCAGTTGCCGGCCGGCGTCTGCCCGTTCACCAGGTAGGTGTAGGCCGCTGCGGAGACGTCGGCCAGGTCGGTGGGATCCATGCGCATCTGGTTCCACATGCGCCGCTCGGCAAGCGCGCCCGACAGACCATCGCGCCCCGCATCGCGCAGGAAATCGCCCACGGTGCGCTTGCCATGGTTGTAGTAGCCGCCCTGCTTCTTCAGGTTGGCGTAGATGATTTCCGGATCGAGGTCGGTCCAGTCGTTGAGCAACACCACGTAATCGCGATCGGCGACGTGGCGCTCGCCGTCGCGCGGCTCGACCACGATGGGGCCATACAACCCGGTCTGTTCCTGGAAACGCGAATGGCTGTGGTACCAGTAGGTGCCCGCCTGGTTCACCGTGAAGCGATAGACGTATTCGCCGCCGGGCGGGATGCCGTCGAAACTCAGGCCGGGCACGCCGTCCATGTCCGCCGGCAACACGATGCCGTGCCAATGGATGGAACTGGTCTCGCGCAGGCGGTTGCGTACGCGCAGGGTCACCGTGTCGCCCTGGCGCCAGCGCAGCAGCGGCGCGGGCAGTTGCCCGTTCACCACCGTCGCGATGCGCTTGCGCCCGGTGAAGTCGACCGGCAGTTCGCCTATCTCCAGTTCGAAATGGTTGCCGCGCAACTCGGCGCGCGGCGTGGCGGTCTGGGCCAGTGCGTTGCCGCGCCACAGCCCCAGGCCGGCAGCTACGCCTCCCAGCGCCAGCCCCTGGACGAAACGCCGTCGCGGCAGCTTAAAGCCGCGCGGTTCCTGCTTGTTCATGGTCCTGCTCCGTCAATCGTGCCCGCCGGGCGGGCGCGTCGAATCGGCCGATGATCCGGCCCCTTGCATCGAGCGGAGGATCAGGCGACCGGCGGTCGCAGGGGCGGTTCGTACACCGGCTGGGGGGCCGTCTCGCGACGCGCCAGCCAACCCTGGCTGGCCGGCTGCACCGGCACCACACGCTCCCATGCCGAAGGCGGCACGGTGACCGTGGCATGGGCGCAGCAGCCATCGGGAAGCATGTTGGCGGCGTGGTCGGCGCCATGGTCATGCGCCCCTGGCGCGTGCGCCATGGACATGTCCATGGTGGTGGCCATCGAAGCGCAGCAGTGGACCGGCTGCGCCCAGACCACGCTGGCCAGTGCCAGCCACGCGCACAACGCCAGCGCGAACAGGGCGCGGCAGTGACGCAGATGGCGGAACAGGTGGCGGGTCATGCCCGGGAGCATAGCCACGGGCCTGCCGCGGGCTCAACTCTGGAGATGGCTCCAACAGCCCTGCCGCCCCCTTGTAGGAGCGCACCCAGTGCGCGATCAGAGGTGAATCGGAGCGCCCTTCGCGCACAGGGTGCGCTCCCACAGGGGGCGGCGGGCAGGCCGTATAATCGCCTGCCGTCCGGCGCCCCCACGACCATGAACTATCGTCACGCCTACCATGCCGGCAACTTCGCCGATGTCCTCAAGCACACGGTGCTGTTGGCGCTGATCGAGGCCCTGCAGGCCAAGCCCACGCCGTTCGCCTTCGTCGATACGCATGCCGGCAGTGGCTGCTATGCGCTGGACGGCACCGAGGCCGGCAAGACGGGCGAATACAAGGACGGCATCGCCCGCCTGCTGTTCCCCGACCTGCATGCCGGCGGCGCGCCGGCCCAGCCCCTGCCGCCGCTGCTGCGCCGCTGGCTGGATGCCATCCTGCGCCTGCCGGGCAACGAGCACGGGCTGCGGCTGTATCCGGGATCGCCGCTGCAGGTGGCGAACGCCATGCGCGAGGGCGACAGCGCCCAGTTGTGTGAACTGCATCCCGAAGAGGCCACGCGCCTGCGCGAACTGTTCCACCACGACCACCGCGTCCACGTGCACGAACGCAACGGCTACGAGGCGCTCAAGGCCCTGCTGCCGCCGAAGGAAAAGCGCGGCCTGGTGCTGATCGATCCGCCCTACGAGGCGCAGGAGTCGGAATACCGCGTGATCGAGAAGGCGCTCAAGGTCGCGCTCCAGCGCTGGCCCACCGGGGTCTATGCCGTGTGGTACCCGATCAAGCTGCGCAGCCAGGTGCAGCCGTTCCATCGCTGGTTGCAGCACTGTGGCGTGCGGCGCGTGCTGCGCGCGGAACTGCTGGTGCACCCCGACGACTCCCCGCTGCGCCTCAACGGTTCGGGCATGGTCATCCTCAACGCCCCGTGGAAGCTCGACGAGGTGTTGCGCGATTCGCTGCGCGCGATGGCACCGCTGCTGTCGCAGGAACGCCGGGCCGAATGGCGCCTCGACTGGCTGGTGGAAGAGACCAGGGCCTGAACGCCCGGCGGGCCGGGCTGCGCTCGCCTACCACCCTTTGCGCCGTCCCGCTAAGCTCATGGCATCCCAGCCTCTGACGCCGGAGTCCGCCATGTCCGCCCGCCTCGCTTCCTACCTGCTTCGCGGCATGGCGATCGCCAGCCTGGCGGCCCTGGCCGCATGCGCCCCGGCGCCGATCTACAAACCCTCGGCCAATACGATCGCGGTGCCGCCGAACGCGGTGGCGCAGTCGCCGGACCATTTCGCGAATGCGGACGTGATCTGGGGTGGTCGCATCGTGCAGGTGAACAACTTCCACGACCACAGCGAGATCGAGATCCTGGGCTACCCGCTGGATGGTTCGCAGCGTCCCAAGGCGGACAACGGCGGCGGCTGGGGCCGCTTCATCGCCGTGGTGCCGGGCTACGTCGAATCGTTCGACTACCCTTCCGGTTCGCTGATCACGCTGACCGGTCGCATCACCGGCAGCCGCAACGGCAGCGTGGGCGAGGCCGGCTACGTGTTTCCCACCGTGAGCGTGGCGCAATCCCACGTATGGACGGCCGCCGAGATGGATAGCGGCAAGTCGAACGTGAGCTTCGGCATCGGCGTGGGTGTCGTCCACTAGCGCGATCGCCGTTTACACTGTGGCCCTCGTACAAGGGAATGCACGATGTCCGGCCATGCCAACTCGCTGAAGGCGATCCTGCTCGCCCTCGGCGCCAATTTCGCCATCTTCCTCGGCAAGCTCGTCGCCGCCCTCGTCACCGGTTCGGGGGCGATGCTGGCCGAAGCCGTGCACTCGCTGGCCGACTGCGGCAACCAGGGCCTGTTGCTGCTGGGCATGCGCCAGGCCGAGCGGCCGCCTTCCGACGATTACCCGCTGGGCTGGGGCCGCGCGCCGTATTTCTGGTCGTTCCTGGTGGCAATCCTGCTGTTCAGCGTGGGCGGCATGTTTTCGATCTACGAGGGCATCCACAAGCTCAGCCATCCCGAGCCGCTGAAATGGCCGTGGCTGGCCATCGGCGTGCTGGGCTTCGGCGTGATCGCCGAATCCGTGTCCATGCACGGCTGCCTCACCGAGGTGAACAAGGCACGCGAGGGACGCAGCCTGTGGCAATGGTTCCGCGAGACGCGCTCCAGCGAACTGCTGGTGATCTTCGGCGAGGACCTGGCCGCGCTGTTCGGCCTCGCGATCGCCCTGGTCGCCGTGCTCGCCACCATGATCACCGGCAATCTCCTGTATGACGCGGTGGGCACCATCGTCATCGGCGTCCTGCTGGTGGTCGTGGCCGTGGCGGTGGCCAACGAAGTCAAGGCCTTGCTGATCGGACAGGGCGTGGAGCCCAGGCAGCGCGAGGCCATGCTCGCCTTCATCAACGCGCGTCCGGAAGTGGACGTGGTGCTCAACCTCATCACCATGCAGATGGGCCCCGACGTGATGGTCGCCGTGAAGGCACGCATGTCACCGGCGCCCGACCAGTCCGCCCTGGTCGCGAACATCAACCACGTCGAGCGCGCGATGAAGCTGCAGTTCCCGGCCATCCGCTGGAGCTTCTTCGAGCCCGACGTGGCGGACTGAACCTCAGCCGCCCCTCCCCTGCAGGAGCGCACCCAGTGCGCGAAAAGCCCACGAAGCGGAGATGCCGCCAGGCCACGGTCGCGCACTGGGTGCGCTCCTGCAAAGGCAAGGCGGCGGCCCCGCATCACGCCAGCTGCAACAGATCCCACTTGTTGCCGTACAGGTCCTTGAACACCACCACGGTGCCGTAGCCTTCCCTGCGCGGCTCCTCGCAGAACTCCGCACCCGCGGTGCGCATGCGCTCGTAGTCGCGCCAGAAGTCATCCGTGTGCAGCAGCAGGAACACGCGCCCGCCGGCCTGGTTCCCCACGTGCGCCGACTGCTCCGGCGTGGTCGCCTTCGCCAGCAGCAGGCGCGTCTCGGTGGCGCCCGGGGGAGCCACGACCACCCAGCGCTTGCCGCCGCCCATGTCGGTGTCTTCGACCAACTGGAAACCCAGCACCGTCGTGTACCAGGCCAGGGCTTCGTCGTAGTCGGCCACGACCAGCGCGATGCTTCCGATATGTTGCTTCACTTCGTCTTCTCCGTCGGCAGGGGCCATGGACCCAGCTCCGCCTGCAGCTTCCTGGTGAGCTTCGACCGCACCAGTCCATAGGAGGTGCGGATGAAGTCGGCCAGTTCGGCGGAGGCGTAGCGTTGCGGCTCGACCACCGATATCCAGCGCGCGCGGGCCATGTAGGGGGCCGCGATGATACCCGGCTGGTCGGTCAGCTCCAGGAAGCGCTCGTCCGGCACCTTGAAGGACAGCCGTCCGCCCTCGCTGCCATCGGCCGGCGTCACTACGAACATCTTGCCGCCCACGCTGAAGACCAGGTCGGCACCCCATTTGATGTCACGCGTGACCCCGGGCCAGTGGCCGCACAGGGCTTCCAACTGGGCCGCCGTCATGCCCTTGGCTGCTATTGCCATGCTCTTCATCCGTCCTCGACGCCCCGGCATCCGGGATGGCGCATTCTGCCCCGGACGGAGCCTTCGGCGCGCCTGTCCCATCGGCGCCGCCGCCAGGCAGCGCGGTGCGACATAGAGCCGCTATAAACGGGCATTCACAAAGGCTTTTGTTCATGTTGCGCCGCACACAATACGGTAAAGTATGGCCATGACACCCGCCATCGACCTCTCCCATCCCCGGCGCGCGCTTCCCCCGCGCACCAGCGAACGCTTCCACCGTCCGCGCCTGGTGGAACTGCCCCGCCCCAAGGGCGAGGTGGTGCACACCCACGATGGACGCGAGTTGCACCTGCGCCATATCGAGCCGGGTGACGTGGCCGCGCTCAAGCGCCAGTTCTCCCGCCTGTCGCCCGAGGACATCCGTCGACGCTTCCTGCACTCGATGGGCGAGCTCCCCGATCCCATGGCGCAGCGCCTGTGCCGGCTCGACCCGGCCCGGGAAACCGCCTATGTGCTGATGGACGAAACCGTACGCCCGGCCGAGTTGCGCGGCGTGGGCCGCATCTACGTGGACGAGGCGGCCAACAACGCGGAGTTCTCCGTGCTGGTCGAGCACGACTGGGCCCGCCAGGGCCTCGGCGCCCTGCTGATGCAGCGCCTGGTCGACGACAGCCGCCGCCGCGGCCTCAGCGAAATCTGGGGCTACGTGCTGCTCGAGAATCGCCCGATGCTGCAGCTGTGCAAGGAACTGGGCTTCGTGCGCCGCCTGTCCCCGGACGAGCCGGGCACGACGCAGATCTCGCTGCAGCTCTGAGCATCCCCGCGTACGGCGGAAGGGTTGTCGCGCGAACCGTGCGCCCCAACAACAAGTGACGACCCAGCGCCCCGGCCTGTCCGGGGCGCTCGCGTTACACTTGCCCGCTTTCCCGGCGCGGCTCGACGCAGCCGCCCCTCGATCACGCGTACGCATGGCCCAGACGATTCCGCATCCGCCCCTGCCCACCAGTCCCAAGCAGCGCCGTTTCTGGACGTCGCCCCATGGGTCCTCGCGCGCCCTGCTGGTGGCGGAGGCCGCGCGCACGCACCAGGGCCTGCTGGTGGCCGTCACGCGCGACACCCAGCGGGCGCACGCACTGGAGGAGGAGCTGCGGGTCTTCGCCGGCAACCTCCCCGTGCTGCATTTCCCCGACTGGGAAACCCTGCCCTACGACGTGTTCAGTCCGCACCCGGACATCGTCTCCCAGCGCATCTCCACCCTGTTCCAGCTGCCGAACACGCAGCGCGGCGTGCTGGTGGTGCCGGTCGCCACGCTGATGCAGCGCATCGCCCCGCGCAGCCACATCACCGGCAGCGGGCTGATGGTGAAGAAGGGCCAGAAGCTGGACCTCGCCACCGAACAGCGACGGCTGGAGGCCGCCGGCTATCGCAATGTGCCGCAGGTGGCCGAACCCGGCGACTTCGCCGTGCGCGGCGCGCTGATCGACATCTTCCCGATGGGCGCGGCCGAGCCCTACCGCATCGAACTGTTCGACGACGAGATCGAGTCGATCCGCAGCTTCGATCCGGAGACGCAGCGCTCGCAGCAGCAGGTGGAGCGCATCGAGCTGCTGCCGGCGCGCGAGTTCCCGCTCACCGAGAACGCCGCCAAGGATTTCCGCACGCACCTGCGCGAGCGCTTCCCGATCGACGTGCGCCGCTGCCCGCTCTACCAGGACATGAAGGAAGGCGTCACGCCGGGCGGCATCGAGTACTACCTGCCGATGTTCTTCGAGCAGACCGCCACCCTGTTCGACTACCTCGCGGACAACGCGGTGTTCCTGCTCGGCGAAGGCGCGATGGAGTCGGCCGAGCAATTCTGGACGCAGACCGGCGAACGCTATGACCAGCGCGCCCACGACATCGAACGCCCGGTACTGCCTCCGGCGGAGCTCTACCTGCCGACCGAGCAGCTGCGCGAGCAGCTCAACAAGCGCCTGCGCATCGAGCTGGTCGAAAGCGGCCATGAGCACGCGCAGCCCAGCGGCACCCAGCCGGCGCTTGAGCTGCCGATCAACCGCAAGGGCGAGGAGCCCGGCACCTCGCTGCGCCATTTCATCGGCAACTATCCGGGGCGCGTGCTGATCGCCGCCGATTCGGCGGGACGGCGCGAAGCACTGATCGAGCAGCTGGCCGGCGCCGGCCTCAAGCCCGACACGGTGGATGGCTGGGCCGCCTTTTTGGCCGGCGGCGACAAGCTGCGTTTCGCCATCACCATCGCGTCGCTGGAACAGGGTTTCGCGCTGACCGAGCCCGCGCTCACCGTGCTGACCGAACGCGAGCTGTTCGGCGAGCGCGTGCGCACCGAGCGCAAGCGCCGGCGTGGCGCGGCCCGTGACCCCGAAAGCATCATCCGCGACCTCACCGAACTGACCATCGGCGCGCCCATCGTGCACGTCGACCACGGCGTGGGGCGCTACCAGGGCCTGGTGTCGATGGAACTGGGCGGCATGGAGAGCGAGTTCCTCACCATCGAGTACGCCAAGGGCGACAAGCTCTACGTGCCGGTGGCCCAGCTTGGCCTGGTCAGCCGCTACACCGGTACGGCGCCCGAGCTCGCGCCGCTGCACTCGCTGGGCGGCGATGCGTGGGAACGCGCGCGCCGCAAGGCCGCCGAGAAGGTGCGCGACGTCGCCGCGGAACTGCTCGGGATCTACGCACAGCGTGAAGCGCGCGGCGGCGAGTCACTGCCGATCGACCGCCAGCTGGTCGAGGAATTCGGCGCCAGCTTCCCGTTCGAAGAGACGCCCGACCAGGAACACGCGATCAACGCCGTGCTCACCGACCTCGCCGCGCCACGCGCGATGGATCGCGTGATCTGCGGCGACGTGGGCTTCGGCAAGACCGAAGTGGCACTGCGTGCCGCGTTCGCCGCGGCCACCGCCGGCAAGCAGGTCGCCGTGCTGGTGCCCACCACCCTGCTCGCCCAGCAGCACTACCGCAACTTCGCCGACCGCTTCGCCGACTGGCCGGTGCGCGTGGACGTGCTGTCGCGCTTCAAGTCGGCGAAGGAAGTGAACGAGGCGCTCAAGCGCCTCGCTGACGGACAGATCGACGTGATCGTGGGCACGCACAAGCTGCTCGCGCCGGATATCCGCTTCAAGAACCTGGGCCTCGTCGTGGTGGACGAGGAGCAGCGGTTCGGCGTGCGCCAGAAGGAGCAGCTGAAGAAGCTGCGCGCCGAAGTCGACCTGCTCACCATGACGGCCACGCCGATCCCGCGCACGCTGAACATGGCGATGAGCGGCCTGCGCGACCTCTCGCTGATCGCCACGCCGCCCGCGCATCGCATGGCCGTGCGCACCTTCATCTCCACCTGGGAGCCGGCGCTGATCCGCGAGGCGTTCCAGCGCGAGCTGCAGCGCGGCGGCCAGGTGTATTTCCTGCACAACGAGGTGGACACCATCGAGCGCGCCGCGCGCGAGGTGGAGGAACTGGTCCCCGATGCGCGCATCGGCATCGCCCACGGCCAGATGCCCGAGCGCGAGCTGGAACGCGTGATGGCGGACTTCCACCGCCAGCGCTTCAATGTGCTGGTGTGCACGACGATCATCGAGACCGGCATCGACATCCCGACGGCCAACACCATCGTGATCAACCGCGCGGACCGCTTCGGCCTCGCGCAGCTGCACCAGCTGCGCGGCCGCGTGGGACGTTCGCACCATCGCGCCTATGCCTATCTGGTGGTGCCCGACCGCAAGGCGATGACCGCCGATGCGGAGAAGCGCCTGGAAGCCCTGGCTTCGCTGGAGGAACTGGGCGCCGGCTTCACGCTGGCCACGCACGACCTGGAGATCCGCGGCGCGGGCGAGCTGCTGGGTGACGAGCAGTCCGGCCAGATCCAGGAGATCGGCTTCGGCCTTTACACCGAGCTGCTGGAGCGCGCCGTGCGCGCGCTGAAGTCCGGCAAGGTGCCCGACTTCGACCTGAGCAGCGAACACGAGACCGAGGTGGAGCTGCACCTGCCGGCACTGATCCCCGACGACTACCTGCCCGACGTGCACACGCGCCTGACGCTGTACAAGCGCATCGCCAGCGCGCGCAACCAGGATCATCTGCGTGACCTGCAGGTGGAGATGATCGACCGCTTCGGCCTGCTCCCCGATCCGGCCAAGCAGCTGTTCGCGGTGGCGCAGCTGAAGCTGATGGCTACGCCGCTGGGCATCCGCAAGCTGGATTTCGGCGCCAACGGCGGGCGCATCACGTTCCGCGACAAGCCGGAAGTCGATCCGATGGCCATCATCCGCCTGATCCAGAGCCAGCCGCGCGTGTACAAGCTCGACGGCCAGGACAAGCTGAAGGTGAACCTGGAGTTGCCGGGTGCGAACGAGCGCATTCGTTCCGCACAGGAGGTGCTGGTGCAGCTGGGGGCAAGGCGACCGGCCTGATCGAGGCCTTGCTCCCGGCACGGCCATCCATTTCAGATCGAAGGCTCTGGATCCCCGCTTTCGCGGGGATGACGGACGGTGGGCTATGTACTCGTACTCACCGATAGCACGGTGCTTGCCGTACCATCGCCCGGACTCGTTCGAAGGAGCCGAACATGTTGTCCGAGGACGAACTGGCCTTGCTGGAAGCCATCCGCGAGAGCGGCAGCCTCTCGCGCGCCGCCGTGCGCCTGGGCAAGGCCCCTTCCACCGTGTCGCATGCCGCACGGCAGCTCGAAGCCCGCTTCGACGCGCTGTTGTTCGACCGCCGTCGCTACCGGCTGCAGCTCACCCCCGCCGGCCAGTTGCTTGCGCTCGAAGCCGCGCGCCTGATGCAGGACGTGGCGCGACTGAATCGCCGCGTGAAGCAGATCGCCAGCGGCTGGGAAGACCGGCTGTGGATCGTCACCGACGAAATCCTCGAGTTCGAGATACTCGCACCGGCCATCCGCAGCTTCGACGCGCTGCAGTCGGGCGTCAGCCTGCGCCTGACCAACGAGGTGCTGGGCGGCACCTGGGAAGCCCTGCGCGACGGTCGTGCCGACATCATCGTGGGCGCCACCAACGAGCCTCCGGCGATTCCCAAGCTGCGCTGGTTCGAACTGGGCGTCATGGAATGGGTGTTCGCCGTCTCGCCCCGCAACCCCCTGGCCAAGGCCACCGAACCACTGGAGCGTGAAGCCGTCGCGCGGCAGCGCAGCGTGGTGGTGGCCGACTCTTCCCGCAGCTCGGCCGGACGGGCCTACGGCGTGGCCGGTGGCCAGGCGACGCTGGCCGTGCCCAGCATGCGCGCCAAGATCCTCGCGCAACGGCAGAACCTGGGCGTAGGCTGGCTGCCGCGCCATCGCGTCGCCGGCCTGCTCAAGCGCGGCGAACTGGTGGAAAAGGCCATGGCCGACCCGCGCGAACCCAATACGCTTTACGTGGCCTGGCGTGGCGACCAGGAAGGGCGCGCCCTCGCCTGGTGGCTCAACGAGTTGCGCCAGCCGCGACTGGCCAGGCGCTTGATCCGGGGACTGGAAATCACCGACTGACAACATCGCGCGCCGCAATCTTCGCGCACCGCATCGAGAGGGTCGCCTACGCCCATGCTCAGCAACCGCTCCATGCCGCCTGGCGTCTTCATCCCCGAGCTGGCCTATGGCGACGTCACCGAAGCCGCCGCATGGCTGTGTCGCGCCTTCGGTTTCCAGGAACGTCTGCGCATCGGCGATCATCGCGTGCAGCTCGTTCACGCCGGCGCGTCGATGGTGGTAACCAGGCGTGCGGCAACACAGCAGGCCACCGACATGGCGCACGCCGTCATGGTCCACGTGGCGGACGTGGACCAACACCATGCGCATGCACTCGCATGCGGCGCGAAGATCCTCAGCGTTCCCGCGGACTACCCGTATGGCGAACGCCAGTACGCCGCCGAAGACATCGGCGGCCATCGCTGGGTATTCTCGCAATCGATCGCTGATGTGGACCCGGCCGATTGGGGCGGCACGCTGCTCCTCGTGTCCTGAGCTGGAGACCGTATGACGCACGAAGCACAACCGACGGCGGCAAGGCTGCCGATCTTCAATCCAAGGATGCTCATCCGACCCGCCATCGCCTGGCTCACGGTCAGCCTGTTCCTGGTCTTCGGCTCGGACTGGATGGCCCACCTGAGCCGGCACGAAATCGGCCTGTCGCTGTTCGCGTGGCTGTTCTTCGTGATCGTGTGGGTGGCGTTCGGCGTCGTGCACGAAGCGGAGGAACTGGCCGGCCTGCTCGGCGAGCCCGTAGGCACGCTGGTGCTCACCCTGTCCATCGTGATCATCGAAGTGGTGCTGATCTCCGCGGTGATGCTGGGCGCGGGCGACACCGCCACGCTGGCGCGCGACACCATGTTCGCCGTACTGATGATCGTGCTGAACGGCGTGGTGGGCCTGGGCCTGTTGATCGGAGGCATCCGCCATCACGAGCAGGCCTTCAACCTGCACGGTGCGTCTGCGTATCTCGCGGTGGTCATCCCGCTCGCGACCATCGCCCTGGTGCTGCCCAACTTCACGGCGTCGACGTCCGACGGCACGCTGACCTCGGTGCAGGCCACCGCGTTCTCCATTCTCACCATCGCGCTGTACGGCCTGTTCCTGTGGCTGCAGACCGGACGCTACAAGGGTTACTTCATCGCGCCGCGATCCGATTCCGATGCCAACGAGCCGGCGGAACCGCCGCCGCCGCCGCGCAAGCCGCGCAAGGGCGAGATGCTGTTCCACGTCGTGCTGCTGCTGGTCAACATCCTGCCGATCGTGATCCTGTCCAAGAGCCTGGCCAAGGTGCTCGACTACGGCATCGCGGCCACCGGCGCACCCCATGCGCTGGGCGGCATCATCATCGCGATGCTGGTGTTCACCCCCGAAGGCATCTCCGCGCTGGTCGCCATCCGCCGCGACGAACTCACCCGCGCCATCAACCTTTGCCTGGGCGGCGCCGCCTCGACCGTGGGACTCACCGTGCCCGCCGTGCTCGCGATCGGCCTGTTCACCGGCAAGCCCGTGGTACTGGGCCTGCCGCCGGCCAGCATCGTGCTGCTCGCCTCGACCCTGGTGCTGAGCAGCCTCACGTTCTCGGGATGGCGCACGACCATGCTGGAAGGCGCGGTGCACCTGTCGATGTTCGCGGTGTTCCTGGTGCTGGTGTTCAGCCCCTGAAGCCTCAGGCGCAAGCCTGGTCGCGCGCGTGCAGTGCGATCAGGCTTTCGGCGCGCCGGCGCGCTCCAGGTAGTACACGGCGAACATCGATCCCGGGTCCGTCCAGCCGTGGGCGATCTGCAGGCCAGCCTTCGCGGCCAGCGACGAGAAATCCTCGTACGAGTACTTGCAGCTGTATTCGACCTGCATCGCCTCGTCCGCGCCGAAGCCCACCAGCTGCTTGCCTACGCGCACCTTCTGGTCGCGCGAGCTGACCAGGAAGGTTTCGATGCGGCCGGCCATCGCGTTGTAGTGCGCGCGATGGCGGAACGAAGCCAGGTCGAAATCGCTGCCGATCTCGCGATTGAGGCGCACCAGCATGTTCAGGGTGAACTCCGCGGTGATGCCGGCGCGGTCGTTGTAGGCCGCCTCGATGAGGGCCGTGTCCTTCTTCAGGTCCGCGCCGATCAGGATGCCGCCGCCATCGCCCATCTCGCCGCGCATCTTGCGCAGCAGCTCGGCGGCCTCGCGCATCTCGAAGTTGCCGATGGTGGATCCCGGGAAATACAGCACCGTGCGCCGCGGCGCACGCGGCGGAATGGGAAGGCGCAACGGCCGGGTGAAGTCACCGGGATGGGCCTGCACGGCAAGCGAGGGAAACCGCGCGGACGTCTCCTGCACGCATCGGCGCAAGGGTTCGGGCGAGATCTCCACCGGCACGTAGGCCACCGGCGCATGCAGGTGTTCCAGCAGCATGCGCGTCTTCACGGCATTGCCGCTGCCGTACTCGACCAGGCGTACTTCCGGGCCCAGCACGTCGGCCATTTCGCCGGCGTGCAGCGCCATCAGCTCGATCTCGCAGCGGGTCAGGTAATACTCGGGCTGCTCGCAGATGGCCTCGAACAACTGCGAGCCGCGTTCGTCGTAGAACAGCCACGACGGCAAGCGCTTGGGCTGCGAACGCAGCCCGCGTTGCACGATGCCGACCAGGTCGTCGACGGGCGGGCGACGATCGTCGTCGCGGAGGTCGAAGGCTTGTACATTCATCGATCCTGCCCCAGGCGGATCCCCATGAACTGCCAGCGCGCATGGGGTGGAAAGAAATTTCGGTAACTGGCACGGATGTGCTCGCGCGGCGTCGCGCAGGAACCGCCGCGCAACACCCACTGCCCGCACATGAACTTGCCGTTGTATTCGCCCAGCGAGCCGGCCAGCGGCCGGAAGCCTGGATAGCTGACATACGGCGAAGCGGTCCACTCCCACACGTCGCCGTACATCTGCAGCAGGCCGGCTTGCGGCTCCGCGCGGCAGGGATGCCGGGCCTGCGTGTCGAGCAGGTTGCCCCGCACCGGCAAGTCCGCCGCCGCGTTTTCCCACTCGGCCTCGGTGGGCAGGCGCGCGCCCGCCCAGCGGGCGAAGGCGTCCGCCTCGAAGTAACTGACGTGGCTCACCGGCGCGTCCGGGTCGATCGGCTGCACGCCCGCCAGGGTGAATTCGCCGGCGAGGTCCTCCTGCCAGTACAGCGGCCGCTGCCATTGTTCGCGGCATACGGTGTCCCAGCCCTCGGACAGCCACAGCGAGGGCTCGCGATAACCGCCGTCGTGCACGAAAGCGGCGTACTCCGCATTGGTCACCAGGCGGTTGGCCAGCGCATGAGGCTGCAGCAGCACGCGGTGGCGCGGCGATTCGTTGTCGAAGGCAAACCCGCGGCCGTCATGCCCGGTCTCGGTCACGCCCTCGCGGCCCGCGATGAATTCCAGCGCCACGGGAGCCCGCGGACTTGCCGCCGGCGGCTTTGCCGCATAGGCCGGCAACAGCGGATTGGAAGCGAACGCGTGCTTGATGTCGGTGAGCAGCAGCTCCTGGTGCTGCTGCTCGTGTTCCAGGCCCAACTCGACGATGGCGAGGGTCGTGGCATCGACGCCGGCGAGCAGGCGTTCGCCCATCGCCTCGTCGATGCGCTCGCGGTACTGGCGGATCTCCGCCACGCCCGGCCGCGACAGCAGTCCACGCCGGGGGCGCGCATGCATCGGCCCGACCGTCTGGTAATAGGAGTTGAGCAGGTAATGCCATTCCGGATGCAGCGCCCGGTAGGCAGGGTCGCGTTCGAGCACGAAGCGCTCGAAGAACCACGTGGTGTGCGCGAGATGCCACTTCGCGGGACTCGCGTCCGGCATGGACTGCACCATCATGTCTTCGGGACTCAACGGTGCGCACAAGGCCATGCTGCGGGAGCGGATTCGCCGGAATCGCAGCACCAACGCCTCGGCTTGCACGGCCGAAGACGCGAGCGTCATCTGCGCCTCCGCGACGAGGAAGCACCGGCCGCGTGACGGCCCTGCGCTGTCGGTGCTTTCAGGTTACTGGCATCGTGCCGAGGCATACGGAAACCATGCCGTACGAACCGTTCACATCGTGTGATGCGATGATGGCGATTGGCTGACAGCGCGGTATGCGGCAGCGCAGCGAAAGCGTTTGACACAGGTGTCTCTCCCACACGCGAGGTGACCTATGAAGACCCCTGCTTTTGTTCTGCTCGCCGGCCTCCTGGCCGCGATGGCCTTGCCGGCGATGGCCTCCGGCCAGGACAAGGTTCCAGCGTACACGCCCCTGCGACCCGTAAGTGAATGCCTGCGTCCCGACCGGGTCAATGAGTGGTACGTGGTCGACAACAAGACGGTTATCGCTCGTACAGGTCCCGATCGCTACCTGATCAAGCTCAAGGCGCAGTGTCCGCAGCTGGGCATCGGGCAGAGCCTGCGCTTCCGTCCCAACCGCGGCAACCAGGCGGCCGGCAAGGGCGCCCTGTGCGGCGAGGCGGGCGAGACCGTGGCCTCCCGCGATCAGCCCCCCTGCGCCGTCCAGTCGATCGCCAAGATCGACAAGGCGCAGTTCGACACGCTCGGCAACAAGGCAAGCAAGCACGGCAACCAGCCTTGAGGTCATCCCAAACGAAGAAGCCCGGCTTTCGCCGGGCTTCTTCGTTCATGCCTGGAGACGGCCGGTCGATCAGTGGCCGTAATGGCGATAGCCGCCGCGATAGTAGTAACCGTGGTCGCGATGGTAGTAACCCGGGTGGCCCACCACCACGGTGGCACCCACGGCCGGACCGTAATAGACAGGAGCCGGCGGGCCATAGACCACCGGAGCCGGCGCGTAATAAACCGGCGGCGGGGGCGGCGCGTAGTAGACCGGTGCAGGCGGGGCGTAATAGGCCGGGCCCACCACCGGCAGACCGATACCCACGTTCAAGCTGACGTGGCTACCTGCGAATGCCGGCGCGACGGCGACGCAGCCGAGCAGCATGGCAGTCGCCAGAGCAACGCGCTTGACGGTGGAAATCTTAGTCGTGTTCATGAGTTTGTCTCCCAAGGGAGGCTTGATTCCGACAGAAGGATTCAACCTTGCCTCCCATCGCTCTTTGCCGGTGTCAATGCTCAGGCTTTTGCGCTGAATCGCCACTGAGCAAATGTAGTCCTTTTATTCACCGTTTTCCCTGATTCCGGACGTGGATCACAGTGCCGCCCCAGGGCGACTCCTGGGCGTGCAGGCGCAGGATCCAGCAGCCGTGGATGTCGGCCCGGCGCGTGAAGTCGAACGGGATGCTGGGTGCGCTCCAGTCCTCGATGCTGAACCGTTCAGCCAGCGCTTCACGATCCAGCTTGAACCGGCGGAAATTGTTGGAGAACACGATGACTCCTTCCGGCGCGAGACGGTCGGCGCAGCCCAGCAGCAGCTTCACGTGGTCACGCTGCACGTCGAAATCGTCCGCCCGCTTGGAGTTGGAGAACGTCGGCGGGTCGACATAGATCAGCCCGTAGCGCTCGCGGTCGCGCTGCAGGAAGGTCATCGCATCGGCCTGCATCAGGCGGTGTTTCGCCCCGGTGAAACCATTGAGCGCCAGGTTGCGCGACGCCCAGTCCAGGTAGGTGGCTGAGAGGTCCACGCTGGTGGTGTCCTTCGCGTCACCGTCCGCCGCGTAGACGCTGGCGGTGGCGGTGTAGGCGAACAGGTTCAGGAAGCGCCGGCCCCGGGCCAGTTCGCGCACCTTGTCGCGAACCAGGCGATGGTCGATGAACAGGCCGGTATCGAGGTAGTCGGTGAGGTTGACCAGGAAGCGCAGGTCGCCTTCGGCCACCTCGATGAAGTCGCCGCGCTGGTCGAACTGGCCGTACTTCGAACCGCCCTTGCCGCGCTCTCGGGTCTTCAGCGCGATGCGCTCGCGCGGCACGCCCAGCACCTCGCCGGCGACGCGCACGATTTCGCGCAGGCGGTGCCGTGCGGTCTCCGCCGGAATCTCGGCCGGCGCCCGGTATTCCTGGATATGCAGCCAGGGCCCGCCATCGGCCTGGCCGTAGACGTCGATGGCCGCGGCGTATTCGGGAAGATCCTGGTCGTAGGCACGCCAGCAGGAAATGCCTTCGCGCTCCAGCCGCTTGCGCAGGTGCCGCAGGTTCTTCTCCAGCCGGTTGCGCAGCATCTGCGCGCCTTCGGACAGCGGCTTCGCCTCGCGCGGGGCCTCGCTGCGGGCATGCAGTTCGAACACCAGCAGCACGGTCTCCAGGGCGCCGTTGTACAAGGCGTACTTCTTCTCGGCGCGCAGCGGGATGGCGTGGCCGAGCTCGGTGTCGCCCGCCAGCACGGCGGCGCGCCAACCGGCGAAGCGCTCGCGCAGGGTTTCGCCCAGCGCCCGGTACAGGCGCGGCATCTCGGTGCGGTCGCCCAGGCGTTCGCCATACGGCGGATTGGTGATCACCAGGCCGCGGGTGTAGCCCGGCGGCGGCGACACGTGGGCGGCGTCGTGCTTGTCCAGGGTGAGGAAACCGGACACGCCCGCTTCCTGCGCATTGCGTTTGGCCGTCTGCACCATGCGCGGGTCGGCATCGCTGCCGAAGAAGCAGCTGCGCAGGCCTCGCAGGCCGGTCTCGGCGCGCTGCCGCGCCTCGTCCAGCAGGCCACGCCAGGCGCCGATGTCATGCTGCTGCCAGCCGAGGAAGCCGTAGTACTCGCGATGCAGACCTGGCGCCACGTCGGCGGCCATCCAGGCGCCTTCGATCAGCAGGGTGCCCGAGCCGCACATGGGGTCCAGCAGCGCGCCGCCTTCGGCATAGACCTCCGGCCAGCGTGCACGCAGCAGCATGGCGGCGGCCAGGTTTTCCTTCAGTGGCGCCTCGCCCTGCAGCTCGCGCCAGCCGCGGCGATGCAGCGGCGCGCCGGCCAGGTCCAGCGACAGCGTGGCGCGATCGCGACGCAGGCGCAGGTTGATGCGCACGTCGGGCTCGTCGGTGTCCACGCCGGGGCGCGAACCGTCGCGCTGGCGGAACTGGTCGACCACCGCGTCCTTCACGCGCTGGGCGATGAACTGGCTGTGGGTGAGCTTGCTCTGGGCCGAGTTGGCATCCACCGCCAGGGTGGCGTGGGAGGCCAGGTGCCTGGACCAGTCGATCGCCTGCACGCCGGCGTACAGCGCGTCGTCGGTGGCGGCGTCGAATTCGGCCAGCGGCAGCAGCACGCGGCTGGCCAGCCGCGACCACAGGCAGGCACGGTAGGCCGTGGCGAGGGTGCCGGCGAAGTGGACGCCGGCCAGCGCCTCGCGCACGTCTTCGGCGCCCAGCGCGACCAGCTCGTCACGCAGCAGGTATTCCAGGCCCTTGGGGCAGGTGGCGAAGAAGGCGCTCATGCCGCGACGGCCAGCTGGTCGAGGAACAGGCGGAACTGCCCGACGATGTGGTCCACGCTGGCGCCCAGCCGGTGGTCGTCGTCGACCACCACCAGCGGCAGGCGCCTGCGCTGTGCAAAGGCCAGCATGCCTTCGGGCGGACAGATGTCGTCCTGCCAGCCGTGGTAAAGCACGGTGGGCACGCCGGCACGCAGGTCGAAGGCCTGCCGGTAACCCGGGATCTCGCTGGGCGTGGCCAGCAGGAACAGGCCGGCCACCGGGCGCTGCAGCGAAGCCAGGCCCGACACGAACGAGCCCATGCTCGAGCCCACCAGCACCGGCGGCTGGTCCAGCGTGTCGATGGCCGCGATCAGGCGCGCCACGCGCGGGTCGATGGATCCCGCGTAACCCGGGATATCGTCCTCGCGATAGTCGGGACGCCGGGTGCCCCAGCCGAGGGTTTCGGCGACAGCGGCCAGCACGCTGACCTTGGTGGCGTCCGGGCCCGAATCCGAGCCATGCGAAAGAATGATCTGGCCGCCCATCGCGGTCTCCGACACTGCATCAAGCCTTACATCGTAACAGGCGCGGTTCCGGGCCATTAGACTGGCGCCATGTCCCTGACCGTCATCGACCAGCCCCTGCCCTACGTCCACCTGCTGCCCGAGCGCCCGGCCGAGGCCGTGGAACTGGTGGTGATCCACTGCACCGAACTGCCCGACCTGGCCATGGCCCGCGAGTATGGCGAGCGCGTGCTCTACGAGGATCGCGGCACCGGCGCCAGTGGCCATTACTACATCGACCGGGATGGCAGCGTTTACTGCTACGTGCCCACCAGCCGGGTGGCCAACCACGTGCGCGGGCATAACCCCCATTCGGTCGGCATCGAGCTGGTGAACCTGGGCCGCTACCCGCACTGGTGGGATTCCCGGCACCAGACGATGACCGAGCCCTATGCGCCTGCCCAGCTCGACGCCCTGCGCGAGCTGCTGGCCCTGCTGCGCCAGGACCACCCGAACCTGCGCCAGATCGCCGGCCACGAGGACCTGGACACCGCCCGCCTGCCCGCCTCGGACGATGCGTCCATCGAGGTGTCGCGCAAGCTGGACCCGGGCCCGCTGTTTCCGTGGCCGGCGGTGCTGGAAGGCAGCGGGCTGGAACGTACGGGAGCCGGGCACTGACGCCCCGGCTATAATCGCCCGCTAACTTTTGCCCCCGAGTGCCCCATGACGGAAACCAACGTCGGTGAACTGGTCGACCTGCTCGAACTCGAGCGGCTGGAGGACAACCTCTTCCGCGGCCAGAGCCGTGACATCGGCACGCATTTCGTCTTCGGCGGGCAGGTGCTCGGCCAGGCCCTCTCGGCCGCCCAGCGCACGGTGGATTCGCAGCGCGAAGCCCATTCGCTGCACGCCTACTTCCTGCGCGCCGGCGACATCAACGCCCCCATCGTCTACAGCGTGGAGCGCACCCGCGACGGTGGCACGTTCTCCTCGCGTCGGGTGGTGGCGATCCAGCACGGCCAGCCGATCCTGAACGGCTCGATCTCGTTCCAGGTGCCGGAGACCGGCTTCGAACACCAGTCGTCGATGCCCGAGGTCCCCATGCCGGAGGACATCGAACCGATGCAGGCCCTGCCGCCCGAGCGCCTGGCCAAGCTGCCGGAGAAGCTGCAGCGCTGGCTGGGCGTGGATGCACCGTTCGAGTTCCGCCACGTGTGGCCGCAGGACAAGCTGCACCCGGTCAAGCGTCCGCCGTTCCAGCACATCTGGTTCCGCCTGACGGCGCCGGTGGGCGATTCGCCGGAGCTGCACCGTTCGCTGCTGGCCTATGCCTCGGACTTCAACCTGATCGGCACGGCCACCCTGCCACACGGCATCTCGTACTACACGCACAACGTGCAGATGGCGAGCCTGGACCATGCCCTGTGGTTCCACCGCCCGTTCCGCGTGGACGAGTGGCTGCTCTATTCCTTCGACAGCCCGACGGCGCAGGGCGCCCGCGGACTGGCGCGCGGCCAGATCTTCACCCGCGACGGCCGCCTGGTGGCCTCCACCGCCCAGGAAGGCCTGATCCGCCTGCGCGGCTGACGGCCACAGGCTCCGTAGTAAAATCAGGCGCGGGCGCTGGCCGCCCGCCGATCCGCCCGGCCCGCCCCGGGCGCGAACCCGAGGTTTTCTCCATGCGTCAGCTGTATACCTCCCCCCGCCAGGACAACATCGACCGCGTCGCTGCGCTGCTCACCGAGCAGGGAATCGAGTGCACCGTCGAAAATCGCTCGAACTACAACCGTCCCACCTACCAGCGCTTCAGCTACTCGCAGCGCAGCGAAAACCGGGACAACTGGGCCCAGGTGTGGGTGACCCGTGCCGACGACTACACCCGTGCCCGCGCCCTGCTGAAGGACCTGGGCATCGAGCCGGTGGTGCGCCACGGCGAGGAGCTCGCCCTGGCCCGCAACACCAGCCCGGACGTGCGCCGCCAGGGCGTGGCCACCCGCTTCCGCCGCATCGTCCTGCTGGCGGTGGCGGGCGCCTTCCTGATCCTGATGTTGCGTTACATGGGAGTGATTTGACCGAGCCCAGGCTGAACCGGGGACCGGAACAGCCCTTTCGACGCCCCTTATCAGCGTTTTCCTACTCACATGACAGGGCGGACCGGACATAGAATCGGTCCATGCGCTCCGATCGTGTCCGCCTCTTCCAGACCCTGCCGCACACCTGTGGCTATTTCGCCGAGCGCACGGCACAGAATCTCGTGATCGATCCGGCCGCTCCGCAGCTGGACCAGTTGTACGGCCCGGCACTGGAGCGCGGCTTCCGTCGCGCCGGTGGTCACCTGTACTACCCCTATTGCAGCAACTGCCGGGCCTGCACGCCCTGCCGCATCGACGTGGCGAATTTCCAGCCGGATCGCTCGCAGCGCCGTTGCCTCCGGCGCAACCGGGACCTGCACGTGATCGAGTCGATGGCCGGCTACAACACGGAGCGACATGCACTGTACGAGCGCTACCTGCGCCAGCGACATCCCGGCGGCGGCATGGATGAAGCGGATGCCAGCGATTTCCGGCGCTTCCTGACCGCACCCTGGAGCCCCACGCTTTTCCTGGAGTTCCGCCATGGATCGCGCCTGCTCGGCGTCGCCGTGACCGACGTCTGCCTGCAAGGACTGTCGGCCGTCTACACCTTCTACGACCCGGACGAAACCGCCCGCGGCCTGGGTACCTACGCGATCCTGCAGCAGATCTCGCTGGCCAGGCGCCGCGGCCTGCCATGGGTATACCTGGGCTTCTGGATCGCCGGGCACCCGAAGATGGACTACAAGCGGCGCTTCCGCCCGCTGCAGATCCGCACCAGCGAAGGCTGGGTGGAGATGCCGGAAGGCTGACGCCCCGGCCCATCGCCAACCGTGGTGGGAGCGCATCCTGTGCGCGGTCGCAATGCGGCGACATCATCCCGGAGTCGGCTGTCGGCCTCGTGGACCGGGGAGTGGATGGCGGGCCGATCGCGCACTGGGTGCGCTCCTGCAAAGACGACGAGGCGGTTTACGGCGTGCCGATGTCGAGCACCACGCGCCCCTGGATGTGGCCTTCGCGCAGCCCCTGCAGCACGTCGTTCACGTCTTCCAGCTTCCGCCGCTCGATGGTTGGCACCACCTTGCCCGCGGTAGCGAACGCGACGGCTTCGGCGAGGTCCTTGCGCGTGCCCACGATCGAACCGCGGATGGTGAGGCGCTTCAGCACCACGTCGAAGATCGGCGTGGCGAAATCGCCCGGCGGCAGGCCGACCAGGCTCATGGTGCCGCGACGGCGGGTGAAATTCAGGGCCTGCGAGAACGCCTTCGGCGACACGGCCGTCACCAGCACGCCGTGCGCACCGCCGCCGGTGGCATCGAGCACCGCTTCCACCGCGTGCGGACTGCGGGCATCGACCGCCGCGGACGCGCCCAGCTTGCGGGCCAGTTCGAGCTTCTCCTCGGCCACGTCCACCGCCACCACGTTCAGGCCCATCGCGGTGGCGTACTGGATGGCCAGGTGGCCGAGGCCGCCGATGCCGGAGATGGCGATCCATTCGCCGGGCCGGGCCTCGGTTTCGCGAATGCCCTTGTAGGTCGTCACGCCGGCGCAGAGGATCGGCGCCATCGAGGCAAAGTCGACGTCACCGGGCAGGCGCGCCACGTAGGCGGCATTGCCGATGGCGTATTCGGCGAAGCTGCCGTTCACGCTGTAACCGCTGTCGTGCTGCGACTCGCACAGCGTTTCCCAGCCGGTGATGCAGTATTCGCAGTGTCCGCACGCATCGTGCAGCCAGGCGATGCCCACCGCATCGCCGATCTTCAGGTTCTCCACCCCATCGCCCAACGCCACCACCACGCCCACGCCCTCGTGGCCGGGAATGAAAGGTGGCTGCGGCTTCACCGGCCAGTCGCCGTCGACCGCATGCACGTCGGTGTGGCAGACGCCGCTGCTGACGATCTTCACCAGTACCTCGCCGCGCCCCGGGGCGGGCACGGGCACTTCCTCGATGCGCAACGGTTCGCCGAAGCGGTGCGCGACGGCGGCCTTCATCGTCTTGGGGGCCATGAGCGATCTCCTTGAGGTCATGGAACGCGGCCGCCCGTTCGCATCATGCGACACGGCACGGTTTCGCGTGGACCTGCGGAAGATGCCGCCCATCGCGTGATGGACGGGTGACCTGTATCAACGGGCTGCGGCGTCTCAGGGATTGACAGTGCTTGGCGGCATCACCGGATAAGGATGCAGCTTCACCAGCGGCACGGAGATGCCGTCGTCGCCCACCACGCGGCAGTGCGTGCGGTCGAGCTGGCGCGGTTCTTCCACGCCGCAACTGTGCGCGATGATGCCGACCTCGTGCATCACGTTGGTGGCGTAGTGCGCCACGCGCTCGCTCTTGTCGGTGACCACCAGGCCGCGCTGCAGTTTCGGGTTCTGCGTGGTGATGCCGGTGGGACAGGTGTTGCGGTTGCACTGCAGCGACTGGATGCAACCGAGCGCAAGCATGAAGCCGCGCGCGGAATTGACGAAGTCCGCACCCATCGACAAGGCCCACGCCACGTCGTACGCCGTGATGCACTTGCCCGAGCAGATCACCTTGATGCGCTCGCGCAGGCTCTTCACGACCAGCAGGTCCACCAGCATCGGCAAGGCTTCGTGCAACGGCAGGCCCACGCCCTCCATCAGCGTCTGTGGCGCCGCGCCGGTGCCGCCTTCCGAGCCGTCGACGATGATGAAGTCGGGCGCGCTCTCGATGCCGCGCTTGTGCACTTCATCGCACAGCTCCTCAATCCAGTCGACGCCGCCGAACACCGCCTTGAAGCCGACCGGCTTGCCGGTGAGGTCGCGGATGTGGCGGATCGCATCCATCAGCTCCGTCACGTTGCCGATGTCGAGATGGCGGTTGGGACTCTGCGAATCCTGCCCCACCGGAATGCCGCGGATCTCCGCGATCTCCGGCGTCACCTTCGCCGCCGGCAACAGGCCGCCCATGCCGGGCTTGGCGCCCTGGCCGAGCTTGATGCTTACCATCTTCACCTGCTTGTGCGCGCAGATCGCCAGCAGCTTGTCGTCGTCGAGCTTGCCGTCGGGCGTGCGCACGCCGTACTTGGCCGTGCCGATCTCGAAGATGATGTCGCAGCCGCCTTCGAGGTGGTAAGGCGCCAGGCCGCCCTCGCCGGTATCCATCCAGATGCCGGCCTTCGCGGCGCCACGCGACAGCGCGCGCACCGCCGGCGCCGACAGAGCGCCGAAACTCATCGCGGAGATGTTGAAGAACGCCGCATGCTGGTAAGGCTCGCGCGCATACGGCCCGAGCGTCACCGGCCGTGGCTCGAGATGCCTCTCGCCCAGCGCGGGGAACGGCGCGTTGACGAAGAACGGTACGCCCTCGCCGCGCAGGTCGCGGGTGGAGCCGAAGGCATTGGTGTTGTCCACGTTCTTCGCCGCGCGATACACCCAGGTGCGCTGGGCGCGGTTGAACGGCAGTTCCTCGCGGTCACTGGAATACAGGTACTGGCGAAAGAATTCACCGAGATGAAGGAACCAGTAGCGGAAGTGGCCGATGACCGGGAAGTTGCGCAGCACCGAGTTGCTGGTCTGGTTGCGGTCCACGAACCACACCACCATCACCACGACCACCAGCAGTGCCAGCAGCAGCAGGAACAGCGCGGCGAACGTTTCCACCATCACTACCAGCCAGTGCGCGAATCCCGACGGTTCCATTGCTGCCTCCGGTTGTCATCGTTGTACCCGCTCCCTCCGGAGCGGGTGCGCCACCACGTGGTGGCGGCATGGTGGACGGGTGTCGCCGGTGTCCATCAAACGCACCCGTCGCATGGCGATCCTCGCCCCAAACGGGCGCGGAAGGGAAGCCTCAGAGTTCCACCCGCAACAGCCTGGCCGCCGCGATCGCCTTGGCCTTGGCGGCCTCGATGTCTTCGTCGCGCGCCAGGGTGACGGCCATGCGTCGACGACCCTTCACGGCCGGCTTGCCGAAGATGCGCAACTGGGTGTCCGGCTGGGCCAGCGCATCGGCCACGTTGAAATAGCGCGGCCCTTCGCCCTCACCCTCTACCAGCACCGCGCAGGACGCCGACGGGCCGAGCTGGCGAATCGCGGGAATGGGCAGGCCGAGGATCGCACGCGCATGCAACGCGAACTCGGACAGGTCCTGCGAGATCAGCGTGACCAGGCCGGTGTCGTGCGGACGCGGGCTCACTTCCGAAAAGATCACGTGATCGCCCTTGACGAAGAACTCCACGCCGAACACGCCCCAGCCGCCGAGCGCACCGGTGATCGCCGCGGCCTGCCGCTCGGCCTCTGCCTGCGCAGCCGCGCTCATCGGCTGCGGCTGCCACGACTCGCGATAGTCGCCGTCTTCCTGGCGATGGCCGATGGGCGCGCAGAAGCTCACGCCATCCTTGTGGCGCACGGTAAGCAGGGTGATCTCGTAATCGAAATCGACGAAACCCTCGACGATCACCCTGCCCTTGCCCGCGCGCCCGCCCGACTGCGCGTAGTCCCACGCGGCCTGCAACTCGTCCTGGCGGCGCACCACGCTCTGCCCCTTGCCGGAGGAACTCATCACCGGCTTGATCACGAACGGCAGGCCGATCGCCGCCACGGCGTCGCGATACTCCGCTTCCGTGTCGCAGAAGCGGTAGGCCGAAGTGGGCAGCTTGAGCTCTTCGGCGGCGAGGCGGCGGATGCCTTCGCGGTCCATCGTGAGCCACGCGGCGCGCGCGGTGGGAATCACCCGCAGGCCACCCTTTTCCAGTTCCATCAAGGTCGGCGTGTGGATCGCCTCGATCTCCGGCACCACCAGGTCGGGCTTCTCCTGCTCGATCAGCTGGCGCAGCGCCGCGCCATCGAGCATGTCGATCACGTGGCTGCGATGGGCCACCTGCATGGCCGGCGCGTTGGCGTAGCGGTCCACCGCGATCACCTCCACGGCATAGCGCTGCAGTTCGATCGCCACCTCCTTGCCCAGCTCGCCGGAACCCAGCAGCAGCACGCGCAGTGCATGGTCGGAATAAGGCGTGCCAAACGGCTTCATCGGTCTCTCCCTGGAGGCGGCAAATGCGCATTGTACGGGCGCCGGGCAGGCATCGCGCTGCCGCCGGCGGCGACCTGCCGGAAGTCCCATTGACGAATGCCTCGAACCGGCATTGACTGTCATTGCCACCGTCCCCGCGGAACGATCATGCGCAACCGGACTGCCATGCTTTTGCTGGTGTTGTCGCTGTGCACCGCCCCCGGGCCCGTCGCCCGGGCCGTGGCGGATTCGTCCGCGGATACCTCATGGATGACCGTGCTGCTGGGCGGACGCAAGATCGGGCACCTCGAGATCCAGCACCAGCGCTCGGGCGACGTCGTCACCACCACCCAGGACCTGGTGATCGAACTCAACCGCAGCGGCAGCGGCATCCCGCTGGGCGTGCTGACGCGCAGCGTGGAAAGCACTACCGGCGAACCGCTGGAATTCTATGCGCGCAGCACGCTGTCCTCGTCCAGCACCGTGGTGGAAGGCAAGCGGCGCGATACCGGTGATTTCGCCGTCACCACCACGGTCGACGGCAGTGCCCGCCAGACCCTGCTGGTGTGGCCGCCGGGCGCGATGCTCAGCGAAGGGCAGCGCCTTGCCCTGGTCCATGCGGCCGACCGTCCCGGCCAGACCTACACCATGGACATGTTCGATCCGGCCAGCCAGGCGGTGGCGCGGGTGGAGATGACGGTCATCGGCGACGAGACGGTGGCCTTGCCCGAGGGCACGATGGTGCTCAGCCATCAGCGCCAGGTACTGAATACCAGGCGCGGCGCACAGACCATGGACCTGTGGCTGGACCGCCAGGGATTCGCGCGCAAGGGCATGCTCGACATGCTGGGGCACAAATTGGAGATGCTGGCCTGCAGCCGGCGCTGCGCGATGGCGCCCGTGCAGAAGGTGGACATGTTCCGCGCCGCCATGGTGGATTCGCCGCGCCTGCTGCCCGCCTACTTGCGCACCACCTTCCTGCGCTATCGCATCCACACGCCCGAGGGCAGCCCGCAACCGGTCATCGTTACCGACGAGCAGCACGTGCTGAATCTCGGGCACGGCGACTGGATGGTCGATGTCGGCAACCCGCAGCCCGGCGGCCAGCCCCCGCCGACGGCCGAGGACACCCTGCCGAACGCCTGGGTGCAGTCCGACGCGCCGGAGATCCGGCAGGTGGCCACCCGCGTGGTGGGCGACGCGCAGGACGACCTGCAGAAGATGCGCCGGCTGCGCAGCTTCGTCAGCGACTACATCACCCAGCACGGACTGGACGTTGGCTACGCCTCGGCCCTGGAAGTGCTGCGCACCCGCGACGGCGACTGCACCGAGTACGCCGTCCTGCTCGCCGCCCTGGCGCGAGCCGAAGGCATCCCCACCCGCGTGGTCACCGGCATGGTCTACGCGGACCGCTTCTCGGGTGCCTCGCGGGTATTCGTGCCGCACGCATGGGTGCAGGCCTGGATCAACGGCCGCTGGCAAAGCTTCGACTCCGCCCTGCGCCACTTCGACAGCAGCCACATCGCGCTGGATGCCGGCGATGGCGACCCCTGGCACTTCTTCAACGTCGCCAACCTGTTCGGCCAGATGCACATCGAGGAGATCACCCCCACCGCCGAACTGGCGGGCAACCTGCCGCCGCCCTCCGTCGGCGAGCCCCCGGTAAGCGCCGGCAACGGGCGCTGACCGTAGGCACTTGCAGTTAGATATCATTTTGATATCAAATCCTCCCAACTAGGGAGGAACCACCATGAACGAACGTCAGGGTTTTTCGGTCGCAGGCATACCGATGGTCTTTGTTTGCTTCCTGCTGGGCATGGGGAGCATCGCGCTGTGGGTCCAGACCGCCCGCGGCGGCACGGGCTACCTCGGCCCGACGGGCGTGCTGCTGCTGGCCGCCGCGCTGCTGATGCTGAAGGGCTTCTTCCAGGTCGCGCCCAACGAAGGCCAGGTGCTGCAGCTGTTCGGCAAGTACGCCGGCACCGTGCGCGCCGAGGGCCTGCGCTGGACCAACCCGTTCTGCACCCGCCGCCGCGTCTCGCTGCGCGTGCGCAACTTCGAGAGCGGCAAGCTCAAGGTCAACGACAGCGACGGCAACCCGATCGAGATCGCGGCCGTCGTGGTATGGCAGGTGGTCGACACCGCCGAAGCGGTGTTCTGCGTGGACGACTACGAAAACTTCGTCACCATCCAGAGCGAATCCGCGCTGCGCCAGATGGCGCAGAATTACCCGTACGACGCACATGACGACGGCAAGCCCGCCCTGCGCAGCCACGGCGACGTGATCAACAACCACCTGCGCGACGAGATCCAGGCGCGCCTGGACAAGGCCGGCGTGAGCGTGATCGAAGCGCGCATCAGCCATCTCGCCTACGCCCAGGAGATCGCCCAGGCCATGCTGCAGCGCCAGCAGGCCAATGCCATCGTCGCCGCGCGCGAACGCATCGTGGAAGGCGCCGTGGGCATGGTCGCCATGGCGCTGGACAAGCTGCGCGCGCAGGGCGTGGTGGAACTGGACGAGGAGCGCAAGGCCTCCATGGTCAGCAACCTGCTGGTGGTGTTGTGCGGCGATCGCGCCACCCAGCCCGTGGTGAACGCCGGCACGCTCTATGGCGGCTGAGAAGAAGGCTTATCCGCTCCGCATCAGCGCTGCCGTGCTCGAAGCCATGCAGCGCTGGGCCGACGACGATCTGCGCAGCGTCAACGCGCAGATCGAATTCGTGTTGCGCGACGCCCTGCGCAAGCAGGGGCGCTTGAAGAAAGACGCGTCCGAGCCCGTGGCCGACGACGAGACCGACTGAGCGCGCTTCACGCGCTTGCGGCCAGGCGCATCGCGCCGCAAGAAGCGGATGGCCGCCGCAGCTCGCGGGCGACATGCTGCAGGCATCCCATCCTACGGAGCCCTGCCATGCACTTCCGCATCACCGGCCTGCCTGCCGAACCCTTCGAAGCATGGTTCTCACTGTCCGACGAGGCGCTCGCCGAACGTCGCGCCATGCGCGTGGTGGCGGACCAGCCCCACGGCTACCCCTGCCGCATCAGCCTCACGGACGCCGAACCGGGGCAGTCGCTGATCCTGCTCCACTACGAGCACCAGCCGGCGGACTCCCCGTTCCGCGCCAGCCACGCCATTTATATCCGCGAGGGCGAGCAGCAATACGACCGCGTCGATGAAGTGCCGGACCAGTTGCGCCGGCGCCTGCTGTCCGTGCGCGGCTTCGACGGGCGCGGCATGCTGCGCGACGCCGACGTGGCACAGGGAACGGCCCTGGAACCCTTGATCGAGCGCCTGTTCGCCGATGCGCAGGTGGCGTACCTGCACATCCACATGGCACGCCCCGGCTGTTACGCGGCGCGCGTGGACCGCGCCTGATCCCGCTCAGCGGGGGGCACGCATCCCGCGCGGCGCGATCGCGATGCCCAGCGCCAACCAGCCGACGATGAACGCCACGCCGCCCAGGGGCGTGATCGCGCCAAACCAGCGCGGCGCGCCCAGCGCCAGTGCGTACAGGCTGCCGCTGAACACGACGATGCCCAGGGGAAACGACACCATGGCGATGCGACGGGCCCGCCCGGGCGCGGCGAACACGGTCAGCGCCAGTGCCAGCGCGTGCCAGAAGTGGTAGCTGACGGCCGTGTGCCACAGCTCGCTGCCGCGCGCGTCGAGCACCTCGCGCAAGGCGTGGGCGCCGAAGGCGCCGAGCATGACCGCGCTTGCACCGGCCAGGCCGAGCAGCGCGCCGGTGGCCATGGTTGGATGTCGCATGGAGAACGCTTCCTTCAACCGCCGGGCGGCCGGTGTCGTATGCTGGGAGGATGATTCCCTTCCATCTTCGCATGACACTCCGCCGCGCCGGTCGCCTCGCCCTGCTGGCTGCGCTGGTGCTCGGCAGCCTGCTGCTGGTCGCGTGCAACCGTGGCGATGCCATCCAGTGGCGGCTTACCAATGTCACGGGCCACATGCCCGACCTGGACTTCCGCCTCGTCGACGACCACGGCAAGGCGGTGACCGGCCAGGACTATCGCGGCAAGGTCGTGCTGCTCTATTTCGGCTACACGCATTGCCCCGATGTCTGTCCGCTCACGCTCGCCCAGCTGCACGTGGTGATGCAGCGCCTCGGACCGCTCGCCGACGGCGCGCGCATCCTGTTCGTGAGCGTGGACCCGGCACGCGACACGCCGGACATCATGCATGCCTACGTCAATGCCTTCGATCCGCGCGCGGTCGGCCTGTCCGGCACGCCGCGCGAGATCGAGGCGCTGAGCAAGCGCTACCGCTCCGCCTTCACGCGCGAACCCGACAAGGGCGATGGGCAGTACGAAGTGAGCCACAGTTCGGCCATCTACGTGTTCGATCGCGATGGCAAGGCACGCCTGCTGGCCACACCGGCCAATCCGCAGGATGACCTCGTCCACGACCTGCACCTGATGCTGAGCCTGGGGAATCCGACATGATCATCCGTACCGCACGCGCCCTGCCCCTGCTGGCGGCCGGCCTGCTGCTGGGCACCGCGGCGCACGCCGGCGACGCCGAACACGTTCGCGCCAGCCAGGCGTGGATCCGCGTCTTGCCGGGCGACCTGCCCGCGGGCGCCTATGTCACGCTGGAAAACACCGGCGACCAGCCGGCCACCCTGCGCAGCGCGAGCAGCAGCCGCTACGGCAGCGTGATGCTGCACAAGAGCAGCGCCGACGGCGGCGTCAGCCGCATGGCCATGGTGGACAGCCTGGTCATCCCCGCGCACGGCAAGGCCGAACTGGCGCCGGGTGGCTATCACCTGATGCTGGGCAAGGCGAATCCGCCGGTGAAGGTGGGTGAGCAGGTGAAGCTCACCCTGCACTTCGGCGACGGCAGCGCGCTGGATACGGACTTCGTCACGCGTCCGGCCAATGCCACCGACGCTGGTGACGCCCACCCGCACTGACACGCTCCCACGGGAACGCGCACGGCGCGCGACCACCGTGCCGCGACGGCCTAGCGCGCCGTGGTCGACACGGGATGGCGCGACGTCGTCGCCTGTCGCCGCGGCCAGGGCTTGCGACGGATGCGCCCGTTGCGCGACAGCCGCAGCCACTGGCGCATCGCCAGCAGGCCGCCGATGGATTCGATGATCGCCGCGGGCACCCACATGATCACGCCACCCACCAGCTGCGCGGTCAGCACGTTGAAGGTGAAGGCGCGCCCGCAGATCTCGAAGATCGGATACAGGTCGGCCTTGGAGAAGGTGACGATGGCGCCGGCCAGGATCTGCGGCGTCATCGTGATGCCGGGCGACAGTACGCGCATGCCCGGCGTCATGCGGCCCGGCGGGCGCGGACGGTGGTCCAGCACCAGCCACCAGTAGCTGAAGCCGCTGACCAGCATCGACCAGTTCATGAAGCGGTAGATGCGCCAGTCCAGCATGGCCAGCGTCTGCATCGACGGGACCAGCCAGACCAGGATGAAGGCGACGAAGAGAACCGTTGCGACGGCCGGGTTCAGGAACACCGCACTGAACGCGCGCCACGGCCAGGACCGCAACACGGGGCGCAACAGGCGTATGCGCCAGGACAACGGCAGGCCCTTGCGCAGCACCGAGCCAGGATAGGACGCGATGATCAGCAGCGGCGCCAGGTGATGCAGCAGTACCTGCTGGATGCGATGCATGAAGAACTCATGCTCGAAGAAGAAATCCAGGTAGGTGTGCAGCGAGACGTAGATCATCGCCATGCCCAGCCAGAACGCCAGCTGGCGACCGACGCTTACCGACAGGCCACGGCAGCCACGCACGTACAGCACGCTGCAGGCCACGAAGGTCAGCAGGAAGACCCAGGAAAACTCCCAGGGCACGATCCACTTGATCACGCTTGCCATCATCGAACGAGTCCGGGCTTCAACGGCGACCGTACATCATAGCCCGCCCACCCGACGACGGCTCCGGCGCGAGCGCCGCCAGCCATAGATCAGGCCGAACAGCGTCACCAGGGCCGGAATCAGCACGATGTTGATGAACTTCAGGCGCAGGCCCAGCGCATCGATTTCGGCGTTGAACTGGTGCTGCACGTCACGCAGCTCCTTGTTGATCGCCAGCTGGCGCCGCAGGAACTGCTCGATCTCGCTGCGCTGCTCGGCGCTGGCGGTATCGCCGCGCGCAGCCTTGGCGGGCTGCAGTTCGTTGAGGCGGGTGCGCGTGACGGCCAGCTCGCGCTGCAGCTCCTGCTTCTTGGCCAGGTACTTCTGGTCGGCCGCGCTCTGCAAGGCCAGCACGCGGGTGAACGGACGCTGCGAGCTGACCCGGCCATGGATGGACAGCAGCGCCGAGGACCCGCTGAGGTTGTCCGCGATGTTGGTGACGAAGTCGCCGTTGTTGGCCAGCGCGCTCAACTGCGGCTGCCCGAGCAGGCTCTGCGTGTAGGACACCCACAGGCGATCGCTGAGCAGGTCGGTATCGCCCACCAGGATCACCTCGGCATTGTCGCCCGACAGGCCCAGGTGGCCGGGAAGCTTCGCGCGATCCGGGAACGCGCTCGCGAACTGCCCGTGCACGCGCGCGGCGATCACGTAGTGGTTGTTGTCCGGCCGGTAGTTGTCCAGCAGGCCACCCGGATTGTTGATCGACTCCCGCACACGCTGGCTGGACACGATCTCGGCGTCGGTCGTGCTCTGCATCAGCGGCTGCAGGCGCGAGGACGTGCCGGGCGAGAGGTCGAAGAATCCCGCACTGGAGACATTGATCCGCTGCAGGCTCGCCGTGATGACGTCGTTGTGGCTGAGCTCCTGCTGGCCCAGCCCCAGCATCGCGGGATGGCTCATGGAGGTGTTGTCGGCCAGCTCGATGCGCAGCGCGCGCGACCGGTCGAGCACCACCTTCTGCGAGTCGTACTGCACGCCCCAGGTCTCGAACAGCTTGGCGAGGTCCGAGTTGTGGTCATCGGTGTTGCCGTTGCTGTCGACGAACGGGGTGTTGTCCATCTCGGCCACCGGGTCGACGAACACCACGAGGTGCCCGCCACCCAGCACGTACTGGTCGATCGCGTACAGCGCGTCCGCCGGCAGGTGCTTGGGATGGATCACCAGCAGCGCCTTGATGTCACTGTCGATGCGGGTCAGCTTCGCCGGATCCAGGGTCCTCACGTCGAACTGCTGGCCCAGCTGGCGCATCACCGTCCACGGCTGCTCGCCGATCACCGGATTGCCTTCCACCGGCAGGCTGCTGATCAGGCCGACGTGCGGCTTGGATGGCTGGTCCAGCTCATAGAGCAGCTTGGCGATGTCGTACTCGAGGAAGGTCTCGCGCGACGGGTCCAACAGTGGAATGCCCAGGGTCTTGCCTGGCAGGCGCTCTTCGCCCTCTGCTTCGCTGTCGACATTCCCCGGCAAGGTATTGCCCACCAGGCCGAAGAAGACACGCTCGCCGTTGGTGCCGCCGTTGATCGGGGTCAGGCCATACCCTTCCGCGCTGACTTCGTCGTCGGAGTACGGCACCGGGTCCACGAACTGCAAGCGCAAACGCCCGCGCGAACGGGCCACCATCTCCTGCAGCATCTCCCTCACCCGCTGCTCGTAGGTGCGCAACTGCGGAAGATCGCGGGCCGCGTGCTCGGAGAAGTACAGGGTCAGTTTCAGCGGCGCATGCAGGTTGTCCACGATGTGCGCCGTGCCCGGCGTCAGCGTGTACAACTTGTCCGAGGTGAGATCGATGCGACCCATGCGCAGCCAGCGGCTGCTGCCCAGCGTCAGGGTGACGAACACGACGGCCAGCAGCACCAGGGCGGCGAGCAGGACCACGCGACGGCGTGAATGAAGTCGCGTCATGCTCACGGCGTCCGCTTCAGGTCGAGCACCAGCACGCCGGCGGTGAGCCAGGCCGCCATGCTCAGCACGAAGTACAACAGGTCACGCACGTCCAGCACGCCGCGCGAAATCGCCTCGAAGTGCCGCAACATGCTCAGGTGCGCCAGGCCATTGACCAGCTTGCGCGGCATCGCGCCCTGGAAAAACTCCATCACCTGCGACTGGCCCACCAGGATCAGCAGGAAGCACACCACCACCGTCAGCACGAAAGCCACCACCTGGCTCTGCGTCACCGCCGAGAGGCAGGCTCCGATGGCCAGGAAGGCGCCGGCCATCAGCCAGCTGCCGATGTAACCGGCGAGGATCACGCCGTTGTCGGGCGAGCCGAGGTAATTCACCGTGAACCAGATCGGGAACGTGAGCAGCAACGCCAGCCCGATGAACAGCCACGCCGCGATGAACTTGCCCAGCATCGCCTGGCCCAGGGTCAGCGGCAGGCTCAGCAGCAATTCCAGCGTGCCGCCCTTGGCCTCTTCGGCCCACATGCGCATCGACACCGCGGGCACCAGCACCAGGTACAGCCAGGGATGCATCACGAAGAACGGCTGCAGGTCCGCCTGCCGGCGCTCGTAGAAGTCACCCGCGTAGAACGTGAGGATGCCCGACATCACCAGGAAGATGACCAGGAACACGTACGCCACCGGCGTGACGAAATAACTGCGCAGCTCGCGCCGCATCACCGCCGCGACCGGACTCATGCCCTGCCCTCCGGGCTGGTGGTGATGTGGCGGAACACCTCGTCGAGGCGGCCGCGCTCCAGCTGGATTTCCGACACTTCCAGGCCCTGCTGGCGCAGCAGCATTTCCACCGGCTCGAGGATGCGCTGGCCCGGACGCGGGAACACGGTGATGCGCCCGTCCAGTGGATCCACTTCGATGGAGGCCACCTGCGGCAGGCGCCCCAGCATCTCCTGCGAGACGCCGCTGCCGGGTGCGCTGAACGACACGGCGCCGTGATAGCGCGAGCGCGCCTCCAGTTCCGCCGGCGTGGCATCGGCCAGCAGGCGTCCGTTGGCGATGATCACCACGCGGTTGCACAGGGCGTGCACTTCTTCCAGCAGGTGGGTGGAGATGAGGATGGTGCGGTCGCGCGCCATCGCATCGATGAGTTGGCGCACGGCATGCTTCTGGTTGGGATCGAGGCCGTCGGTGGGTTCGTCCAGCATGAGCACCTGCGGGTTGTGCACGATCGCCTGGGCCAGGCCCACGCGGCGACGCAGGCCCTTGGACAGCGTATCGATGCACTGGTCGAGCACGCCTTCCAGTTGCAGGCCGCCGACCACGCGCTCGAAGCGGCGATAGCCTTCGTCGCGCTGCAGTCCGCGCATGCGGATGATGAAGGTGAGGAACTCGCGCACGGTCAGCTCGCCGTAGCTTGGCGCGCCCTCCGGCAGGTAGCCGAGCGCGCGCTTGGCCTTCAGCGGCTCCTTGCGCACGTCGTGGCCGCAGACGCGCGCCGTGCCCGAACTGGGGGCGAGGAAGCCCGCGATCATGCGCATCACGGTGGTCTTGCCGGCGCCATTGGGGCCCAGCAGGCCCAGCACCTGGCCCGGTTCGGCGCGGAAGCTCAGCGCATCCACGGCGGTCAGGGCGCCATAGCGCCGTGTGAGCTGTTCGGTTTCGATCATGTCCGCCCGGGGCAGGAGTCGGGCCGCGCGACATGCGCCTGGCCCTGGTGAATCAGCGAGTCGACCCGCAATGTAACCGAAAAGTTCGCCGCTACCGGGCGATGCAGGCGTCGGAAATGAAAAGGCCCTCCGCGAGGAAGGGCCTTTTCGAGGCTTGCGGCTGGGGCGGCTTACTTGCCCGAGCTTGCGGCGCTGGCCGGAGCGGCGGCAGTGCCGGACGAGGCCGGGGCCTGCTCGGTACCTTCGTCCAGCGACGGCGGCTTGATGCCGGTTTCCTGTTCCGGGGTCTGCTCCGGAGCCCAGCTCAGCGGCAGGTACACGTCGTACTCGGCGTACTGCTTCACCTCGTCGCCCTGCTTCACTTCCGGCTTGGCTTCGATGTCGTAGAAGCGGTTGACCACTTCGTCGAACTTGTAGCCGTGGGTCTGGGCGTAGGCCTTCATCAGGTCGCGGGTCTGCGGCACGCCGGCGGCGGTGCCGTTCCACACGGCCTTGAGGGCCGGGCCACCGAAGGCAAGGAAGGCGCGCACGTCGTTGTCGACGATCAGGCGGCCGAAGCGGTCATGGCCACCCGGGGCATTGTCGGCCGGGGCTGCGGCAGCGGCATCGCCGCTGGTGCTGGCGCCGGCGGCGGCGGTCAGGTCGGGCGACTTGGCGGCAGCGAGCTCGACGGTCTGGCCGCCGACGTTCAGGCTGGTCGCGCTGATCGGCATGGCCACGTCGAACGTGTAGTTCTGGTCGCCGTAGTTGGTGGTGTAGATGATGCGCGGACCGGTGGTGGTCACGCCCAGCTTCTTGGCGGCAGCCTGGATCTGGCCGACGGCCTTGTCGGTCGCGTCGTTGAGGGCCTCGAGGCCACCCTTGCGCTCGATCGAGGTCGACACCATCAGCACCGGCGTCGGCTGGGTCTGCTCGATGTACGGGATCAGCTTGGAGTAGTCGACGTTCTGGACCGAGGCCAGCACGTTCTGCAGGTTGTTCAGGGTGAACTGGATGAAGGAATCCGGATCGCCGTGAATGTAGAGGTTGGCGTAGCGGTTGATCAGGTTGAAGCCATAGGCGACGTCATACGACCAGGTCACCTTGGTCAGCTGGCCACGGCTGCCCTGGCGCTCGAGGTCGAGCGTGAAGTGCTTGTCGTTGCCGCGCCAGTCGTTGTCCAGGTTCCAGATGATGGAAGCCTTGCGGGCCTGCGAGTCGACCTTGTCGAAGGTCGGGTCGGCGGAGGCGATGGTGAGCTTGCCGGTGCCGACCTTCTCGTCCTGGCTGGACCAGCTCAGCTCGGCACCCGGGCCGTAGGCCTTGCCGGAGTAATCGAACTTGATGTTGCGGTCGTACTCGCGCTGCACCGTGTATTCCGGGAAGCGACGGAAGTTGCTCAGCACGTCATAGACCTGACGCATGTCCTTGCCTACGACCAACGACCTTTCCACATGGCCGTTGCCAGGCATGACCACGCCCACCACCACCGCCACGACGGCGACGATGACCAGGGCAACAATAAATTCAAGAACACGCATCATTCCGGGGTTCTCCGCACGTCTCTCTGTATACGGCATAAGGGCAGTCGGGTCGCCGGAGACCGGCCAGCCACGGGAAATTCCCGAAGAATCGCATCGTGACGGGGGGTCGGCCAGCGCCGAAGCCACCGATACTACTTGTTCGCGCACAGGAACGCCATCCGGGTGTGAAATGGCCTTCCAGACGCCCGCGAATGGCCGTGGCACTAGGGCTGGCGGCGTAGCGTCAGACCTTACGGATGCACCGCTCGGGGCGCCTTCGCCGCCTTCATCCGGGGTGGGCGCCGCATTCCAGCACCGTCAAGGGCTTGCACGGCGCCACCCCTGGTCCCCGTCGCGGGGACCGGGCCGGCGCAGGGCGCCACGGATCAGACGATGCCCAGCTCCAGCGCCTTCAGCACGGCGCGGGTGCGGTCGCGCACGCCCAGCTTGGAAAGGATGTTGGACACGTGGTTCTTCACGGTGCCCTCGGCCACCTTCAAGGAGTTGGCGATCTCCTTGTTGCTGTAGCCGCCGGACAGCAGGCGCAGGATCTCGGTCTCGCGCTCGGTCAGCGGGTCGGGCTGTTCCAGGCTGGTGAACTGGTTCTGCATGCGGCCGACGCCGGCCAGCAGCCGCTGGGTGACCATGGGGGCGACCAGCGAACCGCCGGCGGCCACCGTGCGCACCGCTTCCACCAGCTGCTCCAGCGACACGTCCTTGAGCAGGTAGCCACGGGCGCCGGCCTTGAGTCCCTGCAGCACCAGCTGGTCGTCGTCGAAGGTGGTCAGGATGATGGTCGGCGGCAACTCGTTGCGCGCGGTGAGCGCCTGCAGCACTTCCAGGCCGCTCATGTTGGGCATGCGGAGGTCGAGCAGCACCACATCGGGCTTGATCCGGGGAATGTCCTGCACTGCCTGTGCGCCATCGGCGCATTCGGCCACCACGCGGATGTCCTCCGCCAGATCCAGCAGCGAGCGGACACCCTGGCGAACCAGGTTCTGGTCATCGACAAGACAGACGGAAATCATCGCGTATCCTCGGGACGGTTGTGGCCGGCGTGCGATGCCCGCGGCCTACGGGGAACGATGCTGCTATCCAAGCAGCACATTTTGACACGAGCGCATGGTCGGACGGGAACCCTGTACCCCTAGACCATGCCCAAGGCGGGCGGCTCGAACCGTGATGGCGTATGCGCCAGCTCCGGCGCCTCGCCCAGCGGCAGGCGCACGGTCAGGGCAAAGCCCTGGGCCAGTGCCGGATCCACCGTCACGCTGCCCTCGAATTCATTCAGTCGCTCGCGCATGCCCGACAGCCCGTTGCCCGGCCGGAAGTTCGCCGCGCCACGGCCATCGTCGCGCGCGGACAGCTCCAGCAGGTTCGCGTTGACGTAGTCGAAGCGCAGCCACAGGTTGCGGGCCGCGGCGTGCTTGGCCGCGTTGGTGATGATTTCCTGCGCACAGCGCAGCAGCACCTGCGCGCGGCGCGGGTCCTCCACGCTGAAGCGCGGCGGCGTCTCGACATGCACGTGCAGGCCGGGCACGCCCTCGATCAGGCTGCGCAACGCCTGGGTCAGGTCGATGGCATCGTCCTGGCGCAGCTCGCTGACCACCTCGCGCACGTCCGACAGCAGGTGCTTGGCCGTCACCTGCGCCTTCTGCACGTGCTCGGCGGCCTGCGGATTGACCAGGTGGCTGGCCACCTCGAGGTTGAGGCTGAGCGCGGTGAGGTGGTGGCCCACCAGGTCGTGCAGGTCGCGCGCGATGCGCATGCGCTCGGCGATGCGCGTGGACTCGGCCAGCAGCGCGCGGGTGGCGCGCAATTCGGAATTGAGCCGGCGCTGGATCTCGCGCTCTTCCGCCTGCAGGCTGGCGATCATCGAGGTGAAGAAGACCAGGGCCGAGATGCCCATGTACATGCAGACCTGCAGGAAGGCCGTCACGATGGTCCAGCCCATGTAGCTGGCGATGATCGGGATCAGCATCAGGTTCTGCAGCAGCATCCAGACCAGCCCGGCGCCGACCGGCAGCTGCCAGGGCAGCACCACCGCGATCACCAGCATCAGCATGGCCGACAGGCCGCTCTGGCTGAACCAGCCCATCGCCACGGCCGAGCCGGTCAGCACCACCAGGCCCAGCAGCTGCGGCAGCGAGGGGTAGCCCACCTGGCGCGTCATGCTCGACCGGCGCGTCAGCAACAGGTAGGTCAGGCCGAAGATCAGGTAGGAAAGGACCCAGCCCGTGATGTTCGGGTTGCTCCACCAGGAACTGACCTGGGCCAGGCTCCAGCTGCCCGGCAACAGCGGCAGGGCGACGCACAGGTACGTGGTGAGGCCGGCGTACCGCAGCAGCCGGATATGATTGATGTTGGACCATGCCATAGGCGCATCATCGGCCGGCCCGGGGCGTGGTGCAATGCGTGAGAAGTCACTCCCCCACCCCTGCCGAAAGGCACGCCCGCTGCCCTGCCGAAAGGCACGCCCGCTGGCGCTTTACGAAGGTTTTACATGGTGCGCCGTGTTATGTGCGGCCGCCGTACGCATGTCATAATGCCCCCCGATACGCGGGGCCGATCCAACGGTCTTGTCCTCGAACCACACACAGCGGAGCAACGAATGGCCCTTGCCATCCGCGACGTGCGAGAGCACGACCTGGATGCCGTACTGGCGCTCAACAACGCCGCCGGCCGCACCATCCTCGCCCTGGACGCGACCCAACTGCGCTTCTTCTACGACCATGCGGATTATTTCCGCGTGGCCGAGATCGACGGCCACCTGGCCGGCTTCCTGATCGCCCTGCGCGATGGCAGCGACTACGACAGCCCGAATTACCACTGGTTTTCCGAGCATTACTCGCAGTTCGCCTACATCGACCGCATCGTCATCGCCAACGCCTACCGCCGCCATGGCCTGGGTCGCATCTTCTATTGCGACGTGACCAGCTATGCTGAGGTACGCGTGCCCCTGCTCACCTGCGAGGTGTTCCTGGAGCCGCGCGACGACGTGGTGGTGCTGTTCCACGGCACCTACGGCTTCCAGGAAGTGGGGCAGCAGCGCATGGGCGCCGAAGGTCCCCAGGTCAGCCTGCTGGCCAAGGACCTGCCCAGCTACGCCTTCGTGCGCGAAACCTACCTGGACCACGACGGCCTGCCCGACGTGCCCTGGCTGGCCGAACGCCTGCGCCCTTTCCACCCTGACACCACCCGGCGCCGCCTCGCGGGAGAGCGGCGCCCATGAATGCGAGAATGGATACCCAAGACGCCTGTGACCTGCGCTTCGGCCAGGTCGGCATCGCCAACGTGCGCGTGCGCCGTGCCGATGCCGCCGCCCTATGCGATGAACTCGAACGCCGCGTGCGCGCGGCGCCGCAACTGTTTTCCCGCGCCGCCGTGGTGCTGGACCTCAGCCACCTGCTGAACCTGCCCGATGACGGCACCGTCGACGCCCTGCTCGAGGCCGTGCGCAGCGCCGGGATGATCCCGGTGGGCCTGGCCTATGGCACCAGCGAGGTGGAAGCGCTGTCCCTGCGCATGGGGCTGCCGCTGATCGCCAAGTTCCGTGCGGCCTACGAGCCGGCCGACGGTGGCAGCATCGCGCCGCCGGCACCACCCGCCCCGGCGCCCGCGCCCGTCGCCGAAGCGCCGCGCCGGGCCGAACCGGTCCGCAGCGAGCCCGAACCGGCGGCACCCGGCCTCGGCGCCCAGCACTACGACGGCACCGTGCGCTCGGGCCAGCAGGTGTACGCGCGCGACCGCGACCTGGTGGTCACCGGCGCGGTGGCCAACGGCGCCGAAGTGATCGCCGACGGCAACATCCACATCTACGGCGGCCTGCGCGGCCGTGCGATGGCTGGCGCACAGGGTGATGAGAAGGCGCGCATCTATATTTCCGACTTCCGCGCGGAGCTGGTGGCCATCGCCGGCCACTACCGCGTGTTTGAACAAATTCCGAAGGACCTGGAAGGCCAGTCTGTGCGATGCTGGCTCGAAGGGGAAAAATTGCTGATCGCCAAGCTTTGACGACAGCCCATTACTACAACAAAGCATTTTGCGGAGATGAGCCTTGACTGCTGAGATTATCGTTGTCACTTCGGGCAAGGGTGGCGTTGGCAAGACCACCACCAGTGCCTCGCTTGCCACGGGCCTTGCCATGGCCGGCAAGAAAGTCGCGGTGATCGATTTCGACGTCGGCCTGCGCAACCTCGACCTCATCATGGGATGCGAGCGTCGTGTGGTTTACGACTTCGTCAACGTCGTCCACGGCGAGGCCACGCTCAAGCAGGCCCTGATCAAGGACAAGCGCTACGAGAGCCTGTACGTGCTGGCCGCCAGCCAGACGCGCGACAAGGACGCCCTCACCCAGGAAGGCGTGGAAAAAGTGCTCGAGGAGCTGGGCAAGGAAGGCTTCGACTACGTCGTGTGCGATTCGCCGGCCGGCATCGAGAAGGGCGCGCACCTGGCGATGTACTTCGCCGACCACGCCGTGGTGGTGGTGAATCCGGAAGTGTCCTCGGTGCGCGACTCCGACCGCATCCTGGGCCTGCTCTCCAGCAAGACGCGTCGCGCCGAGCGCGGTGACGGCGCCATCAAGCAGCACCTGCTGCTGACGCGCTACAACCCGGCCCGCGTCGCCGTGGGCGAGATGCTCAGCGTGAAGGACGTCGAGGAGATCCTCGGCATCAACGTCGTCGGCGTGATCCCGGAATCGGAAAACGTGCTCGCCGCGTCGAACGCGGGCGTGCCGGTCATCCTCGACGAAAACTCGTTTGCAGGTCAGGCCTACGGCGACACCGTCGCCCGCATCCTCGGCGAGGAACGTGTCATGCGCTTCCTCGACGCGCCCAAGAAGGGCTTCTTCCAGCGCGTATTCGGAGGCTGATGGCGATGGGTATTCTTGATTTCCTGAAGCGCAAGCCGGAACCCACCGCTGCCGTCGCCAAGGAGCGCCTTCGCATCATCGTGGCTCAGGAGCGCTCCACCCGTGGCGCCCCCGACTACCTGCCGTTGCTGCGCAACGAGCTGCTCGAAGTGATCAAGAAATACGTCCACGTCGACCTCGAAGCCATCAACATCAACGTCGAGCGCGACAGCGGACACGAGATCCTCGAACTCTCGGTGGCGCTGCCCGAGCACGCCGAGGCGAAGACCGCCGGCTGATGCCCACGTGGCACGGGCGATCCCCGTGCCACGACTCGCCTGTTTCCATGCCGCCCCAGGGCGGACCGTGCCGTCATGCCACCCGAATCCACCCCGTCGCCCGCCGAAGCCAGCGTGATGCGCCTAGATGCCATCGGCTTCGCCGCGCCGGCCACCCTGCTTGCGCGCTACGGCTTGCAGCTGCAGCGCGTCGAGCCGGGTACCGCCATCCCCGGCAGCTTCTGGGGCGACGACGAGGCCGGCATCATCGGCACCACCGTGTACGCGCGTGGCGACACGCCGGTGCACTCCCTGCTGCACGAGGCCGGGCACCTGATCGTGCTGCCGGCCGAACGCCGCGCCTTCGTGCATACCGATGCCACCGACTCGATCGCCGAGGAAGACGCCACCTGCTACCTGCAGATCGTGCTGGCCGACGAACTGCCCGGCGTGGGGCGCCTGCGCCTGATGACCGACATGGATGCCTGGGGCTACTCGTTCCGGCTGGGCTCCACGCAGGCGTGGTTCGAACAGGACGCCGAGAACGCACGGCAATGGCTGGTGGAACACGGCCTGCTCGACGTACAGGGACGGCCGGTCTACAGCTGACGCCGCACCCATCGCCCTTCCCCCTGGCCTCTGCGCGGCATCCAGGCGCGCCGGCGGAGGGCCGCATCGGGCATCCGATGCCTTCCAGTCCATCTCACACCGGCGAAACATCGCCGGGCGCACTCTGAAGTCGCCACCCTTGAGGAGGCTTCGTGTGACGCGATGGTGCACGACGTCGGCCAGCCTGCTGCTGGCACTGGCCGTCATGGCGGCAACCGGACAGGCTGTCGACACACCGGCGCGCACGGCCGCATTTGCCGCGCGCATCGAACTCACGGGACCGGTCGGCCCTGCCGCCGCCGAGTACATCGACGAGAGCCTGCAGCGGGCGAACCGCGACGGCGCCACCGTGATCGTGCTGCAGATGGACACGCCGGGCGGCCTGTCCGATTCGATGCGCCAGATCATTGCCAGCATCCTGGCGGCCCGCCAGCCGGTGCTGGGTTACGTGGCGCCGGGTGGGGCACGGGCCGCCTCCGCCGGCACCTACATACTGTATGCCTGCCCCATCGCGGCGATGGCGCCGGCCACGCACCTCGGCGCGGCGACACCGGTGCCCCTGGGTGGCAGCAGCCCCCTGCCCGTCGGGAACGAGCCGGCGGCGTCGGGCACGGCGGCCAAGCCTTCGTCGGATGCGGAAACCAACAAGGTGCTCAACGACGCCATTGCGTCGATCCGCTCGCTTGCGCAGCTCAACGGGCGCAACGCGGACTGGGCGGAACAGGCCGTGCGCGGTGCCGCCACGCTCACCGCGGACGAGGCGCTGCGGAAGCACGTGATCGACCTGGTGGCCGGCGATGCCCCGACCCTGCTTGCGCGTGCCGACGGACGGCACGTGCGCGTGGCCGGCAGCGAGGTCGTGCTGCACAGCACCGGGCTGCCGATCCGCGACTACGCGCCCGACTGGCGTACCCGCCTGCTCGACATCCTCACCCATCCGACCATTGCCTACCTGCTGTTGCTGGCCGGCATGTACGGACTGGTGATCGAGGCATTCCATCCCGGCGCGCTGCTGCCGGGCGTCGCCGGTGCGATCTGCCTGCTGGTGGGCCTGTATGCGTTGCAGCTGCTGCCGGTGAACTACGCCGGACTGGCCTTGATGGTGCTGGGCATCGGACTGATCGTGGCCGAGGCGCTCGCGCCATCGGTCGGCGCCATCGGCATCGGTGGCGTGATCGCGTTCGTGCTCGGCTCGATCATGCTGTTCAACACCGGCGTGCCGGGTTACGCCGTGAACCTGGGCGTGATCGGCGGCATCGCCTTCTCCGCCACGATATTGCTGGTGCTGTTGCTGCGGCTGGTCAGGCGTTCGCGGCGAACGCGGCTGTTCCATGGCGACACCCAGTTGCAGCGGGTCACCGGCGAACTGATGCAGGCGGTGGGCGCCGGCGGCGAAGGCTGGGCGCGCATCGGTGGCGAGCAATGGCGCGTGCGCTGCGAAACCGCCCTGCCGGCCGGGGCACGCGTGCGGGTGGTCGGTCGTGAGGGCCTGCTGTTGCGGGTCACCCCGGCTTAGAGCCTGTTCAAGATCTCTGCATGGTCCGCGCCGGGAGTTGTTTGCGCGCAGGCCAAGGAAGAACGAGGGCGTGTATGTCGATACATAACCGAGTGATGACGCCGGCATGCGGGCAAACAGACCCGGCCCGCACGCGGGGAGGCGCCATGGATGGCGCCGGCTTTGAGGAGCGAGGAAGGGTTGCCCACCTGCGCCCACCAGGAAGCAGTGCGCGGCTTGACCTGACGGCCAGTCAGGCGCTGCGCCACGCCCCACTCCCTGGCGGGCGCAGGTGGGCAACGCGGACCATGCAGAGATCTTGAACAGGCTCTTAGGTCGATACTATGGAGGAGTTACCCATGTTCGGTTTCTTCGGCGTGATCGTGGTGTGGGTGGTGGCCCTGCTGTTCCTGTCGATCAAGGTGCTGCCGGAATACCAGCGCGGCGTGGTGCTGACGCTCGGCCGCTACACCGGCACGAAAGGCCCGGGGCTGGTCATCCTGATCCCCGTGGTGCAACGCATGATGCGGGTGGACCTGCGCGTGACGGTGATGGACGTGCCGCCGCAGGACGTGATCTCGCGCGACAACGTCTCGGTGCGCGTCAACGCCGTGGTGTACTTCCGCGTGGTCGAGCCGGACAAGGCGATACTGCAAGTGTCCGACTTCTTCCAGGCCACCAGCCAGCTCGCGCAGACGCGCCTGCGCTCGGTGCTGGGCCAGCACGACCTGGACGACATACTTTCGCAGCGCGACTCGATCAACCACAGCCTGCAGCAGATCCTCGACGAAGCCACCGACCCATGGGGCATCAAGGTCAGCAACGTGGAGATCAAGGACGTGGACCTCAACGAAACCATGGTGCGCGCCATCGCCCGCCAGGCCGAGGCCGAACGCGAGCGGCGCGCCAAGGTCATCCATGCGGACGGCGAACTGCAGGCCGCGGAGAAGCTGCGTGACGCCGCCGCCATGCTGTCCCAGCAGCCCCAGGCCCTGCAGCTGCGCTACATGCAGACCATGGCCGACATGTCCAACAGCGGCAAGGCATCCACCATCGTGTTCCCGCTGCCGATGGACCTGGTCAAGCCCCTGCTGGACATGCTGCCTCGTAGCTGATCCCCCGCCGGGACGGGCGTGGGCGATGGATGGCGCCAGCCAAGTACAATGGGTGGTTACCTCCTGCAGGCACCCCCATGGCCCTCAACGCCACCATCTACAAGGCCGAGCTGCAGGTCAGCGACATGGACCGGCATTACTACGCCACCCATGCGCTGACCATGGCGCGCCATCCTTCCGAAACGGCGGAGCGCCTGATGGTGCGCCTGCTGGCCTTCGCACTGTACGCCGACGAGCGTCTTGAATTCGGCAAGGGCCTCAGCGACGAGGACGAGCCGGCGCTGTGGCGCAAGGCCTACACCGGTGAGATCGAGCAGTGGATCGAGCTGGGCCAGCCGGACGAGTCGCGCATCCGCAAGGCCTGCGGCCGTGCCCAGCAGGTGGTCGTCATCAACTACGGCGGCCGCAGCGCCGACCTCTGGTGGGACAAGATCGCCGGCTCGCTCGGGCGCAACCGCAACCTCACCGTGCTGGACATTCCGGCCGGGACGGTGGACCTGCTGGCGGCGATGTCCGAGCGCGGCATGCGCCTGCAGTGCCTGATCCAGGACGGCCAGCTGCAGATCATGAGCGAGACGGCCAGCGTGTCGGTCGAGCCGCTGTCGCGCATGACGGCCACCTTGCCGAACTGACGCCGGCCATGTCCCCTGCCCCGCGCACCCAAGCCAGCCTCGCCATCATCGGCGGCGGACCCGCCGGACTGATGGCGGCGGAAACCGCGCGGGCGGCCGGCCTGGAAGTGGACGTCTACGAAGCGAAGGGTTCGGTCGGCCGCAAGTTCCTCATCGCCGGCAAGGGCGGCATGAACCTCACGCACGGCGAACCCAGGCCCGACTTCGTGCAGCGCTACGGTGCGCGGGCGAAGGACGTCGGCGCATGGCTGCAGGCCTTCGATGCCGATGCCCTGCGCGAATGGGCGCGGGGCCTGGGCGTGGAAACCTTTGTCGGCACCTCGGGCCGGGTGTTTCCCAGCGACCTGAAGGCGGCCCCGCTGCTGCGCGGATGGGTGCATCGCCTGCGCGAGAGCGGCGTGCGCTTCCACGTGCACCACCGCTGGCGCGGCTGGCACGACGATGGCGCGCTGCGCATGGACACGCCGGAGGGCGAACGCGCGGTCCGCGCCGATGCCGTGGTGCTCGCCCTGGGCGGCGGCAGCTGGCCCCAGCTCGGTTCCGATGGCGCATGGCAGCCGTGGCTTGCCGAGCGCGGCGTGGAGGTCACGCCCCTGGTGCCGTCCAACTGCGGCTTCGACATCGGCTGGAGCGAGCACCTCGCCAACCGCCATGCAGGGGCGCCGCTGAAACCCGTGGTGATCCATTTCCACGATGCGCAAGGCCGCGAACACGCCCGCCAGGGCGAGTGCGTGATCACCACCACCGGCATCGAAGGCAGCCTGATCTACGCATTCTCCGGCCTGCTGCGCGACGCAGTGGCCGCCAGCGGCTCGATCACCATCGCGCTGGACCTCGCGCCCGACCGCACCCTGGACCGCCTGCGCAACGACCTGGCCAAGCCACGCGGCAGCCGCTCGATGAGCGAGCACCTGCGTCGCCAGACCGGGCTCGCCGGGGTGAAGGCGGCACTGCTGCACGAAGTGCTGGATCGCGACCAGTTCCACGATGCCGACACCCTGGCCCGGACCATCAAGCGCCTCCCCCTGGTGCTGAAACGCCCTCGCCCGATCGAGGAAGCCATCAGCAGCGGTGGCGGCGTGCGCCTGGAGGCCATGGACGGACAGCTGATGCTCGGCGCCCTGCCCGGCGTGTTCTGCGCCGGCGAGATGCTGGACTGGGAGGCCCCCACCGGCGGCTACCTCCTCACCGCCTGCTTCGCCAGCGGGCGTCTTGCCGGCCAGGGCGCCATCGACTGGATCCGCCGCCAGCGGGAAAACCACACGGCCTGAGCAGCCCGTCGCAGGATCGCCGACCCGCGCTACATGTTTCCCGCCACACGCCGATACAGAAGCGGAGCGGGGGCGCGAGACGAGGGAGCGCGAGGGACGATGATGGGTTACTGGTGGCGGTTTTTCGCACGTGAGCGCGCGTCGGCAACACCGGCGCCGCGCGCGGCTGCATCCAACCGCGACGCGTCGCCAACCCGCGACGAGGCCCCGCACGGCGCCGTCACCGGCGGAGAGATCGAGGAGCGCTTCCACCGCTTCATCCTCAACCTGCCCGCGCATCCCGGCGACGCCGCCGGCCCCGCACGCGAGCAGCTCGTGCTGCAGCGCCTGGACGAGCTGTGCGACAGCGGCCGTTTCGACGTACGCAGCCTGCCCCGCATGCCCACCGTGCTGCCGCAGCTGATGCGCGCCATGAAGAGCGACAACCTCAACGGCGCCCAGCTGGCCAACCTGATCCGCCGCGACCCCGTGCTGGTGGGCGAGGTGATGCGCGTCACCGGCAGCGTGGCCTACCGCACCGCGCATCCCGTGGGCAGCCTGCAGCACGCGGTGGTGCTGCTTGGCCAGGTGGGCCTGCGCCACGTCGTATCGGTCTACGTGATGAAGCCCATCCTGATGGCGAGCGCCGGCACGAACGGCCAGGTGGTCGGCCAGCGCCTGTGGGACCACGCGGAGCGCTGCGCGCATGCCGCGGTCTTCCTCAGCAAGGGACAGTGCGATCCCTTCGAGGCACAGCTGGCCGGCCTGGTCGGCTATACGGGACTGGGCGCGATCGCGCGCCTGCTGGAGAAGGAACTGGGGCAGCCCGTGCCGGCCTGCTCGCCGTCGTTCATCGACGGCTGCGCGCGCATCGCCGCCCGCCTCAGCGTGCAGGCCTGCCGGCACTGGGATCTGCCGTCCGTCGTGCTCGATGCGCTGGTCGAGCACGCCGAAGCCACGCCCGAGGCGATGGAGCAGCCGATGAGCCGCGTGCTGCACGCCGCGCAGCGACTGGCGATGTGCCAGCAACTCGCCGAACAGGGCCTGTTCGATGGTGAAGCCGGCTACGAGGACGACAGCCTCACCCGGTTCCCGGCCCAGTTGCTCGCACGATGCCGCCAGGACCTGCGGCAGAACTTCGCCGAGCCCTGATGCCCCACCCCTCAGCTACCTTGTGGGAGCGCACCCTGTGCGCGACCGTAGCGCCACGTTGTCACCGCTGCGCGGGCTTGTCGCGCACAGGGTGCGCTCCCACAGAGATCCATTGGGCGACTAGGCCGCGGTCAGCTCCCGCATCAGCTTCGCCGCCGTCTCGAAGGAATGGCAGCGTGCCTCGTGCTCGAACACGTTGGCGGTGATCATCAGCTCGTCGGGGCGATGGCGGGCCACGAACGCTTCGAGCCCTTCCTTCACCGTGGTCGCATCGCCCACCACGGCGCAGGCCAGTGCCCGCTCCACGCCGAACTTCTCGGTGGGCGTCCAGTAGGTCTCGATGTCGTCGATCGGCGGCGGTATCAGGCCGGGCCGGCCGCGGCGCAGGTTGATGAAACTCTGCTGCTGCGTGGTGAACAGGCGTCGCGCCTCGACATCGCTGCCGGCCGCGACCACGTTGATGCCCAGCATCGCGTACGGTGCCTGCAGGCGCGCCGACGGGCGGAAATCCCGACGATAGAGCGCCAATGCCTCGTCCATCGCATCCGGCGCGAAGTGCGAGGCGAACGCGAACGGCAGGCCCATGGCCGCCGCCAGTCGCGCACTGAACAGGCTGGAGCCGAGCAGCCACACCGGCACCTCGATGCCGGCGCCGGGTACGGCGCGCACCGCTTGCTCCGGCGTGGCCGGTTCGAAATAGGCCAGCAACTCGGCCACGTCCTGCGGAAACGCCTCGGCGCTGTCGAAGTAGCGCCGCAATGCGCGTGCGGTCGGATGATCGGTGCCGGGCGCACGCCCCAGGCCCAGATCAATGCGGCCCGGGTAGAGCGAAGCGAGCGTGCCGAACTGTTCGGCCACCTGCAGCGGGGCGTGGTTCGGCAGCATGATGCCGCCGGCGCCGACACGGATGGTGGAGGTGCCGCCGGCCACGTGGCCGATCAGCACCGCGGTTGCCGCGCTGGCGATGCCGGGCATGTTGTGATGCTCGGCCAGCCAGTACCTCGTATAGCCCCACTGCTCGGCACGACGGGCCAGGTCCAGGCTGTTGGCGAACGCCTGCGAGGCGTCGCTACCCAGGGTGACCGGTGCCAGGTCGAGTACGGAAAAGGGAATCATGCGGCCTCCTCGGCGTGGAAGCCCTTCATGTGGGGTCGCTGGCTCCGATTGCCAGCACGCGACTCAGTTGATGCGCCAGGAGCGCTGCTCGATGCGACCGCAGCGTCCGCATTCGCGGCGCCCAGGCGCCGGACGCTCCCATCGATGCTTGAAAAACCGACACATCCATCGCCCGACCCACTCCCTTCCCCTCATGTACCGTCCCCTGATCCCTGTCAAAAATGTGTACTGGGTCACAATTTAACAATTGCATTGGAAAAAGGCGATAACAGACAGATGACAGGTTCACTGGCCGCACAAAGAAAAACGCCTGCCCTTTTCGGGGCAGGCGTTTGCGTTTCGCAGCGCTGGGGAGAACTCAGCGCACGATGCCGGTGTGGCCCAGCGAATAGCGGCCCGGCTGCGGCCATACGGTGAGGCCGTGCGGCTCCTGGCCCACCTTGATGGAACGCACCTGGCCGCTGGTGGTGTCGATCGCATACACCACGTCGTCGAAGCGGCCCGACAGCCACAGCGTCTTGCCGTCCGCGCTGACGTTGCCCATGTCCGGGCTGCCGCCGCCGGGGATCGGCCAGTTCGCCACCACCTTCTGCGTCTTGAAATCGATCACCGAGACGCTGCCCTTGCCGTGCTTGGGCCCGTGGATCTTGTTGGAACCGCGGTTGGCGACGTACAGCTTGCTGCCGTCGCGGCTCGGGTACAGACCATGCGTGCCCACGCCGGTCTTGATGAAGCCGACCTGCTTGAAGGCATCGCCGTCGATCAGGTAGACACCGTCGGCCATCATGTCGGCCACGTAGAAGGTCTTGCCATCGGCCGAGGCGCGGATGTCCTGCGGCATGCCCTTCTTGGACAGGTCGAGGTAGCCCAGCACCTTGCGGTTCACCATGTCGATCTTGGTGAGCTTGCCGGTGAACTCGCAGGTGAAGATGGCATAGCGGCCATCGATGGAGAACTCGGCATGGTTGATGCCCTTGCACTCAGGCGCCGACAGGCTCGAGTGCAGCGCCATGGTGTGCGCATCGCGGAAGTCCAGGCGCGCGTGCGCCTCGGCCACCACGATGGCCTCCTTGCCGTCCGGCGTGAAGTACATGTTGTACGGGTCGTCCACCGCGACCGCCTTGCCCGGCTTGCCGGTGCGCGGATCGATCGGGGTCAGGCTGCCGTCGTTCTTGCGTTCGGCATTGTTGGTGGCCCACAGCGTGCGCATGTCCCACGACGGCACGACGTGCTGCGGACCCTCGCCCACCTTGAACTTGTCCACCACCTTGAAGGTGGCCGGATCGATCACGTAGACGTCGTTGGAGCGCAGGTTCGGCACGTAGATGCGCGCGAGGTCCTTGGCGACCTCAGGGCTGACGTGGCCGAGACCCGACTCGCTGTACATGTTGGCGGGGTTCACCACCGCCGGCATGCCGGGAACCGTGGTGACGGACGAGGCCGCCAGGGCATTGCCACCCACGCACGCGGCAGCGAGCGCAAACGGCAGGAGTCGGGACAGGCGAAGGGAACGCAGGGAGTGGGCGATGGCCATGTGCGGACAGCTTATGAGGGGTTGGGAGGAATCGCCCGGAGGGGCGGCGTCAGTGCCCTTGAGTATCTTTCTTCAGGGCGTCAACGGTGTGTAACACAATAGCATCGATGCCCAATTGACCGAGATCGGCCGCGGCGCGGCGCGGGTCGCCGCCGTACACACCGTCCGCCTGGCCCAGCTTCGGACCATGCTGCAGCGTGTCCAGCCGCACCATCTGCGGTGCCACCGCCAGCTGCAGCGAGGTATCGGCGAGGCCTGCGTGCGTACCGATCTCGTCGTCGCGGTAGCCACGCTGGCGCAGCTGCTGCGCATAGCCCTCGGACGAGCTGGCGTAATACTGCTGCGGCACGATGGCCCTGGCCTTGCCGGCCCATGCCTTGTTGAGCCTGGCGGCCACGCGGTCCAGGTCCTTCTGGTAACCGCCGTGGTCACCCAGGAACACCACGTTGCGGAAACCGTGCACGGCGAAGCTCTGCGCCGCCGATTCCAGCATCTGCTCGAACACGGCGTCCGGCACCGTGATGGTGCCCGGGAAGCGCATGTGCGAGCTCGGCGGCGTCACGCCGCCTTCGGGCACGTAGGCCACCACCGGCGCCACCAGCGCGTTGCCGAGGCGCTCGGCGATCTTCTTCGACAGGAAGGCCGCGCGTGCGTTGTGCTTGCCCACCGCGATGCCGGGGCCGCTCTGTTCGGTGCCCCCGATGGGAATGATGATGGTGGTCTTGCCTGCCTGGACCTGGTCGCGGATCTCGGTCCAGGTAAGGTCTTCGAGCAGGACGGTACGGGGCGCCTGGGCCCAGGCGGCGCCGGAGGCCAGCAGCAACAGGCCGCCCAGCAGGGCGAGCAATCGGGAATGCATCGGGACATCCGGTCAAACGAGGCCCGCAGTGTAAGACGCTCCCTGCAGGAGCGCACCCGGTGCGCGACCGCGGCATTCATGCCGCGTAGGCATTCGCACGCAGGATGCCCCTGCCGTGGAAGCAGGTCGCCTGGCAACACGGTGCCTTCATCGCGGCCGTGCTGTCGTGCTGCCAGTTTCCCGTTGAGGCACCCCATGCGCCGTCATCTCCTGGCCGTCGCCGCCGGACTGGCCACGATCGTCCTTGCCTTCCCCGCCCTCGCCTGCACCCGCACGCTGTACGTGGGCGCCGACGACACGGTGATCACCGGTCGCAACATGGACTGGTCCGAGGACATGGGCTCGAACCTGTGGATCTTCCCCGCCGGCATCCGGCGCGACGGCAACGCGGGTCCGAACTCGCCGTCATGGACATCGCGCTATGGCAGCGTGATCACGGCCGGCTACGACATCGGCAGCGTCGACGGCATCAACGAGAAGGGCCTGGTGATGAACGCGCTGTACCTGGCCGAGACCGACTACGGCGCGCCGGACCGCAAGCGCCCCCACATGGCGATCAGCCTGTGGGGCCAGTACATCCTGGACAACTACGCCAGCGTGGACGAGACCGTGAAGGCGCTGGCGCAGGAACCGTTCCAGATCATTGCCCCGCCCCTGCCCAACGGCAAGCCGCTCACCATCCACGTGTCGATCTCCGATGCCAGCGGCGATTCGGCGATCTTCGAATACGTGCACGGCAAGCTGGTGATCCATCACGGCCGCCAGTACAAGGTGATGACGAACTCGCCGATCTACGACAAGCAGCTGGCGCTGTACGAATACTGGGAGAGCATCGGCGGGCTGAAATTCCTCCCCGGCACCAACCGCGCCGCCGATCGGTTCGCGCGCGCCTCGTTCCTGCTCGACGCCGTGCCCAAGCAGCTCGATCCCAACTACATGGCCGGCGTGCCGAAGCAGTCTTACGCCTACCAGGCAGTGGCGGAAGTGATGAGCGTGCAGCGCGCGGTGAGCGTGCCGCTCGGCATCAGCACGCCCGATCAACCGAATCTCTCATCGACGATCTGGCATACCGTGGCGGACCAGAAGAATCTCGTCTACTACTTTGATTCGGCCACGCGACCCAATACGTTCTGGGTCGACCTGCACAAGGTCGACTTCAAGCCGGGGGCGCCGGTGAAGAAGCTCACGATGGCCAACGGCCAGGTGTATTCGGGGGAAGTGTCCGGGCAGTTCGTGGAGGCGCCATCGTTCAAGTTCATGCCGGCGCCCGCGCCGTAGAGCGCGATGACACATCACTGTGGGAGCGCACCCGGTGCGCGACCGTCCCGCGGCGATGTATCCCCGTGATTGGTTCTCGCCCTTTCCCATGTGCTGCGATGTCCCTGCAGGCATGTCGCGCACAGGGTGCGCTCCCACAGAGGTAGGTTCCACGTCGGTGCTACCCAAACGGCGATCGCGCACTGGGTGCGCTCCTACAGGGAGAGGGTTCGCGTTGGATTACTCGGGAGACTCGCCGGGATGGCGTTCCTTCCAGGCGGCCAGCTCGTCGCGATAGCGGCCCATCGCCTCGTCGTAGAAATCGAAGACGCAGGGCACGCAGCCCTGCCCGCAGCAGTCTTCGTCGTCGGGGCGCTGGGGGCGCGTGGGGGGCGGATCGCTGGAGGGCGCCGTGGCGCCCTCCTTCGCGTTGGAACCTTGTGGATCAGTCAAAAGCTTCAGCCAGGCTTGCGGAAACGGTAGACGAACTGGTCGGTGTGGCCACGGATCGACTTGTCGAAGACCTTGATGTTATGCGGATCGGCCGGATTGCGCAGCACTTCGCTTTCGCCATCGAACTTGAAGCCGACCGATTCCACCTGCTTCTTCACGATGGCCGGATCGATGCGGTGCAAGGTGTCGGTGTCGCGCATGCCCGAACCGGCCTCGGCCACGTGGTCGATCACCACGAACAGGCCTCCCGGCTTGAGCGAGTCGAACACCTGCTTGTCGAACACGGTCGGATCGACATTGCCCATGAACTTGTCCGGATAGTCATGGTAGTTCTGCGACGTGAACACCACGTCCACCGGCTCCGGCGTCTTGAACTCCTTCGCGGCCACCATCAGCACGCCGACGTTGGCGTAGTGCGGATCGGCCACCAGGGCCTTGGACGCCTGAACGTCGGACTTCGCCTCCATGCCGTATTCGTTCGGCCACACCGCGAAGACCTTGCCCTTGGGCCCCACGATGCCGCTGAACACGCGGGTGAAGTAGCCGCTGCCCGGGATCAGGTCCACCACCGACTGGCCGGGCTTCAACTCGGTGAAGGCCATCAGTTCGGCGAGCTTGCGGCGATCGTCGTCGCCGACGTCGTTCTTGCGGGCGGGATCATTGATGGCCGCGGTGACGTAGGCGGGAACATTCGGCTTCGCCGGCGGCGCGGCCACCGCGGAGGCGACAGGCAAGGCGAGGGCAACCAGCACGGCTAGAACGGTCGGACGCATAACGAACTCCGTAGTCGGGTGTGGGGCGCCATTCTGCGCCCCCACGGGACAAACCGCACCAGGAATTTCGGCATACCGCGTCACTTCGCGCCGGGCTTGCCCCCGACCGTGGTGAGCAGCACGTGCCAGTAGGCCACGTCGTCGTAGAAGCCCTTGACCGGCACGCGCTCGTTGAGGCCATGGGCGAAGGCATCGCTGGTCTTCATGAACATGCCGTTGACGCCATAGGTGGGAATGCCCACGGCGCGGAAATACAGGCCGTCGGTCGCCCCCGACTCCTGGATCGGCGTGATGGCCACGCCCGGGCGGATCGAGTGCACCGCCTTGGTGACCGCCGCCACCACGTCCGGGCGCAACGGCGAGGCGTCGCTGGCGATCGCCTTGCCGACCAGGGCGACCTCGACCTTCGGCCCCACCACGTCCTGCAGCGACTTGCGCACGGTGTCGATGGCCACGCCCGGGAACACGCGGCAGTTGATGGTGGCGGTGGCCGATTGCGGCAGGGCATTGTCCGCATGGCCGCCGCGCAGCAGGGTCGCCACGCAGGTCGTGCGGGTCTTGCCCACCTCGGAGGGTTCGTCGGCCAGTACCGCGGCGGCGGCTTCGTCGTGCGGGTTCTTGGCGAAGGCCAGCATGGCCTCGCCCAGCTTGCCCTGGGTGGTGGTGCCCAGCGCCTTGAACGAGGCGATCGTGGTGTCGTTCCACATCACCGGGAACTGGTAGGCCTGCACCTTCTTCAGCGCATCGGCCAGCTCGTAGATGGCGTTGTCCTTGCGCGGCAACGAACTGTGGCCGCCCGGGTTGCGGGTGGTCAGTTCGAAACTGGCATAGGCCTTCTCGGCCGTCTGCAGGCCGAACACCAGCGGCTTGCCCGACTCGCCCAATTCGCCGCCGCCGGCGTCGGTGTTGAGCGCGTACTCCACGTCCACCAGGTCGCGATGGTTCTTGACCAGGTCTTCCATGGTGTCCTGCGTGGTCTCCTCGTCGCCGGTGTAGATGATGACGAGGTCGCGCGTGGGCACGAAGCCTTCCTTCTTCAGGCGGATGAAGTTCGCCGCCAGTACGGTCACGCCGCTCTTGATGTCCTCGGTGCCGCGTCCGTAGAAGTAGCCGTTCTCCTCGATCAGCTTGAACGGATCGCGCTGCCAGTCTTCCGGCTTGGCCGTCACCACGTCCATGTGCGCCATCAGCCCGATCGGCTTGCCGCCGCTGCCGTCACCGCGATAGCGCACCACCATCGCCGCCGTCTCGCCGTGCGGAATGATGTGGATGTCCGCATCCGGGAAGCCCGCTGCGCGGAACTGGTCGGCCAGGTACCTGGCCATCACCGGCACCTGCCCCTGCCCTATCTCGGTCTTGAACGCGATGAGGTGGCTGAAGATGTCACGCGCCAGGGCCTGGTTCGGATCCAGCGTGGCGGCCGCGGCCGGCATGGTGACGGAGAAGGTCAACAGGGAAGCAAGCAAGGGTTTGAGCATGGAGCTTCTTACCGGCGTCGGAAGGAGCCCTGAGTATGTCCTGTTAGCGGGGCCTTGGGTGAGCCCTGCCCCGGGATTTCCCGCCCCGGGGAATGGCCGGCCAGACGTCCACGCCTATCGGGACGGAAACCGCCATGCGCCCAGGGTCTCGTAGTCCCCACCGCCCACCACGCTGTGCAGCAGGGTGAATCCGTCCACCCGCCAGGTGATCGGCTCCACCGGCGCCGGCTGCGGCGGCGCACCACGGCTGTAGGCAAAGGTGACGTGCGGCGTGAAGTTGCGCGAGAGATGAGCGGCCAGCCCGGCCCGGACCAGGGCATCACGCAGGTCCTGCCACAACGCCTCCAGTGCCGGCGGCGTCTGCGTGCAGCGCAACACGCAGGGTGGCTCGCGGCCATGGAAGCCGGACGCGCTGTCCAGCACCAGGTCGAACGGCTCGGCGCGCACCTTGCCCGCGGCGCCGATGGCCGCGCTCGCCAGGTCTTCCCGCCACATCGGATGGTCGCCCAGGAAATGCAGCGTCGCGTGGTAGCGGGCCGGCCGGATCATGCGTGCCCGCAGATGCTGCGAGGCGGCCACGCCGGCCGCGGTGGCCTGGATGCGCGTGCGCACCTGGGCCTCGGGCAACAGGGCAAAGAACAGGCGATGGATCTGTGCGGGCTCCGCTCCACCTCCCAACAGGTCGGGCTGTAGCGCGTGCGGCGGTGTACGTCGGGAATTCATGGAGGGCACATCGGGGAAACCCGCACAGCCTACCGCAAGCGGCGGCCGATCCCCACGCCGCCCGGCGGGACTTCCACGCGCCGGCGCACCGGTTCTATGCTGGTGCCGCCGCCGCGTCCCCACGCGCCGGCGTCCCACATCGATGCCACATCACGCCGTCAGGAGGAAGAACCATGGCTTTCTCTGCACGTGTCTCGGCTGTCCCCCTCGCGCAGATCAACGTCACCCCGCTGGTGGACGTCCTGCTGGTGTTGCTGGTGATCGTGATGATCACCTCGCCCGTGCTCACGCATAAGTTGAAGCTCGACCTCCCGCAACCGGGAAAGTCCCGGGCGGAAGTGCCCGAGACGGTGCACCTGTCCATCCATGCGGATGGTTCGATGTACTGGAATGACGCTCCGGTCAATGCCGCGATGCTGGAATCGCAACTGGCGGTCGCCGCCCATCGTCCGCTGCCACCCAGCCTGCTGGTCGACCCGGCGGACGGCGCTTCCTACCAGGTCGTGGCCAGCGCCATCGCCAGCGCCAAGCGGCAAGGGCTGGACAAGATCGACTTCATTGCCGCGCACTGAAGCAGGCGGGCCGCCCCTGCCACAGGGGTGGCCACGCCCGGATCCATCATGAAGCACGCACACCGTGCTCACGTTCCGCTGACATAAGCAAACGCACGCCCAAGCGAAGTCGCGCCAGGCCACCACGTTGGGCAACCATGCACTCTTGCCGGCCTACGCTTCGATCGAGCCATACCATCGCGCCACCGGTTCGCCACGCCGCTGATGACCGCCGCATGGCTCGCGCTGCCGCTGCAGGCACCCGCCCGGGATCGCCATCGCCACGATCGCGAGCCGTCACCACCGGGCGTCGTCCACGAAGAGGATGGCGACTACCGAGCCGCCTGCGCCCTTGGCCGAATAAGGAATGCCCCATGAACGCGTCTTCTCGCATCGTGACCCTGCCGGCCCTGGTTGCCTTTGCGCTGGCCACCGGCCCGGCTCTGGCGCAGGAACCCTCCTCGACGCCGTCGCCTTCTTCCATGCCACCGTCGACGCACGACCACGCGCAAAGGCATGCCGATGCCGTGGAACGTCGGATCGAGAACCTGCACGCGCAGCTGAAGATCACCGAGCAGCAATCCAGCCAGTGGGATGTCTTTGCGCAGACCCTGCGTGACAACGCACGCAAGGCCGATCGGACCTTCCGCCAACGGTCGCGTAACGTGCCGACCATGAAGGCGCCCGACGCGATGAAGTCCTGCGCGGACATCACCCAGTCGCACGCGGAAAACATGAAGACGCTGGCCCCGGCCTTCAGCAATCTTTACGACGTGATGTCGCCAGGGCAGAAAAGGATCGCCGACCGGATGTATCGCCGTCCCGACGGCCACATGGGCGCATCCGACAAGGCGGGCAAGGCAGATGCGTCGGCCGCCAGGCCAGCCGCCTGAGCAACGGCCGAGGGAGACAACGCACGGTGCATCATCGCACTGTGCCTCGTGTCATGCGGAAACGGCGGCGGCGTTCGCGACCAGGGTCCATCGACGATGGACCCGCAACGGGCCCAGCTGGTCGGACGCCGCGTAGGTGACGTAGTGCAGCTCGTTGGCCTGCAAGGCCACGGGCGGCGCGTCGAGCGCAGCGAGTCGTCGACGGATCGTCGGCGCATCCACCTGCCGGCGGTACAGGCCCAGGGTGATGTGCGGCACGTAGACCGACTGCCTGACCTCGTCGCTGATGCTACCCAGCAAGCCACGCCAGTGGGCGAGCCGCCCTTCCCCGTCGTCCACGGGCACGAACGCGGCGCTGGCGAAGCTGTCCGGCCTGCTCAGCGGCAACCGCGCCGGCCCGCCCGCGTGACGACGCAACCTGGCCTGCTGTCGCCGCAGCAGGCTCGGTGAAAAATCGTCGTCGACATGCTTGAACGGTTGATGGAATCCGCAGACGAAGACGGTCACGTGCGGCTGGCGCTGCGGCGATGCATGCAGCAGGTCCGCCAGGGCGTCCCGCGCCTGCGCCACGTAGTCGAGCAGCGCCGGCTGGACGATCGGCAGGATCCACACGCCATAACGCTCGCGCCCCCGATGCCATTCGGGGTAGTCGCGCAGCTCGGCCACCAGCGTTGCGGCGGGTCCGGATTCGGTATCGGAAAACAGCATGCCCGCGATGGTAGCGAGGCGGGTCACGCCCTGCACGTCACGCGAAGGAAGCAAGCGCCGCCCACAGGTTCTGCGCGCGCCGGGGCGGCATGCGCGGTGTCCGGATAAAAGTCATATCGCCATGGCCCGGACGACTCACTAGAGTAGCCCCGCCAGGAGACTTCCGGCCCCCGCGGGAAGCCTGTGCCCATGGAGATGGTCATGCCCAGCACGCGTCATCCCGCCCTCGCCGCCATCCTCTGGGGTGGTTTCATCGCCGGCACCGTGGACATCGGTGCGGCTTCGCTGATCTCCGGCTACAGCCCCGTCGTCATCCTGAAATACGTCGCCGGCGGCCTGCTCGGCAAGGGCTCGCTTGCCGGCGGTCCCGCCAACGCGGTGCTGGGCCTGCTGCTGCAATGGGGCATGTCCATCCTCATCGCCGCCATCTTCGTGCTGGCCATGCGCAAGCGCATCACGCGTCCCCAGACATGGACGGTATGGGGCATCGCGTACGGCGCAGCCGTGTTCGCGGTGATGAACTACGTGGTCGTCCCGCTTTCCGCGCTGAACAGCATGCCCCGCTTCAGCGTCTTCAGCTTCATCGCCAACCTGGCCGCGATGCTGTTGTTCGGCTGGATCATCGGCTTCGTGGCGAAGATCAAGCTGGCGGCTGCCCAGGCGTAACGCGGCGGGATGGATTGCCGGCGTGCCGGCCCGTCGGCACACTGGCGCCCATCGACCGCAGCACGCAGCACGCACGCCCATGGCTTCGACGGCCCAACGCACCTGGTGGCTCTACCTGATCGAATGCCAGGACGGGTCGTACTACGCCGGCATCACCAACGATCTCGAGGCGCGCTATGCGGCGCACGTGTCGGGCCGTGGGGCCCGCTACACGCGCTCACATCCGCCGCTGCGCCTGCTCGGCTCGCGTTGCTATGACAATCGCTCGCAGGCTTCCCGTGCCGAATGGGAAATCAAGCAACTCCCGAAGCATCGGAAGCCCGGCTACCTGACCGAAGGCACAAACGAAGAAGCCGCCACTCCGGATGCACCGGAATGACGGCTTCTTCCGCCGCGCTACCTCACGACGACTTCTTCAGCATCGCCGTCAGCTTGTCGAGCTGCTCGCGATACGTGTCCAGCGTCTTCGCGGTGGCGACCGCGTAACGGTTGGCCTCGTCCCAGCGACGCGCTTCCAGCGCCTCGCGCACGCCCGGCACGGTCTTCACTTCGTAACCGGTCAGCATGCCCGGTGCGTAGATCATGTGCTGGAACCAGGGACGCCCGGGCAAGCCGGAGCGATCGGTGAGCGACTGCTCCATCCGCCCGATCAGGGCGTTCAGCGACTGCTGCTGCGACGGGGCCAGCTTCAGCCCCGCGGCCACCCGCTCGTTGTACGCAGCCTCGTAGGCCTGCGCGCTGGCCTTGAGCTTCTTCGCCGCTTCGTCGAGGGGTGCGAGCCTGATCTCCGGCACGTCGGAATCGCGCGCCGGCGGGCCCACCGGCCGCGTCGGATCGGACACCAGCGCGAACGCCTTGCCGTCCAGCAGCTTGTGCTGTTCCTCGGTGTCCTTGCGGGTGTTGTCCACCAGCTTGTGCAACTGGTCCACGTAGCGATCCATGGTGTCGCTGAAATCGCTGAAGCGCAGCGGCAGCACGTGGGCGTCGGCCATGCGCAGCATCACGTGGCCTGCGACCTTGGACAGGGCCACGCCGTAGTCGAAGGTGGGATCGCCGAAGCGCGCGTAGTGGTCGAACGAATCGTACTGCGAGTGGTAGATGCCGCCGCTGTCGTCTTCGCCGCCGAAGCCCAGGTCGAGCGAAGCGATGCCCAGGTGCTCCAGGAACGCGCTGTAGTCGGAGCCCGAACCCAACGCGCCGATCGGCACGTCGCCGCCTGCGGCCGCCAGCTTCGCGTTCTCCTTCGCCTCCGGCTTGGCGTCCTTGTCACTGCCATCCACCAGCATGCGGGCCCGCATGCGTTCACGCACGCTCACCTTCGTCTGGGGATCGGTGACGCTCTCCGCGGCCTGGTTCACCAGGTGCTGCAGCGAATGGCTGCCCTCGGCGCGCAGGAACCCGCGGCCGTTGGTATCCGAGTTGAGATAGAGCACGGCCTTCTGCTTGAGCTCGTCGGCATGCGTTTCCGCCCACTCGGTGGAACCGAGCAGGCCGGGCTCCTCGCCGTCCCAGCTCGCATAGACCAGCGTGCGCTGCGGCCGCCAACCCTGCTTGTAGAGCGTGCCGATGGCCTTTGCCTCGGCCAGCAGGGCCACATTGCCCGAGAGCGGATCCCACGCACCGAACACCCAGCCGTCGTGGTGGTTGCCGCGCACGATCCACTGGTCGGGTTCGGTCGAACCCTTGAGCACCGCGATCACGTCGTAGACCGGCTTCTGTCCCCAGTCGGACTGCACGGTCAGGTGCGCCGGCGCGGTGCTCGGCCCCATGTGATAGGTCAGCTCCAGCGAGCCGCGCCAGTTCGACGGCGCGACCGGGCCGGTCAGGGATTTCAGCAGCGGCGTGGCGTCCGCATAGGAAATCGGCAGCACCGGAATCTTCAGGATGGTCTTGGCGTCCTTCAGCGCCAGGCGCTTGGCGTTCGGCGTCGAACCGTAGCCCGGCGTCAGCGGATCGCCGGGGTACTGCTGCATGTCCGCCACCGAGCCGCGCTGCACACCATCCTCCGGGCGCCAGCCGCCCTCGGGATAGGTGTCGCCGTGCGCGTAACCGTCGTCGCGCGGATCGGAATAGATCAGGCAACCCACCGCGCCGTGTTCCTGCGCGAGCTTGGGCTTGAGGCCACGCCAGCCACCGCCGTAGCGGGTGATGACGATCTTGCCGCGCACGTCGATGCCGCGGCGCGCCAGTTCCTTGTAGTCGTCCGGCATGCCGTAGTTGGCGTACACCAGCGGTGCGGTGACGTCGCCGTCACCGCCGTAGACGTTGTACGGCGGCAAGGCATTTTCGCGGATGCCCGAGGTGGCGTCGCCCGCCACGGCCGGTTCGCTCAGCTTCGCCGTGTACGGATGCGCCCCCTTGAGTTCCAGCGCGACCTTCTTCGGGGTGGGATACAGCACGCTGAAGGTCTCGATGCGGGCATCCCAGCCCCATTCCTTGAACTTCGCCAGCATGAACTCGGCATTGGCCTTGTCGTGCGGCGAACCCACCTGGTTGGGCAGCGACGACATCTGCTTGAGCCATTCGCGCTGGTCGGCGGGGTCGAGCAGCGCATCGAATCGCTGCTCCAGGCTTTGCTGCGCCGCCGCGCCATCCTGGGAGAACCCCAGCATGCCGCTGTCGTGGCCGGCATCGTCGGCGGCCAGTGCGCTGCCCATCGTCGCCAACAGGCAGGCCGCCAGCAGCGGCCGGATCGTCAATCGGGTCATGCCCTTCTCTCCCCACATAGTGATGCCAAGTCATGGCGCGGCCGATCGACCGCTACCCCATCTCGAACACGACGCCCGGCCACGCCAGCCGCGACGCCGATGCGCGGAAACACTGTCGCGTCAGTTATAGCAAGCATCGAGACGCCGTCGCGTAGGACAGAGGTCACGCTTTGGCGGCCCGGGCAGCGGAACGCACGGGCGGGAGGCGCCAGCGGTCCGGCCCCCGGTCGGGCATGGCACACCCTCATGGCGGCTCCCCCGGCCCCCGCCAGCCCTCCGGCCAGGCCGGCCATGGCCCGTTGCCGAGGGGGACCGGGGCCACCCTGGGCCAGCCACCGACTGAAGTTTCCGGGGGGCATGCCGATACCCCGGACATGCCTCGATCACGGGTGCGCCTCGCGCCCCATTGCGCGGGAACGCCATGCTGCAGTCGCCACCGAACATCGCTTACCTCAAGGCCGCCTGGGCCGCGTTCGCCGGCATCAGTGGCGAGAACGCCGGCCAGAGCTATGAAGCGGCCGGCCTGAGCTTCTCGCGCATCAACCACTCCACGCTGGTGCTGAAGAACCGCGTGCAGGTGTCCACCATGCCGGTGCACTACACGCGTCACGAGCTGCGCACGGGCTTCCTGGGACGCATCGAGAACGAGGTGCGCAAGGCCGTGGCGCAGATGGAAGGCGTGCTGCTGCGCGAGCTGTGCATTCCCTACGGGCACGAACTCGTGATCGAACTGGAGGAATGCCTGCGCCAGCTTCGCCGCCACGGCCATCGCTCGCTCACCATGCAGGTGAAACCGAAGGAGCACGAGGCGCTGGAGACCCGGGCCCGGATCGAGATGCGCGTCTTCCTCGACTCGCCCCGCGCCTGCGTGTTCGCCAGCCTCTCCGATGCCGCCGGGACCCGGCAGGTCGACGTGCTGGCCGACGCGTCCAAGCGTGAACGCGTCCCCCGCGCCGCCAGCTACGCCGAGCTGGCGCAGCAGATCACGGCAACCCTCAACGCCGCGGTGGCGCCCTATCTCACCGAGCGTCTCGCGGCCTGAAGCGACGTTCGTCGCGAGCCACCCTGGCCGGATCTCCCGCAAACGCCCGCCCGCTTCGGTGGGCCATGTCGAAATTGCCCTTCCCCGTTCGTCTCCCATGGGAGACGTCTTCACATCGGCGAACACGCCGGGTGGAGCAACGTCGCGTGCCTGAACCGCCCTACGTCACCGTCGAGGTCATTCGCCATGAACGATGTTGCCACCCTGGTCCCCGCTGCCGAACTCGTGCGACGCAACGGCATGCGCTTTCCGCGCGAAAGCGAGGAATACCGCCGCGCCCGCGACGAGCTGCTCGCCGAGGAGATCGAACTGCGCCGCCAGATCGAGCGCGTGGCCGTGCAGCGCCGCGCCCTGCCCCCGGGCCCCGAAGTGCAGGGCGACTATCGCTTCATGGGCGAGCAGGGCCCGGTCGATTTCGCCGGCCTGTTCGGCGACAAGCAGACCCTGGTCACCTACAGCTACATGTTCGGCCCGCAGCGCGAGCGCCCCTGCCCCATGTGCACCTCGCTGCTCGGCGCATGGGACGGCGAGGCGCGCGACATCGGCCAGCGCGTCTCGCTGGCGGTCATCGCGCGCTCGCCGATCGAACGCCTGGTGGCCTTCAAGAAGCAGCGCGGCTGGCAGGCGCTGCGCCTGTACTCCGACCTCAACGGCCACTTCAGCCGCGACTACAACGCCATCGGCGAGAACGACGGCGACGAGCCTGCCTTCAACGTGTTCACCCGCCGCGATGGCGTCATCCGCCTGTTCTGGGCGGGCGAGATGGGCTTCGCCACCGCGGACCCCGGCCAGGATCCCCGTGGCGCACCGGACCTGATGCCGCTGTGGACCGTGCTCGATGCCACGCCTGAAGGACGTGGCACCGACTGGTATCCCAAGCTGGACTACCCGGCAGGCTGAGACGCGCAACCCCGTCGATGGCGCAGACCGGTGGCGGCCTGCACCATCGGCGCCGCGGGCGCGGCATCGCTGCCCGGGCGCGCCGCAGCGCTTACGGCATCGGCTTCATGCAGTTGACCATCCATGCCTTGCCGTAGCGATCGGTGAGCATGCCGAAGCGCCTGGCCCAGAAGGTCTCCTCGATCGGCATCGTCACCTCGCCACCCTCGGCCAGCGCGTGGAATACGCGTTCGGCTTCGGCCTCGCTGTCGACGGTGATGTTCACGCAGCCCTTCGAGTTCTTGTTGCCCGGCGGACCGTCGGCGCCCATCACGGTGCCGCCCGCGCTTTCCAGCGTGTTGTGCATGATGCGGCCGTGCGTTTCGGCGGGCATTTCGCCGGCCATGGGCGATTCGCCGTAGGTCATGCGGAACGTGATGTTGCCCTTGAAGACCTTCGCATAGAAATCGAACGCCTCACGGCACTGCCCGTCGAAGTCGAGATAGGGGATGAACTGCATGGCTGGCTCCTCGCGTGTGATCGGCGTCGCCATCGGCGACCCATGAATACGACGTACACCCTCGGCCCGGATCGACACGATGGTGGGGCGCGCCGTGTCACGGGTGCGTCACGGTCCACGGGCACGCTTGCAGTCCCGCGTAGCGCCGGGCAATCTTTCACGTTTTCACCAAGCGGAAGCGTCATGTCCAAGCAAGAAAACATCCTCCAGATCATCCCCGCGACCGGCTGGGTCGCCGTCTACGACGTGGACGGCGTGGAAACCGCCGAATCGGTCGTCTGCTTCGCGCTGGTGGAAGGCGACGGCCGCGGCGTGCGCGCGATGCGCGCCGATGGCAAGCGCATTGCCTTCGCCGACGAAGCCGCCAACTTCCTGCGCGTGGAAGAACTGGCCGACTTCGAGGATGAGGACGAAGAAGAAGAAGAAGACGAGGAAGACGAAGAGTAAGCCTGCCGCCTGCTCTTCCCTGCTTCAGGTTCCACGGGGCCGCCGCGCGTCAACGCCGGCGGCCCTGTTCGTTGCAGGGCCCCTGCCGGCGGCGGCCAGGCGGCTCAGCCGCCCCTGGCCGCAGGCACGTTCTCGAGGAAGCTGGCGGAGGGCACGAAGAACAGCGATCCGGTCACCGCCTTGCTGAAGTCCAGCAGGCGGTCGTAATTGCCCGGCGGCTGGCCGATGAACATGTTCTCGAGCATCCGCTCGATCCGCGACGGCGACCGGGCGTAGCCGATGAAGTAGGTGCCGAACTCGCCCTTGCCCGCATTGCCGAACGGCATGTTGTCGCGCAGGATCTCCAGCTCCTCGCCATTTTCTTCGATGGACGTGAGCACGTTGTGCGCATAGCTGGGCTTGGCCGCGTCGTCGAGCTCGACGTCGGAGAGTTTCCTGCGACCGATGATGTTCTCCTGCTGCTCGACCGGCACCGCATTCCACGCCTTCAGGTCATGCAGGTACTTCTGCACGATGACGTAGCTGCCGCCGGCGAACGCAGGATCTTCGTTGCCGATGATGGTGGCATCCATGGCCGCCTGGTCCACGGGATTCTCGGTGCCGTCGACGAAACCCAGCAGGTCGCGCTCGTCGAAGTACTTGAAGCCGTGCACCTCGTCTTCGGTCGCCACGGACTCGCCGATGCGCGACATGATCTCGGTCGCGACCTCGAAGCACAGGTCCATGTGCGTGGCGCGAATATGGAACAGCAGGTCGCCGGGCGTGGCGACCGCATGGTGGGCGCCCTTGATCTCGCGGAACGGATGCAGCTCGGCGGGCCTGGGCCCTTCGAACAGGCGGTCCCAGGCGGCCGAGCCAAAACCCATCACGCAGGAAAGTCGCCGGTCCGGCTTGCGAAAACCGACCGCGCGCAGGAGGCCGGCCAGGTCATTGCACAGCGCGCGCACCGCCTCGTCGCCCCGTGGGTCGGGCTTCAGGCTCACCACCAGGAAGATCGCGGAATGCGTGAGCCGATCGGTGACCGGTTGCGAGATTACGGATGGCACGGTCGGCTCCCTGTCGGGTGGTGTTCGAAGCAGGCTGGGGTCGCCCACCAGATTGCCACAAAGCCCATGACGATCATTCCGGCCCGCGACGCCATCGGCGCCGGCTGGCGCCCTTCCCCGACACGGGCCCGGGCGCTTTCCCAACGAGTGGCCATCGCGCAAGCCGCCGTCCTGCCCGTATCCCGGAAGGGCGCGCCAGACCCCATGCTTGCGCAGACCTGTCGTTTTCACCTCAAGACAGGCGTCATGTCGCGCATTGCTCGCAATAACTTGCGTTTGGCCATCCAAAATTGCAGCTGCGAATCACTATCATTTAGTATCGCAAACTCTTCGACCAGGACCAGCGTCAAGCATGAAGCACCCCCTCACCCGCCAGCTGCGCCTCTGTCTCCCCGCGCTTTCTGTGGCGATCTCGCTTGGCGCACTGTCCACTCCCAGCCTGCATGCCGAAGAGAGCCAGTTCGGCTACGTCTATACGACCGACCTGTTGCCGCAAGGCGCCAAGGAGGTGGAGCAGTGGGCGACCTGGCGTCACCAGAAGGTCGCTGGCTACTTCAACCAGATCGACGGTCGCACCGAGTTCGAGTATGGCCTCACCGATCGCCTGCAGGTGGCGTTCTACGCCAACTATGTCTGGGCGGAGGCTTATCACAACGGTCCGTTTGAAGAGACCACGCCGCCCGAGCCGCTCTCCTACGACAAGCCCGGTCCGGACGACCACTACAACGCGCGTCGCTTCGTCGGCTTCTCGGGCGAGGCGATCTATCGCATCTGGAGCCCGTATACCGACCCGCTGGGCGTGGCGGTCTACATCGAGCCGACGGTGGGTCCAGCCTTCCGCGAACTCGAATCGAAACTGATCCTCCAGAAGAATTTCTTCGACGACCGCCTCGTCACCGCGTTCAATTTCACCTATGCGCCCGAATGGCGCTACGACACGGACGACAATGACCCCACCCGCAAGAAGTGGGGCTATGAAACCGACGTCAACCTGAATCTCGCCGCGTCCTACCGCTTCGCGCCCAACTGGTCCGCGGGCCTCGAGTTCCTCAACGAGCACGAATACAACAGCTACAACTTCAGCAAGGAATCCAACGACGGCTACTTCTTCGGGCCGGTGATCCATTACGGCGGCAAGCAGTTCTTCATCACGGCCACCTTCCTCGAGCAGCTGCCCTGGGCATCCACCCATTCGGACACCGTACCGGGCGCCATCGTGGGTCGACGCATCTATGACAACGACTTTGAGAAGTACCGCATCCGCATCAAGGCCGGCTGGTATTTCTGAGGCAACGACATGAAATCGCGCTTTCTGCTCATCCCCGCCTATGCACTCGTGGTCGCCGCGCCGGTCCAGGCCACGGTGTACCTCAGCGTCGAACAGGCGCAGGCCCTGATGTTTCCCGGCGCCACGTTCACGCCGGACTTCGCCACGTTGACGCCGGAGCAGATGAAGGCCATCGAGAAGGCCACCGACGTGAACGTGCTGAGCCCCAGCCTCAAGGTGTGGCGGGTCTCCACCGGCGGCTGGTTCATCGCCGACCAGGTCGTGGGCAAGCACGAGTTCATTCCGTTTGCCCTCGCGCTCGACGACAAGGGCGCCGTGAAGTCCGTCGAGATCCTGGAGTACCGCGAGACCTACGGCGACCAGGTGCGCAACGAGGCGTGGCGCGCGCAGTTCCTCGGCAAGACGCATGACGCGCCGCTCAAGCTCGGCAAGGACATCCAGAACATTTCGGGCGCCACGCTCTCCAGCCGCCACATCACGGACGGAGTGAAGCGCCTCCTCGCGACCTATGACCTCGTCCTCTCCAGAAAACCGGGTTGAGCGGGCACGTCCCCTGCTCGGCACCACGGTGAGCATCCGGGTGTCGGGCATGGACGAAACCGACGCGCACGTCGCCATTGGCGAGGCGTTTGCGTGCGTGGAGCGCGTCCACGCGCTGATGAGCTTCCACGAGCCGGCCAGCGATGTGTCGCGCCTGCATGGTAGCCCCGTGGGTGCATGGGTCACCGTGGATCCGATGACGATCGAGGTGCTCGGCGAGGCGAAGCGACTGTCGGAGGCCTCCGGCGGCGTGTTCGACATCACCATCGGTGGACAGTTGGTACACGACGGCCTGTTGCCTCGTCCGGAGTCGGATCGCCAGCCTGATCCCGCCGCCAGCTGGCGGGACATCGAGTGCACGACGACGCAGGCGCGCCTGCATCGCTCGCTATGGATGGATCTCGGCGGCATCGCCAAGGGCTATGCGGTCGATCTCGCGATACAGGTGCTGCGGGAGCACGGCGTCACCCATGCCTGCGTCAATGCCGGTGGTGACCTGCGCTTCCTTGGCGCGGGTCCGCACCAGGTGATGATCGAGACGGAACGCGGCGCGGATGCCGGCGTCCCCGCACTGGAAGTCGGCGAAGTGGCGGTCGCCACCAGCACCGCTCGATCGCGCCGTCACGACGGCGCCATTCCGCAGCGTGATGCCCGCGCGCGAAGCACGGTCAACGGCGATCACCTCGCCACGGTAGTCGCCGCCCGCTGCGTGCACGCCGATGCGCTCACCAAGATCGTGCTCGCGCTTGGCCCGCACAGCGACGACCTCGTTCGACATTACGACGCCGAGGCGTATCTGCAGGACGCCGCCGGCGCATGGATCACCCTAGGCGCAACCACTCCATGAAGAACCCGGCGCCCCACAACGTCATCGGCCAGCATCGCACGCCCTTGCGGCTGTCCCGGCGGCGGCGCTACACCGTGTATGCCATCGGCTGGACGCTCTGGCTGAGCGGAGCCCTGTGGCTGCTGTTCCATTATTTCCTGATGACCAAGGGCCCGTTCGGCGACACGCCGCACCCGCTCGAGCCCTGGTGGCTGCGCCTGCACGGCGCGATGGCCTTCGGTGCGCTGTGGTCGTTCGGCCTCACCTGGGGCGTCCACATCGTGGCGGGCTGGAAGACCGGACGGCAGCGGCTGACGGGCGGCGTGGCGGTAGGCGTGCTCGCCTGGCTGATCATCACCGGCTACCTGCTCTATTACCTCACCGACGACAGCTGGCGCGACGCGGCCGTCATCGCCCACTGGGCCATTGGGCTGGCGCTGCCGATCCTGCTGGTGGTGCATATCGTGCTCGGGCGCCGGCGGACAAGGCGCAGCGCCTGAGCAGACCGCTGCGCATCCGGCCACCGGCGTTCTGCGGCCCGTCCCCATCCCGTGCCGGGCATGCGCAGCGACGACCGCCGGCACCGGTCGGAACATCGACGGATGCCTCCGGTGACGCGGTGTCGCAGTGCGGCCAGCGATGCACGCGCGGGAAGATAATCGGCACGGCCTCAACCTGCCAGCCGAGCGACCTCCGGATCTGGGCGTGAATCGTTACCGTACACATCGACGACTGGTGGCATGGCTGGGTCTCCTGGCCATGTGGCTCGCCGTCGTGGCACCGGTGATCTCCCAGACCCTGCCCGTCACGTCGCAGGCGACGGCATCCGAAGCGTGGTGCGGCGACGTCGCTCCCCACGACGGCCACGCCCCCGCTGCCCCGCATGATCACTCGCTGGAAAAGTGCGGGTACTGCGCATTGCTCGGTGACAGTCCCATCCTCGGGGCATCGCTGTGGCTGCCGCACTTCCTGCCGCCCGCCAGGGCCGAGCTTGATCGCCCGCTGCAGACGGCGCCGCGGATCCGGCATCGCGCCCTCGCAGCCGCGCCGCGCGGTCCGCCAGGCGCTGCACGTTCCTGACCGCCTCCCCGGCGCGGCCGCCTGATCGGCCGGTGCAGTCCTGCCCCCTTCCCAAGGAAAACCATGTCCATGCTTCTCCGCCGCGCGGCCGCCCATGCGCGCCCTTCGTCCGGCCTGCCCGCTTCACGCTGGGTCATCGCCGCCACCACGCTCGGCCTGCTGGTGGCGCCCGTGCTCGCCAGCGCCTGCTCCACCTGTGGCTGCTCGCTCAACTCCGACTGGTCCAGCCAGGGCTACGCCGTCACCACCGGCTGGCACCTCGACCTGCGCCAGGACTATTTCAACCAATCGCAGCTGATGAGCGGCACGGACACCGTGAGCCGATCGTCCCTGCCCCTGCCGAACGAGCAGGAGGTGCAGCAGAAGACCATCAACCGCGTCACCCTGCTTGGCGCCGACTACAACTTCTCGCGCTACTGGGGCGTGTCGTTCCAGTTGCCCTATACCGATCGCTATCACCAGACCATCGCGCCGGGCGATACCGAGGTCTCCACTTCGGATGCGCAGGGCATCGGCGACCTGCGCGTATTGGTTCACTACCAGGGATTCAGCGATGACGCCGGCCTCGGCCTGCAGTTCGGCCTGAAGCTACCCACCGGGCGTTTCACGCAGACCTTCGAGTCGGGCCCGCAGGCGGGCGAGCCGCTCGATCGCGGCCTGCAGTTGGGCACCGGCACCACCGATGCGCTGCTGGGTGTCTACAAGTCGGGCTATCTCAGCGACTCGATCGGCTACTTCGGCCAGGCCATCGCACAGGTCGCGCTGGATGCGCGGGAACAGTTCCGTCCCGGCAACTCGCTCAACCTGAACTTCGGCCTGCGCTACCTCGGCATGGGACGCTTCACGCCCCAGCTTCAGCTCAACCTCCATGGCGAACAGCGTGAAAGCGGCGCCCAGGCCGATCGCGCCAACAGCGGTGCGACGCTCGCCTACCTGAGCCCGGGCCTCGGCATGAAGCTCACCACCCGCCTCGATGCCTTCGCCTTCGTGCAGATCCCCGTCTACCGGCACGTCAACGGCCTGCAGTTGGAGCCGCGCAACGTATGGTCGCTGGGCATGCAATACCGTCTCTGACGATCGCGCCAGGCAATCACGGCGATTGCCTGGCGCGACGCCGGAGGCAAACCGACGGACCGTCGTGCCATGAAACATGGCACGCGATTCCGTGCAGGCGATGGAGGCCCGCCGCCACTCGCCACCGCTCATCGGCTGAACGCGCGATACACCTTGCGCAACGCGCCTGGGCTGCACGCAAGTTCCGGGTAGGCATGCCGCGCCGAGGTTGATCTCCGCACAACTGCATAGGCCGTTTTTCCGAGCCCGCGGGAAAGACGGGCGTAAGCGTCCAGCGCTTTAAAAGACGACTGTCGAAATCGCGCTAGCAATTGTTTGCATGCAAGTTTTTGCGCTTCCGCAAGGTATTGCCGGGCGCGGCAACGGACGGCCGGACGACGGGGGAACGACATGAGCCAGTGGTACGAGACAGCCTTTCGGCGGGTGCTGTTTCCCGCCTACGAATCCGGGCTACGCCATCGCGACACGCTGTCCTGGCTGGATCGCTGCGAGCACGACCAATGGTTGTCGCCCGAACAGGTCGCGCAGCTGCAATGGACGCGACTGAAGCAACTGCTGGAACACTGTCATCGCGACGTGCCCTACTACCAGAAGCAGTGGCGCGCCCTGGGCATCGTGCCCGACGACATCCGCAGCATGGACGACTTCGCGCGGCTGCCCTTGCTGACCAAGGCGGACATACGCGCGAACTTCGAGGATCTCAAGGCCGTCTCCACGCGCGACCAGCTGCTGTACAAGGCCACGGGTGGTTCCACCGGCGAACCGATGCGCTTCGGCTACACGCGCGAAAGCAACAGCCGGCGTCATGCCGTGATGTGGCGCGGCTATGGCTGGGCCGGCGCGCCGCTGGGCACGCGCAGCCTGCTGCTGTGGGGCGCCGGCGTGGGAAACCTCCCGTGGAGGCAACGCATCAGGGATCGCCTGTATCACGCCGCGTTCTCGCGCCGCATCGTCAACAGCTTCCACATGAGCGAAGCGAACATGGCCGAGTACGCCGATGTCATCGACCGGTTCCGGCCCAAGGTGCTGCTCGGCTACACCGGGCCGCTGATCCGCCTTGCGCAGTGGATGCTCGATACCGGCCGGCGCGTGCATGCCCCGCGCTCCTTCATTTCCTGCGGCGAGGCGATGCACGAGTTCCAGCGGGACATCGTCGAAAAGGCCTTCGGCTGCCCCGCGTTCAATACCTACGGCTGCCGCGAGTTCATGCTGGTGGCGGCGGAATGCGACCGGCACGAAGGCCTGCACGTGAGCAGCGATCACCTGGTGGTCGAGTTGCCCAAGACGGCGGATGCGCCGGCGGAAGGCGACACCGGCGAGGTGGTCGTCACCGATCTCTCCAATCACGGCATGCCGTTCATACGCTACGCCACCACCGATCTCGCCACGCCGGCGCAGCATGCCTGCAGCTGCGGCCGCGGACTGCCGCTGCTCAAGCGCGTGGACGGCCGCGTGCTGGACGCCATCCACACGCCGGACGGTCGCATCCTGCCAGGCATGTTCTTTCCCTTCCTGTTCAAGGAAACCAAGGGCGTGGCGCGCTACCAGGTGATGCAGCGACAGCTGGACCGGCTGGACCTGTCGATCGTGCGCGGGCCCGCCTTCGACGACGACTCGCTCGCCTTCATCCGCCGGGAGATCCACAAGGTGCTGGGCGACAGCGTGCAGCTGCATTGCCACTTCGTGGACGACATTCCGCTCACCCGCAGCGGCAAGACCCGGCTGACGATTTCGGAAATCGCGCAGCACCCCTTCCACTGAGCCGGTGCGCTGCCACGGCAGCGCACCGGCCATGCGCATCCGCTACGGCCGGGGGCTCGCTCCCGGCAGGCGCAGGCGCACCAGCAGGCCGACGCCCGGGGCGTGGAGCTGCAGGCTGCCACCCAGGTTCCTGGCCAGGTCATTGGCAATGGCCAGGCCCAGGCCGCTCCCGGTTTCCTCCGCATCCGTCGCACGGAAGAACGGCTGGCATGCCTGGGCGAGGTGTTCCGGCGTCATGCCCGGACCGTTGTCCTGGACCTCGATGCAGATCCAGTCCTCGTCCTGGTAGACGCGAAGATCGACGCGCCCGCCGTCCTGGGTGTAGCGAATGGCGTTGTCCACCAGGTTCCTGAGGGCGGTATGCAGGGCCAGCCGATCGGCCTGCACGGCGAGTGATTCCAGCCGCTCCACGCCAAGGTCGATGCGCTTGCCCTCGGCGAAGCCCAGGGCTTCCTCGACCACCTGCTGCACCACGTCGTTCACCGCCACGGCTTCGTGCGTGTCTTCCGTTCCCTGCTGCAGGCGGGCCAGCGAAAGCAGCTGCGACACCAGGCGCGCACTGCGCTTGAGGCCAGCACGCAGGTCCTCGAAGCGCTCGCGCGTTTCCGGTGCCATGGCCTGCGTGTCGATGTTCTGCGCCTGCAGGGTCAGTGCGGTCAACGGTGATCGCAGTTCATGCGCGGCATCGGCCACGAAGCGGCGCTGCTGCGCCAGCGCCACGCCCAGCCGATGCAGCAGGCGGTTGATCGACACGATGAACGGCGCCACCTCGGACGGCACCCCCTCGATGGGCAACGCATCCACCGCCCTGCCCTCGGCCTGGTCGAGCCGCTCGGCCAGCTGCGTCACCGGCTTGAACGAACGCCGTACCACCCATGCCACCACCAGCATCAGGGCAACCAGCAGGCAAAGCAGGGGCACCAGGGTGCGCAGTGAGCCGTCGCGCGCGATCTCGTCGCGCAGCGCCGTGGGCTGGGCCACGGCGAAGCGCATCCCGTCGGGATTGGACGATACCCAGGCACGCCAGCGCGCGCCGCCCGACACGATGGTATGCACGCCATCGCTCAATCCACAGGGAATGGAGACATCCCGCGATGCCCCGCAGATGCCGTGCGCGTCTTCTCTCAGGCGCACGACGGCGACCGTTTCCGACGATGGTGCGTCCGGCTGGAACATGCCGGTCTGCTCGATCAGCGCAGGCGGAATGCGCCTGACCAGGCCTCCCACCTGTTTCAGGGTTTCGTCCTGCAGCGCGTGGGCTTCGCCCTCCGCGAACTCGAAGGATGCCACCGTCGCGATGCTGCCCACGACGACGATCGCCGCCATGATCCACAGCGACAGCTGGATCCTCAGGGATCGTGTGGTTCCGCGTTGCCTAAGGTCCATCCGATGCCTCTGACGTTCTTGATGACGGTCGCGCCCAGCTTCTTGCGCACCCGGTGAATGAGGAACTCGATGGCGTTGCTCTCCACCTCTTCGTTCCATCCATACAGCGCCGTCTCCAGTGTGGCGCGCGAAACGATGGCCTTGCGGCGCATCACCAGCGCTTCGAGCAGCGCGTATTCGCGCGCCGACAACTCGCATTCCACGTCGGCGTAACGCGCCACGCGCGTCACCGGATCCAGGGTCAGCGCGCCATGGCTGAGCTGTCCCGTGGCCTGCCCCGCCAGTCGTCGCGCCACCGCGCGAAGTCGCGCCAGCAGTTCGTTCACGTCGAAAGGCTTGACCAGGTAGTCATCGGCGCCGAGATCGAGCATGGTGATCCGGTCATCGATGGCTTCCCGTGCGGTCATCACCAGCACGGGCACCCGCTTGCCCTCGCGTCGCAGCCAGCGCAGCACCTCTTCGCCGCTCCCGCGCGGCAGGCCCAGGTCGAGCAGCACCGCATCGTGTTCGACCTGCACGAGCGCGAGCTGGGCGGCCTGCCCATCGCGCACCCAGTCGACCGCGTAGGACGCATCGCGCAAGGCCTGGATGACCGCCTTGGCGATCATGGAATCATCTTCGACGACGAGTATGCGCATGGCGCATTTTAGGCATCCATGCCGCTGGCCACGCAAACCGGATGCCTTCGATGACGGTCTAAGTCTGAACTAAGTCTGGTGGGCCACTGTGTCGGACGAATCGTCCCCGCTGCCCATGCAAGTGTCCCCGTGTCCGCCATCGCTCCGTCGCCAGCCGTTGCCGTTCGTTGCCGAAACATCGTCAAGTCGTATGGTGAAGGCGAGGCCCGCGTCCCGGCCCTGCGCGGCATCGACCTGGAGGTTCGCCAAGGCGAGTTGCTGATGCTGGTGGGCCCGTCAGGTTGCGGCAAGACCAGTCTCATCTCGGTGATCGCGGCATTGCTGGAACCGGACAGCGGCGACTGCTTCCTGCTGGATGCGGACCTGCAGTCGATGACGCGCCAGCAGCGCGCCGTGTTCAGGGGACGACACATCGGCTTCGTGTTCCAGGCCTTCAACCTGCTGCCGGCGCTGTCCGCGCTGGACAACGTGGCCGCGCCGCTGCTGATCCAGGGACTGTCGCAACGCCAGGCCGGCGCCAGGGCCCGTGCCGTGCTCGAGCGCGTAGGGCTTGCCGATCGTGCCCACCAGCTTCCCGGGCAGTTGAGCGGTGGCCAGCAACAACGTGTCGCGATCGCCCGCGCGCTCGTGCACGAGCCCGACCTGATCATCTGCGACGAACCCACCAGCAGCCTGGACCACGCCACCGGCCATGAAGTGATGCAGCTACTGCACGATGCCGCAAGGAAAGAGCAGCGCACCCTGATCGTGGTGACCCACGACCTGCGCATCCTCGAGTTCGCCGACCGCATCGCACGGATGGACGACGGACACATCATCGACATCCGGAGCACGCCATGAAGCGCGGCCTGCTGCTGCCCGCGCTCGCGGTGCTCGGTTTCACCGTCACCGCCATCGCCGTCGTGCTGGGCAGCCCGGAGTCGTCCGGGACCGCGCCCGCACCGGCATCGCCACGCATTCCCTATGCGGCCTACGTCGCGGGCGCCGGCCTGGTCGAAGCCCGCCAGGAAAACATCCCCGTCGGCACGCCGGTGGCAGGCATCGTCGTGTCCATCCCGGTGCGCTGGGGCGACCGTGTGAAGCCCGGCGACGTGCTGTTCCAGATCGATGACCGCGACCTGCAGGCCCAGTTGCCACCGGCGCTGGCCAAGGTGAAGCAGGCGGAAGCGGCGCTTGCCCAGGCCAGCCTGCAGCTGAAACTGGCCGAAAGCGTGCCGGACCCGCGCGCGGTCAGCCGGGAAGACATGGGCAACCGCCGCACCGGCGTGGCGATGGCCACCACCGCCCTCGCCTCGGCACAGGCCGACGTCGAGCACATCCGCGCGGACATTGCCCTGCGCACGGTGCACGCGCGAACGCCGGGCCGGATCCTGCAGATCAACATCCACCTGGGCGAGTATGCCCAGGCCGGTGGCAGCACGCCGCCGGTGCTGCTGGGAGACGACACGCGCCTGCTGGTGCGCGCCAGCATCGACCAGAACGATGCCTGGCGCGTCGCGCCCGGCGCCGTGGCCACGGCCTATGTGCGCGGCAATCCCCGCCTGGTGATTCCGCTGCAGTTCGAGCGCATCGAGCCCACCATCGTGCCGCGCGCGGTGCTGACCGGCGACAGCGCCGAACGCGTGGACACGCGGGTACTGCAGGTCATCTACAGCTTCGACCCGGCCCGGCTCCCGGTATTCGTCGGCCAGGTTCTGGACGTCTATATCGACGCGCCCGCCGGCACCTCGGATCACGCTCCCGCGGCCCGGCCATGAAGCATCGCGCCATGAGCTCGCGCTTCGGCCCCGGCGTGATGATCGTCGCGCTCGGCCTGGCCCTGGGCGGTTGCATGGTGGGCCCCGACTACCAGCGCCCTGACGTCGCCATGCCGGAACGCTGGAGTGAACCTTCCCGCCCGGCCCCCTCCGCCGCGACGGGCTCCACGCCCTGGTGGCAGGACGGTGGCGACGCCGAACTCGGCTCGCTGATCGAGCGGGCCCTGAAGAACAACCTGGACCTGCAGGTGGCCGAGCACCGCATCCGCGAGGCCCGCTCCATGGTGCGCATCGACCAGTCGGCGTTGTGGCCCACCGTGAATGCCTCCGCGTCCGCGGCACGCGGGCAGCAGAGCGCCAACGCCCCCGGCGTGTCGCCGTTCGCGCAAGGCGGCGACTTCGGTACGGGCAACTCGCTGCAGAACCTGTTCCAGGCGGGCTTCGACGCCAGCTGGGAGCTGGACCTGTTCGGCGGCACCCGTCGATCGATCGAAGCCGCGCGTGCCGACGCGCAGGGCGTCGTGTTCGATCGGGATGCGATCGCGCTGTCGCTCACGGCGGAAGTGGCGCGCGCCTATGTGGACCTGCGCAGCGCCCAGGCCCAGCTGGTCACCGCCAGGCAGCAGGCCGCGACACTTCGCGACACGCGGGACCTGGTCCACGCCCGCTTCGTCGGTGGCCTGGCCACGGACGAGGAACTCGCCGCGGCCGAGGCCCCGTTCCATCGTGCCGAAGCCGCGACGTCACCGTGGGAGGGCCAGTGCACGCAGGCCATCCATCGCCTGGGTGTGCTGCTCGGCGACGCACCGGCATCCCTGGTCGGCGAACTGTCCGCCGCGCAGCCGCTCGGCACCGCGCCCGCCGTGGACGATCTTGGCCTGCCCTCGGACCTGCTGCGGCGGCGACCGGATGTCCAGCGCGCGGAGCGCCAGGTCGCGGCAGCCACCGCGCGCATCGGCGTGGCCACGGCCGATCTCTATCCCCGCTTCTCGCTCGGTGGCACCGCCGGGCTCGCCAGCTTCACGTCCAGCAACTTCTTCAGCTCGAACAGCAGCATCTGGGCGCTGGGGCCGTCGATGTCCTGGCCGATCTTCCGTGCGGGACAGGTCAAGGCCACGATCGCGGTGCGCGACCAGCAGGCCCAGGAAGCCCTGCTCGCTTATCGGCAATCCATCCTCGTGGCCATGGAGGACGTGGAGAACGCACTCGCCGCCTATCGTCATGACCAGCAGCGTCGCGCCGCGCTGGCCGCCACGCTCGCCGCCAGCGGGCAAGCCGAGCAGCGCGCGCAGTCCCGTTTCCAGGGCGGTCTTGCGGATTACCGGACTGTGCTCGGCCAACAGCAGCAGCGCATCCAGGACCAGCAGGAGCTCGACCTGGGCACCGCCAGTCTCTGGCGCGACTGGATCGCCCTGCACAAGGCGCTGGGCGGCAGCTGGGCCGCGGCCACGTCCGCGCCGTCCACCACGCCGAGCCGGGAGTCACCCTAGGCATGTTCCGCATCGCCATCGCCATGCTGATGGGTGACCGCGCCAAGTTCGGCGGCCTCATCTTCGGCATCGCCTTCACTTCCTTCCTGGTGACGTTCGCCGGTTCCTACTTCTGCGGCTTCATGACGTGGGGCTTCGCGATCATCGCCGAGAATCCCGGCGCCGACGTGTGGGTGATGGATCCGGCGGTGCAGTCCACGGAACAGACCACCAACCTCCCCGACGCCGCGCTCTACCGCGTGCGCAGCGTCACCGGCGTGCAGAGCGCGGCGCCCCTGGTGCTGGGCACGGCGGAAGTGCACCTGGCCAATGGCAGTTTCCAGTCGTACGAAGTGATCGGCGTGGACGATGCGACGCTGGCGGGCACGCCGCCCATCCGGGGCGGTGCGGCGCCCACCGTGCTGCACGCCCCCGATGCGGTGCTGGTGAGCGAAGGCGGCACAGAGGGCAAGCTGGACACGCCCGTCCGCGCGAAGGATCAGTGGCCCTACGGCCGCGCCCATCTCGGCGTGCCTACCCGCGTGCTGCGCGCCGGCGACGAGTTGCGCGTCAACGACCGTCGCGCCGTGGTGATGGGCCTGGCGAACGGCTTGCCCCGCTATCCCGCGCGCCCCCTGCTCTACACCACGATCGCCAACGCCTCCCGCTTTCTTCCCCCCGAACGCCATCGCCTCACCTTCGTGCTCGCGCGTGCGGCCAAGGGCATCGACCCGGACCAGCTCGCCGCGCGCATCGAAGCCCAGACCGGCTTGCGGGCAAGGTCCGCGGCGGCGTTCAAGGCGGACACCGTGCACTGGTTCCTGGTCAACTCCGAGGACGTCGGCGACGTCGCCACCATGCTCACCCTGGCGATCACCGTGGGCTTCGGCGTCACCGGCGTCATGCTCTACATCTTCACCAGCGAGAACCTTCGCCAGTACGCCGTGCTCGGTGCGATGGGAGCCACCTCACGCCAGCTGGTCCGCATGCTGTTCGGCCAGGCCGCCCTGTGCGCCCTGCTGGGCTCGGGCCTGGGCCTGGGGGCGTGCAGCCTGGCCGGCTTCGCCACCCGCCATTTCGACTATCCGTTCCGCATGATGTGGTTCACGCCCCTGGTCGGCGTGCTGATGGTGGTGCTGGTCAGCCTCGTGGCCGCCGCACTGAGCATCCGCCCGGTGGTGAAACTGCCGCCTGCCGTGGTGTTCGCCGGGCGATAGCGCAGCGGTGCGGGCGCCCTGCGCCCTCCCTGCCGCAGGTGGACAGGCAGGCCCTGCGCATTTTGCCGCATGCGCTTTCTTGCCGCGCAAGCCTGATCCAGCCACCTGTCAGACTCTTCGCACCTACTCCTACGCCTTCGCGCCGGCACGTCCGGGCGCCATACGCACATGAAAAAGTTCAAGCTGAAGAAGCCCACCGGTACCACCCTGGTACTCATCTTCCTGTCCCTGCTCTGCCTCACCATCTACGGCGCCATCGCGGCCGGACTGGCCTCGCAGATCGGCAAGGCGCCGGGTGTCGTGCCGGGCGTCACCGCGGATCAGTGACCGCGCGACAACGAACCGGTCGCTGCGCTCCGGCGTCACGGTCCGGCCCGGTGAGGACGCGCGCGGTGCGCGGCTTGCGCGTTGCCGAAAGCGGCGCAGTCGCCGCGCGCTGAGGTGAAGCGGGCACTGCGGCATTCGGCGGCCGCATGGCAGCGGCACGCTCTCGCCCGGTTGGCGACGCCTATAATGCCGCGCATGACTTCCCGGCAAAGCCCATGACCGAACCCGTACGCCTCGCCAAACGCGTCGCCAGCCTGGCTCAGTGCTCGCGGCGCGAGGCCGACATGTATATCGAGGGCGGCTGGGTGCGCGTGGATGGCGTCACCGTCGAGGAACCGCAGTTCAAGGTGCTGGACCAGCAGGTCGAGATCGATCCGCAGGCCCGGCTCGAGCCGCCCGAACCCGCCACCCTGGTGCTGCACAAGCCGGCGGGGATCACGCTCGAGCAGGCGCGCGCCCTCATCCACGAGGACAGCCGCTCCGCCGAGGACGCCACCGGCATACGCCTGCTGAAGCGTCACTTCGCCCGGCTGGAGTCACCGCTGTCGCTGCCCGACAACGCCAGCGGCCTGGTGGTGTTCACGCAGGACTGGCGGGTCAAGCGTCGCCTGGAAGAAGACTTCGATCGCATCGAGCAGGAGATCGTGGTCGAAGTCGCCGGCAAGCTGGCGCCCAACGGCCTCGCCCTGCTCAACCACGGACTCAGCTTCGACCACTACGCGCTGCCGCCGATCAAGGTGAGCTGGCAGAACGAAAGCCACCTGCGCTTTGCCCTCAAGCGCATCGCGCCCGAAAAGATCGAGCGCATGTGCCAGGCCGTCGGCTTGAAGGCAGTGGCGATCAAGCGCATCCGCATCGGCCGCATCCCCATGTCGCGGATGCAGCCCGGGACATGGCGCTACCTCGCCAGCACCGATCGCTTCTGATGTCCGGGGCCGGCGGGCCGTTGGCACGACGGCATCGCCATCTGCGTGCCCAGCCGTGTTGCCCGCCATGAGCTGAAGCGGATATCCCGGGCATACCCAGCCCCAGGCAGCGAGCTAAGGGCCCGCTGCGCCCGCCGTCGCGCCCTGGTTCGTCAGGTATCGCCTGAGGATCCCGGGGCTCAAACCGTTGGCATGGGCGATCTCGCCATACAGCGCGGCCGAGGGTCGAGCGGTGCGGCGGAAATCGTGTTCGTAATCCACCGCGAACAATCCGAAGCGGGCGTCGAACCCTTCGTCCCATTCGAAATTGTCGACCAGCGACCAGTGGACATAGGAGCGGAGGTCGACGCCATCCCGTTGTGCGAGCCAGGCTTCGCGCACGTGCGCCACCAGGTAGCGTTGCCGCTGCTGGTCGTCGGCGGCGCCATCGGCGGTGCCGTTCTCGAGGATCATCACCGGCTTGCCGTAACGCTTCGCGACCTTGGTCAGCATCTCGTAGAAGCCGTGCGGATACGAGGGCCAGCCCAGGTCGTTGCGCTCCTCGCCGGGCAGGTCCGGTGCCACCGTGCCCACCTCGGGATCGATGGGATGCCGCCAGTCGCCGCGCACGTAGTTGCGGCTGTAGTAGTTGACCCCGACATAGTCCTCGGTGCCGGCCAAATCCGCGATCGGCAGGTCGATGTCGGTCGTGGCGAGCCGCATGCGGCCGTTGGCGACGGCATCCAGGAAATCCCAGTTCCACGCCTTGTCGACCACCCACGCGAGCACGCGGTCGAGCGGCGAGTACGGGTGATACGGCTCGAACACCTGGAGGTTCTGGGTCAAGCCCACCGACACCGTCGCGCCGCGCGATGCGGCGACACGATGCAGGACGCGATAGGCCTGCACGTGCGCCCGCAGCAGCGCGGCGTAGACCTCGCGCGCACCGGCGAAATCACCGCGCTTCTCGCCCGGCGGATACGAGCCGAGCACGTAGCCATCGTAGAGATAGACCATCGGTTCGTTGAGCGTGCACCAGATGCGCACGTCGGGAATGAAGTTCTGCGCCACCGCATCCACGTAGGTCTGCCACAGCGCGAGGGCATCGGCGCGCTCCCAGCCGCGTTTGCCCTGGGCGTCCGCCTCGAAGAACCAGACCGGCGAGACATAGTGGAACAGGGTCACCACCGGCTCGATGCCGCGGCGCTTCATGGCCGCGAAGATCGCGTGGTAATACGCGATGGCTTCGGGATCGGGCTGCGTCATGCCCGCGCGTGGAAACAGGCGCGCCCATTCGATCGAGACGCGAAAGGCATTGAGGCCGAGATCGGCGGCCGCATCGATGTCCTGGTCGTGCAGGAGGTCGAACCCCGCCTTGTGATCGCGCACCGCCTCGGACCATCGGCCGAAATCATGGATGTCGCCGGGCGGCGTCGCGCCGATCTTCTCGCCGCGGGCGAAACGGTGGTCGCGAAACACCTCCGTCTCGAACTTGGTCCAGTCGCTGGCCGGCACGCTTTCCGCCTGCTGCCCGGCGATCGCCACGCCCCACAGGAAACCCTTCGGGAACGTCATCGCCTGTACCGGGGCCGGGGTGACGCGCTGCGCGCCCCGCCCCGGAAACACCAGGTACAGCGATGCGCCACCGAGTACCAGCAGCGTGAGCACACCGACCAGCGCAAGACGCGTCCAGCGCCGTCCGGTCCCAAGCAGGCCTGCCTTCCCCTTCATCACTCGCTCCCCACGGCGCGTAACGACTCGTTCGAGTATGACCGCCCTGCCGGCAGGCGGACTCTGGCGATTGCTTTGCTGTCAGCTCACGTCCCGTCACGCCAAGGCGCGAACGGGACGGGTGGTACCACTCCGATCAACCGGCCGCCAGCAGCGGGCGTGCCGGTCCGGGCTTGCTGGGAAACGCATGGCGCAGGATTCGCCACACCACCGTGCCGAACTGCTTCGGCAGCGAACCGGTGTTGTAGTGCTGGCCGTAGCGCGCGCAGATCTCGCGCACTTCCACCGCCATCGCCGCATAACGGTTGGCCGGTACGTCCGGATAGAAGTGGTGCTCGATCTGGTGGCTCAGGTTGCCGCTCCACAGGTTGATCAGCCGGCCGCCGGTGAGGTTGGACGATCCTCGCAACTGGCGCAGGTACCAGTGGCCGCGCGTCTCGTTGACCACGCACTCCTTCGGGAACACTTCCGCATCGGCGGTGAAGTGGCCGCAGAAGATGATCACGTAGGTCCAGATGTTGCGGATCACGTTCGCCACGATGTTGCCGAGCAGTACCGGCAGGAAGAACGGGCCCGCCAGCAGCGGGAACACCAGGTAGTCCTTCAGCATCTGCTTGCCGGCCTTCTTCACCACCGGCGTCGCCATCTTCCAGAGGGTGCGTCCGGTCATCTTCCCGGCCAGCCAGCGGCCGATGCGCAGGTCCTGCAGCGCGACGCCCCACTCGAACAGCAGCGCAAACACCACCGCCACCGCGGGCTGGATCAGGTAGAACGGCTTCCAGCGCTGCTCGGGAAAGATGCGCAACAGGCCGTAGCCGATGTCATCGTCCATCCCGCGCACGTTGGTCCAGGTGTGGTGGCTGTAGTTGTGCGTCTTGCGCCAGTTGTCGCTGGTGCCGACGATGTCCCATTCGTAGCTGCGGCCCTGCAACGCCGGATCGCCCATCCAGTCGAACTGGCCGTGCATCACGTTGTGGCCAAGCTCCATGTTCTCCAGGATCTTGGACAGCCCGAGCAGGACCGTGCCCAGGATGCACAGCGGCCACAGCAGCGCGGGCAGCACGGTGCCGCCCAGGATCGCGCCCGCCATCAGCATCACGCGTCCGCCCAGGCCCAGCCAGCGCACGCCGGCCACGATCCGGCGGATGTAGTCGGCATCGGCCTGGCCGAGCGTCGCCAGCGTGCGGGCACGCAGCGCATCCAGTTCCTCGCCGAAGCGGTTCAGTTCCTCCGCGCTCAGGGCGCGGCTGTTGATCTTGGGCATGGCGGTCAAAGGTCCAGGGAGAGGTCGCTCTGCGCCGCGTGCATGCACAGGCGCAGGGCGTGGGTGGGTTCGTGCTGCACGCTGCGGTTATGCAGGTCGCGCGTGGCGCCGCTGGACTTGCCGCAGGCGCAGGTGTTGCAGATGCCCATGCGGCAACCATGGCGCGGTTGGACGCCCTGCTCTTCCAGCGCTTCCAGCAGCGACTTGCTGCGCGGCAGGTCCAGCGTCCGCCCGCTCTTGAGCAGGGTCACGCGCACGTGGCCCACGTCGCTGCCATCGATGACGCGCGGCGGCGGGCTGAAGGCTTCGGCGTGGAAGGAAAGTCCGCGCTCGCCCAGTACGTCACGGGCCTGCTCGACGAAGCCGTGCGGGCCGCAGGCGAGCACGTGGGGCTTCGCACCACCTGGCAGCAGCGCGTCGAGGTGACGTGCATCGATCCGCCCTTCCAGCTCGTCCGCGCCCTGCGCGGCCTCGCCGGTCAGCACGAAGTGCACCTGGAAATTCGCATGGCGCGACGCCAGCGCGCGCAGGGCTTCCACCTGCACCGCCTGCGCCCGCGTGCGGGCCCAGTAGGCCAGCCGCACCGGGTTCGGGAAGCCGGCGGCCGCCTGCGCGTTGACGAGGGCCAGCATCGGCGTGATGCCGCTGCCCGCGGCCAGCATCAGGCAGGGCGCCGGCTCGTCGGGCACGCACAGTTCGCCGAAGGCCTGGCCCAGGGACACCAGGCTGCCCACCGACAGGGACTGCAGGTGCTGGCCGACCTTGCCGCCCTCCACCGCCTTCACGGTGATCTGCAGGCGGCCGTCTCCGCGCGACATGTCCGACGCGCTGTAGGAACGGGTGTAGCGCACGCCGTCGATCTCGACGCCGACATTGACGTGCTGGCCCGCGCGAAAGCCGCGGAAGTGGCGGTTCGGGCGCAGCACCAGGGTGGTGACACCCTGGGCTTCGGCGCGGCGTTCGACCACCCGGGCGCGCGCCTGGCCCCAGGACCAGAGCGGGTTCAGGCGGGACAGCCAGAAGTCGAGGACGGCAGGCGGAGCCCACACCGCATTGAGGCGGGACAGCCAGTTGGGACGGGGGATAGCGGTTTCCATGCGCCCATTATACGAACATATATACAACTGTATATACAATCGTCTATACAGTTGTCTGTTATCCTCCCGCCAGTCCCGTTTCCGTCCGCCCATGCCCTCTTCCATCGCTCCCATCGAGGCCCCCGAGGCCGGACGCAAGCACCAGATCAGCCGGGACGACCTGCTGATGGCCGCCCTCCGCCTGATCGGACCGCACCGCAGCGTGTCCAGCCTGGGCCTGCGCGAGGTGGCGCGCGAAGCCGACATCGCCCCCAACAGCTTCTATCGCCACTTCCGCGACATCGACGACCTCGCGGTCGCCCTGATCGAGCGGTCCGGCGAGTCGTTGCGCAAGGTGGTCGACCAGGCCCGCGTCAACGTGGTGAGCGGCCATGCGGTCGTGCGCGGCTCGGTCGAAGCGTTCATGACCCAGGTGCGCTCCGAGGACGGCCTGCTGCAGGTCTTGCTGCGGGAAGGATCGGCCGGCTCCGACGCGTTCAAGCGCGCGGTCGACCGCCAGCTCGATTTCTTCGAAGAGGAGCTGCGGGTCGAACTGGTGCGCCTGACCGAGGCCGCCGACCAGCACCTGCACGACCCCGCACTGGCCGCCAAGGCCATCACCCGCCTGATCTTCGCGATGGGCGCGCATGCACTGGACCGGCCGCCCGAGCATGACGCGGAACTGGTCGACCAGATGACCCAGATGGTGACGATGATCCTGCTCGGCTCACGCCAGTTGCAGGCACGCATCGGCTGAACCGCGTCCGCCGGTGGACTCGACGGCCATCGGAAAAAGCCAGGCGCACTCACCGACCCGACATGCAGCGACGATAGGCGAGCGATGCCGCATGAGACGTGCTTGCATCGAAAGCACACCTGCCGCAAACCGGAACCGGCGATAAGGCATGCAGGACCAGGCGATCGAGCGGATGGCTGGAACCACTCCCATGGGGTGCCAGCCTCTAGCGATCGCGTGAGTTGGCGCGTTGCGCCTCACGGGCCAGGTCGTAGCGCGCCTGCAGCACCAGCCAGTAGAGCGGTGATGTGTCCAACACGGCGGCAAGCCGTATCGCGTTGCGCGGACCCACGGGCCTGGCGTCGGTAAGAAGCTCCCTGACATGGGGCATGCGGATGCCGGTGCGCCGTGCGAGTTGCGAGAGATTCATCGTTGCCGGGAGCAAGTAGTCGAGCAGCAGCACATCGCCGGGAGAGCGCAGGCGCAGCGATGGATCCACGTCGATGCGCGGGGAGAGTGGGATCAGTTCCATGAGTTTCCCTTCCTTGTCAGGCACGACTGCAGAACAGGCGGGCGCTTACAGCCCTCTGTGTCAGTGGATGCCTGGTGGCTACGTCAGTGATCGCCAGGACGTGGCGCATCGCGATGCCGGCCGATGCGCCACAGGGGCGATCAGCGGACGGGTGACGATTTCACTCGGGGCTCGTGACCGAGCAGGCCGGCGCACTGCTGGAGGCAATGGATGGCGGTGCCCAGGCTGGCCGTAACGACCGCGGAAAGCGGCCATGCCAGTGGCTTGCCGGGGAATCCACGTGCCCGTGCCTGGCGGCATGGCTCGCTGTGATATCGCAGGCGCGTGAGGGCGAGCACCGCCTGGGCGATGTCACCGCGCGTGCCTCGGCGCAGGAGTTCTGGCCATGCCGCAGCCGTGGATGACGGGACGTCAGAGGGAGGAGTGAGGGTGCCGTCAGGGGGAACGGACGGGCGAATGCGTACCGTATGATCGCGGATAGCCATGATCAACTCTTCTGAAGTTGGTGATGGTCAGCGGGTCGTCGGTGTTGCTAGCACCCCGACCCGCGCTTCCCGACATTGCTGCCGAGGCCACCTGCCCCACGTCGTTACCAACGCTGCAGAGGCCTGCCGAAAGTAGCAAACAGGCATCGAGCAGCCTGTCAGCGATCACCATGCAATGACTTGGAGTGGCGCCGACGCGCGTGTCGGCACGCAATGATTTCGCGGAGCGTGATTGCCTTGCGACCTATCTGCTTTGGGTGTCAGGCCGACCTTGGCAGCAACAGAATGATCCTGTGCCACGGGACGTTCATACACACACCACGGCGGCACCTGCGGTAGCGCCTTGAGCACCACCGCAAGCGCCGCAGGGGATCGAGGTTGTAATCAGGCCGCCGTCCCGGTCAGTGTGGCCTCCAGTGCCTTCAGGCCGTCGCGATAAATGCCCTCGAACAATCGCGATGCCTCTTCGTTGCTCACACCCACCGGGGTGAACTGCCCCGACCATTCGACGCGCGCGCCCTGGTCCCCATCCACGCCGACCACGCGGAGCGTGGAGCGATAGTGGGTGACCGGAAACGGTGCCTGCAGGATGGAGTAGGTGTAGCTGCGCGAGCTGTTGTCGAAGGCTTCGAGTCGCTCAACGATGGCGTCGCCATCGGGATTGACGAGGCTGCGCACGCGGCCACCCTCGCTCAACTCGCTCTTCGGGATATACGGCAGCCAATCGGGAAGCGAATCGAAGCCGCCCATCAGTTGCCAGACGCGGTCGGGTGCCACCGGCAGCGTGATCGTTGCAGATGCCTGTGCCATGGGAGTCTCCTGGGTCGTATGTCAGATGCGGTCGCCCGGCAGCGGGGCGTTCGCAGCAACCAGCTGCTGCTCACGCAGTTCGCGCCAGAATTCGACGGGAATGATTTCCTTCAGTGCGGCAGCGTCTTCCGCGATGCGCTCCGGCCGGCTTGCACCGGGGATCACCGCCGCGACCGCCGGGTTGGCCAGCGCGAACTGCAGGGCCGCCGCCTTGATGCCGACGCCATGGCGCTGTGCGATCGCCTTGATGCGCTCCACCTTGGCGATGATTTCCGGCGGTGCCTTCTGGTATTCGAAGTGCGTGCCGCCAGCGAGGATGCCGGAGCTGTACGGACCGCCCACCACGATTTCGGTCTTGCGCTCGGCGGCCTTCGGCATCAGGCGCTGCAGCGCGCGCTCGTGATCGAGCAGCGAATAGCGTCCGGCCAGCAGGAAGCCGTCCGGTGACGCCTCCTCGAGATCCAGGGTCAGCTCGATCGGCTCGACACGATTCACGCCCAGGCCCCAGGCCTTGATCACGCCCTCGTCGCGCAGGCGGGTCAGCACGCGGAAGGCGCCCCTTCGAGCCACCTCGAAATAGGAAAGCCATTCGTCGCCGTAGAAATCCTGCGCGATGTCATGGATCCAGACGATATCCAGGCGGTCCGTCTTCATCCGCTTGAGACTGTCGTCGATCGAACGCAGCGTGGCATCCGCGGAGTAATCGTTGACGAGCTTGTTGGGGCGGCCCGCGACAAACAGGCCGCTCTTTTCGCCCAGCGCCCGGGCGCTGGCGTCTTCGACCTCGTCGAGAACCAGGCGGCCGACCTTGGTGCTGAGCACGTAGTCGTCGCGCTTGTGCCTGGCCAGCGCCTGTCCCAGCCGGATCTCGGCCAGGCCCGCGCCGTAGAACGGCGCCGTGTCGTAGTAGCGCACGCCCTGGTCCCAGGCCGCGTCCACCGTGGCCTGGGCCTCCGCCTCCGGGATGTCGCGGAACATGTTGCCCAGCGGGGCGGTGCCAAAGCCGATCACTTGGCCGGCCAGTTTGTCTTTGATGCTCATGGTGACTCCAGGTGCATAAGGGGGAATGCGGCGCAGTCTAGGCTTGCCACTTAAGTCCGTCCAAGACTATATTTTTCATAGTTGAGTCCCCGGGAGTCTTATATGTTGGACCTACGCCAACTTCACTATTTCGTGGCGGTTGCCGAGGACGAGCACGTCGGGCGGGCCGCCGAACGGCTGCATATCTCCCAATCGCCCCTGAGCCGGCAGATCGCCCAGCTCGAGGAAAAGCTCGGGCTGACGCTGTTCGAGCGCTCCCAGCAACGGATCCGCTTGACCCGTGACGGCCGCACCTTCCTGGCCGAGGCGCGCGCCCTGCTGACGCATGCCAACCGGCTCGAGTCGCTCGCCCGTCGACTTGGTCGCGGCGACGAAGGCGGCCTCTGCATCGGCTATCTGGAATACGCGATGCATTCGGGCGTGCTGCCCAACGCCCTGCGCGAACTGCGGGGCGGTCGCCCCGCCGTGCACATCGCCCTCTACAACCAGCAGTCGGAAGTCCAGCTGGAAGGCCTGCGCCAACGCAGCCTCGACATCGCACTCGTCTGCGAACCGCCGCCACGCGACGACCCCGACCTCGAAGCCGTCCAGGTGCTCAACGACCCCATGCTGCTCGCCCTGCCCGCCGGACACGCGCTGGCGGACGCGCAGGACGTCACCCCGGCGGATCTCGCCGCGCAGCACTGGATCGGCGTCATGCACAAGGAAACCGCGCTACGACACGATACGTTCATCGCTGCCTGCGCAAGCGCCGGCTTCACGCCCACCATCACCATGGAAGCCACCGAACCACTGGCCGCCCTCGGTCTGGTGGCCGCGGGGCTCGGCGTGACGACGATCCAGCAGAGCCTGCGTCATCAGGCACCGGCGGGCGTGGTGCTGCGCGAGCTGTCGTGGTTCTCCTATCGGACGCCCTTATGGGCCGCATGGCACAAGATCAATCTGCGGCCGCTGGTGGATGTCTTCCGCCAGACGCTGGTGGCGGCAAGCGATGCGGTGCAAGAGGTTTAGCTGGAGAGCGCGGATCGGTGACGGTGCGCGAGTGGCGTGGCATTTCGAACCGTCGTGATGATCATTATTCCGGCGGGAAAGTCCGCTTCGGGTTGCCGTTTCAACCGGTCAACGCAACACTTAGGCGGAACTGTTTTGCTAGACATTGCAACTACTTGCGCCTGCATGGGCAGCTCACCAAACGTCCTGCTCCGCAATTGAGTCGGTTTATACCTGGAATGGAGGCACTTCCAGCTATCTGGCCTCCAAGCAATCAATCTGGGCCCGGATGCCATCGCAACTCGCCTTTTGCTGACCCCGCTTCTGGGTGTTGCGTTGACCGGTTGAGCCCGCAGTCGGAAGCGGATCTTAGCGGCAATGCGCAAAGCGCCCATACCCTCTGCCTAACGACTTCATCCCAACAGAACACCTTTGATAAACAGCCGCTGCCATCCCTTTTCTTCCATGCAAATCGAGAGTTTGCCGTCCGCCGTTTCTTGGTCGGGATACCACCAGTGTCCGGTTGGCCGCAGTTTCTCTAAACACTCATTGAAAGCCGGCGCTGCTGCCTCGTTCTGGCAGGACTCTTCGCTCTTTTTGGCACTCGCAGGAGCCCAGCAAAAAGTAGCCTGGTAGTGCTGGAGCATGTGTTTGCTCGCCTCCGTATAGGGGTTCATCGATGCGCAGGACGACAATACGAGTGCTGCGGTGAAACCAAGAATTTGCCTGTTCAGCATGATCGACAGCAACTCCTTAGTGCGATGACAGTACGTCGCAGCGAGTCCCAAGCAGGTCCGCTGTGGGTCGGAAGCGGACACTTCATCAACCGCTACGTCTATCTAGCTCTGACGAAATACTCTCGAATATTTAGGTCCGAAATGTTCTTGTCTGCGCTATCTTGGTAGACCCACATCGTGTCTTTATCAACAAAGTTGTAGACGGTGACAACTTCCTTGCCCGTCACCTGCTGCCGCCCCTTAACCACGATGACACTGTCGTTTGAGAACAGAATCTTGTACTCAGTTATTTCACGAAAGCCCGTCATGTGCCGCCGCTCACCGCCGATTTCGGCATCCCAATCAGGCATCTCGGACGCAACGTGCTTGCCGTCAAACCGCAGAGTTAGACGACCCATGATCTGATCGAGAAAGTGCTCCGTACGCTCTTCTAGCTTGGCATGCTTATTTGCAAACGCCATCGTGAGGTCGTGATTCGATACCCAGGTCCCAACGAGACTTGGGTTCGCCTGGACCGCAACAGTGGCCACTGTCGATATCAGAGCAGCGAGCAACCTTCTCATTCTTCCTCCTGAAAACTGGTCCAAATAGCCCACCTAAACTGTCCGCTTCGGGTCGAAAGCGGACCTTAGACAATTCCGGAACGGATGGCATCCAGGTCAAACACATTTACCAAACTGGATGGCAGCTCTCCCTTTACGGTCAACCAGTATGTGTCCGCCGGAATGACTGCTCTGTGCCCTTCGCCGATAGTAGTGGTGCGACCTCCTATCACTATCTCGACAGTCCCGCCCAAAACAAAAACCTGATGCTCTCTACCCGTTCCAGGAAACGAGGTTCCTGGTTGGTAAAGGTTGGGCGACACGCGAAACCTCGCCGGAGGTTGGAACGCAGCTCTTACCTCGTCCGCCGAAACAAAAGTGTGGGTAGATATCTCTCCGAAGCCATCAGTCATGCTCGCCCCTTCAATTTCGTTCACTTTCGGAGTGTCCGCTATGGGTCGGAAGCGGACCTTGCAACTCTGCCCCTAGGGCCGGCGTTGACGAAGCCGAATTCGATTTACCTTGCAGAACGCGAATCCCATTGCCAGGGCGGCGACTCCACCGCCAGCGATCTGCGCTGGAACGGGCACCACGATAAGCACACCAAGACTAGGCAAAAGAGCTGCACCGATAGGCACCGTCAGACCGCAAAGCGTTGCCGGATTCAGAATTCCGAAACGCCGTAGCACCCAGGCCACCGGCAGCCCGACGACACCCATTGCGGCATAACCGACGACCACTGAGATGACCGAAGCGGCTAATTCCAGCGGGAGCATGCCTACAAGGTCTGCCGGATTCCATGGCACTCCGGTCAAAGCCTCGACCCATAGCAAAGGAATAGCTGCGATGGGCGTAACCAACGGTGCTATTAGTGCCCCTCGCATCAGCGAAACGCCTGTATCCGTCATTGTCTAGTCCGTTCTTTGCAGCCAGCCGTGCTGATCAAAGGATGTCCGCTTCGGGTCGAAAGCGGACCTTACGCCGGTTGCCAGGAAATGACCTTGGCAACCAGCACGAATGCCATGTATGCGACTGGCGTGGTCAGCACGCCCAGCCCAAAACGGGCCCAATGATTCGTGGGCCTTCGAAGAAAAGAGAGTGCCAGCCCTCCCAGGGCGACCGCCAGGTAGGGCGCGAAAGTCATCACCCACATGGCGTAGAACGCGAACATGTCCGACTTTCCCCTTGAGATGAGATAGCTGATCGCTATCGCACCGTACAAACACAGCGCCGGAAACAGCGCTCCAAGTATGACGATCGCCCTTGGTCGAACCCGCGGCCTTAGCGCCATGAATATAAGCAACCCGACTGGAATGCCGAGTTCCAAGGCGAGCGCACCAATAGTCAAGGTTATGTCAGTCATGCTCCGTCCATGTATAGGCCGACCATGTGCATTTCGTCCGCTTTGGGTCGGAAGCGGACCTTAGAGCGAATCAATCTTGGCTTATTGTGAACTGAGACTGGGCGACTTGCAGACACGCCTCGTTGGCGGAGCCTTCGTGAAGCTTTGCTAGCTCATCGATGAAGTTGTCCAGCAGCGCCGGCTCACTTACCAAGTGAATTACGCAACGATTCGCAACTCTTGCCACCGTAAAGTCGAACCACCCTGACTCCATTTCGACCGTCATGAACAGACGGCCGAGGCCCTTTTGATGAAAGTGAAGACGCGCGTGAAATGCCCCGCTCGCATACTCAGGTCCTCGCTCCCCAAAACGGAGATCGAATATGCCGCCATGGACACGATGCTTGAAGGTCTCGAGCTCTTCTACCGTCGCTCGCAGCGATGCGTGGCCTGCATACACCTTGCATCGAAAGCTCGACTGACCGTCGGAACTGGTTATTTCAAGCTCGACGATTTCATCATCGGACCACAATTTTCTAAACGTGATTCCTTGGGTCACTTGCAACTCCAGAATTAACTGCCGCGACGTCTGGGGGCTACTCGAACGCGACGCTCTATCGGCCATCCGCAACTATCGATAGTCCAAAGAGGCGGCCATAAGGAACATGTCAGCTATGGGTCGAAAGCGGACGGTTCCATCGTGTGGCTGGCGTGCGGTGCTCGGGTCTAGGGCCTTCCCAGCCTCGGTCAACGGTTTGTTGCCCGAATGATGATGACGGACAGGAAGGCGACCGTGGATAGGCCGTTGAGAATCGCACTGGAATAGTACGACCGCCGCCCTTCGCGCTGCGCCCAGAAAACCACGGTAAGAACTCCCGTAAACGCCGCCGCTCCCAGTATCGCCAGGGCCCCTACCCAGGTTGATCCTTTGAACCCGCCCGATGGAACATCGGACATGCCAAATAACATGCTGGCGGCACACAGAAGCAGGATCCCCGAGACAGTAACGTTCATCACGCCGCGCACTAATCTGAACACGAAACCCATAATCGTTCCCTCGGATGTGCCCTAGCCATGAATCTACGCGCGTCTTCGCGGCGCGTCAGAGCCAACATTTGCGGTCCCAATGTGCCCTAAGTTGGAAGCGCCCGCCATGGGTTGAAAGCGGGCTTTTCTCTACCTTTCGATGAGCTCGATTTCGGACTGTCTTACGTTGACATCTAGCCCGGTCTCCAGCTCGAGGACAAATAGCGGTTCTGGCTCAAGCTCCAGGATAGTTACAAGCGACCCAAACGACCCCTGTAACATTCCGGAGACGACTCGGACGTAGTCGTTCTGCATAAAGGTCACGCCTAGGATTGCTTCGCGATCGAGAAACGCTTGGCAGATGGTCAAGGTTATCCCTTAGACCCGATCCGAGAGTGCACATGTCCGCAATGGGTCGAATGCAGACATTGTCCTGAGTTCGCCCTCGATCTAGGGCTTCTGCCTCTCTGGCAACCAAAGCACCTCGCGCGTCTTGCCTCGTAGTACGTTCATGATAATCGTGCCCACGGATGGACTGACGATAAGAACGAATAGTCTTGCCCAATGCGGGGCATGCCAAAAATCTCCCATCGCAAGAAATAAGGCGATGCCCCCGCAACACACGAGAGCCACACGAAAACCAAGCCCAGATTACGAACGCCTCTTTCCATAAGTAGCTGTCCCGAACCTGCTTGCCTGGCTTAGAAGAGACCGTCTGCTATGGATCGAAGCGGACCTATCCAGAAAGCCCGCCATTTCCACCGAGCCGCAACCGACGCGTCACGGGCATGCCGGTCAATACCGGCGCCCGCGCCGGTCCACTCCGAAACCGAGGTTCAACCTGACAGCAGAATGAAGCGCCCCCAGGGCGCACCTCCAAAACTCACACCGAGATTCCACCGAAGGAGTACTGTCAGGTGACGAAGCCCCTCGGAGGGCGAAATCATGACAGACGTCGCAGGCTTGACCAGTGATGGCTACATCTACACTGCTGAGTACTTTGGTGGCGCGCGTGACAGCATTTTATGGGCGGCTAGTTTTCGCCGTAACGGTAAAGAACGCGGCGTGCGCCATGGGAGAATTTTCGGCATCTCGACACTGTCGGAGTCCGACCTTCGCACGGCGGTCAAGGGCGATATAGAAGACACCTGGATCGGCGGGTACTGACCCGTCAGCCATAAGTCCGGCACTAGCAGGCAGCTGAATTGCGCCCCTGTTCGGGCAACTTGCCGGCGATGTCCGCTTCGCTTCGAAAACGGACACGTGCCGGGAACGGCCTGACCAGGACTTATCCGGGGCTCCTCGTGTCCAGCCACTACGGCCCCTCGGGCACCCACACGAAGCTGTCGCCCTGTTCTTTCACGTGGCCCAATCCAGGGAACGGAAAGTGCACCGCGTAAACGCGCACGTTGCCTTCTGCGACGCGCTTCAGTTCGGCACGACGGGTTGCCTGCGCCAGAGGTGCGTTCTCGTCGTATTCCACGGTCCATTCCGGTCGCTGTACCGAGATGACGAAGTGATGCACGACGTCGCCGATGTAGAGCAGTCGGTCGTTGCCCGACGTGATCTCGTAGGCGCTGTGTCCAGGGGTATGGCCTCGGACATCCACCGCCGTCACCACACCGGGCAGGATCGTCGCCCCGGGCTTGAAGGTCTCGACCTTGGGTGCCATGGCAGCGACCATGGCGGCGTTGTTGCCTTCCTTCCTGAAGGCCTCCCACTCGGGCGCCGAGATATGGATGGTGGCGTTGGGGAACGCGAGAGCACCGTCGCGCGTGAGCAGTCCACCGGTATGGTCAGCATGGCGGTGCGAAATGAAGATGTCGGTGACCTGCGCCGGCGTCACGCCGGCCTCGCGCATGGATGCTGGCAAGCGCCCCGCACGCGCGAAAGAAGCGTCCGCTGCACCGGTGTCAAACAGCAGCACGCGCGTGCCGCTACGCACCAGCAATGGCTGGATGCTCAGGTGCAGCACATCCGTCGGCTGCCCCGCCGCGGCCAGCAGTGCACTGACAGCCTGGGTGGGCTGGCCGACAGCGAAGGTCTTTCCATCATTGGCGGCATCGATGTCGCCATCCTTGAGTGCGACCGCGTCGAGTTTGCCGATCTTGAAACGGAAAATGTCGGGATGACTCACCGGCGACGTTGCCTGCTTCGCGACGGGGGTGGCAGCCGGCGAAGTCCCGGCATAGCCGAAGAGCATTGCGCCCAACAGCAGGGCAGAAAGCGCGAAGGGGAATGGGAGGCGAACCATGGGAATGACCTCGCGTAGGAAGTGGAGACAGGCAGCCGACGACTGATGTTTACGAACCACGGAACAAAGGGCGATACCTGCGAGGTTGGCACCGGGGATGCTGATCTTACGCATTGAAGGTCGCCCCGGGTGGGTGGCGGCGGGGCCCGCTTTGGGTCGGAAGCGGACCTTACGTGCTTCGCGCTTTTGCTTATGGCCAGCCGTGCTCCTGCCTCAACAAAACGCCACTTCGTGAATAGATGAAGAGGCGGGCACTGTCTGGCGCGCAACA